>Ga0179593_1720897_pt1 | contig 12060 bp, 13 predicted proteins | sample CZODoug2_1_08_16_FD_185931 | JGI IMG/M metagenome (GOLD analysis project Ga0179593, IMG submission 185931) | Vadose zone soil fungal communities from Angelo Coast Range Reserve, California, USA - CZODoug2_1_08_16fungal (PacBio error correction) | ecosystem: Environmental > Terrestrial > Soil >...
CAAAAAGATCCTAAAGAAGGCTCCGCAGGGGGGGCTTGCTTTGGTACAGAAATTTGGAGAAAAATCTCTCTTTAGGAAGGGAGCCCACAGGGAGGTCTGTTACCCACGACAGCATTGAAGAAATGAAATGCCATCGATGACCGGCAGCGTCAACACCGGTAGGGTCATATTCGGTCTTGCGAGGAAAGGAAAGAAAGGGTTAATTTAAAAATCAACGTTCGAGGGAGGATCCCTTTTTTGAAAGGGATGCCAGAAATCCGCGGCGACCGCATTCCAAGCTGCGAAAGAAGGGACTTGTCCATTCGGGAGGGAAAAGTCAAAGCGGGGGAAACTTAGCCGATGTTAAACCCGGTTCCAGCCAAAAAAAAAAATAGAAAAAAAAAAAAGAGCATTCTTTTATCAGGGGGTGGAAAAAGCGAAAGGGGGAAAGTCTCGTTTCAATCAAGGGAAATCAAATCATAAGCGATGAAAGAAGTGGAAAATACTTCGAAACTTATGTGAGAGAGGCCTGCTTCTGGGGACCGAGACATTTGCGGGGTTGGTAGGGGCAGCTGTCCCTTGGGAGTGGTAAAAGCCGACGACCCCATATCGGCAGGAAAGACGTGCTTCCTATCTGAAATGAACCACGAGGGGAACAATTAATAGGTCTCGGGTTGAGCAAGTCTCCAAGAGCAAAAAGTATCTAAAGACGAGAACACTCCTAGTGCAGAGACGAATTCAGAGCCAATGAGTAGCACCGCGTTTCTACCGAAAAAGGGGCTCAGTTCTACAGAGGGGGGACGCAAAAAGGGGAGAAGGAGGTTTGCACGCCTTGGCAAGAAGGCTCCTTTGAGGACGATCGTCCCTTGAAAAGGGAGTACTTTGAGATTCAGGGCCGCCGGCTGGGGGGAAGAGCGCGGGGTCACTGGGTCTATCTTACGCAGAGACAGTTCTCTCCAAAGAAAAGCATTAGGGGATCAATTGCTCGCGAAGCCCAACGTTCTCGGTCAAGGAAAATCGGATTCTTGAGAGCTCGAGGGAGACAACGTCTCTCACTTGTATAGACAGCATCGGGGTCGAAAGAAAAAAAGAAAAAGGAAAAAAAAAAAGAACAAAAAATAAAAAAAAAAAAAAAAGAAAAACGGAAAAAAAAAAAAAAAAAAAAAACAAGGGGGACACAGGTGCTGTGGGCACGTGGAAGTCAATAATAACGCGCACCAAAAGGCCGCTCCGCCATGAAGGAACCGCCGCACAGGGGGGGGAAGAAAGAGATTTCCTTTTTCGGCCGGACAAAGGGACGGCAGGCCGACTCGGTAGACGTCAAGAATCCGCTGGAAGAAAAAGACATCCCGTAATAAAGGGGGGAGGGAATCCGGAACGACTATGCAGTCCTAAATGGATGCCGATCCGAGATACACCGATGATTCGCACTCCAATGAAAAAGGACTCCCCTTCCCCAAAAAAACAAAAAAAAAAACCCAAAAAACAAAAAAAACAGCCCCCCCAGAAAAAAAAAACCACCCAAACCACAAACCCACCAAAAAGCCCAAAAAAAGAACCCCGCGCCTCCAAGAACCAAACCCGAAAAAAACCCTCCCCCCCAAATGATCCTCCGCCCACCTTCCCCCCAAAAAAAAAAAAAAAAACCCCTCCAAAAAAAAACCCACAAAAAAAAAGAAAAACGCCTATCTATATCTCGAAACGTAGAGTTGTTTCCATGGGGAAGGTCAGGATATCTCTGAAGTCAAGTGAAGAGTCTCTTACAAATGTAACCTGGGAGAGGTATTCTTGCCGCAGGGGGGGGACCGTTCCCAGGAAGGGACGCGTAAGTCTCTCGGCAATCCAGAGAGAAGAAAGAAGAAAAGGCCTCTACCGCCTGAGGGTGAACAGGTCCTTCCACAAGTGGAACGGTCCTCTCGTTTTCTAATGCAGAGGGAAACCGGTTTCTCCATCAGCGAGAGTGTTACCAGCTAAACGCATCTCGATAAAAGAAAGGTTATTACAAAGAGAGGAAAAAGGGAAGGGGGAAAAAAAGGGACTCGATCGCGGCTGAAGGGCGGTCTTTTGCCCGAATATAGACTATCTGACCGTTGGGAGGAAAGATGACGGACCTTTTCCATCCAGAAGAAGACGCAGGGAGGGAAAAAACTCTGGGGGAGGTGAAGAGCGACTGCCAAAAAGGGTTTCCTTGGAAAGGTCATAGAGGGAAAAAAAAATCTACAAGGGTTAAAGGGAGATCTCCGAGAAAAGGGAGAAGGAAACCTGTCCGTGGGGAATGGACAATGCCGGGGAACTGGAGGGCAATTTCGATCGACAAAAAGGACGCCTGCCTTATCTAGTAAGAAACTCAAAGAAAAGGATTATGGATCCTAAAAAAAGTTCGGATAGAAGAAAACGTTTTTTCAGTCGGAATCGGAGGGCCATTTCTTCGGAAAGAGGCCTGGGAGGGAAAAGAGTGATTCCTCCTGCGACGAGCTAATCGCCAGCTGCAGGAAAATAACAACGTCGCGACCGACAGAGGAGGCGAGGGCTTTCTTCTCTTAGGGAAGGGGTTTCCTGGAGAGGAGCTATCTATTTCTATCAAAGGATAGGGGGGGTTTCAGGGGGCACTAATTTTGTCGAAAAGGACATTACAATGGGGTTCTGAGGGAGAAGGCTAGTAGAGGGGCCTTCTTTCGCCTAGGGTTAGTGGACTACGCAACGTTGAAGGAAGAGAGGGGGGGTCTATTCCATTCGAAAAAATGACGAAAGTTGTTTGGGGGGAGGCACCGAACCAAATGGCGGTCAGCCAGCGAAAAGTCCGATCATGTTAAAAGCGCTGGGGCGCCTGCCCGGAACGCTGATAACCGTGAGTCCCGGTACGAGATCCTTAGGAACCTCCAACAGGAAGGAGTCGCCGTCGAAGCCCAATGAGGAAGTGCGGGCGTACAAACTAAAGAGGGGGCGCCCTTAGTCAGATTTTAAGGGAAAGGTCGGTAAGCGAAGGGGGCTCGATTCCGGCGATAGGGAGGATTCCCGTGCACGGGGTGCTCGAGCGCGGGGAGGAAAAATCCTTAGAAAGTAAAGGCGCGACTGCGTACAAGAACATCCATTCTCGTGGTTAAGGGAACCCACCTCAAAAATTTGGGAGGGAAGAGAGAGAGTTAAACTATCTTACTAAAGCGTCAGGGGGAAATCGTTTTCTCTCTTTCCAATTTAAAAAGCCGGCTCGAAAAAAAGACTAAAGAACCATGCTCGGGTCACATCTCAAGAAGGATGGAAGGAAAGAGATCTCCTTCTGGGGGGGGGTCAAAACGGTCCAAGAAAGTGATTTTACGGATAGATTTACCGCGCACGGGAGACGAACCTTCTTTGGGGAGGTACCCGAGACCGGATCACGAATGCAGAGGAGGGAAGGTACCGAAAGTTTCAACATCGAAGAAAAAAAGGCGGGTGTGACTGCGCGACGGGAAGCTTGCCAAAGGAAAAAAGCCTGCGTCGCTGGGGGGGAAAATGCCCGGCAGAATGTGCCTGGCTCCAAGCAGTGAACAAGTCGATCTATAAAAAAAGGTGAGAGGAGACTGAACTGGCCATATGTGGCAGCCCTCCTTGGACTCTCGAGAAAATTTACTCTTCCGGGGAAATCTCTAGGGACCTGTACGGCAAAGCTCTCCTCTTTTGAAGAAGACGGTCCATTTTGACACCAAAGACGGAACTTTGAGAGCGATCTTGCGGAAAGGAGAAACCAACCTGCGGGAGAGGGCGGCGAGTTTTTCGGGCGGTTTAATATATACTCAACATCGAAGAAGGATTAGGGGAAGAAGGATAGCAAGAAAGGCACCGAAACCTAAGAGCCGATGGGGTGCTTGCTTGTACGGGAGGGGACTGAGGGTTCTCACTTCTCGCAAGGGAGGAAAGCGTCATAAAAGGGCTTTCGTGACAATGCTCGCAGGTCCGATACACCGATGTAAGACGTCAACAAAGGGAGAGGGAATCTGTGATGACGTTCATACTGGGAAAAGTAGGCTAAAACGGCGAGGAAGTCTCCTTTTTGAGCTTGGGGGAGAAAAAAAAAGCTACTGGAGGTTCGCCGGGCCTTCCAAATAGCCTTGTCCAGGCAAAAGCTCTCCTGAAGAGGATTGCTGAAGGGGGGGAACTCCGGTACCGGAAAGCCCTGCAAATTCGTATCCGGTGGGTAGATAGGACGAAGAACTAGTTTCCGGAATAGGGGGGAGAGATCGAAAATCACTCATAAGCGGAGCGGGCACTTTTCATGGGAAAAAAGGGCGGAAAAGAGGGCCCTCTTAAAGGAGTAACCAATAACTGTTTTGTTGCGGTATCTCATGACCTGGTCGAAAGAGGGAAGACTCTCAAAACCAGAGGGACCGGTCGGCGAGCCTAGGCACCACTCCGGGAAAAGGCCTTTAAATTAAAGAAAAGAAGTTTAACACTCTTCATTTTACATTAAAGGGAGGTTCTTCTAGAAAGGGGGAAGGATAAAAGGGAAGTACTCTCTAATCCGGCATTTCAAGTCTATTCCACTATAAAGGAAATCTATCGAAAGGGGGATAAAGGAAAAAGGAAAAAAATTTGTCTCATTCGAAGCAGATTCTTGGAAACTTGCCAATAGACCTTTTTGCACGAATGGTTCTACGGGAAGGGGGGGAAGGGTTTTTCGTAAGGCCGGAATTTTGAAGGGATCCTCAAAGTACTTTTAAATTCTATTGAAGCAAGCCGGGGGAAAGTGACCAGGGGGACGAAAATTGGTCCTGATCGAAGCCCAAGAGTTTGCGCGCCAAAACCCGCACGTAGGGATGATCCTCTAGAAAAAGAAGCGAAAGACCTTTCGCGTTCAAGAAAAAGTCGGATGCTTGTACAATGAAAAGCGGGAAGAAGAAGTCCCCGTCAAAGCGAAGTGTCCCTTCCTGCAAAAAAAAACCAAGGGAGGTGTCACAAAGGCCGAAGAACAAATCGCAATAGATCCGCGCACCGAAAAAAACCTCATTCCCGCTCCAGAAAAAAAAAAACACCGCCAGAGAAAACGATTCCTTTCTGAAAGGGGAAATGACGTCAAAGGAAGCGGGTGCGTCGTCGCATGCGGAGTAAAAAAACATTTCCCAAAAAAAGCAACGGAGGAAGCTCCTCTCCGGGCAGGCACCACGAGAGGCCTGGGTTCTGCGGAATCCCGTAAACGTGAAACTCCTATGAGTCTCAAGGAGGAAGCAAGCCGCGCAAAGGAAAAAGGAGGCGCAATGTGCGACCGAGAGGCGGGACGCCATCGGAACGGACAGGGGGAAAATAGTCCCGAGCATCGTACACAGAGGAACCCCTTTTCGGAAAGACCGATGAAAAAAGGGAAAATGAAACTCCATGCGCATCGGAAAAGGCGGCTGGGCAATCCACGTCGTCAGGAGGAAGAAAAAGCGACGCCATCTTCTGGGGGGAGAAAAAGAGGAGAAAAAGAAGAGAAAAAGGGGCCACTCTCCGGTTCGAATGCGGGGAAGGCCGGTTGCGCCGGACTCGGGTAAAAAGGATTGCGGGACCAGCGAACCGGAGCGAGAGGAAAACGGAGTAGGATTAAAAGAAGGGAAAGGCCTCCATACAGGAAAGAGAAAAGTCTGGGCTGGAGCAACCGCGGGAAACGCAGTCGACGAGAGACGTGGTCCAGATCTCACTTTTTTGACAGAAAGGGGGGAAATCTTCTTCTGCGTCCAAAAAGAAAGGGGGACGACGCCTGAGGAGGGAGAAATGCCCGCTTCCGAGGGGGATTTTCCTGGGTAACGGGAAGCTCTAAAAGAAAATTGTTGACAAAAACAGGTGTAAACTAGCTCGCAATAAAGAAGAGAAAAAACTGTCCGATGCGCGGTATTAACAGAAGCCGCTGAACAGAATCCGAGAGAGCCTTTGCTTCTCCTGCAGGGGAGAAAAATACCCTCTTAGGGAAGGAGGGAGAAGAAGGGATTTCCGAAAAAAGGCGGTCATCGCTAGTTGTGGTCAGCGTCGGGGACCACTAGGAGTCTTAAGGAAAGAACCGGAAATGGGATCATCGTATGAAAAAAATTCCGAATGAGAAAAAATTCGAACCTCGCCATAGAGGGAAGGCAGGAAGAAAAGAAGGCCGTCCTCGTTCTTGTCGAAGGCTGAAACTGAGGGGAAAGAAAGGGTATAGTGTATCGTTGCCGGAGGATCTTTGGAGGGGGAGACGAGAAGGAGAGTCATAGCTTTGAAAGAAAAATGGTTTCTCCCAGAAGGAGGCAGGATAGCCTACTGCCTTTGAAAAAGAAAGGGGAAGGGATAGGCCTTCGGGAAAAAAAAAATGTGTAGAGACTCTAAAAGGGCCGCAGCTATGTTGGCTATGAGAAAAAACTGACGGAGGGGGGGGGGAACACTCTTGCCTTCCAGGGAGAACAGACCTCTATGTCCTTGTCAAAGAGAAGGGGAGGGGCCTCCTTCGAAGAGGAAAAAGAAACCACGAAAAACCGGACTTTGACGGGGGCACGGAAAGAACCGCCTGTCCGCAGGAAAACCGCCAACAAGGGCGACATTGAAGAAGTGCGTGCACAAAGGGGAGAAGGGGGCCAGGGGTTGCGAAATCGGGAGCCCTAAGGTCGTTTGCTTTAGTCACCTCGGTGCTAAGCTGCCATCGGCCTCTTTCAGATAAATTCTGGGGTTCCCGTAGGCTTGCTTTGCTAGGGCTGGACGATTTCTATACGGAGAGGATATCTACGGTTTACAGAAAAAAGAAAAAAAGCAGTCTACGGGGGGGAAAAGGAGGGTGGCAGTGCCGGTTCCGAGGGAAAAAAAGTCGGGTTCTATCTGGGTCTCTCGTGGACCTGGGAAAAGGCGGCGAAAGAAGGAGAGAAAACTGCACAACCATCACAAGGAGTCGGTTAAAGGGAAGATTACTGATGAGGAAAGAACCTCCGTCTAGTCAGAGGGAAAAAATTTCCAAAAAGAAGAGTTTCGATTCGGAAGAGAAGGGGGGGATTACCAAAAACAAGAATATAAACCCCGATCAACGAATGAGGAAGGAAAAACGGGAACTTTACCAAAAAAACAAGGAATAAGGGGGGTGGGGAGGGGACGTCGCCGGGGGAAGGGCCCATGAGAACAGAAAGAATGCGCGATTGTAATGCAAGAGGGAGAGAAAATCGTCGATTTCCTGCATCGAAAAAAAAATGCGTCAGAAAAAGGAAAGGAAAAAGCGCCTACCATTAACCGGCCATATGGACCTCTCAGAAAAGCCTGCGCGCTTTTTTTCCGCTGGAGACCTGGTGAAGGGGAGCTCTCTCTTTTTAAAAAAAGTCGTCCATGTGGGACCTCGAGAGACTTTCTCATCTAGGAGGGGAAAGCAATCCAACCTTAGGAAAAGTTGAGGGGGGGAAGTTCGGTCCTTTGTAAACTACTCAACAACAGGAAATATATAATACAAAGAAACCTAAAACTCGAGAAAGGGAGACAACTCATTGGGGGGGGGGGATTGACTCCGGTCAGATATGAGCGCTCTCAACTTCCTGGTAGGAGAGTCAGCCCACATGGAGGGGAATTAGGAGAGCAAAAAAAATTGGGAGAAGGCCATCTATTAATGTACCCGGTGAGAGAGGGGACGATTCTGAAAAAAATAATGCCAGGGGAGGGGGGGGGCTCTCAACTTTCAGTGACGATCCGCGCTTGAGGGAGATGTAATGCCATGAATCTACTATTGAAGACCCCTCCTTCATTCCAAAGAACGACCTTTGGAAAGGGCCTAATCGCTCCAGAAAAAAAAGTCCTTTCGTCAAAGTAAGGCAAGGAAGTGCACGAAGGGAACGATTCGTTGATCCTGGGAGACATGTTGTCAGGGGGGGGGGGGCAAATCTAATCGAAAAAAAAGGAAAGGAGCGGCTGCGAGAAAAAACTCGCCGAGGTGTAAAATCTAACTCCGGAAGAGGGATGTACCCTATCTGGGGGACCGTAAAAGGGGGGAGTAGGAACTTTTCCTGGCCTGAGGGACAAAGCCTACACCTCATATCGCAGCACAAAAAAAAAGAGATACTACAACAAACCAACACCATACCGTAGGTGGTGAACAGGATGCATCTCGTTTCAAAAAGTCAGAGAAAAAATCGAAAAGGGATGAGAAATTCGAAAGAGCGCGGAAAGAAGTACAGTGCATCCGAAAAAAGAAAAGAAAAAATGCAAGGGAAGCCACGCGGTTTCTACCGATATCAGAAAAGTAATGAGAAGGAAGAAAGTTCTTTACACCAAGGGGGGGAACATCCCTTGGTGCAGTGGCATAATAGCGCCGCTTTAAGTTTGGCGGGTGAGGGAGGTCGTCCCTTTAAAAAGGATCGTGGAAAAAAAAGTTAATGGCGCCGGAGGCCCGGAGCAGCGTACATGACTTTGAAGCAGGTAACTCCAGGTCCGCCGAAAAAAACAAACCCAAGGGAAGGGAGAAAGGGTTTTATAGAATTGCATCCCAAAGCTGGCCACCTTGCAGCGTTAGAACCCACGTCTGATCGGGGAGAAAAAAAAGGAAGAAGGAGCAGCGTCAGAGTCAACGGCTTCGCACTTGGGACCTGCCGCGGGAAAAGGGCACTTTTCACAGAAGGAACCTACTCCCGGGATCAGAAAAAAGGGGCAGCGCGCGAGGGAGGGACCATTCCTCAAGGGAGGGACAGGACTCTCCCAAACGAGTCCTGGTCGGCAAGGGGAAGTTTACTGCATTCAGAGGAGGGCAGGAGCATTCTCAACAATAAAAAAATGGCCGAAACACCGAATACTCAATTTTCTCAGAAGAAAAAAAACACGATCTAGGAGAGAAGTTCAGGAGAAATCTCCATGGAAAAGATGAGGACGCACGAAAGGGAAAGCCTCCCAGGCCGATCGAGATCGAAAAGGTGAAGAGTAGTCATTTTCATCTGGAAACAGGGGAGAGGAGGGAGGAAGTCTTGAAGATAAATCGGTGGGCTGGAGCGGGTTCCTCCGAGGCCGGAACCCAGTAAACTCCCATGAAAAGCATGAAAAAGAGTACCATGGTAGGGAGAAGGGCGAAAGACCTGAGGGAGAAAACGCCAGCAACCTTAGGCTGACGAACCACGGTAAGAGTGTTCTAATTCGAGAAAAGGTTGCGACCGAGAGAGAGAAGGAGGCTTTATTCTCAGTCGGAAGAAGAGCTCAACAAAAAATGTAGAGTAAAATATATATTGCAGGGGGGGGGAAGGTACCGCCAGCCAGGGAAGAGCTGCTTGAGCCACCGGGAAAGTGGGGCCACCGCATTCGACCAAAGAGATGCGGGGGGTTGCGTCAGGATCTCCGGTGGTAAAAGGGGGTCAGTCCCAGCTCTGAGGGGCTCCGAGGGAACTCTGTTTGGAAGGAGACCTTCCCCCTTTAATTTGAAGGGGGGAGGGAATCGGAGGCACGCTCAAAAATGGTGAAAGAGGGTGTACGAGCTCTTCAATAAAAACTCTCCCATGTAAGTGAAATGTCTGAAACCTCCATGCGTCAAAGGGGGCGATCAGGGAAGGGGCGGCGGAAGGAAGGGAGAGGGGTGGAAGAGCCGCAAGAGGTCTCTAATCGGATTAGAATTCGGAGAGCCGTCGAGAAAAAAAAAGGGGGGGGCACTGCGGGAAAAATTCGGAGCAAAGGGAACTTTATTCCATGAGGGGAATGCGCGAATGCGAACGAGGAAAACGAATTTCCTTCCCGGCCTGCGAAAGAGGAAGAAGTAAAAGGTGCGAGAGGGAGGATGAATTTGCGCAGGAAAAAGTCTGAGTCGTGCGCTGATAGGGACTCATAGGGGGAAAAGGAAAGCACCTGGTGACCACAGATGAAAAGGTGGAAAGTTCTCTCCTTGTGAAGGGACGATGCGCTATTTAAGGAGGGACAAGAAGGGGTTACTTTACTGTCAGTTTGTCCGGAAAAACTGTAGTCGAAGTCCTCTAGATAAACATTCCTTCTTTTGTGGAAGCGGGCGGCTGGAGGGAAAGGAGAGAAGGTCTATTTTCCATTTTCACAGGCTCGGAGCCAAGAACACTTAACCGGGCGGTTTCACGGTAAGGCCAAAATGAAAGAAGGGGAACCTCCGTCGAATAAAGCAAAAAAAACACACCACGTGGGAGGTTTCAACGAAGAGGAGGCGCCCTTATCAAAGGGTGGAGGGAGAGGGCTTTAGCAAGGAATAGAATTTGGGAAGTGAGCGTGAGAGCAGGAGGATCCCTGAGGGATAGAGGAAAGCCCGTTCTGATCCTGACGTCGCTTTCAAGACTGGGGGGAAAGGACTCCTATAGTCTAGTTCTGACAGAACACGAGGAGGGCGAGGGGGATCGGAACACGCTTGAAAGTCGAAAAGGGGGAAAGAGGAAGTACTTTCATTCAGGCGCCAGGGAAAGATATAAAAATTCTGCTAGTTTACAGAGGAGAAGAGGCCGGGGGGAAAGTCCGGAAAGGGGTCTGCAACTGGAAGCCCCAACAGGAGGTTATGTGATTTTCCAGGGGAGAAGGACCGGATTCAAAAAGGACAATGCTTTACTATCTAACCTCCTGGAGGGAAAGCAGGGATGGACGTTGAATAGTCAACATCTGAAAAATAAAGGGAAAGACGTGGGGGGGGAAAGGGGGCGCGCTTCGGGAAAAGCAAGAAAAAAAGCTTGTTAATTCCCGGGAAAGGGGATACGTGAGCCCGGGGACAGCTCGAAAACAGGCATCGAGGAAGACCGCAGGTTAGCGCCTACATTACAAAGGCCAGTATGGGGAAAAGAGGGGGCAAGCCCTACTTTCTCGAGAGAAGATACAATCGGGGGATGGCCAGGGGAAGGCCACTCTAGACAAATCGGGAAGAAGTCGCCGCAGAAAACGGGCGAGACTTAAGAGGCTGTCAGGTCAAGAAAAAAAACGGGACGATTCGGCGAGAGAGGTAAGGGGGAAGAGATCAACAAAAAAAAACGGAGGAGGAGGAAAAGGGGTACAATACAGCATCAGGAAAGAGAGCCTCGCCCCCTCAGAGGGATGAAAAGAAAGAGATTTCGCAACGGAAAAAGGAAACAAGGCAGGGGAGGCTACGAAAAGGGTACTCTTTCAGGTGACCCACGATAGCAGAAGGAAAGGAAAAGTGTCCTCGATTCCGGAAAGTGCGCGCAAAGGGGGGGGATTGCTCTGTCCATACTGGGGGGGGATGTATGCTCGAAGAAAGGGCTAGTCCTCTCTGAAGTTGGTGAAAGAAAGGAATGACGAGGTAAAAGGGCCATGAAAGAAGGAAAAAGGGGCTCCTTGGAAAAAAAAAAAAGGAGCGCACAAGGCGCATTGTACTTCCGTTTGAAAAAGGGAAAGTTCCAGCTCTTTCGGGGGGGGATCGGGGTTGAAGGGGAGGGGGGGGGGTCGGGAATCCGCTCGGTCAGGAAAAATACCGAATACGAGAAAGGGTGACCTACCCGCCGGAGGTCGGAAAAGGGGAAGATAGAGCTCTCTAAGCGCAGGGGAGTGACACTTTAGCTCAGCTGAAAAAAAAGGGACGGCAATGAAAGGGACCGCGAGACTGCAAACACTCAGACTTCCTATAGTACCGGAAAAGGGAAATGTTGGTGAAACCTGAGAAGGGAGTTTGACCAAAAGTGGGGTCCCACCTCAAAAAAGGCCTATCCGTATCGGAAAAGAGTTTTTGAAGAAAGCGAGGAGGGACATCCTCAAACATCCGAATGCAATCTTCACAGAGGGAGAATAAGGTACCCTCTTTTACCGGGGAAGCAAAGCAAACGAAGAGGAAGGGACTAAGGGGAAAAAAGGTTACGTCAGAAACGGGACAATCACGGGGGGATGCAGCGACGAGAAAGATGGATTTTTGTGCTGGGAATTGAGGGGACCCTTTCAACCGGGGGGGGTATCAAGGAGTGGGTGAACTTCTGGGCGCCTGAAGAGTAACCATTCATAAGAGAATTACCGAAAGGAAAGAAAAGGGGACTCTCCAAATCACCGAAAAAAGAAGGCTCGATGATCAGATGGGGCCGCACCTGTACCAAGTCACGAAGGAGGTAGGGAAGGGGAGACCTTCCCTCTCTCAGAGAAATCAACTTCCAAAAAAACCACGTGTCAAATCCAATCTTTGCGCCACAAAAGGGGGGTGGTCAC
>Ga0179593_1240365_pt1 | contig 12059 bp, 12 predicted proteins | sample CZODoug2_1_08_16_FD_185931 | JGI IMG/M metagenome (GOLD analysis project Ga0179593, IMG submission 185931) | Vadose zone soil fungal communities from Angelo Coast Range Reserve, California, USA - CZODoug2_1_08_16fungal (PacBio error correction) | ecosystem: Environmental > Terrestrial > Soil >...
GAAATCATCATTCCTCCGCAAGGCGAAAATTCGGGTCAAACGATCAGTTCTTTATTTCCAAGCAAGGACTTCGCGGTCAAAGGCAACAATGTAAGGAGAACAGAGGTCATTCGTAGAAGGTAAGAGGAAAAAGGTCGATAAAGGGGATTGTACGGAGCGGGTCATCCGATCACGAGCAGCCAGGGCAGGGAGGGACACGTAAAGAGCTTCGAAAGTCAAAGAAGGTGAAAAGAAGGGAAACATCCCCATCGGAGGTCAGTAGAAAGAGAGTAAGAGCCACTTCTGACGTAAGAAAAGCACGGCATCGCTCGATGCCGGCCCTCAGAAGTACGCGACCGTCCCCAACTCTTATCAGAGGGAAACCGAGGCCGCCAGGATCTTGCCTGCAAGCCAAAACACTGAAACGAACAAAAACATCGGCGGTAGCAGGAATCTAGACAAGTACGCTAGGCAATCTCCAGCTTTACAAGCAGGAATAGGCATTCGAGAGGGAAAGGAGGCATCAAGACGATCTTCAGGCACACACAGGGCGCGACAACGATAAAAATGTCAATCTCACATCAAAAACACTTCACACAGTTGGGGGGCGGCCTAGGGTCGCATGGTAATTCTTTTCAGGAAGAAATACAAAAAATGCTGGGGGACCGGGTGAGAAAAAAAGGACCCATGGGAAAAAACAGCAGTGCCCTAAATGACGGGGATACCCATGTGTTAGGAGCGTCATCATCAAAAGGGACAGAGTGTGCCAGAAACCAAGAATGTGTGGAAGCATAGGCAAGAACCGCCAGAAAACTCGACCTGCGGGGGCAAGTGTCGAGAAACTGGTGAGAAAGCAAACAGTTCCTAGCTTCTCTGGAAAGAGGAGCGGCGCGGGGCATTTGAGGCTTGGGAATTAGCGGAGGGGAATGTAGATTCAAAATCACCGTAAAGCTAGCGGTCCGGGCGTCGTCCACGTGCGCAAAAAAAAACCCGAGGTGAAGGGGGAGCGGGGGGGGAAAGGGGGAGGGCCAAGGGACATTCAAAAAGCAAAGCAGCGCGACGAAGACGATCGAGGTCGCCCCGAGAATGCGAATCAGTCCGTCGAATGAAAAATACCCCGTTCGGCCGCTCATAAAAAAAGACGAGAAGCGGCGCAAAGACGAAGGTCCAGGGAAAAAGGAGAGAGTCCGTCACGTACCGGCCCACGCAGGGGGAGGAAAAGGCCAGATCGCCCGGATAAGGGGCAACGTCCGAGGCTGTACGGAAAAGCGCCCGCTCCAGGAAAAAGGGTCAGGACAAGCAAAGGGGTTCTCGGGCAGGAAAAAACAAAAGGAGATGCCACGATTGCCGACCGCCCAAAAGAAAAAAAAAAAAAAAAAAAACCGTTTTTTCCCGGAAGGGTTGGATGGTTCAAAATCTGTCGAACGGGGAAAGAAGTACAGAAAAGGGACAAGAACCATCGCAAGAAGAAGAATGATCCGGGGAAGGGGGGGACCCAAGAAATTGGGAAAGGTGTCCCAAAGAGGGGGAGGCGTTCAAGCAGGGTCGGTTGACAAGCCGGAACCCGAAAGAAAGCACAGGAAAGAGTTAGAAAAGGTAGAAAATGGAACCCTCTGAGGAGAAAGCGTCCCGAAACGAAGTTCAAACATAAACATCTTCGCTGCGAACCGAAGGATTCTTCCGTAGGCGGACGGCGAGACAGTTGGTGCAAAGAAGGAGAAACTTACCGGCTCATAGGAGAACAACCAAAAGACAATCAGGTACAACCGCGTTCAACGCAACGGTCGGCGGCGCGCATTAAGGGAAACCAGACCGAAAAAGACTAAACTGCCGCCTCTGGGGAACAAGGACAGGAAAAAAAAGATAGAAGGCCAGGAAACTAAAAAGCAGGGCGAACTTCCCAGCCTCCACGGGGGGCAAACCAGACTTGAACGGGTAAGTACCAACGCGCGGTAGAAAAGACAAAGAGGGTCTTCAGGGAAAAAAGGGCAAGCGGCGCCAAAGTCCGGCGGCAACAGGGAGGAAAAAGAGGAGAACCGTGAACACCAGCAGGGAAGAAAAAGAAGGGCCCATACACGGGGCCTGTGATGATGAAGAGCGAGCTGGGCGCTGAAGGGGCACAGAAAAGGAGCCGGACTGGGCCCGTTAGAGGGCCAAACAGAGACCAGGCGCCGAAGAGCACGTCGGGGGGAGGAAATTAAAGGAGCGACTGCTCAACGTCTTGGACGAAGGGACTTCTCTGGCAAGTGGAGAGGTTTTGTGAAAAGAGGGGGGTCCTGGTCGGTCACAGGACGGCCAAAGAAAAAAAAAGGGTTAAGGTACGGGGAGGGGAAAACAACAATCTCGTCAGGACCAGGAGCGACAAGGACTCGAAAAAACAACAGAAGGTAAAAGAGAGAGAGAGGAAGGGAGTGGCCTCGAGGGCCTACTCTATTCTTGAAGGGTCGGCGCACTTAAAGCAAAAATGAGGGGGGGGGTGTGGAAAATGGGAAGGGCAAGGAAACGAGAAACCAACTACAAGGGAGAAAATTAACGTCGGGGTCCAGAAGATTACATTAGTAACGAAAGACTGGGCGCAAAGAATGGGTCGTCGTGTCGGGGTAAAAGGGAAATCGATTGGGGCTAAAATCAATGAAGAAACGTCAGGGAGTCAGTGCACGGCAGCGCCCAGACCGACCAAAAAAAAGGGCCCCACCATCCTGCACTAGAAAGGGAGGTCAGCGAGGTGAAGAAGGGAGGGGGACCCTTTATAAAAGGAAAGCAAATCTTTGGGCCCACGCAGGAAGGAGGGGAAACACTAAGGGAAAGTGTGTTGATTCAGGCACAAAAATCGAAGGGGACTTTCCACGACATCTGCTTTGGTCAATCAAAGGGACAGTCGGGCGTGGGAAAGGGGGAGGGGGAAGTCATGGAAGCCGCCCAGGTTAAAAAAACCCCCAAGGCTTTTAAGGACGAGAGGAGCTTCTAAAAAATGGCCAATATGGGACGTCCTTTGAGACAGGTGGGATCGGTGAACAAGGAAAGAAACTCCCGCCGAAACAAGCGGGAAAAGGGGGAAAAGAGCTTTTCTGGTGTTGGGATGGGACAGATGAGCCGGGAAGGGGAAGAAGGAAACCGGGCCAACGGTTTGGGGGGGAGGAGAAGGTGGTCGAAAAGACAGGAACCAAGTCTTGGAGGGATGAGAAACATGGGTCAGGACTGAAATACGGTCCGCGACCGGAAAGAAAGGAAGAAGAGCAGCTTCAGTAAAAGGGGGGCAGAAAGGGATACTATTAGAAAGTATAGGGAGGAACTGGGAGAGGCATGGTAGGTTTGGACCGATCAAAAAATCGCGGGGAGTCTTTGTTAACCCTAAAGAACGTGCCGTGTCCCTCACTAAAAGAAAGAGGAGGGAGGGGAGGATGGGGAAGGGAAGGAAGTACCGTCAAAGTGTCGAGATCGGTGAAAAATGTCTGCCCGTTTCGAAAGTTGGCGCGGGCGGCAACAGAGGGGGGTGAAAGTAGAAACTGTGGGAAGAAAAAGAACAAGACACCTCGCGGAAAAAACGGAGGAGGCAGGGGAGATTGGAAAAAGGACGCGGGACGAACAAAACCTCTCATCCGGGCGATCGCCTGGTCAATAAAAAGAAAAAGATGGCCGAAGGGAGGGGAAAAAAACGAAGAGGGGTCAGGGGAAGGGGGGATCGACTTGTCGGTGCGAAAGGAAAGGCGGTGCCTCGGGAAAAAACGGGGGCGGGGCAAGTTCGACTACTATGCAAAAGGGCGGTGCGACCGAATAAAAGTAAGGAGGAGCGAGCTGGTGCTTTGTGGACCCAGAAAAAGAACGTGGAAGGGGGGGGAGGATCCAGCCGAAGCAAAGTATGATGATTCCGCAGGAAGCCATGGACCGCGACTTGGGGAGACGGGAGGGGGGGGAGAAAAATCTACATAAATCTACTGAGAGAAAACGCCCCAAGGGGAAAGCCCAAGCTCAAAAGCGAGGAAATGCTTCTACAGGTCGCCCATGGCAGGGAAGGAAAGGCCGCCGAAAATGGAAGAGCCGTCAAGGCGGCAAATGAAGGAGGAAGGAACAATCGCCCGGTAAAGGAGGGAACCCATCTTGACAGGGGTGCTCGGGGGGAAAAAAGACAGGGACCACCGGAGAAAGGAAACGCAGTACATGCAAGGGAGGGGGGGGGGGGGATAATTCTCTACCCTGAAAAAGAGGACGGCTGTGACTCAAAAACCGCTGCCTTGAGAAAAAGAAAGCGTGACGAGCAGAAGAAAACTGGGTGGACCGGGGAGAGTGTTTATCTACCATGGCCGTCGATTCTCATATGCCGAGGGGAAATGATAGGAACAATCACGTCACTAGAGAGGTGCCTGGCGCTGTTCCGAGGGGAATTGCCGAAAAAGGGACGGCGAAGCAACTAAAAAAAATCAGCAGCTAGGGGACGGAAGGGGGGGGTGATGGTCTGCACCGAGTTGGCGGACGTAGCTAGTACATCTCGAGGGGAAGACGCAGAAAGGAGGGGGACTTGGCCGCGAAGAGACAGGGACTGTCCTGATAGAAGAGGGGTAAAGGGAAGGGGACGATGGGGCGAGAAAAAAAAAAAGGAGAACTCAGACCACTCTATTGGGACTGGGCGCTGACCGCGCTGGTTCAAAGGGAGAGCGAGTACGTGGGGCCTCAAGCAGGACAGGGAAGAGCTGATCTAGGACCCCTGAAAACCCACAGTCTATCTACATTTGTTGCAGACTGACCTGCTGCCAAGGGAAAAGGGGGAGGGTCGACTTTACATGGTGAAAAAAAAAGGGGGGAAGCCAAAGACCGGATCCTTTACCACTAAATGAATAGGGAAATAATAGTGATCTGATATTCCTTCTGGAGCGTCAGGATAAACAAAAAAAAAAAAAGGGAGAAAGAGAAGATGACGCTCAAGAACGAAGAAAGAGGTGACCAAGCCGATCAGAGTGAGGTGGAAACAGGAAAAAGGGGACTGTCTGAACATTGTCGGAGGAAAGGAGAAGAAAAGACGGTACTTCGGCAGATTCATTACACAAAAAAGAGGGTGTTAGGTCTTCATCTGTCCTCGGGACAGCGAGCGTACGGTCACTTGAAAAACAAAGAAGATCGCGGCGCAAGGCAAAGCAGCAATCAGGGAACAAAAAGAAAATCGCGGTGAAGGGTCGCCCGAAGAATAGGGAAATAGGAGGCGAAAAAAAGGACCCCCTATCAGAGGATCGATCCGGCCAAAATAAACGGATCAGAAGGAAAACTCTGAGAAATGAAAAGCGAAGCCGAGAATCAATAATATTAGGGGGGGGGGGACGATCCGCCCCCCCTCAGACCGGAAGCCTCATTCGATTCGCGACACGAAAAAAAAAAGGGGCCGCGGCGGAAATATCCATCTGCAAGAGACATGGAGGAAAGAACGAATATTGAACTCGGGTGTCGGCCTCTTAGCTACGAGCCCTGCGCGAAGGGAAAAGGGAATTTTCCGAGAAAAAAAAAACAAGCTCAAAAAAGTGTGCTCCGGAAGAGAATGGGATGGACTGTGGAAAGCAAAAGGACTCAGGAATGCGGGATCCTTTATACGTCCAACAGCACTGCAGGGAAGGGAGCGAGCAAAGTTGTAGCTCGGCCAGCACCACCATGTCCTGAGGCTTGAGCATCCCCCAAAAAAAAACCCAGGAACGGGATGTCAGCCGAAGAAGCATGCAACGCCGGACAGCGGACTAAAGGCTTTAAGGAAGGGGGGTGAGAGAACTGGGCAAGTTCGAGAATTGTGAATAGCGGAGAGAGCGGATCGAAGGCGCGCTTGAGCTTTAAGTATCGGCCGTAGAAATGATGGGGTTCTCACGCAAAAGTCACTCGCGTCAAGGGGAGGGAGGAAAAAACGACTCCGAGGGGGGACGACGATCGGAGGAAACGTGAGTAACCAGAACACAGAAACGCAGCACCAAAAAAAAAAAGTATCGAGTGAGGTCCCCTAGAACTAGAATAGTAGTCCGACTGCCCTAAAAAGGGAGGGAAGGGGGAAAAGAACGAAGCCTCAGACCAAAAAGGAATTAGGAACAGGTGAAGAAAGAGGGGAGGACTCCGGCAAGAGGGAAAAAAAAGGGAAGTGACTTTAACCAGGCCTATCGACCAGGGGAAAGGAGGCAAGCGTCAGTTCCTAAATCCAGCCGCCTTGCAAACATGGGAGAGGAAGACTGCGAGGGGAGAGGGTGAAAACAGGAGCAGAAAAAAGTGTGGGTCTAATGCACGAGTGGGACCGACCCGGAAAAAAAAAGGTTTGGTAGGCATAGTTAGAATTTTGGTGACGAGCTGCGACAATTGGGGACGGTGAATACCTGACATAAGCATCCCGCGACTCGACTCAGCATCCTGGGAGAGGAAGAGGGAGAAGGAAATGTCGGCGGGTTACCACCACAGGATGGGAAGGATTTACAATGAGGAGAAACAAAGAATCGCACCGATTCACAATCACAAGAGAATGAAAAAAAAGTCGGTCAACGTTCGCCCCTTGGAAGGAATCGGAAAGAGAAGAGGGGGGGAGGGAAGCGAAAGGACCAGGTTCAGCATGAAGGACTTCGATCGAGACACTAAGGATTAGGGGCAATGAAAAGGAAGAACGTACGAAAAAAACGTTTAAGCGGATCCTGCTGAAAACTTCCGGCTCAAGCAGGCATCCAAAAAAAAAAAAATCCGGTAAAACAAGGAAAGGGCAGGCTGTGGGGGTGTCGAGAGGCGCAATAAGGGGAAACCGGATACCATAAAAAGAAATGCTCCATAGTGCTCATCCCGTCCCCGCCAAAGCCGATCGAAGAGACCAGGAAAGGGACAGGGATTATGGGAAAAAGGAAAAAAAAGGAACAAAAGGGAAAAACGAAAAGGGAACGGGGAGAAACCAACGGACGGGTATACCTCAAACGGTAGAAAAACTGAATAAACAATATTTAATCCAGGAAGCGCAAACGCCTTCGGGATCAACAGCTTGCACCTGACGGGGGGGGGAGAACTGGAACAATCAAAAAAGGGAACTCGGACGACGCAGACAGGTCCAGGAACGAAGAGCGAGACTTGGCTCTTCAAGGCACCGGAAACGCCGCGGAATTGGTTCAAGTTCGTTTTGAGAACCAGGCGGGGCTGACCAGGTCACCGGCGGAAAAAAAAAAAAAAAGAGGGAGTGTGAGCCAAGAAAGGAAGAACTGGGAGCAGACGTCTGGGCACGAAACGTACTTCGAGAAAAAGGGGGGGGGTGGCGACTATGGTGGGTTAGGGAGTACTAAGGAAAAAACAGTCCCCTTAAGGATGTAACTTGCTAAAAACAAGCCAAATATCGGCGGCTTCGCGAACAAAGAGAGAAAAAAAAACACAACGAGGGGGAAAAGAGGGAGATATGAGCTGTTCGCGAATGAAATAAGCAGAAAAAAAGGGGCTGCTCACCTTTAAGAACCATGCAGGAGAAACCAGTAACCTGAAAAGGACAACAAAGCGTCGAAACCAAGCCTCAACGGCAAAACGGAAGAGTCAGTTTCAGAAGGGAGCGTAGAGAGAAGAGGAACTGGGGCTCACACCAAGGGTTAGAGGAAAACGTCAGCGAAGGGGGGAGAAAAGAAAGGGGAAAAGAAAGAGAGCTTGAATTTGCAAGTCATTGAAAGCAGAGCTCGCAAACTAAAAGGAAGAGGTCTAATATTTCACGGCTGGGGGCCAGTATAAAGAGCAAAGGGCAAGAAGGGAGACGCAAGTGGCGCCGAAGGAGGACACTGGGGGGGGATTCCGCACTATAGGAAAAAAGGGGCGTCTATAATCGGGGGCGTTGGAAGGTCAAACGTTCCGTCTGGCGTTTTCACGTGAAAAAGAAAAAGGATAGAAGGGGGAGGAAAGAGATAGGGGGCTTCGATTGGAGGAAGAGAAAAATGGGCAATAAGGGGAGGGGGTAATCAACACAACATGCTCTCGACCGGGGAAAGGCTAGCTTTTACCGAAATGGGAAACCATCTGTTGATGTGGAGCCTATGGACACTTTCCAGTGACAGGAGCCGGGCCAAGGGGCGGAAGTTCTAAAGCCGGCCGAACGACGGACGGGGGCCGCTGCGCAAAGGGAGGGAAGAACTGGAAGGAAAGGTCCGCGAAATTGAAGCGATGCTCGGCGCAGCGGCGTGCAAGTGGATCAGTGGAAGAAGAGGCGCAGGAGATGGGGGAAGAGGGGGGATCCTTCTGGGAAAAAAGAGGGAAAGAGAGAGATTTTGAAACAAGGAGTGAGGGAGAGCTACTCCGATAAAAGGAGAGAAGGCGAAGGGGAACGGGTAGGTTGGAATCTTCCTTCCAAAAGGATCAAAGTTCGACACTCATTCGTATTAAAAAAAACGGAAAGAACGGGGAAAAAAGGGGGGAAAAGAAAATCGTGCAGTATAACTGTGGAACATCACAGAAAGAAACCAGAAACTCGAAATAGCACATGTCGGAAATGGAAAGCTGGACAGGAATACGCTGACTACAAATCAGAAGGGGGCGTATAGGAAGGTCAAGACCTCAGAACAGGAAGGGAAGAATGCCTGAGTATCGCGCGGAATGGATAGGAAAGGTCTCGGTTGAGCCGTAGGAAAAAGACGGAATAGCCGAAAGGGAGGTAAGGAAAGAAAGTGATCGGTGCTGAACCTCGCCGCTGTCCGTCGGCAGAAAGAGGGGAGGGTGGGTATGGGACCAGACAAAAACTACCAGCTGTAATCCAATCTCAAAATCAGGGAAGAAAAGGACACGAAGGGAAAACGCGAAGAATTACGGAAAATGCGGATAGAAATCTACCTCCAGACGGCCAAGCTCACAAAACAAAAAAATAAACGCAAAGCCGCAGAGAAGAATACCAGCGGCAAGATCTAAACCAACAATACTAACTAGGTGGGAGACAAGGCTCAGAAAAATAAAATACCCGGGAGCTGGCTCCTGTCAGGAGGCATGAGGACTAGGAAACATCGCAGGTACGCTTGAATAAGCAGTGGACGGAGGGGTGAAGAAGCCTACCAAAGGTATCAGAGAAAAAGGCCGAAAAGAAAAGGGAACTATCTACAGTATCAATCAGGACGGGGAGTGAAACTGAGAAGGGCACTCACTACCTTTAAGAGCGAGAAACTGTGAAAAGGCAAAGGGTGAAAGAGGCCTTTAGGGATAGTAAAACAAGTCATGACGGAAGACGCTTGATCGGCACTCGTTTCACTAGCTCAGTGCTCACTGAGGAGGCCCGAAATGGGGGTGGCGACGACTTCTTCTATAATGACTGCAGGCTACTAAACGAAGATGAGGGCTTGACATTAGGGAAATCGGGCAACCGAAATAGGTTATCTTCGGCTCTTACAGCGAGAGGGGGGGGGGGGGATACGGAGAAGACGCTGCGGGCCGCCGACAGCTCTCCCTGAGATCGGGGTTCAAGAAGGAAAGAATACTATTGGAGGAGGCAGGAAAACGACCGCATCTATTTGGGCGTGTTTCCGCAGAAAGGGAGGGGGGGTTCGACGGGCCGGAACTCGGGGACGTTTTTCCTCAATCTGAAACGTAACAAAAAAGCAGGTTACCCTCTGCCGAAAGAAACAAGAAATTTTGACCTAATGACCTGCTGTGCCAAAGGGAAAAGCTTTCGAAGGAAAAAAAAAACGACTGGCACAAGACAGACCTGCGCCTGAATAAACTGGGATTAGGACCCTAATTTATGCACGGGACTGCAAAAAAGAGATCAGATAGAAAAAAAAAACAAAAAACGGTAGGAGGAGGAAAATCGAGGGATGAGCAAGGAAGAACCGGCATGACTGGAAGTCAGAAACGGAGCGTTCTGTAGCAAAAAAGGAGTAGTAAATTCTTCTGTGAGGTCATTGCACAGCGGTGCTCCAAGGGCGGGAAAAGGGGAGTACTTCAAACAGGGTCGCTCACTGGGGCGGTCTTCATCGGGGGGACCTGGGGAATAAGATAAGAGGTAAGGCATACTGGGGAGGGGGGAAAAAATCGGTCTACTCCCAAAAAATCGCTGTAAAGGAAAAACCAGACCCCGAAAAGGAAGGTCGCAATCTCGTGCCATAAAAACAAGGGGCGGATTAACTATAACCCGATAGGAAAACTCGTCGCGTCCAAAGGAGAAATCGCAGTTCACCAACATCTTAAAGCGCTTCAGAGCACTACACCGACACTAGAAAGCAGTCAAGAACCCAGAAGACAGAAAATAAAAGGCGAGGCTCTAAGCGCGAACTACGCCGAAGTAGAGAGACATCGAAAAACGCGTCGAGCACTGTGAGAGAGGCTTGTAGGTAGAAGCATCTCGAGAGGGGAGCCAGGAAAGAACTATCCTTCACAATGGTCTATCACCATCCAAGGAAAAGAGGGCGCTGGAGTCGGTCCATGGATGACGTGTAAGAAGAAGAGGAAGACGGACTGAGGGAGAAAAGTACAAGTTAACACAAACTGCAGGAACGGAAAGTCTAGCCCTTTGTCGTCTAGGGACCAATCAGCACCATTCAGGATTGGGGGAAAGAAAGAGAAAGTGGCAGGATTTGACAGACTACGCCAATGCCGCCCTTAAAGAGCCTAAAACGACTGTAGGGTGAACGCAACTGTTATAAAAGCGGAGAATTCCATACGCTGCTCTAGGGCGGGGAGCGCGGCGCGCGAGCAGGGAAAGAAGGCGTTCCGTAGATGGGGTTCTCAAAAAACGCAACCTTCCAACTCGAGTTCACAGAACGTATGAGAACGACCGCCGCGTGCGTGGGGGGGGTTAATCTCTTGAAAACGAGGGGGCCGTCCATCCCCAGCAAAAAAGCCGACCCAAAAAAAGGGGAGGACTATGTCGAACAAAAGTGAAACATGCGAAGAGCTTCAAGGCAAGAACACGGGGACAAAAAAGAACCCGAATTACTAGACGAGGGAGCAAAAAAAACAAAAAGAGTCGTGAAATTCTACAGCGGAACTCCTGAACTTCGGCCCGCCAAAAGGGAGGGGGAAAAAAGGAATATTCGGAAAAGGTGAACGTCCGAGTCTCCTGTGCAAGCAAGCAAAAGTAAAGCAGTGTCTATTGGACCGCCGAGGGGGAAAAAAAGTTAGCAACCACAGTTTCGACTGAAGTGGGCAAAGAGCCACACCTTTTCCAAAGAGGGGGTTGTGCAAAGGATGGTCGAAAGGTTGACGGCATACAGGAAGACGGGCCCTCCGAGCCGACTCAGCATCCTGAGGAGGAGGATCGAGGACACTAACGGGCAAGGAGGGGGACAAACGTATTCGATTTGTCCCCAACGCTGATCGGGGGAAAAATCAAGAATCGCCGATGCCTCCATCTCTGCAACAGAGTAGGACCACGTTCCAGACCCCTTGGCACAAAGGAGCGAGCAATCAGTCAGGTAGCGAACAGGAAGTTCATCCAGGAAGAGACAGTAGACCGGAGTCGAACGTAGGAGGGAAAAACACCGTTGCCCAGTCATTCCTGTGACAAGGACCGTGCTAATCCGAAAAAAAAAAAAAAAAAGAGAGTGGACCACCGTGAAAGACTGCCCGGGTCGTCGTGCAGGGAGCATGAAGGGGGAAGGGAGATACCAATCAAAAGGAGCATGAACGGGGGAGTCTGGTGCCAGCCCGTACACATCCGCAGAAAAGCTCGCGTCCCCGTCTCCTCAGAAAAGGAGAGGAAAGAAGGAATCCAATGGAAAACGCCAAGAAAAAAGGGACACAATCGCGCTGTAGACCAGCCAAGAAAAGGGAGGAAAGCACAAAAAACAACCAATGGAATCAGACGGCGCAAAAGGAGCGAGCAACAGCTTGCGGGCCGCGTTATAACGGGAAAAACTCAGTCTGAAAGTAGCAAAGAAGCTTGCAGAGGCGAGCAGCTGGAGATGCCGTGCACATGGAAAGATCGCCGACCGAAGGGTCAGGGTAACGCTCGTACAAGGGCTCCGCCAGATAAAGTAGGAAAAACAGTCCCCGTCATCGAGGGAGAAGGATTGACAAAGGATTCAGGACTGACAGGTGAGCTGTGGAGAAGGAGGGGGGGACGTTTCCGAAAAAAGGGACAGTACCCCTCATGTTTGAGGTAATGCGCCCCAGTCACTGAAGAGAACAGA
>Ga0179593_1502485_pt1 | contig 12059 bp, 16 predicted proteins | sample CZODoug2_1_08_16_FD_185931 | JGI IMG/M metagenome (GOLD analysis project Ga0179593, IMG submission 185931) | Vadose zone soil fungal communities from Angelo Coast Range Reserve, California, USA - CZODoug2_1_08_16fungal (PacBio error correction) | ecosystem: Environmental > Terrestrial > Soil >...
AAATGTGGGCCCCAAATATTTCTATTACCACGTTCAGGCAGGAAATGGGGCGCCCCGGGAAAACGCTGGGTGGACAAGGGGGGGGAAGCTCAGGGGACGTTTGGCGAAACTACCCATTTTCAGGAAAACAGCGGAAATTTGTCCACAAATGAAGAACAAAAAAAAAAAAAAAAAAAATTGTTCAATAACAGGGTTCGATCAAAGCTGGGGAGCCGTCCGGGAAAGAGAAAGTCAGGACGCCGGAGGGGGATTTCGTGAAGACCCAAAAGGAAAAAAACATTACCCTTAAAAACCCACAAAAGGACAAAACCCTTTCATGGGAGACGGAAAACCAGACCGGAAGAAAACTCCAAGTGCAAAGATCGCCCTGGTCCAAGCTGAACGTTTAGCCTGGGCAACACTAACCTATGTCGGAAAACGTCAACAGGGGGAAATCTCGTACAACTTTTGAAAAAACGACTTCGGAAAAGAGGGGTGTGGAAAAAAGTTCAGTGGCCCCCTAAACCGGGCCCCTCCGCACCATCCTTGGTAGGGGCGTTCAAGCAAAAAGAGACCATTCGAAAACCCTTTGTCTCCCATACGTGTCGCGTGGTTGGTTGGGAGGCAAAACAGCAAACTAGGGGAACGGGGCTAAAGTGCCGGGATTCAAAACGATGGAATGAACAGAAAACCATCAGTGAAAAAAGGCGGTGAGGGGGACAACTCCTCGTCTCAACCCTACCTGAATTTACGTACAAGAAATTTACGCAAAAAAAACGATTGAAAAAAAAAGAGCTGAAAAAAAAAGGCAAAAAGAGGGGGGGAAAGACCATTGGTGGTTATCAGAACACAAGCCAAGGACGTGAGGGGACCACTGACCGGAGCAGGGGAGAACGAGACAAGCGGGCGGGAGAAAGAGGGGAAAAAAAAAAAAAACCAAACGCCGGGAACAGAAGGCGTTGTGTTTGAGGTGAATAAATCGACATTCCCCGGGGAGAGCAAAGGAGGTCAAAACCGAAAAATACTGGGTGGTCTCCCGTTCACAAAACCGGAGGGGGCAAAATAGAAAAATGGAGGTTTTCGCGGCACCACGAGGACGGAGGCACCACGACAATAAACCAAACCGGAACATTGGCCTGCCAATCAGGGGGGGGGTAGTCAAGCAAAAAGACCGGGAAGGGGAAAAGGGTGTATTTACCCAAAAAAGCCCGGGAGCAGGGATAGAACCATTAATCAGCCTCTGAAAGGAAGACAAAGACAAGGTGGGGAAGGGGACGGGTTAAAGGAGCATCTCCTGGGTCCACGCCTTCGGGGAAAGGCCACGAAAAACCGGTCGGAATACGTACACCCAAAATCGAGGGGAAAAGCGGGGGGGGTGAGGGTGGAAAGGGGAAGGAAAAGGTATTTCACCCCTAAAAACAGGCGCCGCAGGCCCGTTGACAGGGGGAAAAAAAGAAGGGGAATGGAGGGGGGACTTGGCATGTGCACGCAAAGAGGGCAGACCAACTAAAGAACTTTCAAAGAGTTTACGCTGCCCTCTATCGTGTCAATGCTTCAAACAGACGCTCCTGACTGAATTTACCGATGAAGGTGCAGGTTGGGTAAAAACGGGAGATAAACAGGTCTACCTCGAACCATTGCCACCGCAAAAGGAACAAAGTGGTTAGTGAGGGACACCGAGAATCGCGAACCAAAAGGACCTTTTTCCCCAACGCAACGTGGAAGAAAAAAAAAAAGAGAAAGTTAACGCAATGTGCCAGACGAATAAAAGGTTGCAACGGGTCCACCGGACAAAACCGGAAGAGGGACGCTTGTCAAACCAAACCCGTCGGCTCTTTATAGGACTTAAGTGGAAAAAGAAGAAATCGACGGGGGGGGAAGACCCTGTTCAAAATACCCAACCAGGGGTTGAAACAAAGAACACCCCTTGACCGTTGGATTCGGCCTACAGAACCGTAAAAAAAAAAATGAAGAAAAAGAGGAAATCGGTCCTTGGACCTCACAACCCGGGTACCTCAAAAAAATCAAACCAACTTTGAGTCTTCTGGGTGGGTGAGTCCAAGGTAGAGGGGGCGAAACGGGTCCAGGGGTGGGGGAGGTCTAGTTGGTCCGGCGAAAAGAGAAAACCGAGGGGAAAACCAAGGTAAAGGCTAAGGAAAGCAGGACAACCAAGGGGCGGGGGAAGTGGGGGAAGGAAAGTAGAGAACTTGTCCGTCGGGTTGTCACTAGGCCCTTCACAAAAAGTGGGAGAGAAACGGGGGGGGGGGGAAGTCAATCCATCCCGGGGACACGGGAGCACTCACCCCCGTTCCAAAATTGTCCCGAGGGGTCGCGGCAGGAAAATGTAACGGGGGGGGGGGAAAAGGGAAGACAAAATCTATGCCACAGTAAGGGGTGGAAGCAACAGAGGAGGAGGGTGGTGGAGGACCGGGGGAGTTCCAGGTCATTGTACTAAGGGGGAAAAGAGTCCACTCGCAGAAACGTGGTGTGCAAAAACCAAATAACACCTCTGCGGCCGGAGCGAAGTCGGCAGAAAAAGGTGAAGCCAAAAACTGGGGGGGTCGTTGTTGAGCAAGAAGTTCGCAGAGTATCTTGCAAAAGCGGGGGGGGTCAAAGGGGGTTTCCTCCACGGTTGGGGCGCACAGGGCCCGAGAACGGGGAGGACGGGGGAGAGACAAAAGTGATCCTTCATTATCAAAGCGTAGACATGGGGGAAAGAAAAAAGAGGGGTGAAACGGGGACCACTTATGGAACATTTCGCCACGTCAGGCAGAGGGGCACTCCTGTTGGTCACGAGGAACTGAAACCAGAGGGGCAAAAAAAGCCCTTTACATGATAAAGGTGAAAAGGGGACAAGGGTGAACAACTCATAAAGTGGAAAGTCACACCTCGTTGACTGTGCACCGGACGGGAAAGGGAGGCGGGAAAGAGCTCTCTCAAAATTTTTCTCAGCCCGTCCGAACTAAGGCACCGGCAGGCAAAGAGTCAAACGGAGAAAGGCACAGGGTCAAGGACGTTTGAAGGGTGGCACATAGCCAAAAAATTTACGGAAAAAAAACCCGGAAGCAACCACGAAGAAGGGGAAGCACTACCAGAACCGAGTACAAGCCCTGGGCCCTCCCATTGGGGCACCTGGAAAAAAGGCACAAGAAAGGGACGGGCCCTGCCGGAAAAGAAGGCAAAAAAAAAAAAAACTGTCATGAAAGAGGAAAAACGCAGGGGATGGAAAGGGTGCGAACGGGAGTTTACGTCCGTGGGTTTTACGTGGATCAGTTGGGGCCGTGGGTGCCGAGAAAAGGAGGTCACAAGAGGGAGCGAACTCCAGAGATCCTTAAAAGCAGGAAGGAGCACAGTTTTTCCCTCCGGAAAAGAATAAAGAAAAAATAGTTAAAATCGGGGAAGCTCCTTGGTCGAAATAGGGGGCCAAAAAAATGCAGGAAAGTCGAGGCCTTGCCCCTGCAAAGAAAGTCAATTGCAGCTAGGACAACAGCTTCCTACGGGACAGCATGGGTAAAAAAATTGCGTATAAGGGAAAAAAAAAACCTCCAATCTTAGTGCTTCAGGGGGTGGGACCCCTAAAAAAAGTCCAGAAACTGGACGGGAACATCCTTCTAAGCTTCTAGAAGGGAGTTGTCGGCCCGGTACAAAAGAAGGGAAAAAAAAGTGACCGAGTGTAGGTTGGGGTCAAACCGGGACGCCCCAAGGCACCAGGGGCAAAGAACACAAAAAAAAAAAAAAGTGAGTACAATACATCTACGCTCTTCGTAAACAAAAGGGGGGCAGTACCACCGCGAAGGTCAGGAGCCGTATAAGACCTTCTACAAAGCTGAGAAAAAGAAAGCATCCTGGAAAAAATATCACGGGCAAAAAGTGGAAGAGACAAATGAATCAGAAGGCCTTTTGGCCTCAGGACAAGGAAATAGGGGGCCGAAAAAAAAAAAAACAAGCCACGAAAAAGCCACAAGCCCATCGACCGGAAAACAACGGGAACTCTGCAGGATAAAACAACAAAAAGCCGCCGGGGAATAGAAGGTTGGTTGGTTGGACAAGGCACACAGCCAAGAAAAACAAGGTCTTAGAATCGAAAAAAACAGTGCTTAGTTCAAAGACACGCAAGTACCTAAAGGGCTATCCGTTTGGGAAGACTCGGGGGGTGGGGTATTGATCAGGGGAGGAAAGTTAAGATTAGGGGAAAAAGTTGAAAAAGGTTACCACTGTGGTTGGAGAACTCGGTAGAGGCTGCCTAATTTGGGAAGCAAAACTAGGGAAACAGAAGAAAGAAGGGACGGGGGTGCCAAGTTACATGAATAAAAGTACGCGGTTTGGGTTAAATGGGGGGCGCCAGCAGAAGATAAAACCGCGGGGGGGTAACAAAACAGGGCATCTTGGGGGGACTTCCCAAATGAAAAAAAATCTACCTAAACAACCAAAAAAGGAAGGAAAGAGTAAAATCAATGACTGAGGACTTTTGGGGTTCAAAACGAGGCACTGGAAACACTCATTAAAAAAACGATTGGGCCTAGTGCTGGGGAAAGGAGTTTCCGATAAAAAAAAAAGGACGAGAAAAAATCATCGACAGTTCATCCGGAAGATGCGCCGAAGAGGGCAGGGGGGAAGAAGTAAAAAAATAGGGATAAAGTCGTGCAGACAAAAACCTGCAAGGGGAGAAGGGAAAAGGGACAAAGAAGAGGAGGGACCAGCACCATTGTACGCCATAACAAACAAAAAAGTCAAAAGAAAATCAGGGGCCGTACGGAGGAGTATGGGGGGAAAGTATAACAGGTTGAGGAACATTCCCTACCGAAAAATGGGTGGGGGGAAGGGGCCAAAAGACGGGGCAAACTGTCAAAAACATGAAAAAATAAAGCGTCTTGGACGAGTTCGGAAGGAAGGGGGACTAAAAGGAAAAAGGGAAAGGGGGGGACGGGTTCTTTCGGGGTTTGGTAAACTAAGGATACCGGGCAGAAGGGAGGAAACAAAAAGGGGCAAGAGAAGTTCCGGGGGCTGGTCCCCGGAAGGGGGTAAGCGAGCTGCCAGGTGAAGAAGGAGGAAAACCGAACTTCACTACCACTTACATTCCCCAGGTAACTCTGTCCCCGCGTCATAAAGGGAAAGACGAGAGAAAAAAGGGGGGCTTTGAAATGAGCGAAGGGAAAAATAAACCCGGTCGTTCATTCGGAGGCCAACCGTCAACAAAAGAAATTGTCCTTCCTGAAAAAAAAAGCTCGGACTTGAATGACTACGGGTAAATGGAAGGGGGAAGGGAAGATTGTCAACCACCCCCCTATCATAAGTGGAGGAACATATTTCCCTCCCTAAAAAAGCAACAATAGTGATCTGGGGACGAGCAAAATGGAAGCGGCAAGAAAAGTTGTACGTTCCACTCAAGACCAAAAATAGAAGGTAAGACAAGGCCAAACTGTTCGACTTCAAGTGCATCTATTTGCTTCAATCGAGAATCCGTGAGCCAGGGAGTTGAACCCGGCAAACCTGGAAAAAAGACGGATGGAAGGGAGAAGGAAACCAGTCACTATGGTTCCACTGAGAAAAGTCAAGGGAGGACCCCCGATCCCCTTCAGAATACAAGACCGGGGGCCGGAAATAGGAAAACAAGGGGAAAATTTTGTTCCTCAGTTCCTGGAGGGGAGGGACAAAAGTATGAAGGGAACGGACGGGGTTCTTTGTCCACACCGCACTGGGGAGGTCCGGCTAGATGCTGGCCTTCTCGGACAGGTTAGGGAGACAAAAAAGTGTGAGAATATCTGCAATACCACCCAAAAAGGAAATGCCTGAACGACGTGGTGGAATCAGGGTTCACCCAGAGAAATTTTCGGAACTCAGGCAAAAAAGAGGGGGGCTCGATAGCTTAGACACTTAACGTAGAAAAGCCGGACGAAGGAACTCGCAGGATATCATGCGGCCCACGTCTGTGGAAAACGTAAAATAGGACGAAGGGTAACCACAAGTCTGCATGAAAGACGGCTAAATGGAATTGGAAGCCTTTTGGCGCAGCCAAAAAATACAAGGGTGGCCTTAAAAAAATAGGTATTGTCAAAATGTGAAAGAAGAAAAGATGAAAGACGGACGGGCTAAGCAGGGAAACACCCTTAAAAATGGGACCCTATCAGCAAAGTGCGAAGAAAACCTAGAACGAACAAATCCGCGTATTGAAAAGAAAAAAAAAAGACTAATATGATGTCGCTGTGGAGGTGAACCGTGTGAAGTAATTCTTCCGGGGAAAACCCGCGTCAAAATGGGGACCCGGACGCGGTGGAATAAACAAACACATAAAGACAAAGGTACAGAAGGGGGGGAGGTGGGGTGCTTCCTCGAAAAACCACTTGCCTATACCAGAGGGACCAGGAAGAGGGGGAGTGGCCCGAAAATAGCTGAAGAAAACAAAAAAAAAAAGAGCAACCCTTTAAGGCAGAAACAGAAAAAGAGGGACACCAACAGGGGCAGGACTACGTGAAGAGGGCCCGACCCTTTTCACGCAAGTTCTAGACAAGGGAGGGGAGGCGGGGGGAGGGTACAAAAAGAAGAACGGCCCTGGGTCATTACGTTGTGCAACCTCGAAGAGAAGAAAAATCAAGCAAAGACCGGGGTTGGGGGACGATTTTGAAAGAAAACCGGGGGGAAGAAAGGGGTCATTTCAAACAGAAAAAGAGCAAAGCAAGGGTCGTAATAATTTAACGAAGTCAGATCAAACGAGCAGGGTGTGCAAACTGGGGGTAAACGCTTTTGGCTATGACGTCACACGGGATAGGGAGAGCCAAAAAGTCCTGTCGATTCCCCAACAGAGACAAGGGGCCAGGGGAACGGGGGGGGTAAACCCTTAACGGATTCTTCAAGGAAAAATGGTACAGTAGAATCAGGGACGGGAGGGGGAGGCCCCAAGTAAGAGACCGGTACACCCTTCCGAGTCAACAATAACTGAAAGGGGGGGTGAGGGGGGTGGTGGGTGAAAAATAGATCTCCGTTTAGAAAAGGGAGCGAAGCCTTCACTATTGCACGCCCGCAATGGATAGCAAAACGAAGGTAAGGGTGAAGACCTTCTTGAAAAATCGTTTGAATTGCGGAAGAACTGCATTTGTAACCATCTTCGAACAAGCATGGGGGGGGGGAGAAAAGACCCTAGCGTTGTTTGGAAAAAGAAGCCGCGGAATGGACGTTTAAACCTGTATCCCCTGTGGGACAGGCACCCTCCTCAAACGGGACTGGACCGCGGGTGCTGAGACAAAAAAAAGTAGAATGGGCCGAAGGAGGAAGAAGTGACCCTATCACCAAATTACCCGGCAGCGGGGAACGGGGAAGGTTTTCATAAAGTGGCCAAAGGTCCTATCAGATCCCCAACGGGACGCGAAAAAATCACAACAGAGCCTCCCAGGAGGGGAGGGCAGAGGAAAGGAAAAAAGGAATTGGTTTTCATCGAGAGTCCCGTCCGCCTAAAACCTCGGCCAACTGGAACCATCACCCGCTTCAGTTACTGTTCCACGACCTGGGAAAAGCGGGGGAGCGGTGGGAGGACAACTCCTTCTTTTAAAAAAACGACAACCAAGAACCTGTCGCAACACGGCAATGGGGTCCCATTATCCGCAAAAACAAAGGACTCCATGAAGGCTGAGATGGGCCAGAAGGATTCAACCTCTCGACCGATGAGAAGAGGTGCGACCGGTCATAGTTAACGCCTATTAACCAAGGAACGTTATCAATGGAAGGCATGAAGCGAAAAGAGGGAGGGGAGTAAAAGTTGTAGAAAAGCAAAAAAATGAGAACTGAAGAAAAAAAACAAGAAGGAGAAAAATTAACGTTCACATAGAAAACTGTATCTACGAACCCAGAAAGGGGGGAAGAGAACTACCCAGGAAGAGGCCGCGGGCCGAAAACACCGACTTTCCTAAAAAGTGGGGCGAAAGGAGTAAAGAGGGGGGGGGGGACGGAAAACAAAAGAAAAACCGAAGGTGGGGGAGAACGTTTTTATGGTCACCAAAAAACGTCAAAAAACCTCCGTCTGACAAGAAGGACAGAGTACAGAGGTAGGAACGGTCTTCCGGGAACGGGGAGAAGACGGGACGGCAAACGCTACACGAGACATTGGGGGGGAAGATCTTACCGAGGGTCGAGTATTGTGGGAAGGCAAACCTGCCCCGGTAGTCGCAGCCAAACAAGGCAGAGGGGAAGGATAAAGAGGGGAAATCAAACGATCACGCACGCGAGGGCGACAGTGACAGAGGGCGGGAGAAGAACACGTAAGGCAAGACTGTTCCGGGTGGACAATAAAAGCGTGACTAATCCCGGGGGAAACTACCAAGTGGGGGAAGCAACAAGAAAAAAAGGAAAACCACGAAGCCGGACCCCAACACTGCGAATAACGGGTCATCGAAAAGGGACTTCAGATGGGGGCAACATCGCTAAAAAAAACACAAAAAAAAAAAGACACCGAAGGATGAGGGGGAAAAAGGAGGAGAGATTTTTGAAGAAAAAAAAGAGAGAAAAGACCACGTTGGAGGAGAGTGGGGTTCTACGCTAACTGTGTACCGCGGTGTGGGCAAAAGGCACTGTCGGGTGTAGAAAGGGTTCGAACAATTCTGGCCCCAGCCAGGGATAAGGTCACCCGAAAAGACGGGACCGAAAGGGGAACAAAATCTTGATCCTTCAGCAGAAAGGGCCGGAACAACCCAAAAGGAGGAAGGTCATTGCAGTCCCAAGGGGCACGCGTAGCAAGGGGAACACGCAAAAGGTCACAAAGCGCGAAAGCAGGGCAGGGGGAAGGAAACCGTGCCCACAAATCAACCGTCAGGAAAAATAGGTAAACAGATTAGGTAACCTTGGACCAGACTTGAAGCTTGACGAGAACAAACCACGGGGGTTAGTCGGCCCCAAATATTAAAATGCCATAAGCGCGAAAATCGGCAGGGGTCAAAAAGGAGAAGTAGGGAAGGGGGGGTGGATTGAAAGTTAACAAGTAAACAGGGAAAGTCGAAAAAAGGGCTATTTCTTTAAAGGGGCCCAAGGAAAGAAAATCAACGAAAACAATTTTGGACCGGAAAGTTGCACAGGGTCCGGGAGGTTCACAGCGACAATCTGCCTTGCAGGCCAGGTAGGCCCGGGGGACTTACGATAAAAACAGGGGCGGGGAAAAGCCGTTAAAAGAATCAAACCCGATGGGGGGGTCAAAAAAACAAGGAAAGACGGAGTTAGGACCAGAAAAAAATTGTAAGGGGCGGTAAGAACTGAAAATCAAAATGAATCACAAGTGCTAAAAAAGGGGGGTGAAGAAAGGGGAAAAAAAACTGCGTGATAAAAATCTACGGAGCAGGAGAAAGACATAGTGCAGGAGCTGGCGCTCCAAGAAAAGGAGGGTGTGGCCCGGGAAGGTCTTCGAACCAGACAAAGTTTTCTAGAGGACATGGATTGTTGGGAGAAAAAAGGAGAATTCTCAAACCGGTACACCACGGGCCGACACAGGGTCATGCAATGTGAGGTGAGGCAGGAAAGAGGGGGCGGGTAAGCTTCCACCTTAACTCATCAAAAACCAGTCCTGGGAACTGACCATCACTTACAATCAATTTCCCAGAATGGGTGTGTAGTGAGGACGTAAAAATAAATTAACCCTAACACAAAAGGAAAAAACAAGAGTGAGGGGGAAAGATCCAAAAAAAAAAACGTGTTTACAAGGGGTTAGAACGGGGGGACCAAGCTGCCCCCCCCCCTGGAGAAAGTTTACAAAAAAGAGGGGGAAACACAGCACATATTGGGTTCTTGCCCAAGTTGGGGGGGGGGATTCCGTAGCAAAGAACACCAAAATAAAATAGACGGAACCCTGAACAATCCCCGGAGGCGTTCCGAGTGGAGGTGGACCACCAGGGACCGAAAAAATAAAACTCATCAAGGTAAAAAAGTACCCGGAGGTCCGGAAGAGGGATTGGGTGCAAAAAAGGAAAACTTCTCTGAAAGGGGAGGGGGGACTAAACTAAAGGGAGTCGGGGAGCAGGGCTATACCGGGTCTAACCTGATCCCAGTTGAAAATCCGAAAAAAAGGTTGGAGTTGGAAGGTGGGCAGAAGGCCCTCTTTTGTCCGCGAATGAAGGTTACCAACAGGTCAAACAGAAAAGGCTTAAAGCCGGATGGAGGTCCGCACAAAGGAAGGGGAAGTGGGTTCCAAAAGAAAGTCCGATGTATTTTCTTCACCGAACAAACTTAGGGACGGGACGAAGCTTTCAGGGGCGTTCAGGGGCAAAGAAAAGAGGGAAAAGGGGGTGTCATACAGCAGGTGCAACGAAGCAAAATAAACTGGAGAAGGGGTCAGGTCTACCTTGATTCGGGGGGGGGGGACGAAAAGGGGGACGGAGGGGGGGGCAAGGTACCATAAACTACGCCACGGAGGTCAACACTCGACCAAAACTTGGTTGGTAGGGGACGGTGGGTCGTCTCGAAGACGAGAGGCACTGGGTCATTTGACACACAGAGTCGGGGGTGTGGGTCATCAAATCCAAAAAAACAAAGAAGGACTGATTGTGCTCATTGGTAGGGCAGGAACGAATGTCTGGTAGTAAGCCGGAGAAAAGGTTTTGTTGGTTGGACGAGGACTATATGGGGAGAGGCTGGGTGGTATGCCACGCTTCTCGCTTGGATCACGTGTGAGTGTGGGGAGAAATCTTAAAAAAAGTAAGGGAGAAAATGGTGTGGTACACATGCAAAAATGCGTTGAGTGGGGCGTGACACGGTGAGAAACATCCCAACGGTCGTCGGCAGATGGTCAGAGGGAAATGGTATAGAAAAAACCTTTGTCTGAAAAAGTAATAAAAAACACCGAAAGTGGCCAAGGACTGGAACTCCGGAGTCTAGTAACAAAGAGTGGCCAAATTGTAAAGAAGGGGGGAATGAGTGCGAATAGGTCCGCCCACGAGAGAAGAAAAGACTAACTAACCAACCAATGCCAAGCATGGGACAACATAAGGAAAAACCGGAGAGTGAGGAAGATTGTCCAGATGACTCTAGTTATGGGGGGGTTGGGAGTTCGGGATTTTACGAGAGGGACCTCGGTGAGAAACTAGGGTGGGAGAATGTCACCTTGGTTCCTCAGGGAGCCAAGGCCGCGACGGGGAAAAAAAGACGTGCTAGGAGAAATAAAGTCACGTGCAAAGCGGTAGGATGGACAAAGAGAGGGGTTTTGACGGGGGGACACAAAGCGGCAAAAAAAATACCATTCGTCTGTCACGTCGGAAGCAAGCCCTGGGGGTTGAGGGTAAAGCCTAAAACTCAAGACAGGTAAAACAGAGGAGTAGTAGAGTGGAAAGGAAGGGTGCGCTCACATGGAGGATCCTCTCGACATTGGAAGACGGACGGGGGCAAAAAAGGGAAAAAAAAGCACGTCATTTTTCGAGGGGGGGGCAACGGGGACGAACCGGCAGAAAAAATCCGAGAAGGAGGGGCCAGGAGCAAGTGAGACGGAGGCGAGTGGGTCTGGTTGGATCAAACCGCAAGAGTGCCCGACAGTTCTAAAGGTGCCCGAGCCTGAGACAAATCGCAAGGGACGGACCAGCCCAAAGGAATGCAACCGGAAACAGTTAACTTTAACGCACTCCTAAACCCCTGAGCCGGAAAGTGACACCATTTCACGTTGAAAAAAAAAACAAAGCAGAAGATGAAGGGCAAAAATTTCTTGAGGGTGCTGGGGGGAGACAAGGCGGGAAGGGAAGGAGGGTCAAGCCAGTGGAAGGATCGTGGGTACCTTGGGGAATCAACCGAAAGCGAGCACCTCCTAAAAAAAAAGACATCGGCAGAGGGGAGGAGGGTAAGGGGGAACCCCTCCTTTGTTGAGCGTACAGAATAAAGGAAAAAAAGCGGAGGGGGGGGGTCAATCAAAAAACTATGTGGCGGGGAAAGGCCAGACTTGTTTCCAGTCTGTTTGGGGGAAAAGATGGGCTTGGAAGGCAAAGCCGCTTCCCAGACGACAACACCAAGCAAAGAATCATTGACGATCGTGGGGCGCACGGGGGTCCGGATAGGACCATCATTCTGCTCGGTGTGGGGGGGTGGAACGAATGTCAACCTAACCGTTTCAAGAAAGGGGTCGA
>Ga0179593_1677358_pt1 | contig 12059 bp, 19 predicted proteins | sample CZODoug2_1_08_16_FD_185931 | JGI IMG/M metagenome (GOLD analysis project Ga0179593, IMG submission 185931) | Vadose zone soil fungal communities from Angelo Coast Range Reserve, California, USA - CZODoug2_1_08_16fungal (PacBio error correction) | ecosystem: Environmental > Terrestrial > Soil >...
GGCCAGTTTTACTCCGTACCAACATAGACAAAAAGGGAGAAAAAAAAGTGGAGGTTACCAGGGGGATTGTGGGTGTCAGGGGGCATTTAAGCACATCCAACCCAGGGGGGGGATGTGTTCTACATTGGCCTCAAACGAAGGAAGGGATGATTGGTATAGTGGAGAGAAAGGGGGGGGAACACCGAAGAATGCCAGAGGGATATAATACGAATCAGTTGTAATTCCGAAAGGAGGAATATCCCTTGGGAATTTGGTTTGAAAAAAGAAAATTAAGTGGATATCAAAGGGGTGGAAGGGGGGGAAAAGAAAGGGAAGGAAAAAGTGGGAAAGCAAGAGAATGAAAGGGGGAACGGTTAAATAAGAGCCGTCCGGGTTCAAAGGAAAAAGAAACCAAAGAGTCAGGGGACCGAACGGGGAAGGAAACATTCATCCCAAATGTGTCGACCGTAAAAAAGAAAAAAAGGGAGTTCATCGAAATCAGCAGGAAAATCAAGGGGGAGGGGCGGGTTAACCCGACAGGGTAAGGGGGTAAAGGGCAAAAAAGGGGAAAATTGACGCTGACTCTGAAAAAGGGGGCAAAAAGAATAGTCGATTTACAATGAAAAAGGGGGTTCTTTCTTTCGCTTCAAGGTGTCCGGACATCGTAAGTCGACAGCGGGGGGGAAAGAGAGGGTTCGTCGGGGAACGGGGGGAAAAAGGGGGGGGAGTTTTTTATATGCATGAAAGTAAGAAAGGACCTGATTGATTTCCGAAGATTGGAAAGGGGACGTGTATTGTGCCCTGCGATACGGGAAGAGGGAAAAAAGGTTGTCGTTTAAGCTGAAAAGAACCAAACCCAGACTGTATCCATCTGATTTACGAGAAAGGGAAAAAGGGGGATTGTCCTTGGTTAGGATAAAGGGAAGACTGAAGCAATCTCATAGGAAAAAATGAAGAAGGGGGAAAAAAGGGTCGTTCTTACAAGGAAAGGTGGGAAGGAGGGAGAGCAAGAAGCAAATATGTTGCTCTATCTATAATACAAAAAAAAAAAGGGGATGAGATAGTCCAGCAGCAAGGACCCAAAGTGGAAGCAGTGCTGAATGGGGCTTCCCAAACGGTATCGAAAAAGATATGGTCCCCGGGGGTCGGGAAAGCGATCTCTCTATTTTTTGATCCGAGGAAAGAAGGGGAGAGAAGACTGCCATTTTTGGTTTGCCTGGGAAAGCTGCCTTGTGAACAATGTTGGAAACGTCTTTTAGCGCATTTGGCCAACTAAAGGGAAAAGGAAGGAACATCCCTCCCAGGCGTACGATGACCCGCAATGGGAAACTCTTCGGTGAAGAAAGGAAGGGAGGGGAAGAACATATGGTTTGGAAGGGGAGGGTCGGACTCTTGTTCTTTATTCCAAGAAAAAAAAGCTAGCTCAATTCAGAGTACTGCAGAAGGGGAAGGAAGAACCGATGCAAAGGGGAAAGAAAAGAAGAAAGGGAAAATACCGTATCAGAAGGAAGGCGCGAGGCCCGGTAAAAAAGGAGAGGGATTTTTGTCGGCTTTGCGGCCAGGGGAAAGGCAGAAGGGGACTACTGGTCTGGGGGCCGAGGAAGAAAAAGGAGAACACAAAGAAAGTTGAACATTAAAAAGCGGACCACGCACTGGTCTGTAGGATTGAAAAAAAAACTCCGATCAGATTGGGCCTAGGGGAACGGGGCACGGGCATTTTGCGTCTTGGCTTGGCACAGGGGAGGAAGGGGGAAGTCCGTTGTTTGGCTCCAAAAAAGGGAAAGAAAAGAAAGGATGTTTCCATTACGGCGAGTGAGTCCGACCGGTAACACTCTCAGGCGACCACGGGGGGAAGAAACCTTCTCCCGGAAAAAAGGAGGGTACGGAAAGCCGTCATCTCAAAAGGAGGTTAAGAAAAAGGGCATTGGCCTCGTAATATGAACCATCCAGAAACGGAAAAAAAGGGACTTGGAGAGGGAAGAGAACTGGAACGGTTTGCGGGGGGAGAAAAGGGAGAGAGAAGAGGATTAACATAGAATATCCATTTGGAAAAAAGAAGGGAATTGCCAATTAAAATAAAAAAATGGGAGGGCGAGTAAGGAAGGGAGAGAGGGGGTATAGGGAAAGAAGGGAATAAGCAAAGGGGGGAACGGACCGGCGGCTCGTCCCTTCCACATTCCGTAAGAAATGGGAAGGGAAAGTGTTGGGGAAAAGGGGAAAAGTTCCAAGTTGGGGGGGGCTTAGAGTGTGAAGGAAAGAGAGGCCTTATTTAAAACATTACGTCGTGAGGGGAAAAAGGAGCGCCGGGTTTCCAATCCAAATAGGAGGGGGGAAAAAAAAAGGGTTCCGGCCAGGAGGACCAAAGGAAGTTAAGCCGAAACTTTATTAAGAAAGTGTATTCGATTAGGGCGAGGTTGGAAGAAAAGAAGGTGGGGGTCTTCACTATTGGGGGGGAGGAGGGGAAGAGAAGAGGGATGTAGATCGTTTAAAAAAAGCCAGATAGAGGAACATCATCTTAGAAAAGGAGCGCAAAAAGACCTCAAGACAAAACAGAAGGGAAGGGGGGAAATGTTATGCCAGGGTCAGGGTTCTTCCTCTGCTTATACGGAAGATCGTCCACCTGAACCGGGGGAAAAAGAAGACTGCCTCTGTTGAGGAGAAGAAGAAAAAAAGAACAAAACCCCAGAAAAGGTGGGGAAACGACCAAAATCTTTTCGGGAGAAATTCTAGGATTAAACGAAGTAAGAACAGAGAATCTAATCCTGGACGTAGGGGGAAAGGCGGAAATAATGAGCGGGAGCTTTGACAAATAACAAGACACGCCGATCACATTGTTTAAAGGTAGGTCTTTGCAAAGGGGGGAAAAATAGAGCCCGAGCAAGGGAAAGGGGGAGAAAGAAGAAGAAATGCCATCGCGCGGAAAGGACAAGCTGTTACACACCTTTCGCTGGGGGGGGAGCCCTATTCAGCACTTGACAGATAGTGTAAGGGGTGGGTAGTGCTTCTGGCCTCATCCTCCGAGAGAGGGGGGGGGGGGGACTTATAGAACTAGTAAGGAGCAAAAGGCCGTCTGTTTTAAATGCTAGAACTCCACGTTTCATGGAGACGAAAGGGGGAACATCCCAATAGAGAGGGGAAGGGAGAAATGCTTCAGTCAATCAATTAGGGGAAGAGCTTAGGGGCGTAATCAGATGGCATACAGGAAACGTTTCTGGGCGGGCGGTGAAGGGAAAGAAAAAAATTTTGCGAAAAAAAGAAAGAAAGAGAGGGGGCAGTTCAATGTACAAAAGTGGGAAAGGAGGAGAAGAGAGAAAGACTTTTTCCTGGAAAGAAAACTCCTGGCTCCCGTGGGAGGAAATCTTCAACGCGACAAAGAAAAGGGGGAAGGAGAGGGCTTACGATGTGGAAAGGGAACAGGGGCACTCTGGCACACAGGAGCATCATTAGTGGGCCGCCAAGCGAGATTCAGAGTCAATTTCCGTGGGAAGGGAAAGGAAAGAACAAGTTCGCTTGGAAAGGAGAGAAGGGGGGGACTGCTGATTTCGTTGACGAGGAAAAAAAGCCCTTTCTACAAAGGGTGGGTTGAAAAAACACTGCAACAAAAGGGGGGGGGGTCGAGGTAAACGTAGGGGAACAAGAGTTTAACCCGGACTGCTTCTTCTTGAAAAGGGGGGAAGGAAGTTTTGACGGATCAAGATAGGCGAGAGGAAAGGGGGCCGTTTGGTCAACTTCAACACAGGGGAGGGAAGAAGGGGGGAACGGTTTTATTGTGGTGCATCGTAAAAGGAAAAAGATCGGAACTGCCCCGTGAACAAAAGACTGGAAAGGAAGGTCGTTGGCATTATCGGGAAGTCTTCGTTTGGGAAGAGAAAAAGGACACGGTGACACTCAGAAAGAAAAGAGAGGGAGGGGAAACGATGCCCAACTGGGGGGAGAGGGTTGGGGGGTGTACTACTGACCCAACGTAACACTCCCAAGGAGAAAACTGGTTTGATATGTTGGTCACGGCGTAACTGGAAGGCAAAAAAGAAACGAGGAGTGAAGGAAAAGAGAAAGGAAAAAAAAAAAAAAGGAAAGAACAGTTCTCCCGGAAGGCCACTTGGGGAAGGGGGAGGGGGGTCCATAGTATATAAAGAAAAAAGGGAAATCCAAACCCCGCATCGTAAAAAAGGGGGGGGGAGACAGTTTGCCGAAAAAAGGGGGGGAGAAAGAAGGAGTGGTACCAGTGTTCTAGGGGCTCAAAGTACAAGAGAATTTCACCTACCAGAGGATTGGTATTCCTCCTGCAGAGAAAGAGAAGAAGGGGAAGGTTGGGTGGGTAAGGCAAAAAGGAAAAAGGGTGAACCACTTTCCAAGTGTCTTAAAGGGGCAAAAAAAAAAGGAACTGTCTCTTAACATCAAAAGGAGCCGAAGGAACTGTCTTGAAGAGTCCAATGAAAAAGATTCAGGTGTAACTCGAGAAAGGGGGGGGGGGTTTTTTAAACATTCATCTCAAGCCTTTCCTTTCAGTGCAAGAAGCAGGAAAATCACTTTACCCAGCTAAAGGCGGTGAAAGAAAAAAGGCAAACTCAATTGACGCTGAATCTCTGCAAGGAAAAACTAATGATTCAAAGAAATAGGCGGGGGGGAAAAGAGGGCAACGAGTTTTCTTGGAAGGCAAAAAGTAAGACATCAGTAAAATCTAAGGGAAGAGGGAGAGTGTATTCTCAAAAAAGGTAAGCACAGGGAAAGAAATATTGCCCGATATGGGGAAGAAGAAATGGAAAGGTCTCTCACTGGAGAGAGATTCCGGCGTTTTGCCCCTGCAAAAGGTTGAAAAGGCCGCCCAGACGTGATCCCAACCAGACCAGGATTTACGAATTCAGATACTGTGGGGAGGAAGGGGGATAGGAACGGAAAATAAGGGGAGGGGAGCGGGAGTGGGATTGCTACGGCCTTGGGAAAGGGAGGGCAGGTTCGATCGAGCCAGCAAAACGGGAGAAGCCACTACGGTGAGACGAAGAAAGAAAAAGAGCTAGTAAAAAAACAGTTAAACTTAGAGAGGAGAGGGTTCACGTAACCCTCGCTGTCAAGACCACACACCTTTCTCGAAAGCGGAACTGTAGGAAACCGGGGGGTCGTAGGGGGAGGAGAAAGGGGGGGGACGAATTTTCCGTAGGGTTGAAAAAGAGTGGTTCCCATGCCCCAAAAAAAGAACAATGTTCTTCGGCGTGCAGAAAAGAGTGGGAGGAACATTTTTGGCCATGGCGAGAAGAGGGTTCGTGCCGGAGGAAAGAACTGAAGAAACTTTCGTTTAATCCTCGCATTTAAGACTGTGTAACAGGGAACAAGATTTTTGATCGTCTTTGAAGGGATGACTCTTCTCTGCTCAGGGGGGAGGAAACAGGGGGAAAATGCGGAGCAGAAAAAAAGAAACCGGTTCCGTGGCCGCACCAAAAAGCATCAGAAGCGGCCTTACCCAGCACGAGAGGGGAATCACCCTTCGCTCTGTTTGGAGGGGGGGGGGGGAGTCTTGCGGCCAGGGAGGAGAAAAGAGGGATGGGGTACGTAAGGTGCAGAACTCATGTTGTGGTGTTTGGGAAAAATACATCCACCATCTCCCAAAGAGCTACCATAGTTTCGACAAAAGGGGGAAGGGGTACCTACATCCAACTACCTCCAAGAAGGTGGGCCTCGACGTTTCAAGGAGGGGAGATTTCTTTGCACATCTGGGGAGAAAGGGGGAGACGGGGTTGGATCTCACTGAGGGGGAAAAAACCGCACAGAGGGAAAGGGGGAGTTTCGGATTATATTTCCGCGGAAGCATGCAGACTCCGCGTGGGGGAAGAAAGTGAACAAAGAGAACCCGTACCCGGGAGTACAAACGCCTCCTGCATCTCAAAGAGGGGGAAAGAAGAAAAATTTTCGCCTCTCGTAACTAGAAGAAAAACGCCTCCTCGAAGACATTTGCAGGGAGGAAGAGTTTGATTTCCATAGAAAACTGGAAAACGGATCTCTCTCAACAACAACAACGAAAAGATCCATTTTATCACTTCGCAACAGCGGGAAGCCAAAAACTCTCAAAGCCGAAGGGGAGGAGCCTCTGCCTCAGGTTTCAGGAGATGGAAAGAAGTTTGATATGCGGCGGAAAGAGGAAAGTGTGCTTGCCGGGGTCGAAGGTTGCTTCATGAGAAGAGGGGAACTGCAGAGTGTAAAAGGGAAGAAGACGAAAACGAAGTGAAAAGGGAAGCGGGAACAATCCCGACTAGTCTTGAGATCAACACAAGGAAAAAGATGTGCAGCCATACGCCCAATGACCAAGGAGAGGAAAGGAGGGAATTTCGGAGTAGGGGAAGGGGGGGGGAGGGAGTAAAAATCCTACAATGGGAAAAAGGGGGGTGCGCCTTCCGCTTGATGTAGGGGAAAAAAAAAACCTTTCGTGGATCCAGATCAGTCGGGGGCAAAAAACAGTATAACATCAGAAGGGAAGAAGGAAGGCAAAGCCGACACAGACCTAAGAGAAAAAAGGAAAGGAGATGGAGGGAAGGGGATAATTGGTAGTGCTTCTGAAAACGGTGCGGCCACCGGAACCGTGAAAAGCGAAGGGGGTTTGATTCCGTCGGACTCGGAAGGGGGGAAGAAAAGGAAAAAAAACCAAGGCCGAACACTACGAAAAAAAAGAGTGTGAGGGGAGGATTAGACGTCCATTTCACTCCATGAAAAAGAGGAGGTTCATGGAACGACGATGAAGAAGAAAGGGGTTCAAATGCGCACGAAGGGTGGGAGCATAAAGATAAAGGAAAAGGGCGGAAAAGTGCCGGTCGAGCCTCGGAAGAAAAAAAAGACTCTATACAAGAGCAACAGGGGAGAAAGACAACCGGTGACCCGCTGGTGGAAAAAAAAAAGGAGGGGACGAGACCGTTTTGGAAGCCAGAAGAAAGGAAAAAAAGGTTGTTCTTGCTGCGGCCTCGCGAAACTGTTTTGGGGACTTAAGCGAGAGTCGCTCACCTAGTGGGGGGATAAAGAAATCGGTGTTAAAAAAGGATGAGCGAAAGGAAAGCGAAAAGGGGCCCGAGCATCCACTCTTATCCATTTTTAGGAGAAACGTACCTTTATTCTTGGAACGGAAGGACCAAAGGCCAGAAACACACAAGAGGAGAGAGCAGGGGGTAAGGGTGCGGGCGGTGAATTGAAAAAAAAAATTTTTGCAGCAAACGAAAAAGGAAAAGGAGGAAAGACAAACGCAAGTGAGAGAAAAAAAGGGAAAAAGAAATAGGGGGGGGGATGACACAAGGAATACACTCCTTCTTCCCTTGAAGGAAAGATTCACCTACGACCAGCGAACGTGGAAAAATGGACGATGGCCGACCTCTGTCGGTAAAGGGGAAAAAGGAGAAAAAAGGGGGACAATCTGTGCCAGCCGGGAGGGACAAGAGTTCTCATAGTTCAGCGTCATTGAAAAGAGGTCAATAATACAAGGTACCCCGCCCTCGAAAAAAAAAAAAAAAAAAAAAAAAAACGATGGGGTGACAAGGGTCCAGAAAGCCCTGCAATGACCTGCCGGGGAAAAAAAAGTACTTTTTCCACCAACACGAAAGGGGGGAAAGGGTGCTAGTACACCGGAGAAGGGGGGAAAATTTCTTCCGCAAAGGGGGGGAACGTACGGGAGGGAATATACAGTTTGAACGGATCAATGGGACCTTGTCACTTTTGTCTACTTCAACACTGGGCTGAGGAAGGGGGTTTTGCATTAAGAAAAAAAAAAAAAAGGGGGGTCCGTTAAGGACAGGGACGCTTGGGGGGGGAGAACAACGGGGGGCTTATCTTGTATTTCCTTCCGGGAAAAGGGGGAAACCCTATTACACTGGGTACCACTCATCAAAAAAGGGGCCAACTTTATGAAAACTGAAAAAAATGGGGAAAAGGGGGGGGGGGGGAGGTGCTTTAAAAGCGGGCGATGAGGGAGGACGAAGAAAGGAATGTTGCTTACGGGAGAACTGGATGGATATGTTTGGGAAGAAAAGACAACCCCACCTGTAGTATTAAAAGAAAAGAGAGAGATCGGCGCCTGACCAACATATCCATCAGGGATCCCGTAAGGGGAAAGTTACCAGGGTCGTTGGTAGGTACGGGGGGGTGGGAAAGAAAATCAGGGGGGTTCAACCCCTCTATCTTCCAGGGGGGGGTGCCTCCCCAAGCGCACTAGCTGGGGGAAAAAGTGGTAAAGCGGTTCGCACCAGGTGGGAAAAAAAAAAAAGAGAAGAAAGGGGAAAAGATTCCCCGGAGAGGTGGGAAAAAGAAGATCCCTTTGGAATTTGGTGAAAAAAACGGGAATTCCTTTTCTATAAGCCCAGTGAAAGGGGGAACCAAGTGTCAGTTCAAGTGGCCGAGAAAGAAGGGGGGGGAAGAAGGGGGAACCAAAAAAAGGAGGTTCAAACTGCCCTTGAAGAAAAACCGACTATCGTTGGTCGAACCCTTGTTCCAGGGAGGGGGAAAGGGGGGAAAAAATGAAAAGACCAAAGGTGTGGTCGAACTTGAAAAAGGGGACTGAAAATCAATGTACCAATCTGAAAGGATTTTTTAAACGCTAAAGTCAACGGAAGGGAGCAGGCAACTGCCCTTGAGGCGCCCAAAGAAGGGGAAGAGGGGCGATTAATTGTGAGAAAAGAGCTTCCATGGCAAGACGATGTCCTACAAAAGGGTCCCAGTTCTCTTTCGTCGGTAAGGGGAGTAGCAAAAAAAGGGAAGAAGGAGGGGGGGGGGGGGGGGAGATGCAGGAAGTGGGGATATGGGGGGAAAGAATACAGGGAGGAAAGGCGTGTATTTAACTGCGAGAGGAGGGGGATGTCAAAAGTTGTCGGGGAGGAGAAAGGGAAAACGCAAGACCATACGTGACCCAAAAGAAAAAGAGGGATTTCGAATTCGAGATGGGGAGCAATAATCAGTAATACTGCAGCAATCGGAAGATTCTCGTGTCAAGGAAGGAAAAGAAAGGAGCAAGTTTCTATCGAGCCAGAAGGGAAAAGGAAAAGAAAAGAAGGGGCGCATCTAATTACGCTATCCGAGTAATAGGCATCACACTACCAAAAGTGGGAGAAGAGGAAATCTTTCGTCCAAACGTCTCGTTGTGTACGAGTTCACCGGGGAAAGGGACGAGGGTGGCGGTGTGGGACGAACGGTAATCCTCGTGCAGAAGGGTTTGTTTCACCGAAAGAAGGCAAGCTTCCATGGGGAAAGAGAAGGGACGTGCTCCAACAACAAGGGACTGGAGTGATCTCGTCTCTCTTCGTTCCCTGTAACATAAGGGAGGAACTCAATGTCTTGAAATTTACTTCGTTTAATCTCAGAGGGAAAAGGAGGGGCGGAAAAAAAAGATTTTTGGGCAAGGTGGGAAACCCAGGGATTCTAGGCGAAAAGTGGGTAAATTCGATCCAGACTGAATCAAAAAGCATATTCCCTTCAGAAAAAAAAAGGAAAAGAACCGAGTGCACCGTCCAAAAAGAGAAAAAAAGTAAAACATTTATGCAAACACATTGAGAACGGCTCTCTGGTTTTGAAGGAGGGGGAAGAGGGGGGCGGCAAGGCTGCGACTAAAAGGAGGGAAGTGTCTGGTAAAGACCTAACAGATCTAAAAAAAAGGGGGGACTCTACATTCCATCGTCGTCGCAAAAAGAAAAAACAATGTCTGGGAACAAGCCCTACTCAGAAGCAGATTGGAAAAGGGGTACGGGGGGCTCCTTCAAAGGGGGGGGGGAGGGTCCCCTTTTGCCGACGTCCGTTGAAGGAGAAGGTTTGAAGGGGACTAGGGATCCAACGACGTAAAGGGGGGAGGAGGAGGGGTTCGGATATAGCGGGTAAGGAACAAAAAAGTGAATCAACCCTCTACCAAAGAAATTTCTTACTACTGGAAATAGAAGAGTCATCTCAAAAAAAGGGGGGAAGAAACGCAGTGGACATGGTAGGGAGAACCATTTCCCAGAAAAAGAACGACAATTGTCTGGCTTTGGGAATGGAAATTCCCCCTGAGAAAGGGGAAAAAGGGATAAACGGGGGGGCTAAAAAAAACGGAAGGGAGTTATCACTTCTCAACAGCTTCCTCAGGGGTGAGTCAAAGAAAAGTGGGGGAGGTCACTTCCTTAAGGAGGCTTTACTAGAAATGATAGAGTGGATGTGGTCTTTTTATATCGGAGGAAGGGTCCCTTCCACCTTCTTGGGGAGGGGGCCCTTTTGCGGTTGCGTTGGGTCCCCCTCTTTTCTCCTGAGAGTGTGAAGAGCGCCTTATTGTAACAAATGACGTCGGAAAAGAAAAATTATCGCAAGGGGGTAAAAAAAAGAAAAAGGAGGGGGGAAGGGAAAAAAAAGACGAAAAAAAAGGGGGAAACCAAGTACTCTTAAAGGAAAAGACTTCTCGTCCGGGGAGGAGGAGTCGAGGGGGGGAAAGAAAAAGAAAAAAATGGGGGATGGAGCTACTGGATCTGCAGGAATTTCCACACCGGGAAAAGAAGAAGTCATGCGAGGCAACATAAGAAGAAAAAAGCAGATAGCAGGTACTTGCAAAAAAAAGGGTGAGATTTTAGCGGCCATAAAGGAGGTGCTTCCTTCAAGGGGGAAGGTTCCGAGGGGATGGGGAAACAGGGGGACGGGTCTGAAGAGAAAAAAGTCGTTCTCGAATGTCAAGAACATAATCCCTGTGCCTCCAGAAAGAAAGATCCACAATCGTGGGAGGGAAGAAAGAAGAATAAGGAAAGAAGTAATTCACATGCGGAATGTTCAGGGACCTACGAGAAAAAGAGTTTGTGCCAAAAAAAAAAGAAAGATTGTTTTTGGGAAAAGGGGGGGGGGGGGCAACGGAACATGGGGTCACGCAGAGGAGGACTGGGGATTTCCGTATATGAGCAAAAAGGATAACCCCCTACTCTAGAATAGGCACAAAGGAAAAGCTCCCCGGTGACAAAGCTGAAAGCAGGGGACATCTCTGGTCGATCACGGGGGGGGGGGACGAAAGGTTCTTTGAACACTTTTGTAGAAAAGGGGGGGGACTATAGTCTATTTAAGAGAAGCGAGGAAAGAGGGGCTTTCCGAAGGGAGGGTTAAGAGGGCTCCACCGGTTCCTGGGAAAAACCACTCTGATCCAGTTTTAGAAGGAAATTGCTTCAGGAGGAAAAGGCTGGGGGCGGAAAAACAAAACACACAGTATCGCATTCGGGACAGGTCTGGTTGGGATCCACCGGAAAGGGAAGAATTGGAACGAAAGGTACCGAAAACGTGTGAAAACAAAAAGCATTTCCATACACTAAGAGACGTCAATCAATCGAAAAACAGAGAGGGCATACTTTCCGGAAGAACCAGTAAAACTTTTTGCGAATACACATTCTAAAAAACTTGGAACAAAAGAAGGAAGAATGTCGTACATCGGGAGGGAAAGAGAAAACTCGGTGGAGGAAAAGCTGGGGGAAGTAGTGGCGCACAAGGCAGTTCGCAGGAAAAGGAAGTTGACTTTAGGCTTTCATAAATATCAGAAAAGTTAAAACGCAGAGAAAAGGGGGGGGGGGGGGGGAAAGGATGGAAAGTACCGAAAAAGGGAAAGGAATGCGGGGGGAAAAGGGGGGAATGTTTCTTCCACCAAAAAACGGGTTTCGAGTAACCCCTTCGAGGGAAAAAAGGGGGTACCGGTCTGCCAAGTAAGTGAAAGGACTGAAAGGGGTCTTGAGTTCCTAGAGTGACTTATCATATATGGCTCGGCCGGAAAAAGTGGCAGGGGGGGGAACTTCACCAGTACTTGAGAAAAGGAAATGGGGGGTTGTTCATGGTTCGTCAAACAAAAAAAGAAGGATTCGGGAAGGGGGGAAAAAATGAGAAAGGGGACTACCAACTAATTAATGTTCGGAAGTATTCGGGTAGGGAGGGAGGTTGTGTAAAAAACCCCTTCCACTACACTCACTCCTCACCAGAAAAAATTGGGGAAAGGATGACCCCGGAAAAGAGGGGGGGGCTTTTCTTTAACCTTAAAGGTTCTTGATGAAAAACAAAAAACGTAACCTAAAAAAAGGAAAAAAGGGGGATATAGGGGATTAAGGATATTTTGTTCTCACGGGGGGGTC
>Ga0179593_1292585_pt1 | contig 12058 bp, 7 predicted proteins | sample CZODoug2_1_08_16_FD_185931 | JGI IMG/M metagenome (GOLD analysis project Ga0179593, IMG submission 185931) | Vadose zone soil fungal communities from Angelo Coast Range Reserve, California, USA - CZODoug2_1_08_16fungal (PacBio error correction) | ecosystem: Environmental > Terrestrial > Soil >...
CGCTCGTATTAGCAATACCGTCGGCGGAACAGGTGTCGCCACCGAAAACCCGTAGAAAGGGAAGATGAAAGTCAAAACGGAAGAAATAAACAGTGGCGAACGTTTCCCTAGGAACTCTCCCGAGAACGGTATGGGCACGACCCTGGCGGCGGAAAAGATTACCCTTTTCATCAGGTCGGGGATGCAAAAGGGGAAAAACTGACAGGTGGGGAAAAGTGAAGGTCATGACTACTGAACTGGAAAAACAAAGAGCAGCATCGACCGGTCCAGAAGCATTGCCAGGCGTCCTTTCCAGAGATACCAATCCGGCCCGAACGTAATGGAGTGAACCGGATGGAGAAAGAGAGCTAGGGGGGAAAGGAATTGGCATTGGACGTGTGAAATCCCCCGGAGCAAAAGACAGAAATCAGCAGTCAATAACCAAATCCTAGGGTATTCGCTTGACGTTGGGAAGTATGTAAAGGTAAGAACCTGGAAGGGAAGGAGGAGCTACTCGCGGCGCCGCACCTTCCCGGGAACCTGGAGCGCACTACACGGAGGTAGACCTTGCTCTGCCGGGGCGTGCCATAGAGCTAAAGTGAAAGGGAAGGGGTCCGCGGGAAAACGAGTAGAGGAAGGAGCGTACAATTGTGAAGATGCCCGGTCAGGAAGCACGTCTGTTACCGGCCCTTCTGGATCTTAAGGGCGGAGTGCGCTGCAGGATGGCGGCGCAAGAGGGGGGAGAAAAGTCGAGATGCAGGAACGGACAAACCTGAGTCGTTGCTCTTTTCTCTAGGCAGGGCGAACGAATTCCGTCCAACGCTACAGTGGGAGACTAAGTCAACCGAAGCTGCCCACTGGTACCGGCTGCAGGCGGAAGAAGAGAGTAACGCATCCAAAAAGGGGAGGGGAGATTGCTCAAGATATGAGGGAACATCACTGGAAACTTGCTCTCACAGTGGGGGAAGTTCGCAGGGCCAAAACCATTGCGACCGCAGCGCTTGACGAGGGAAGACCTGAAACCATCCAAAGGAGGAGGCAAGCAAACTCATAAAGCCTACATCAGTGAGGAGGAAGGCAAGAGAGGAAAGAAAAAATCCATTGCATCATGCGAGTGGCCGTGATCTTTCCCAACAAGGTGATCGCAGGACGGACTGGCTGGGGCGTCCCCCTTAAAGGGGGAGGGAAGGCGGCGACGTGGGGAAAGGGGGGTACGGGCACCCGAGGCAAACGAGATGATACTACGTTGACGTGTGCTTTCATCGCTGCCGGCATGGGGCCGGATGAGTTTTATAGTGTCGACGGGGTGGATGGAAAATGTCGATTAATGTCGCCAGAGCGCGGCAGACTGGAAACTTGAAGGCAAAACGTTTCTCAACGTCGGGCACAGGGAATCCGTAGACGGAAGGAATGATTGATGAAGAAAGGGCTGCATGGGTAAAACCTGCGAAGAGGAAATGGGTGGAAGTCTACCGCCTACGGGGAGGGATGGTCATACAAATGGTAATCGTCGAATTTATCAGGGGGAAGAAGCGTCCAGAAAGGGAAAAGGAAGACTAAATCTTCTACGGAGCTCCGCGCTTTGATTGGCAAACAAAAAGGGGGGGAAAATGGCAGATTGCGAGCCGAAAGCCGGCTTATAAAGCGGCGGAGCAAATCAGGAAGACGCAAAAGCGATCAATGCGGCTGCAGAGAAAAGGGGGAAAAAAGAAAAAAGGGAGCTTCACAGGAAAAAAAGAGAGAAGGGGGGGCTCTCTCGAGGTGGCGTGGGCTGCGTGGTTTGAGAGGGGTCGAAGGGATCTACGCAGACTACCGGAAGCCGACCTGCGTCGGGCTGGAGTACAGGCGAAAGAAAAACGTAAGCTAAAGAGAAGAAAAGAAGACGGCGTGGGAGGCTCCTCAAAATCGTTTCCGTTGACATGGGCAGGAGACAGATCCCCGAAGGGAAATACAGTGTGCAGGTGCTCCGGCGCGACGACCGAAGGGAAACAAGAGGGAAACTAGTAGTAGCTGAGAAGAGGAGGGGTATACACTTAGTGGGGGATATAGAGATAAGCTTCGCGGCGCAATCGAGGTGGACACCTATTGGAAGGACAAGCGCAATTCTCGCGCTTCAAAGGCACAGTTATGAGATACGAACACACTTCAGGGAAACTAACAGGAAAAGTGGTGTGAAAACGGAATTGCCTCCTGCAGGCCGGCCGGAAAAAACAGGGTTTTTCAAAAAGAGACACCCACTTCGAACAACGGCCCCCGGAAAAGTGGAGAAGAAGGAGCCGAGAAGGGGGAGAAGGAACCCGGAGAGTCGACAAAGTTTACAATGTCAGACGCGATGTCGAAGGGCTGTGGTTGCGAAACACGAACGCCGCATTGGTGGCGAGGGGAGGAAAAAAAGGAGTGGTGTGGAATTAAATTCTGGGACATTACAGCGCAAGAAAAGGGTGCGGGTTCTGCGCGAAAAGCGTGTCGACCTCCTCTCACCTACCGGCGCCAACAGGGTGGGAGCTCGATGAGCGTAGGAGAACTAGAAAGAACAATGGGGGCCGGGAAGATAAAGTTGTGCAGTTTGTTTTTTTTTACACCTTGTGCAACGAAATCAAGGATTCCAGGGTCTTTAGCCCTGGTTGAAAGCGCCAGCAGGATAGGGCGAATGAATAAAGGGAAGGGGGGACCACTCCGGGGAAGCAGGAGGGATGTGAAGAAGGGGGAGGAGATAGAAGATACTGTCCATCTCTCTGGGTTGCCGTCCATGGAAGACGGGCATCAAAAAAAGACCGAAGAAAAAAGCGGTGGGGGGGTAAAGAAAAAAGTAAAAGGTAGCCCACCCAGCGAGACGTACCCTAAAATCAATGAGAAAAACCTGATGCAGCGAAACACAAACTCCTAAAAGATCCTCGCGTTGGAATAAAGAAGAGGCTCAACTTCGATCTGTGAGACGCAGGGGGGGAAGAAAGAAGCTAAGCACGCAAGCGATCCAATAAGATGGTTTCGGAGCGCTTATGCCGAGAAAGAAAGGGCCGTGGTCTGCGGATCCACTCGAAGAAGGAACGCAACTGGGACGACACGGACCACAGGTCGAAGAAGTGGCGTGAGGGTAGAAGCAGTTCCCATTAGATGGCAAAGTGCCGGGCTCAAGGGGCCGATAGTGAGAACCAGAGTCACCACATACTAGAACGACACCAGCCTAATAGAATCAGAACAAACCTTGGAGGGAAAAGAGAAACTCAAACAAGGAGGCAAATTCTGGATATGCTCGGTTGAAGAGTGTGCGCGCCGAGAGACCACTCGGGCGTAGCGGTAGCGCGTGCTCCGAAAAAAAGGGTTAAGTGGGATAAAAATTAACTGCTGCGCGGAGCCACGCACGAAGCAGCGAGCGGACGGTTGCAACTACTTACGTTGTGGGGGACCTCAGGCTAACGAGTACCGGCGTCGCCCCCGGAATAAGGGTTGAAATGATTAACGAGGTGTAAAGGGGGGTAGGATCGAAGAAGCGACGAAACCCTGCAAACTAACCGCAAAAATTGACGAGACAGTCCGCTCCATCTTGTGTGGCAAAACAATGCCTCACGAGGGAGTTGGGGGCAAATTTCCGAGAAAAATCCTCCCGAAAGAATAGGAAGAGAAGGAGGAGGACCGATTTGGGTCTTGTCGCGAAAACACCTTCAATCGAGGTCTAAACATGCCGTCACCCATCCGGGAATAAAAGCGAACGAGGCCTGTGGGCCCAGTAAAATTGAGGAAATTTACAGGAAACACGTAAATTTGTCGAAACCACCCCGAGCGCTTTAATGGGCGGGAATGGCAGGCTGGCAAGCTCTGGGATCCGTAATGGGGGCCGGTCCAGAACGAGGGGGACACGGCCATGGAGCTGTGGGTGACTGATGTCAGCGAGGGGGGAAGAAACGCAGCACGTGAAAAGGACCCTAGAGAAGTGCAAGGTCAGGGGGGAGGGGGAGGGAGAGGGCTTGGGACTCGGCCCTGTCGATTGATCATGTAGGGGCGGGAGAGACGAAAGATTGAGTATCACCGGCTACTGATTTACGAAATTTGGGGGGAAGGGGAAGGACCAAAGTCAAAACCAGGGAAAAAGCATAGAGGACTTGACAGCTTGGATTATCTCGCGCTAAGGGGGAGAGAGCTCAAAAAGAGTTGCGAAAGAGGCCCGTATTGAGGGGAAGCACGCAGCTTCTGCGGTAAGGGAGAGAGAATGACAGCTCATGATATCCACAACGGGTAAATCAGTGATCGGGGCTTATCCAAACGGTCTGAAGAGCACCGACTGTCGTGCTGCAAATCAGCAAGCAGACAACCGTAATCTCAAAAAAAGAAACGCTAACGGCTGACTAGGGGATTTGATGGGAGGGCCATGTGTGGGCCGAAAAAGTCATCGTGACAAAAAGGTGGGGGGGAAAGAACCTGAGGGGCTGCGTAGACAATTATCTTGGGCCATAATTCCATTGGGAACGATTCATGAAGCACTCCTAGGGGGGGGGGGTCTAAGGCGCTCTTGAACTCCCCCAGTCAAAAGTTGGGTACAAGGGAAAACTCTTTTAAAACTATCTCTCAAAGTACTTTGGTGGCTCGAAGGGAGAGGGGGGAGGGATGAATCCACTATCGGAGGAAAAAAGAGGTTATAATATCTGGTGCTGGCATCTCTTGCGTCTGGGTTGCTGCGAAAAAAATTTAGCGAGTGTAGATCAATGCTTCTTCACTCGTAATTCGTCCTGAGTCTTAAAAAATCATGCAACATCTGGAAAACTTCGGGGCAGAAAGAGAAAAGGGGGTACATAAAAAGGGAATATACTTAGTCAACGGATGATAAAGGTTTGCCAATTCCTCTCGAGTTGAAGCGGCAGGGGTAGTGAACTCAAGGCGATTGCGACGTACATAGGCGCCAAAATCTGATCAGGGCGAAGCTGGGGTCTCCTCGAGGAGGGAAGGGAGAAAAAAAAGGGAGCATAATCAAACTAGGCCGGAAAACTAAGGCAAAAAACGTGTCAGGGGAGGGAAATAGGGGGGGGGGAGCAAGAAGCGTCGTCGATGCGGGTGGAATTGGGGATGGTGAATTCCCATTCGAGCCCCTGAAGGGCAGAAGGAAAGGGAGAGGAAACGCCTAGGGGCCGTCATTGGAAAATGGGCCTCGGTGTCAGGACCATCTGTGAGTCCCAAGGAGTGCGAAGAACGTAATACCCAGGAAGGAAAGAAGCGGAGGTCGAGAAAGTCTCCAGGAACAATTCTAACAGGGCAAGCTCGTGGAGAGAGAGCGGGTAGCGCGGGGAACTAGAATGATTCGGTTGGAGCCTCTTCTAGGTTAGAATCTGGTAGGTCATTGTGGTGCGCGCGTGCGCTAACTTGTTTCAAGGGGTGTAGTTACGGGCGAGAAGTGGGGGGGGGGGAGAGAGGGGGGGAGTTGGAAAACAGATTAAGAAGAATTCTGAAAGGCTAAAGGTCCAGGTTACCATTCACGAGGGGCGGACGGAGGGAGTGGCAATCTGCAACCGGACAAGAGGTCAACAAAGGAGTAGTGCGCCAAAATTCATGGTATGCACAGTATGAAGGGGAAAGGAGAGAAGAAGACAGCCTTACGGCGTAAAAGCCTTTGCCGGGAATGTACGAGACCTTCACATGTATAGAGCGCCGAGAGTATAAAAGGCTTCGCACGGTTCGGGGGAAAGGGGGAAGGGAGATGATCGAAGGGAGGATCAGACAGATTCTTTTGGAACAAGAGGTGGGGGGGAAAATTCAGAAAGCCTTGAGAATTCGGCCACAATGCTGGTATGTTCGGCAAAATGAAAAGGGGTGAAAGCCGTCTTTGGGGGGTCGACTATCGGTACTTCGGAAAAGGAAGGAAGACCCCGAAGGAGCAGGGCGGGTTAAACGAAGGGGTGTGAAATGTGGGGGGGAAAGGGCCTGCCGCCCTGACAGATTCGCTTTAAATTCTGTCAAAATCGAGGATCGGGAGAGGGAAGGGGCCCGTCTCGAAAGAGAGGCCGGGGGGAAGGGGAGAGAGAGGTAACTGGACGTTGTCAACATAGGTAACGGAAAAGCGGTATTACTCCCTGGGAAGAGTCCCAAAAAAAAAAGCTAACCGAAAAGACCTCTGGTCACGTGGACGCTCGTTAAGTCAGTCAGCCAAAGAGCCACAGTAGGTCGGGGGGAGGGATCGGTATCCGGTAACTCTTCGCAATTAACGCAGATGAGGGGAGGGGGGGGGCAGAGGGAAAGGAAAAAGGGGGGGGCACGGGGGACGAGTATATTCGATATAAAGAAAAAGTCGAGCGGGCTTTCCTGGGTATTCGCGTAAAAAAGGAGGCCCTCACTCCCACGAACCGGACGGGAGGAGAGGCCCCGCGATAGGAAAGGGGGAGAGGGGACGGTCGTCGTCTGCAGCTCTTAGATCGGGGAAGGGAAGCCAGAGCTCTCCAGGCTGCCGAAGCCATTCGGGCGCGGAAGGGCGCAACATTGACGGGGGGTTGGTCAAAGAAAAGCGCTCTGCGTGGCATCAATTTTGGGGAGAAAAAGGTGGCACAGTAGGAGGTATACTCCCTTTAGGGGGACGCTGAAAGAAGGAAGTCGCAGCCGGAGCGGGAGAATGAAAAAATTCCGACCGGGCTCAGGGAAAACAAATGTCAACGGGGGAATACCCTTAATTCGTATGCACCTGTGCAAGCGGAGGAGAAAGGAGGGGGTCAAAAAGGAGAGACAAAAAAGGAGCAGGCTGTGCTTTTGAGCAGGGAAATTGGCGCAGATAATGGTGAAATCAGTCCGCTTCTCTAAAGAGTCGCAAAGAATCGGGGGGGAGGAGGAAGGAAGAGGTTTGGAAAAAAAGAGGGGAGGGGAGACAGCCATCTTAAAAGAGCGTTCTCACCTAAGGTCCCATGACAAAAAAAGGCCGTCATGATATGGTTGGGTCGAAAAGCCGAAGGTCGTATGAAGGGGGAGAAGGGATCGAACTTACCGATCTGGGCTGGATGAGTTTCTGGCTAAGGCAAGGGAGGGGGGGGTGGGAATCACATGTTCACGCCTGCTGCCCCGGTGGCAGGCAGGGACATCTGGGAAGGCACGACGTCCCACGTGAGCAAAGGTAAAACAGGCGGGGGTACGAGACAGCGACAAGAGGAAACGTTGGGCGTTCGAGATAAGCAAAGAGGGAGGTGAAGGGGGAAAAGGCGAATCTCTGACGTGAACAGCATCAAAGAAACCCACCCCAGGAGGGGTCTGCCAACTAAGAGGAAGGGAAAAAAAGAGTTGCGAGATTCCAACAAGGAAAGCAGCCTCCTAAAAAAACGAATCCGAGGGACGAAAGTGCGAGACAAGAATCATGGCAGAGAAAAGAGGGGGAGTCGGCCAATCGCGGCAGAGCGGGAAATTTCCCGAAAGCGGAAGGAATTGGCGCGCAAACAGATCGCAGGCGGAAATCGTGAGGAAAGAGGCAAAAAGGGAAGGAAGCAGGTGGGAAGGAAGGGAAGGGGGGGGCGAGACGACGACCGGAATTGACAAGGGCTGTACAGCGCATCCTTAGGGGGAAAAGAGGAAAAAAGAAAAAAAAAAAAACATCGCAACCGGCGTGTGGGGTGGAGGAAAGGAACTGCTGATGACTGATGATCAACAGGAGGCAGTGTAAAGGTCGGAAGGCGTACAACGCTGGAGTTAGAGGAGGGGACTCCTAGCAAGTGACTAAAGTAAGGGGGAGGCTTGCCGAATTTGTAATCGACGCGCAAATCGGGGGAAGGGGGACGAAAGATCGAGGGAGGGGAGAGGATGCCGGGCCTATGCGCAAGGAGGCGGACTGAACAACAAGCGGATCCCATGGAAGGGGGGGGTGCAAAAAGCTGCTCACGGTGGGGGGCGCGGACGTGGTAGAACGCGAATGGGGATCGAAGGAACAAGAAGGGGAGTGGAGAGGTCCGCGGGTAATGGCGTAAGGAGAGCCAGGGAAGCCTTAATGGAAGAGACATATCACTCCGGTGGCGGTTGGGACGAATGTGGAAAGTACCACAGGAAGGGGGGGGGGAGCCCAAAAGAGAGCGTCTCTAGAACCAAAGAGAGTAAAAGGGAAGGATCGTCGCAGAAGAGGGAATGGACGGACGCGGAAAGAAAGAGGGTGAATCGCAACCGTACCAAAAATACTTTGACGTTTCTAAGAAGACGAAAGGAATAGCAGAGAAAGGGCGTCCGAAATTATTGCCCGAGGCCCCGCTCCCCGGAATCACGTAGCTGGGGCCTAGACCCATAGCGGCTATTAACACGCGAGACTCACACCTAACACGCGGAAAAACTTCCAGGGGGGAGAAGCAGGGAACGTTGTAACGTACGGAACTGCAAAATGCGGCAGCTCGAAAGAAACACAGAACTGAAAAAGGCGACGTTGCGTCCAGACCGGGCAAGCCCGAAAGTGGTGTGGAGGGAAGGCTGAAGAGAGAAGGAAGGGGGGGAAACTAAGCGTGGGACGCCTTTGCCTCAAATCCCGGGATCAGCCGCAATAGCGCAGGAGGGGGAATCTCTACAAACAAAGGCCATGGGGGGGGGCCTGGTGCAAGGACGAGCCTGATGCCCGTGACCCGCCTTTCCTGATGCCGGGGGGGAGAGGGAAGGGGGAAGTCCGCGGCGGAAGGAAAAAAGGGAGAAAAGACCGTGGCTCGGCCGAGCCTAACGATTTGCCTTGCGATGGGAAGGGGGCGGCGCCAGTATAGACATTGGGGAAAGGGCCGCTGAAGAGGGATCGTCACATGAGGAAGATCGCAAAAAGCTGATGCAATGAAAAGGGGGGGGGATCAGCAACGATCCGTTCCTAGTTTGACTTAGGGGAGAGGACGCGTAGCGGAGGGAATACGGCGCAAGCAGGGAGGAGATGGGATACGCCGGCGGCAAGACCATCCATGGCGTGTGCGCGGTGGTAGATGAGGCTGAGGGGGATCGTTAAAAATCAGCCCGCGAAAATCGGGTCGACGTAAAAGAAAAAAGAAAGAAAAGGCGTGAAGAGGGCGGCGACACCAACTTCGGTCTACTGCCAACGGGGTAGAGGGGGGGGTACCCAACCTTGAAAGCAAATCACTCTTGGAAAAGGAGAGGCAGTGCACAGAGAGGAAAGGGACCGCCCAAAACATCCTGGGATGTTCTGCCACAAAACAAACTAACCATAAGCCTCCACTATGGGGGCGGGGGGAAAGCGAAGAGAAAAAGGACTCACAGGAGGCGGAGACCTTCCACAGGATCTCCTGACAGGGAAGGAGGGAGTCACCTTCGGCAGCACGCGCTTGGTTTCCGGATCCAAGACCTATGGAAAAAGCCGCTGCGAAGAAAAAGGGCTTCTTGAGAGTCGGCCATTAGGCATTAAAATGTTTTCAACTTAAGTCCGGAGTCTCCATGGCCACTGTATCAAGCAAAAGCGTAGCTTCCTGCGCTCATGGGAAAAAAAAGACCGGGATAACCGTCCAGTGAAGGGAGAAGCTGCACTGTTATGGGATCTCCTTAGTCATTTCCGAACGTCGCGTGAGTTAAGGTGGCAAAAGGATCTCAAAAGAGTGAAAAAGGCGAAAGGGGAGAAAGATTAAGAGACCACCCTTCCAAATACCGGGCCGCATCGCTTCCGCGAGGTTGAACTTGGCTCATAACATGCTGAAAAGGAAAAGGAGCTGTGAAGCGTGGGTCACACAAAAGGGAAAGCGGGGAAGACTGGGGCCCGGGGAAATAAGGATTCCACCTCTTCGATCAAATAGGCGACGGCAAACTATCCGATGCAGAAAGAAGTAACATAAGCTAGTACTATCGGCAGGGGCCGACTCGTGGGACAGGGAGTTTGGGGGAGAGGGGGGGATCAGAAAGTCAGACAGAGGCATCCCAACCCCAACCGGAAAAAAAACTGACAGTTGATACGTCCTCCTCAAAAAAAGAGCAAGATATAAGGAGACTATCCCGGAAGTGAGAAGGCCAGCCCTGCCTAAGCAAAGGACATCTTCCTTTTCTAGGAGGGTTCAAAAAATAAAAACCCTCCAGGCAACTAAAAGAAGGGGGGATCTCAAAGGAGAAGACGACAGAACCGTGGGACTAAACCTCATTAGGAAGGGGGTATCATTTTCTGTGGGAAACCCAAGCAGGCGATAGAACCAAGGATTCGGAAGACGAAGGGGGGGAAGGTACAACCTGCTTTAAGAAAAACGCGCCCTTCCAGCGAATACCCCAGTCGAAAGATCACTAAACTCCGGGGAACAGCCCATCCTCGTTGGCCAACGAATTGTGGAACAGTCGCTTCTGTCGGCGAAAAAACAAGGTTTACAACAAACGGCGGAAGAGACGGCAAACCCTAAAGACGACTGTCGTCCGGAGCCTTGTTAGGAAAAAATCCCGAGAGAGATCACACAACGACGCAAAGGGCAGATATTGCAGATAGGGCGAAAAAAAAAAAAAAAAACAAGAGGGGGGGAAACGGGAGGCTTTCAATGCTTGTGGGAATTACCAATCTGGAAAAAACAGCAAAAACCATGCATTCCGCGCCGTCGATATCACCCCTAGGGGAAAAAGGCAAAAAAGACAGCAAGGGGGAGAGAAGAAGGAGCTACGGGGCTAGCCATGAAATCGGTCACAGGCCTAAAAGGGGATTTTCCGGCATTGAAACAGGAATCAGAGGGCAACCTGTCCCGCGCCAATTAAAGGGCGAGAGTGGAAACTTTGGGAGAAATACTCCAGGGGAGGAAATGTACGGCTTGAGAAGTAAAATTCGCGGTGCAAAAAGCGGAAAGGGGAACACCTTGAAGGAAAGGCCGCCGCCGGGAGCACTGGGGGGGAAAGCACATAAACGAAAAAAAGGGGGGACAACCAAAAAATGCGCGGCCGTAACTCGAATGAGAGACCTCAAAGGAGGGCACACATCACGCCCTAAAGATCATCGAAGCCAAAAGTGAAAAAAAAGAAGCTCAACATCGATAGTATTCTCCGCATTAAAAAAAAGGGCCTACTCAAAAGGCGGAGAGAACAACCAAGGGACCGAATGTGCCTGGCGATTGCGAGCGCGTGAGGTAAAGCCGGGGGAGTACGGCCTTCACGCGCGAGGGAGAACAACAGGGACGACACAGTACCATTTAAGGGAACGTCCCGATTCGGGAAGGGCCACGCGAAAAAAGATCATACTAAATCAAAAAAAGGGGCAGAGGAGTACTATATTAATACTAAGGAAACCTACCTGAACGGCTACAGACACCATAGGAAGTGCATCACCGATCAGCGACCGTGAAGGGAGCTCCTTGCCCAAGGGAGAAGATGATTATAGACTGGTAAAGGGGAAGAGTTACCATCTGGCTGATATCTCTGGAGCAACCGAGGGAGCGAAACACAAAAAGCACTCCTGCTATCTAAGAAGAATGAAGATGAAAAGAGGGCAGGGAAGGAAACGACGGGAACATCTTGAAATCAAGCCTATACGAACAGGGAGGGAAGAACAACACTAAAAAAAGGGGGGCCCCGAAATTTCAAAAGATTTTTCTGATCCCAGAGACGACCGGAAAAAGAACCCTGGAGAAAAAGGAGAAAATATTGAAGCGACCTCTCCACGTTTTTGGGGGGGAGAGCCAAAAGAGGGAGATACCCCGCGACACGCCCAGACCGGGACAAAGGGTACGAAGAGTTCAACTTTTCTCTCTAAAACACCTTCCATCCCACAAAGTCACCTGATATCCTGCCAGATGGAAAGAAAAAGGCCCTCAGGGGGACCACAAGTCTATTCCTTCGGGAAGTTATACCGTTCTGATCAACCACCTATGTCTTTAGTGCAATTCCGTTGGGAAAGCTCGTAGTATCCTAATGAACTCCCGAAAGAGATGGAAAAAGGAAACGAAGATGCCCCCTACCATACATCCCCAAAAATAAAAGAGTCGAACCGGAATTTCTATGGGGGGATTGGGGCGGATTATGGTTTCCTAAAGGGGTGGAGATAATGCCTACTAATGTCGGCCGGAGTAGAATCGATGAGGATGCAGCCGATCGTAATTTGGACCTCGGTGTGCTGAAGAAAAAAGAAAGAAAACCAGGAGGAGGGCAGCAGTCGACTTTACCAGCAGCTGCGTGATTCTCGAACGGAAAAAAA
>Ga0179593_1320297_pt1 | contig 12058 bp, 10 predicted proteins | sample CZODoug2_1_08_16_FD_185931 | JGI IMG/M metagenome (GOLD analysis project Ga0179593, IMG submission 185931) | Vadose zone soil fungal communities from Angelo Coast Range Reserve, California, USA - CZODoug2_1_08_16fungal (PacBio error correction) | ecosystem: Environmental > Terrestrial > Soil >...
CGAATTTGCGTCTAAGAGGCTGCCGCACGTGTCCATGAGAAGGGGCGGAAAGAGAACGGCTCGAAAAAAGCCTCGACCAGCGAACGGGAGAGGAACAAAAGGTGCTCCTCGGGGGAGAGGCGGGGGGTTCCGGGAGTGGCCTGTGGAGGGACGAGGGTCAGGCTGAGAAGTGTGGGTGTGGGGGGGGTTTTGGGTTGGTTTTGGGGTCTTGAGGTGTGTGCTGGGTGTTTCTTTGTTGGATGAATTAAGGTTGTTTTCTGTTTTTATTAGTTTTGGGTTTTGGGATAGGTAGGTATTTTTCAAGGTGTCAGCGGAACATTGGGGGGAGGAGGGGAGATTTATTTGTTGGGCTTTTCCTTCCGGCCTTCTCCTGCTACTCGCGAGGCATCTGGTTGCATGGCGGAAAAAGAAAACGGGGCAGATGCAAAAAGAGGGGACATACGGCGTAAGAAAGGTCGTGCTGCCCCCTGGTCACTGGTAGGATTGTGCGAGAACCGACATGCCGCTGTCGAGGCGCGTAAAATTGAAGAGTAACTTCCGTCCGAGCAGGGGAGTGGGGGGAACTGGAAAGGCAAAGACTGTAGAAACGTAAGTACGGCCTTCTACAGTTCGATCGCGCCGAGGAGGGCGTCCGAGGCGGTTCACGGCCGCGACCTGGAAGGAGAACAAAAAGGGGTGACCTAACTTGGGCCAAAAACGCTTCGCCGGGCGAACCGAAGATGTGCGGCACGGCACGATACCTGCAACTCGTGGATTATGAGGGAAAAAGAAGGATCCACAGTGGGACGACGATCGGGAACCGTTTTAAATACCACGTTGACCCAACGCACGACAGCAGCAACAGCTGCGGCGCGGCTGAGACCTGTGGTAACTGAATTCAAGGAGGAAAAGGGCGGTAAGGAGAGGGGTTCGAGACCAGCAAAGAAGATTTGTCGACTCTTCCCCGGGAGCGTGGTCCGGGCAAAGACGACATAAGGGGAGAAATGGGGGGGCGGACACCAAGGTTGAGGAGCGGCCGCGATAAAACAAAAAAGGACAGCAAATGACCAGAAAGTACTGATTGAAAGCGCTGTACCGCGGACCGAAGGAAGGGGAAGCTACTCGGTGGTAGTCGATCGGGAATGAGGTCAAGAAAGGGGCGTGTGAGCCGCAGGCTACTTATCAGGGCGGAAAAGAACGACGATGCCGCCGAAAGAAGTGCACATAGGCCGCCGAAACAGAAGAAGGGAAGGGAAAAAAGGAGCGACCAGGTGATGCAAACGCTGGCCAGCGCGGTCAAAAGACAACAAGTGGCTTTTGCGAGCAAGGTCACGAAAGCTACACGGGGGGGGGCCGGTCAGTCAGAGGCTCAGATAGCCGGCTCACCGAGAGGAGGAAGGAGAGCGATAACAGGGGGAAATTGGGTGTCGGGGAACAAAAAAACATCTTTTGGACGAAATAAAGCGAACGGCCGGGGCAGTGAAGACCGCTTACCGATAAAGCGTTTTGGCTAGCACCTAAAAGGGTGGGGAAGGAAAAAAGGGGGGGAAGAGGGGTAGAGAGAAAAACAAACGGAGGAGGAGGCAGGACACAAGATCCAGATGCAGTTCACGTCAGCTAAAACACGAGAAGGTCAGAGTAGCAAAAAAGGTGGTTTAAGGGGGAGACTGGAAAGGCAAAACGACAGCCCCGGCGTTCGGGAATAAAACTTCCACCAAGATCCGGAAAGGCCGCCAACACCAAAGGGGACCCCAGGAACGTCGAGGACCTCTCAGAGTTTGAGCAAAGAGACGACATACGGTAGAAGAGGCAAATAACGCGCACACACATGGAGACCGTGACCCGGGCGACTGAACGAAAAATGGAGGGTGGAGCCAGCCGATGGCCTGCTCACATGATACATGCCCAAAAGAAGAAGGGGAGCCCAGTGGCCCGTACATAGCCTGCTGCCGTCGAGAGAAGGAGTAAGGGAAAAACCTAATAGCTTCCCAAAAAAACCAGAAACGGGAGGGGACCGATTGAAAAAACAGATGCCCGATCGCGACATGGAAACCGCGCGGTAGCTTTTACAACCTCGAGTAAAAAAGTCTAGGCAACCAGTGTCATACGGAGGCCGCCCCTTCAATTCACGCGATCAAAGAGGGAGTTGGACGCCGGACCTGGCCGTGGGACTCTTCTACCACAGAGTCGGAGGTTTAGCGTGAGAGGCACAAAAGGACAGCACTTTCTAAAGAGAACACGGACCATACGTACAACGTGGACCGTTCTCCCGCAAAAATTCGCTTGTCGGAGAGGGGGGAAAGTAGGGAAGGAACCAGAAGGAGTAACGTTAGCACCACTGTGGACTCGTGGACAAGCAAACGAACGAGCTGGCCTACTTGTTATGAAGTCCTCTAGGAGGAGGAACCGGCCGGGCAGAGGAGGTGAGATCGGTCACCTTGGGTCTGCCGGCGGACGGGGGGCTACGAGTTGACCCGAACGGCGGCTCAGAAGCAGAGGAGAGAGAATAAAACAGGAGACGCCGCGGCCGTCCCGGTCTCAGAAGCAGCGCCCTGGGCATTGCAAACGCGTATCGCATCAAGGAAACAGGTCCACGGAAGGGAGCACGCACCCCACGCGCTACCAGGCAGGTCCGGGAACCTAACGACCATTGCATGACGGTTCCCGCAGCCCCGGAAAAGTGCGGGGAAAGGGCGAAATGGTCAGCGAGCCGCAGTCTGGAAGGTCCGATTCGGACAGACAAAGAGTGCAGGGCGAGTAAGGACGTCGTCCGGTCAGGAAAACGGAGGAGACGGGAACCTCGCTTCAGAAGGCTCACAATTGCAACGGAAGCACATCGAACCGATAATCGGGTTCACCAAACCTCAAAAAAGGAAGGGGCCGAGCCTGTGAGCGAGGAGTCGTCAAGATGGACAGTGGGCCAAAACACCGACGAGCACGTTTCAATTTGCAACGGAGAAGGGAGAGCAGATCTAACCAAAGGAGATAGAAATAATAGATCTCGGATTCTACGAACTGGTCGAGCAGGTCGCGTGCCGCCGGGTCCATGACCCCAAGACGCGCGAAAAAATGGGGGCAAGGGGTCCTAGGCCCGCGGGGGGTGCTGGAGCGCAAAGACCAGGGTTCTCCGGTGCTCTGCTTTCCGGCAAGGGGTTAGCCTGTTGCGAGAAAGAGGGGGGTCCGAAAAAATCGGCTACGAAAGACAACTTAGGAGCCGGTGAAAGCTGCGTATCGACGGCAAGATCGACCTAAGTACCTCGGGCGTAGCGCACGAAAAGGAGGGAGGCGGGAAACTTCATTTAAAGTCGTAATGCAACGACATGCAGATGACGGCGCGTGAAGACTGTCTTCTGAGCTCGGTGCAGAACTGGCGACCTGCTGAGACCGGACCCGACGCCGTCACGGCGATAGACCGGGTGTCGTCGGAAGGGCGGTGGGGTAAAACGGGTGCGGGTGCCGAACGAGACCCAGTTCCACTGATACCCCGAGGCCACTTGAAGCCGTGGCTACCGGACTAGAGGGGCTAACTGTCAGTCTACTAAAGCTGCAGCAGTGTGAGCGATATTAAGGGATACCATGGAATCTAGTCGGAACCGGGGGACTAGCGCGGTTGGGAAGGAAACCCCTTAAAACTCCCCTCCCCAACGAAGAGCGGTGAAGAGGGAAGCAAACAAGGTGTACCTGCGCTCGCTGTTCGACCTGGACTTGGGGAAAGGCTGTTCTCTTGCAGCGTGGGAGCGAAAAAAGCAAACAAAAATGTCAAAAAACCAACAAGGTGCCCGGCAAGTCCAAAACCCTCATCAGGGCAAATCTCGGACCAAGTGGGGCAACAGGCTTCGAGGTCACAAATGCCATTCTTCGCAGCGACTGGGAGCTTGGTACAAGGGATCCCACGACGATGTGTCGCGATCATTGAGGCTGGACATCAGGAAGAGGGGGCGGTCAAAACCCTGTCAATCGCCGCGGTGTGAAGCCTGACCACGAAGGGCGCAAACGTCGATTGCGGCGCCAGAGGCAGGGTTCGACCAAGAGAGAGGGGGACGACTTCCTGTGCCGGTCCTCGAGTGGGCCATCGGAGCACGATTGTGCTGGTTCATGAGAGCGTCAAGTCTCCCTGTCGACACTGGTGTGAGAAAGATCGGTGCTCAAAAAGAAAACCGAGAGGCGTACGGCTGGAATAAACCCGCGGAAGGCGGAAGGGTCGAAAAGGGACAAGTTTGGTCGTCGCCGGGCAACGGGGTGGTACGTACTTGCCTACGCCGGCGTCAGGGTGGAAGCAGCTGCCGACGAAAGCGGAAAAAAAAAATTGGGCGAACGACGAAAACTTGTTATCTCGGCTCATCTGTATCTTGTGATCTTCAAAAAACAAACACAACAGTAGGAGGGAAAGACGGACACACGATCCAGATGCTTAGGGAAAGGAAGAGATCAACTGCAAGGGGGGGGAAGAAACAAAAAAACCGGCTGGTACGTGTCCGTCAACAGCATCACGACCGGAGGCAGTGGCGCAGTAGTCAATAACGATCGATGAAAAACGCACACCAAAAAGGGAAACATGGGGAAGAAACCCTGCAGGCCGAGAAGAGGACCAGCCTCGCTGTAGCTTCAAAGGCCGCTCAAACAAAAGGGTCGAAAGAAAAAAAGACTGGACGAAAACACCGTCACAGAACAAAAAAGGAAGCGCACACAAGTCGGAAAAAACAGAAAAAGGAGTCTCTGCCGAGGGGGGGGAAGGAAAATTATGCCCTTCTGGGACGACGGCGGCGGCAAGGGGGAAAAACCCAAAATAAGCAGAAATCGTCACACAGAAAGGAACGACGGTCTTTGCATTGAACGAGACGATTGGGGAAAGCCAGCAAAACAAACTAAACTCGCGGAATGAAAAAAGGCGGTCACAGAGTCGCTGCCTGGAAAATCCTGGTCCGGGGGGGACGGCACGCATACGAACCTTGTGAAAAGGGAGATAGCAATAAGCGTGCAAGAACACGCGAAAGGCACAAGGGGGGTGCCTCTTCCACCACAAGGAGGGAGGTTGTCTGCTGAGTTCTAAACGGGGAGAGCACCGAGCAAAACGACAAAAAGTAAAGCAGTCGAACAAGGACGACTACCACTTTTCTCGGCCAGCCGATATCACTTGCGAGGTGGATGAAAGTTGCCTGAGTGCATTAAAAACGAAAAAACAGTGGAAAAGGGGAAACACACTGGTGAACGACCGATCGTCGACAGCCCAGCTGTCGAATCAGTCGCCAGGCCGTGGACAACCCGAGGTCTTCGGAGCCCGCCATCGGGAAAGGAGGGGGGATCAAAGAGTAACTTGGGTTATGACGGCGGTCGGCGGGACTCGCGTGGCAAACCGCGTATGCGAATACAGGCCGCGAACTCCATTGCTATCTACTTCGACGTCCGTTCCGAAAAACGTTCCGCAGAAATAGAACGCATTTTCAGTCCCTCCCCTGTAGAAGAAGGGAAAGTGAAGCGGAAGGGAGAAACTTCCTCAATCCGACAGCTGAATGAAGGGTGTCTCCGCACAATCCGACCAGGACATGAAAAAAAAAAACCAATCAATACCATCGAACGGGAGAGAAGAAGTGAAAAAAGGGGGAAAGAGGGGGGGATGGTCCGAACAGCCAAATGGTCATGGAGGGTGGGGTCGGCGAAAAGTCTGACGACGGGCAATATGGGTGGCTAGGTCGCGTCTGATACCTCGCGGGGGGTCGGTGATGGGGGGAGGGGGGCGAAAAGGAGACGGGAGAACTTAGTCGCTCACACCACGTCCGATGCCAGGCCGGGGTTAGTTCTGTAACAGGCGGATAAAAGAAAGCTCCACCGAACGTCGCAAGCACGTGCAAATGCAACGGAAAACAGAAAATCGAAAAAAAAAAACGGAGGAAGAGAAAAGAAAAAAAAGAGCTCGTCCGTTGAACGACGTGCTCTCTAGGTGGCGGCAAACGTGTCCATGACACGAGACCTCACCAAGAGGGAAAAAGGAGACGGGGTCTGGAGGAAGGAAAAGACTCCGGTTCGATAGGCTTTTAGCGGTGTGAGCTGTAGACGCGAGGTCCAAGACCGGGAACAGAAGGAAGAAAAAATCCGGTGAAAAGGCGGGGAGGCCGAAAGAGGGAGGGGACAGATCAGACGCTGACAGATAGGACCTCACTGAAGGTGCGGGGCCACCGTCATTCAAGGAACGGATTGCAGAACAGCATCTTTTAAGGGTATGGAGATTAAACGGGAAGTGACGCGTTTGCGGGGCACGCCCGGTCACCTTCGGCACCGGCCGCCCGACGAACGACTATTGCGGGGGAGGGAAGGATGTGAGGGAAGGGAGGGATCGCGTTCGTATCTAGCGCCGACCGCCAAAGAACCCCATTCCCTTCTGCAAACCAGCGACAAAGCGAAAAGGGAGAAAACCCGACAGGGAGCACGCAAGGACCGGGGCCAGCAACGTGCTGAAATCAAGCAAAACCATTGGGGATCTTCTACCCTGGAAGGACTAGAGGGAAAAACGGAAAAGAAAAGAAAAAAAAGGAAGCGCAGGAGGAATGCGAAAACGATCACTTTACCGGCGTCGCGTCGTGGACCTGCGAACCTTCCGGCTCTGCAACTAGGAGGTTGGTACGAAGAGGAAAAAAAGGGGGGAATCTGCGGTAAGGGGGAAAACGGGAAGACACAATCGTCGCGGACCAAGGTGCAGAGAGCCGCGATCACACTGACAAGGCTTCCTCGGAAGACTAAATCAGGTGAAAAGGGAGAGAAGGAGGGGGGGAGAAATCGCCGTACAGGTTTCTGGCAACTCTTCAATTGCGGTCAAGACCGTTAGAAGAAAACGGCTTTTAAAAATATCCTCTAGGGACGGGCCAGGGAACTCAGAGAGCCGGAAGACGTGAAAGAAGGGTCAGGCCACATGCGCTACGCTTCCTGTTCGTGGGCAAGGTCTCGAACAGTCCGGACCTTTCCGGGTCTAACAAGGGGAGGGGAAGGGGGAGGGGAGAAGGGGAAAAAGTCGCCTGTCGACAAGGGGTGCGCGCAGTCTCTGTGTAAAACCGCGAGCGTCCCGGCTGCTACCACGCTGAGATCCTGAGGGGCGTCCATTTGCAAGGGTGTTCGGGAGGAAGGGGGAGAGGGGAGAGGGTTGACTGGCGCCGCGCGTTCCGTGCCCTCTGAACGACGATCGACACCAGCCGTGTTGGGGAAAACCTCACTCTGTCCTGTGATTTGAATTTTTGTGAGAGGTCCAAAGGGATTGGAAGGAGAAAAAAAGAAAGGGACGGTCAAGGGGAGGAAGAAAAAATGAACGGTCAGCTACACCATGTCCGATCGTGGTTGCCGAGCACACCGCAGCCGTAAAGGCAAGGAAACAAACATCGCGGCCCGTGTCACGAAAAAAAAGGAACCAAGTAACGAAGGAGGAAGGGGAGGCTTAAATCTCGATCAGCATTAAGAAGCAAGAGCTGAGCACCGAGCCTCACCGAATGGAAAAGGAAAAAAACCCTCACCCCGATTCACGTTTCTAAACCGCGGCCAGCGAGTCATGTCCGCGACCTAACAACTAACTGAAGGAAAGGGAGGAGGGGGGACAGGAAAGTAAAGCTGTTCCTCAGCGTATCGAAAAGAGTTCCCTGGCGACGACCCCGCGATCAGGAACACACGTTGAAAAAAAAAAAACAGGAGGAAACAGGGGGGACTGGGAAGTCCCTCAGGACCATCCGAATCGAACACGTCACCGCCTTCTCAAGGCCAGGGGGGCAACAACCCAAACCGTTTCGTGGGGGTCCCCTAGTAATGATCAAAGGCATCCGTCAGCAGGGTTGAGAAAACGGCCTCAGCCCTCACTTGTTTCCAGCGATTCCAGGAGGGGGAGGGGGGGAAAGGAACAGCCTATTCACCGGAAAGCTGGCGACCAAGACTAACGTCGTGCTGAGGGCCCAACATCCAAAGCCCTGAAGAAAGGGAGAGAACAGGAAGGGGGAAGGTCAGGTACCAACCCAGGGCTCGTCGGCCTCCTGACGCGACGTTTTCTTGAAAGGGGGGGAAAGCAAGCAAAGGAAAAAACGTTGAACTACTCCCCACTTGTATACCGCCGTCGAGCACAGCACTACGCTTTAATAGTGTCCTTCTTTAATAGAGGCTTTAGTCAAAGTCCTGGCAGCAGTTCCTCTTGAATCACATAGGTCACCGTGGGGTCTTCGAGGTCTTGAGGCCGTGCAAACACCCAGGTCTACAGAGAGACGAAAAAATAGGCAGAATCGACGAGCTACTTCCTTCTTCAGGCAAAGGGGTCGCAAAGGTAGAAATTCGAGAGACCAAAGCTATCACTTGCCATGGACTCCGGACGGGATAAAAAACGCCCGCCCATACGCATGTCTTTGGTCTCCATCCTACAAAGTTACAAAAGGAAAGGGGAAAAAACAGACCTGTGCAGGGAGGAAAAGGGGAGGGAAAATCATCCAAGTCATTTACGGCCAGCCAAGATGGGTCGTGCGCCCCGGGAGGAAGGAGGAACGTCACGAACGGAAAACCTCAAGAGGCCGCAAAGTGGGCCGGAAGAAAAAGCAGGGGGGGGGGCCAAAGGGGATTCTCACTGTCGGTTCATCCCCAGAATCAAGTCCTCGTTCTCTCAATGAAGGGGGGAGAGACGGGTGCGTAGGGAGAGTTCGTCTGAAGACTTGTCGAACCGGGGCCAACTATGACTCAACGGGCCGCTATCTAGAGGAAAAAACACTTCTTGTTGAAAATATAATCTCTGGAGAACGTTGCACTTGAACGGGCTCTACTAGTGGCGTTGACAAGGTGCGCGTCTGAACTCCAATGAAAAAAAAGAAAGTATCCCGCTACCGTTTTCTCTAACCCGATGTCACTCGGGCCGAGGGAGGGAGTTACTCGGACCCTGTCGACGTGGGGGAATCCCTTCAACCGGAACTGGGGAAACAGCAGGAAGATTAAACATGCCTGTTGATTTCAACTTCATCACATTGTCAAGATCATCTCGGGCCTCGGTCTTAACCGGTCACGAAACCCCTTTACTGCTGGGAAGGCACATGGAAGGGGTAGGATTGTGCAGAACAAGACCTGCCGAGGGAGAGGGGGGCGTAGAAGGGAAAGGAACTGGGGAGGCTGTCTCCGTGGCAAATGGGGGGGATGGAAAGAAGACCTGCTCACCGATGCCGAGCCGTCGACTTCAACGAGAGAGAACTGGAGTAAGAAATGGATTTTTTGGCAAATCGATTACCCACCACTCATCCCACAGTTGAACACGAGAGCCCAGCGGACCCGCGTTCCTTCCGGGAATGCTAGACACGGGCAAATCTTTAGGGGGATTAGGCGAACGGCGCGTGGTGCCTGGTGGGTGTGGGGGCTAGAGACGAGGGGGATGAGCAGGCGGATAGTGTCAAGGGGTCCATTGTGGCTGTAGGCGGAAAGATGGTGTGTTTGTCGATTGAAGGGAAGGAGGGAGTAGAAAGGGCGCCAGGTAGTATGATCAGGGGCAGGTACCACCTTGGGTTGGGAGGCTCTATCTTCGCCGTGAAAGAAGTTTGGTTCCGCGCGTGAACGATGTCGTGAGGGAAGGTGGCGGCGGTGCAGGATGTCGGGGTCCCAGGTTTGCCGGGGAGGCGCTTCCGACGGTGCCGTGGGGGGGGCCCTAGCCCCAGTCGTCATTATGGGCGAGGTGGCGGCAGATAGAGAGGCCGGCGCGGAATCGCGACTTGTTTTTTGGGTGCCACGGGATGGGTCGCGGCTGACCTTCGACGCTAGGCTGGAACCGTTAGTAAATGGTGCTCTACGGCAGCCTCCGCCTTCGTTTTTTCGGCCGGCGCAAACTCCTTTAATAGTCGTGTGGTCCGGTCCAGAATCATTGAAGAATTCAGGCGGTACAAAAGGCAGGGGTAGTCAGTCATAAACCCTCAACCATCCCAACGACGAGTTTACACCCCGAGCGTATGACCCTGAAAGCTATTCGACGGGGGGCGGTCGATGAGATGGGACTGTCACCGGGGGAAAGGATAGTCTTGTGCCGGAGCGGCCTGTTGTTTCTGGGGGGCTCCGAGGGTTACGCGACTATACCGCTGGATGGGGTCTTGGGCCTTTAGGCGCGGTCAGTTGCCAGAACTCACCTTGCCATCGCTGGATCATGCAAGTGATCTTGGGTCCACACCGGCTATGCTGTGAGAATCAGTCCTGTGATGTGTAAGAGACTTGGGGCCTATGACGAGAGAGGCGGGGGGAGGGTGGGCCAGGTCGAAGTGAGGAGGGGGGCGGAAAAGTGACGTAAACAGAATGGGCTGTGGGACTTAAGCAGGGCCAGTTCACTCAGGCGACAAAGGGGTAAAATCATGATCAGGGATAAGACTAAGGTGCGTTCCCCGGCCGACCACGCTGAAAACGAATGATATCAGGTGCCCAGTGGGGGGGGGTGGGGGTGGGGACGGTTGGGAGTAATGCGAATGATCTTCTCTTGGGGGATCCAGCTGACCGAAAAATACGGACGAACCATCGGGGGGGACATGACTGTCCGTGGGTGTTCAAAATGGAAGTGGAATGATCCTCAGTAAGGTGTTATCTAGATAAAAAAAAAACAAAAAAGGGGAAAGGGAAGGATTCACAATATCCATATGCTATTCCGGCAGGGAAAGAAGGTGACATGAGCCCAAATGCTGGTGTCTCGATGAGACTTAAAGGGGTTCGCAACTACTCCGGCCGTAGGGCCAATACGTCAATCCAGTAGCCCTAACAAAACGGGGAAAAAGGGATAGAATATGCTCTTCAGGGCGGCGGAACCGAAACTAATCAAGACGAAAACTACAACGGAACACCAGTGTCGCAATCGAGCAGAACTAGTATTCGAACAAGCATGTCCACTCTTGTCAAAAAGCAAGCGAGTCGTCACGGCGGTAGGTGAGCAAGGGTGTCCATGTGCCACACGAAAACACCAAAAAAAAACAAAACAGAGGAAATAAAAATACAATGTCGCGCGGAGTCAGCATCAACTTGATGTCGCGGACGTGTGGAAAGATTGCTTACACGAGGATAAATGGTCGAAAAACTTCGAAACAACCCTTTCGAGAACACTTTAACGGTCTATGGCCCACCTCTCAACAACTGAAGACGTCTTCGAAGAATTGTAAACGCGAGCTTCAACAGAGGAGGGAAAAACTGCATGGCCTTGGGGGAATAGGTGTAAGAGTCTGCCAATTCAACGTCACTTTGTGAGTTAGCGCTCTGGGGGCCCTTATGTATTCGTGAAATGACCACCGGAGGTCCTAAAAACCCGTCGCAAAAGGATGTCGTCGTGTCAGAGATGCTCACCTATGCTCAATACAGTGGAAACAAGCCATCAGAAAATCCCACCGGCGGAGGCCAGCAGAGAACAACGGGAAATGGGAAAGGGGAGGAATTAGTCGAAAACAGGTGAAAAACTGTTGAGAGCGAGTAAGAACTGTGGAGACAGAATAGGGGGGGGGGATCCCAGCGCGCATTCGACTTCGCAGTGCAACTGCCACCTCGATGGAGCCCAAAAGCGAAGCGGGGGAAGGGAATACCTCTGGACCTTTTTATGGCATTGCTAGAAGTGAAGAGGGGACTTGAACCTCGGGACACCGACTACGCGACAGCGGAGAAACTTCGGTGCAATGCATGTGAGAGGATGGATATACGCGCCGGTGGGGCCATTGCAGGGGGGCCGGGAAATCTCTACTGACAGCACATGCCGCTGACCTATTCCTTGCTCATCCAGCGAAGAACAAACTGCAGTGGGGGGGGGGGGGGCTACACAATCGGGAAGTGAAACAGGGAACCTCCCCTTAGGTACCCGAGACAGTCGGGAAAAAGGAAATGTACTAGGGAAAAAGAAGTCCTCTGAGCGTCCAACGGATTCCGAAAAGACAGCAAAAACCTCTCTGATACAAAAGGAGACAACCTTGCACGAACTCCCGCCAGCGCAATTAATAACTGAGGGGTTGGAATCGTCCAACAACAATTGGAAGCCGCCGGGGTGAGACGGGGAAGTTGTTGCGTCGCAGGGACAGGAAGCAACGGCTCCAAAGGGTCTGCGAGTCACATTCAAAAGGTAAGCAAATGAAGG
>Ga0179593_1499913_pt1 | contig 12058 bp, 16 predicted proteins | sample CZODoug2_1_08_16_FD_185931 | JGI IMG/M metagenome (GOLD analysis project Ga0179593, IMG submission 185931) | Vadose zone soil fungal communities from Angelo Coast Range Reserve, California, USA - CZODoug2_1_08_16fungal (PacBio error correction) | ecosystem: Environmental > Terrestrial > Soil >...
CTCGCAGCGGATTCGTTGTTGGGAAGGACAGGGGGGTCACTTAAAGGTTGCCGGATGGTTATAAGTTTGCGCCGGGAAGCGGGGATGCTAAGTAATGGGCACCGAAATTGTGGGAACCCATCTAGAAAACAAAGGGCTCCTGGAATTCCTTTGGGATGACCTGACCAAGACGCAGGCCGGGGGCTTCTGATTCCATTTTTACCAGGCTTGGGGGTACGGGGCCGGATGCCGCCTCGACTTGTTTCACTTGGGCAGACGTCTTAGGGGGTGTTATCGGCGGTCTAGGTGTCCCCCCTGCGGGTTTAATTATAGAGAGGAAGTGCGGGGTTTGCTGGTGAGTTGGTTAAAAAACACCATGAAGAATAAGAAAAAAGGCATGGGGCACTGGAGGGAGCCACCATGTGTACATGAGGAAGGGTTAAAAAAGGGAATGAGGGGCGAGGGTCAGTTGGTGAGAATAACGCAGAGAAACATCGGCAGGTGAAGGAAAACAACAAAGAATAACGGGCAATGTGAGCAGAGTTAGGTTTTGGTTGGGGTAGAAAGGGCAGGGGGGGGGGTCGTGAGATTACCGTTAGAGAAATAATGGGTAGGCAGGGGCACCGTGCGGGCCGCAGAACCAAAAAAAAGAGAAAGTACGCGAGGTGCGGCGGCTAAACCTAGCAACGGTGGTACGGGCCATAGGGTTGGGGAGGGTTGGAGGAAAAGGGAGGGGGCAGAAGGTCAAGGGAGGGGGGTCTTCTCTACAGTTTGTGTGTGGGTCCGTAATTGAAAAATAGAGGGAAAGGAAAGGCCTGGAAAAGTCTATAAGGGAACCGGAGGTGGGGCGGGTCGAAATGATGGGGGGACTCTATTTACCTATGTCACTGAATGGTCCTTGGGGGTGTTGGTATAAAAAAGGGTAGTGAGGGCATGAGGTGACGAGAAAAAGGGGTGGGTTCTGACCTTTAACAGTGACGGACAGACTCAAACTGTAAGGTCCGGAGTTGTAAACCGGGCCAAAACGACGTGTGGTCCATGAAGTATTCGAGGGAGGGGAAAAAGTAGTAGTTCCTTTTGGACCCTAGGAGGGAGTAAAGTGAAAAACGAAGAAGGAAAGTGTGTGAAAAAAGGAGTGTGTGGGCTGTCATTTGGCGTCAATATTGGGGGGAAAAAATTGCGGCGCGGGTAGGGGGCAAAGAATAGCACGGGACTCTTGTTTTTGTCACCCTTCCAATACAACCCCACTCCCTAGGGGACGTACGCAGGGGGGGAATGTCCAAGACCGTGGCAACGGAGAAAAGCAATGTCCGAAATAAGTAAAACTCATTTCTTAGGTTGCTGGGAATGAAGGGACTTGGGCAGGGTATGTGAAGAGGGTCGTGGCTTTGTCGCTTGAGGAAGGGGGGAGAAAAGCACTTGCACCAAACGCGCCAGATGGTCTTCTGCACCGATTGTGTCGGGGGAGGGTGGGGGGCTTTCTCGCTTATATTGGCTCCAGCAATATGCGGGGTGCGTGGGACGGGCAAGCGTTCGTAGGGTAGATAAACGAGGGGGGGCAAACGGGAAGTGAGAGTGGTCAAAACCACGAATCCCCGTGGGCCATTGACTGGAAACGAAAGGAGGGGTGGAGCAGGGTGAGGAACAAGTGGGTGAAGAACTGGGAACCCGAAGAAATTCTGGCTCCGAAGAGGTGGACGGGACAGTAGTCGAATAAGGAGAAGAGCAGGCTTTATGGGGGGGCAGTTGGGTTCGTTCTGAAGGGTACCGGGCGATGACGTGGGAAGGGTGTCGGGGAACTGTACCTGTTACGGGGAGAAAAGTAGGTCAGAGGGGGGAGAAGCGGCTTTAAATTCAAAATTAGTCGAATAGGGGGTGGGGGGGAGGACGACTGTGGCAGAAGGGCAAAGCAGCATCGAGTAAGTGGGATGAAGGGGAAAAAAGAGAAGGAGGGAGAAGTGGTAAGAACGGCAGGCGGTTGTTGGCATTCAACCGAAGGCGGGGAAGGGAAAGTGTCTGTAAAACGAAGGGACAGGGGGTGAAAGGACCCGAGACAGGACAAAGCGAGGAACACAAGGCACCAGTGACGGGGTTGATGTTGATGGCGCGGGGTGGACTTTCGGGTTCAAAAGTGCGGGGGGGAAAGACGCCGTTACGGAAGCGGGGGAGAGGAACGAGAGGACCAATGTAAATCCTCTTGGCAGCGACGAGATGCAAAAGAGGGCTTCGGGTGGGGGGGGGAAGCAGGGGCCACATACATCCTGTCACGGGAAACGGATCGAAACGGAGGAAGGAAGAGGTCAGTTGGTCATTTCGCTGTAGTCTGGTGACTTGGAGGAGAAAAAGGTGAGGAAAAGGTAGGGTGGGAAAGTTTCCAAAACGGGTTGGACACAGCGAAGGAAAGTTGGCCACGGGGGGGTCCGGAAAAAAAGGCTGAGGGGTTATGGCCACGCGTGAAGTGTATAGATCAGAGGGCACAAACGCACACGTACTTAATACAGTCTAGTGGGGACCCGAAGTCAGCAGCCGCAATGGTGTCACGGCTGAAGCGTGTTATTACCCAGGTCTGTTTACCAAACAAACTTGTGGGAAATCGCCAAGAAAGTGACAGTACAGTGAGACGACAGCGCATACTCTCTCCAAAAAAACAAAGAAAGGATCGCTGGCGATCAGGAGGAATGACTAAGCTGCAGACCACTCCTCTATAAACAATGAAAGTTAGCCATTTCAGGAAAACCAACGGCCACGCCCACAAACAACCCCGGCCACCCCAAAAAAGACCCCCCCCCTCCCTAACCAAAAAAAAAAAAAAAAAAAAAAAAAAGAAAAAATCAATGTATTCATTGGAAAGACCATCGGAGAGAGAAAAGCCTTCCACGGTCTTCGGAAAACGAAAAAAGTGAAGAAAGGACCGACAACATAAAAAAGAATTAAAAGAGGAAGGGCCGGGACAATCTCGCAGAAGTAGAGGGAAGCAACAAAAGGGGTGGCTAAGAGGGCCAGAAAAGAGGTTTCCGCTAAAAAAAAAGGTCGTATCTCGGAACGCCAAAGATGAGTAAGCAGGAGTGCCCCCTGAAAGAATAGAGGGGAGGAACTTCGCCACATTATTGCCAAAAAGGATGACCCAGAGAGTGAGAAAAAGAAATGGGGAAAAAAACCAAACAAATACTTCGGCTACTGGTAGTCCAAGGGCGCGGAGGAACTGAAGCCCGCTTCCTATTACTTTTCGAAAGAACGGAAAGGGGGCGGGGCGCCTCTCAAAGACAAAAGGAGCCCTGCGGGCCCGAAAAGCCAAACGAAAGGAGGCGAAGGCCTATCGGAAGAACAGGAAGGCACTCAGTGTTCGCGTAAGAAAAAGTGGCGGACTACGTTGGTAAATAAAGTTCAATACTTCAATTGCCTCATGTAGACCAAAGAGGGAGTGGCAAAAGAACATGGCCCCCAGGGCCATTTTGGGTGGGGGGGGGGGGGGGACGCTCTAGGGAGGGGACGAGAGAAAAGGGGAAGTAACAGTTCAGGAATACTATAAACCAGAAGAGCGAACGAGTCGCGCATGCGGAAAAAGGGAAGAGGGAAATAACTCAACTAGAAGATTCGCAAAACCGGAAAAGAAACCAAGCCTGTCTCAGGGGCCACATGCTTCTCTTCTGAAAGAGTTCGAAAAGTGATCGACAGAGCAAAACTCTACCGGACGCCCCGTCCCGGAAGGAAAAAAATTAAGAAACTCTGGTAGGGCCACCACGATTTACCGTGAGTCGTTGAAAGGAGAGAGTGTCGCTTCCTCTAAAAAAATGCTGATTGGTGAGGGGTGGGGGGGGGAGGGGGGGGGTGTTTTGAGGTAACAACGAGCGGGAGGGAGTCGGGGTAAAAACAACGGAAAACAAAAACTCCTCTTGTCTGCGTTAGGAATGACTAGGACACTCGGTGGTGGAAGGGAGGGGGGGACGTTGAAGCCTTGGACCACCGACCGGCTCTCTGGAAAAAATTGCCAGAGGAGCACGCACTGGCGACTGAGCAACACCGCAAGACTGCGGAAACCGGTGGAAAAGCCTTCACTAAAAGACGTGCGGGGGGAGACGTAAGGACGGACGAGAAGACAATTCCTCCGCAAAATACGACACAGTTAAGAGAACAAAACACCCCGATAGAGGTCTCAAGTGTTGTCACCGTCAATGGAATGTGCAAAAGGGAGTCGAGGGGCAAACCGCGTCCGAATTTGCGTTAGGGAAACGTAAAGCCAAGGACAAATGTCTCGCCGCAGGCCACAAACGCGATTGCAGAGGGAATGTTTCCAGGGACACGCCGCAACAAAAAAGAAGAACCCCACGCGGAAAGCTATTCAGGGCAATAGGCCAAGGAGCCAGAGAGGGGAACTTCTGGAGGCATGGCCGGAGACAAAGGGTATGGACGAGGACACGTATACATGAATCCTTAACCTATACGACCGAAAAGAAACCAAAGAAAGAAAAAAGGAAACACAAAGATAAGACCGTTAGTTTCTTTGGGTGTGTCAAGAGAAGGCAGAGGGGGTAACCGGTTGAAAGTCTACGAAAAAAAGTAAGCCCAGTGAAGGGAGGAAAAACCTTTGATTAAAACATGGGGAAGAATAAAGTGAGCCTGGGATTTGGGCACTTCTTCCTATTGGTAGCGTCAAACTTCAACGAACAGAGTCGGCTTAAAAACCACGAATTTGGTACCTCTGGAGCCTCCAACCCTCAAAGCAAGAAGACAGGGGTCTGGAAAAGGCGAGGCGCATCAACCCCTCCGTGTAACACAGGGAAGAAGGCCTTTGGACGAGAGTCATGGACGCATCACCAAAGGGTGCTCCTCAGATAGGGAATTGGGAAAATGTCGGAAGTGGATCCGAAAAAAAGAAAACAGGATCTGACACAACTATTAACAACTCGGAACTGGAAGGGCAAAAGCGTGAAAGGAACCTGAAATGCAAAGTAAAGAGGACGATAGATCTCGCACCCAGGTTATCAGGCAAACAAGAGGAGAAGAGAAGACGAGTAAGGAATTAACATTTAAGCAAGCCGTCCGTCCAGGGGTCACGGGGGGGAGTGGTGTTTCAATCTAATGGTTCAGATTCCGTTCTCGAATTGTTCCATCCAGACCGGAACAGTGACCATGAATGAGGAGGGGAAGAAAAAGAGAGGGGGGAGGCAAGACTGACTCTCTAAAAGGAACTTGGAATAACGATGGCGTGTGGAAGGACTAGGTGCCGCCGGCCATGACAAGGGCGAGATTTATTGTTTATGGTGGATAGATCCCCCCGCTTTGAAGAAAGGACGTTGCACGGGTGGCTGTTGGGAATGGGGAAGACCCGATAGGGCCCTGGGAAACCAACAAATTCCTTTGCAGAAAAAACAGAAGGGGGGGGAAATGGAGGAGGGGACAAATTTTTACTAACCTAAAGCGGTAAGTGGGTTAGAAAGAAAGCAGCTACATTCCTTCGGATGAAAAATTAATATAAGTGGAATAATCGTAGGGGGTATTGTGGGGGGGGAGGCTATGGGTCTCGTTTTTTGCTTGGCTGAAGCGCAGAAGAAGGGAGGCCGCGAGCATTGTATGGGTCGAAGCAGCTACAAAAAAAGAAGAAAATGCGACCTCGTGTGATGCGCCGAGAAAGAAAACTTTGGGTTCTCATCGGGTTGATGGGCGGGGGCGGTGACAGAAATCAGAAAGGCAGGGCTGAGCAGGGGGGTGGGACAGTGTAGACGTGTGTTGACTCATCGAACAAGGATGCGCGGGAACATCGGAGCCTTGGGGGAACGACATGGTTTTTACTCTTGTGGTGTCAGAAAGATGAAGATCATCTGAGAGGGGGGGGGGGCAGTACGGAACTGTCGCATGGCGGACGATTTCTGTGAGAAGTATTTGTGTATGACGGCGAGGTTCATGGGAAGTTCCGCCTTTATTTGATGCGTGCCAAGGGGAAGCAGGCGGGGGTGTTGAGGCGACGAAAGGAAACGAGAAGGGGTAAATCATCGAGCGACAGAAAACGCAGGCGAAACCGAGGGGAAAGAAAGAAAAAGGAGCCTTTGTCCTCCTCTTGGGAGGGGGCGGCGCGTACCGACAAAGCAGCGGAAGAACATTGTTTAAAAACATCCAAAAAATACACACACGCCGTTCGAAGGCGGAAAATAGTGGCAAACGGCACCTGGGCGTAACGCGGAAAATTGTTACCGGAGGTGTTGAAGGAAAATGAAACAGGTTGGCGGCTGAGTCTGCGCGTGTGCGAACTTGAGTGGAAAGGGTCTAGTGAAGAAAGCCACCGAAGGTCACCGCGGGGTGGACGGGGACTGGGTGTGATCGGAGATGGATTAGATTTCTATTTTTGGGCGGCAGAGGAGTGGTTCAAGGGCCTTGGAATTAAGTACGCGTTGTCCATACACGGAACCGCGGTCATACAAAAGATAACTCGTGCGTCTTGCGGGCCAGTTTTAAGGTGCCCCCAGAGGAGAAATGCGGGCATTTTTTTGCTTGGGGGAAAAAAGCAGGGCGGAGACGAACAAGGAGTACGGGCTAGTCGATCGGGGTACTCGGGTCGCTGAGGTGGGCGGGCGCTGCGGGACTCAACCCTTCCACTATGGCTCTTGCAAGAAGGTGGCACGCGGCAAGGTCCGTTCTGGCTCGTAGTTCCACAGAGGGGCTTAATAGCGCTGGAATCAGCAAAAGGGTCTAAAAGTATGGTTTGTGGGTGTCGAGCATAAAGTTGAGATCTCGAAAAGGCACAAAGGCACGGGAAATAGCCTTGGTGTCGACAGGAAGCGAATAGGCGGTGGCTGAGAACGAACTTACTTTTGCATGGTCGACGACGGAAGACGAAGACTTCCGCGGCAACTAGGGGGGAGGCCAGATTCCGTCATTGAGAAAGGGTGGTTGGGTCCGGAGAGGAACAGAAGAGTGTGAAGCCCGATTGCAGGGGGTAGTTATTATTGTTAATGGAATCTTTGTTCAGGGGGGGGGGGGACGAACTTGGTTTAGGGGGGGTCTTGTCGGAGGAAGGGAGCGTATTGAAAATTTGTAAAAACTAACCGGCAGTCCGATATTCGAAGCTTCTTTTGGATAGGAAGGCCAAGGACCAGGCGGGAGAACGGACGGAGAAGAGCTATGCTTCGGAGAAGGAAAGAGTTCGCCGAAGATTCAAATCGGACGGGGCGATTGGGAGGTCCTAAGGCCAGGGTTATTGTTAGAGTACCACGGGGTGTTTCAATAGGAACGGGTGGGGTCCACGAGAGCCTGAAATTAAACCAGGAGTCAAATCCAACGACGGTAAGGGTTGATAGAGACGAAACACAAAAAACGATGAGGAGAAAAGGAAAGTAAACCTTGGGTCACCCAAAGGGGCATAAAAAAGGCAAGAATCCGGAGTGTAGCTAAGACGTGGAGTCCAACGGCCTCGTCTAAACAATGGTCACAGAGGGCAACTAAAGGAAACGGACAGTGCAGAACGCAAGCCAAGTCCCAGCCTCTTCCCCGCAAACGCCGAAAAGACGTAAAGCTTCGATCAGACGCATTGCCGGCGTCGTGAGGGTCCTCTCCAAAAAACGCCATGGCCGTCGAAACGAGTATGTTACCATTGGCAATAACCGCGCGGCCGCTAAAAAGCCTGGCCACCTGGCGGAGAAAAAGAGAAAAAGATGGAAATCACGGGGGGCACATAACCAAGGCAATCAGCGGCCCAGTTTTCGTGTCAAGAGCGGGATCAAAAAACAGGGGCTGGGCGGAATCTTGGACCTGTGGCCCAGGAAGAGGGAGTCCGCGAGGGGGTCTCAGGCCAATAGTCGGAAAATCTGTAACTCTGTCCCCCGTCTCGCTTGACGCGGGCGGAAAAAGGAGGATTTCCAGGCCGATGCCCGCGAAGATTAAAACACATTATCATCGAAAACAAAAAAGAAGTACTCAGACGACGCGATTCAATTGCGGCTTCGGAAAAAAAGCCCCAGGAAGAGTACGTGGCGAAAGGGCCAAAAAAACGAGACGGCGGGGGAGGGCCGGCATGCGCCAACAAAGACATCGCGAGGAAGAGACCGATCGACTACCACCGCCCCGTCAAACTCCTTGTTCGCTTCCGCACCTATGGAGAAGAGTCGTGGGAAAAAAAGATTTGCGGTCAAAAGGGAAGTGGTAAGGACTAAACTTGCGGTGGCAGAACGGGCCCCGAAGGGAAAGGACCACCGGGGTCGATTTGTACCCTCTCAACGGAAAGGAACCCGTTTCAAGGAAGCGTACAAGCAGGAAGCAGCGTTCAGAGAGACATAGTCCAGCGAATATTCTACACAGAACGAGAAAAAGAAAAAAAGAAAACACGCCCGAAGACCATCGTGGACGGAACAACCAGGGGAACTTGAAAAAAGGGCAACGGTGTCCGCCAGTGTGTTGGGAGAAACAACCGGCGACAAGAGGTCCATGGAAAACAGGCAAAAGCAGGAAAAAATGAGGGGGGGGGGTCCGGCGATTTTCCAAGGGCCGTGGACAAAAGAGGTGTCTTGGTCTTCCTGGACGTCTAGTTGGGTGTATGAGGTTGGACTGGTGGTGTATGAACCCAAAAAAGGTTAGAGTCGGAGGCTGAAGAAAGAGATCAAAAAAGGAACAAAAAAGTAAGAAATTTCACACTCGTGGTTTCGCCTTGCACGGTTGCAAAAAAGGGGGGAGCGGCTTTCAGAGAAAAATCGGGAGGACGCAAGAGGAGCCTGGAAAAGAACAAACGCAAGAGTGCGGCACGGTGAAAATCCCTGCACTGCTAAGAAAAAACCTGACGCGGCCGAAAGAAGAAATATTCTCTACTGAAAGATACGAACCGGAGCAAGTAAAGACACAACCAAACCATTTAGAGATTACTCGGTCAAAGCGCGAGGGCAAAACGCTACGATGGTGAAGAACGGTAGCGATGCCAACAGGAAGGAAGGGTGTTACAGAAAAAGAGCAAAAAAGGAAAACTGCTCCCCAGCGACAAAGAGGCACTGAGGGTTCGATTTCTGTGGGCGGATCTCACAATGCCATCCACTCGGACGATACACGGGGGGAGGTAGGGGGAGAATCCAGGCCCCTCCAGAGCGCGGTAGTCTTTGGGGTTTCTTGGGGAGGGGGCCTCAGGAAACTACACAAGCGGGGTGGCATGAAGGGACGGGGAGCCCACTAGCAACAAAAAAGAAGACAAAGGCATACATCGTGAGGAGTTGGGGTGTCATTATCAGGAGGGTAGGGGGGGTGACTGTTGTTCTCACAACGGGAGTCTTCGGGGGTAACCAGGTGATTCTAAATTTGAAAACATGTGTTTGAAACGAAAGGAGCAACTGGTGATGATGGGGTACGCGGCTGCATAAGTGTGCGAAATTCATCAACCACACGGGAGAGAGACACATCCTGGACATCAAAGGGCTCAAACGAAAAGCTCTGACCTGGGGTCGGAAAAGATTCGAGGCTAAATCTCCCCTTCAAAATCTCAACGTCGCTCCACGGAAGGGGGGAGAGAGTAACAGGGGGGCGCATCCGCTTTCATGCTCCGGAGATGCATTGGGAACCCTTTCAAATGGGTCGGCTCGAGGAAGGGGGAAGCCGACAATCACGGGCCCAGAAGCCTGAAAAACGAATGAGGGAAAAGAGGGGACGGCAAACCTGTAAATTAACGGCGTCCAAGACAGAGACTAAATGCAGCGTACCCATGCTCGATGAAGCATCTAAGGACACAGAAAAGGGGAGGAAGGTAGAGAATATAGGAATCTGGTAGTGAATTTGGAGGAAATTTGGGGCAACAGTGGTGAGTTCTTCTCCTGGGGGACCAAGGTGGTCAATTGCCGAGGGTCGGGTCGCCCACTGTCCAGTAAGGGAATTTGGCGCCTGAGAGATAAATGTGATGGAGGGGGGATGACGTCATCCCATAATTGGAAAAAGCGGGGGATGTGTGGGAAAGGGTACGGTAATGCCCGCCTTTTTGTCAGGCACCAAGGGGCAGAGAGATGGCATTTTTCACTCGCCCGCCACCCGGGTGTAGCTGACCTTTCCGGGCTTGGAGGGAGAAACAGAGGCAGAGGTGGCCATCATAAAAAATCTTGCACGAGGAAGATGGGTATGACTGGACTTCGAAATCACGTCACCCTTTCAAGGGGTGAGAACCGAACCGGAAAAATCCTACAGAAGGAAGGAAAAAAAGACGAGGAAATGACTGAGTCCTCTTAGGTGGAGGTTGGGTTGTTTCTATTGACTTCGGCTTGGGCGGGGGGGGGCGGGAGGATTTTCATTCGCAATGAGCTGACGGAAAAGTCGTGAAGCGAAAAGACTAAGACAGAACAAGAAAAAATGCAAAACGAAAGTAAGGGAGACCGAGACACTGGGGGCGCCGAGTGGGGGGAATGAAGGAGTCGTTTTGCAAAGTGGGGGGGGGGCGGTTATACAGAAATCGAGAGCTGGCAGGGGGAGTCAAGGTGTGTCCTTTTGGTAATTTGCGTGGAAAAGAGGCCTTAAAAGGGGAGCGGGCACAAATACTTGAGACCCAAGGGAAGAGTTTTTGGGGGAACGAGATGAGGACAGATTTACCTGGGAGCGACTAGGCAGGGGGGGGTGGGTGAACTAGGTATTGCGGTTGCGCGATGGAGTATTTTCGGGACGTCGGTCATGGGAGTCAGCATCAGGTATGCAGGGTTTAAATATCAAAACACGGGGAACGGCAGCCTGGGTGGGATGGGGGAAGGAGCGCCGAGGGAGACGAGGCACGGCTGGCCCGAGCGAGGAAAACAGGAAAAAGAAGGCTAAAACACATTGGTAAAAAATTTCTCATTGGATTAGGCCTCTGAGTGTTGGTTAGGATTCCGAGCAAACGGGAGCCTGAAGATTTGGTTGGGGAAAAAAAGTACAAATCAATAACACACAACGTCGCGGGGAATAGGCGAAAAAAAGAAAATAGGGTTTACAAGAGAGGAACGGAAAGATCGAGAACTCAATTTAAAGTTTGGCCTGAGCGCACAGGGCTTGGAGGCGGGCTACCTGTGAGGCGGAAAGGCGAAATAGGTGTAATCCGGCCGAAATGTGGAGGTCTGTCCCACGCGGGTCGGGAACGGTTGGGACTCTGTGATGACTCGGAGGGGTTGTCATACCTATGTGGCAAGCAGGAGGGGGCGGGAAAGGAACGGCCTGGTATTCGGTATATTCCGTCGTGAGTCTCGGTGTCAATTTGCTGCTTCTGGTGAAGACAAATCGAACTCGGGAGCGTAAGGGGGGCGGAACTTGGCGTGTCAGTGTGCCAGCAGGGGAGGCGCAGGCGACAAACCAGTTTAGAGAAAGGGGAAAACAAAGGAGAGCTCAGGACGGCGACAGAAGTAACGGGGCGTCGTCGGGGACGGCAATGAGCTGGGGGATGGGAACGGGGCTGCGGGAACAGCCGGCAGCCTGTGGACTTAATTTGTGACGGTCCAGGGCCTTTTCGGTGGCGCAGTAATAGTGGTAAGTAGGGTGCGAAGCGCTGGGAAGAAACGGCGGAGAGAAAGTAGGGTTGTCGAGAAGGGAGACTTTTTTCGAGCGTGGGGAGATAAATAATCACATGGGAGAGGACGGAACTATGTATCGTCTACTTGGTCAATAACGGACGGAAATTGGGGGGGGAAGGTGGATCGATCGTCCTAAAAGACCTGCGGCGCACTAGGGGACGTATGGACGCCGTGATAAACGTACGACGTGGAAGCGAGGAGGGAACAGGCCTAATTTGGGCGTTGGGGTGGGAAGGTGGGGGGGAATCTTTTGGATCTGGCGATTTGCTGGGGAGGCTGGTGTCAGGGAACGGGGGTAAGGCTAGCATTCATGGGGGTAACGCGCAGGGAAGGAACGGGCGGAGATGGCGAAATCTTCTGCGGGTGGAGGAGCGGGCACGTACAAGGAGCCCTGAAGGGGAAAGTCCAGTTAGGGATGATGAGAGGGGGCGGGTACTTCGGTCAGGGGGGCGGAGAGAGGGGAAAGGTGAGAAATTGGTAATGAGGGGCCAGGAGGGTGGACGATTAAACCACGGTTTTTGTCGAACCTCTTAACTGTGGAAGGAAAAGAACTTTGCCGTGATGAGGATGGGGACAAGGGGATTAATTTT
>Ga0179593_1628589_pt1 | contig 12058 bp, 15 predicted proteins | sample CZODoug2_1_08_16_FD_185931 | JGI IMG/M metagenome (GOLD analysis project Ga0179593, IMG submission 185931) | Vadose zone soil fungal communities from Angelo Coast Range Reserve, California, USA - CZODoug2_1_08_16fungal (PacBio error correction) | ecosystem: Environmental > Terrestrial > Soil >...
GCAATCTGTCTACGTCAAGTCTCCTTCATCGGGGGCTTGCATGTTGGGGGGGCCCACAAAACATAAAGGCATGATTAAAAAAGAGGGTTAAAGAACGTGGGTAACGCGAAAAACCATGGGTCACCAAGAAGGTAATCTGCTGGATCTGGGGAGTGAACTTTGGCGGTTTGGGGGGGGGTGGCGGCGGAAGGGAGTTCTGAAAAGTATTGCAAGAAGCCTATGGGAAACCCGAACGATAGAGGAAAGGCATGCAATCCCCCAAACTGGAAGGGGCGGGCAGCGCTGCCCGCCTGGCCCCCGGGGTTGACTTGGTGGAAAAAAAGGAGGAAAACTTTGGAGGAGAGGTCAAGGGAAAGGGGGGTACTTCTGGGGGCCTTCGAACGTTTTCGGCCAGCGCGAAGCACATACAGAGGGCCGGATGAAGATCAATTTCAGAGACTGTGCGCTAAGTTTGGGGAAGGAAGCATTGGGGAAAAATCTTAATGAGGAGAGAAGGGGTGGAAAATCAAAAAGAGAACGAAGGGCTTGTCAGCCCAGGGACTGTGCTAAGGTTATTGAGCCAAGCGATACCGTCCTCGTATTAAAGCGGCGGCCTGCCAGAAAGAAAAGAAAGAGTGGGGGGGGGGAACAAGGGGAGGGGGAGGGTTAAGTCCTCAAAATTACCTCGGACGGACAGGTTGGTGAACAAAAAAAGGCAAAGAAAGCTAGGGGAAGTGATCATCTTCGGACCATTTTGCCAGCCGTTGGCTCGCAGGACGAGAGAGAGTGGGAAAAGACCCTTTTTGAAAAAGAATCGAAAAGCGGGGGGTATCGAGGATAACGGATGAATAGCACGGAGAGTCGGAAGAAAAAAGCTGGGTTAGACAGGAAAACGACAATGGAAAAAAAACGGGAAGCAGCAAGAGCAGACCTGGCGTTTTTTAGTGGTCAAGCACAAATTAATATCGAAACATGGGTGTTATTACTAGAAGCGTGTGCGGGCGCGGTGCGCAAAGGGAACAAAGTCGGAAAAGAGCGGTGCTGTTGGACCGCCGATGCGAAGTGCGGACGTGGCCGAAAGCAAAAAAAGGCGTTGTCATTCAGGTAACACAGGCCTCCATTTGCACAGGAAGAGAACGTAGTGGAAGGTATGGGCGAACCGCGAAAATGGGAGGGAAATTGCCCGCGGTTTAAGCCAGGGGAAAGTTTTGTTTAACACGCTGAGGGGGTTGCTCGCTTGGCGCAGGAGTTGGAGGGCAATCCAGACCAATCCTTCGGAAGATTGTAAAAAGAAAAATTCAAGGGAGGGGGACCGTCAAAAGCGCGTAAGGATGTGCTTTCGACAAGACCCAGAGCGCTGGTAGGCTTTTTTCTCACAGCGGGTTGAGCAAAAAAATTGCCACAAAAAGACTAAATGGGCTCGCACAGTCCCGCTAGAACCCCCCCCCCCCCCATTCGCTTACAAGTTTGAGGGAGGGGGGGGCGGAGGACAAAGCCTAGAAGCATTCGTCCCCTAGACCAAGGACGTGAATTATGCACCAGCTTTAGAGAGCTTGCGTGTAAGTCGACATCGGGCGCCAGAAGAGCAAATCGAAGCAGGCTTTGGAGTTCGACTGGGATGGGAAAGGAGACGGAAGTTGAACCAGGACGTCACGAACCCGAACCGTTTCCTCAGGCTCAAAGAAATCGGGAGCAACTTCGAAGATGTCAGACGCCTCTATCAGGATGTAGAACTTAAATGAGGGAAGGAAGAGAAATAGGGCGAAAGGGGGAGAACGGGACGGAAGAGGACGGTCATAGGCGCACACAAATCTGGCAGAAAATCAAAATCAAGGAAAGCCTTTTTCGATGACGCTGTATTTTGGCAAGCGTCGCGCGAGAATTGAAAAGGAGGGATAAAAGAAGACGGTGCTTAAAAAACCAAAGATTGCATCGATGAGGGTCGCCCGCCGCGCCACGGGGGGAACCTAGGGCGAAACGGCTGGCATTTGGGGAAGACTACTAAAGTCTTATTGGGGGAGGGGCAAAATGGGAAAAGGAACTGACGTCGGGCAACTGAGAGCGCAAGGAAAGAAACAGACACCGCCTTATCGCAGGGGGGGCAAAAGATGAAAAAGGCGCGCACTTCTGGATTCACATGCACATGGCTTTGACCAGAAAATTCCCGTAGGAGCAAAAGGAGGCAGCAGGGGGGGGAAAGGGAAGCCGGGGGAACAGGGGGCCGAGGACAATTGGCCCGCGCTGGGTAGCAAAGTGTGCTGTCCGACGCGGGATGTGAAGCCAGGCCTGCTGGCCTGCGTGTTTTAAGGGCGAACATTGGCACTTGCGAAATCTTCGACGGGGATCGCAAATCACAAGGAAGAGGGCCAGGTCAAAAGAGTCTTTTCGGTCAGGACGCAAGGGAAGTATCTATCCAAAGGGTATTTCAAAGGCTGTTCCCAGAAAAAGAACCGACGTTGCGTAAATTCCTGAGGCGTTTGTGGGAGGGGCGAAACGCAAATCCAAAGGGTCGCCCAAAAAAAGCCCGCACTGCCGTCAGGGAAGGGCGGGAGGCAAGAGCCCAGCCAGGAGACATAAAAGGCGACCCCACCGAGGTGCGGCTACGAGCCCCAATTTCAAAGGCCGTCCAAGGAAACTAGAAACAAAGACTCTTGAAGGGTTGATTGAAGAATTTAAGTCAGCCGTGGGCTGACAGATATTTAAAGAAGTCCCAAAAGGAAGAGGGTCTCTCTTTTTGTGTCTTTCATGCAAAAAATCTAAGGCAACGAAAACGGAAGAAGGGGAAGCAAAGTTAGAAAACATAGAATGCGACGTAGGAAAAAAAAGGCACAAAGGGCGCCCGTAGCAACCGTTTCGTTATGGAAAAAAGCGGAAGACGATTCAGGGGAGGCCACGCGCCTCAACGGCGTCCCAATAGGAGCGAAAAAGAGCGGAAACACACGCGGGGAATCGAACATTGCAAGACGGATCTATCTCAATTGAGGTGGGGAAGAGTCATTAAGAGGGGGGGGGGAAAATACTGAACTCGCGAAGGCACGCCTTTAGCGGGAAACAAAAAAGGTCCTGTCAGATACATCCAAGCACTATTACAGGCACCCTAACAGAGGAGAGACGCCTCGAAGGTATTGGGAAAAAAGGGGACGCCGGTCTGAAAAAAACGTTGTGGAAAAAAATCAAGGGTCTTCAAATGTTTGACATCGCATTCGAAACGGAAAAAAAGAACTGCCGGAATAGATTGGGGGATTGATACACGAAAAGGTCAATTTGGCGAGAGCGCGAAGAGTTGGGCTAAGTGGGGGGGTTAAATCACGGCTCCATAAGTTTATGGTGGTTCAAAAATTCAATAGAAGGAGGGAGAAGAGGGAAGGACTTAGCGAAAATCAGAAGGGGGGGAGGTGTGCAGAAGCGTAAAGGCACACCACGCGGGAGCAACAGGTTAACATGGGAAGGGTGAAGCCCTCTACGACTCAGTTGTCCGGGAAAAAGAAAGAGATTCCGACGGGGGAAGAACGCGACAGGGATGGAGGCCCAGGAAGAATGGGCCCACGCGACGACAGTAAGATGATTGGCGGGGGTTAAAAAAAAAGCTGAAGGGGGTCAATTTAACCCTTTCGCGGGTTCGAGGAGAGGACAGACGAAGCGCAAAAAAGAAGGAGAGGAAATTCGACAGAAAAACAACTTGCATGAAACGAACAGAGCTACGACTGGGCAGCGTTTAGGCATCAGGGGGCAGAGGAAAAATACACCGCCGTGATAGAGCTTGCATGTTCGGGGGAGAGAAAAAAAGAGGAAGACCCCTAAACCCGCGGGAAAGAAAAGAAGTCGAGTAATAACCCAATGTGTTTCGAGAAGGATATTGGAATTGGTACCAAACGCCACGGGATTAAGGCGGGAGGAACGGCGTGGGGGGGAAAAACATGTGCCGATGAGTTAGCGATCGAGGAGATGCTCTCGTGAATAAGAGACGCCAAAAAGAAATAGATCCCTCTGCTGCTCTGGCTTGTCAAAGGAAGAAACCGCGCACATAAGGAAGGGGGGACCACGGAAAGGGGGGTGGCACGGATCTCAAAAGGGACACCCTAGCGTCCGGATCAGCCGAGGCAAGAAGGTCGAGGTCAGACTTAAATCAAGATGAGCTACGGGGGGCAGAGCCGTCCCAAATCATTGAATCATTTCGGGAAGGAAGAGGGAAAGACTATGGACGGCCCAGCAGCTGGGGGGGGGAGGCAATACCACAGGGGAGAGAAGCACACTCGTCCGAGGAAGAAGAAGGAAAGGAACTAACCCCAGACTACAAAGGGACAGAGGAAAAACACTGTCGCGCAAGAGCTTTCCCATTTATCCCAGTCCATGGAAGAAATGGGCGGAAAAGACAATCAGAAGGAGGCGCGGGCGGGTGAAAAAGGAAAAAGATTGCCCCTTGGGAAAAGTGATCCCCGTCCAAAAAAATGTAGAGGCGAAGCGGCAGCGTGCCACACCGGCTTCCCTGGGGGATTTTGGGGGAAAGGACAAGGGAACCAATCGGGAAGAAGCCTGGAAGCCAATAAAGCTGCTGAGACGAACACAGGGTGAAGAACGCAACCAAAACGCCAAATATGAAACAGATCCACGATTAATCAACCGGTCTTGGGGCGGAAACGTAAAAGGGTTCGGGGGAGGGGCCAGGCCGCAGAAAAGAGGTGAGAAAGAAATTGAAGGAAATATGTGTTGGATTAGGGGGCAATCTTGAGAACTGAAGTGACCACGAGGAAGGCGACCGGGAAGTAGTCGCAGGGGGAGCAATGAGGACTCTCTAAAAAAAAGGAGAAGGATTGGGGGGAGATCTTTGCGGGAAGCGCCGTAATAACAGGTCCTCGTTGTTATGGCAGTGTGAAAAAAGGTGCCCCCAAGGCACAGAAAAAACATCGAAAAGGAAAAGGTACCAAAGTGGGGAAAAGGGAACCAGGGTCAGACCGTTCTGGGGGGGCGAAAATCGAAAAAAAAAACGAATCTGGCGTATACTTGGGAGGTGGTGCTCGTACTTGAGTTCTTCCAAGGGCAGCAAGTGAGAAAGGAGGCGAAGTAAAGAGAAAGGAAGAAAAGGTCATGGCACCAAAAAACGCCAAGGGAAGGACTGGAATGGCGCTGAAAGGAAAACCATGCGTTACATCGGGAGTTGGCCGTATCCCTGACAGGGTTCAGGATCGGGCAAGAAACAAGAACGAGAGAAGAGCAAGCACTGCTGGGGGAAATTGCCCGATTAAGTGGAATCACTTGGAAAGAATTGCGCGACATTGTTTTGCAAGATCCTGCCGTTGCACTACAAATGTCATAGGAAAAAAGCAGGGGAAAGATAGGCCGATAGGTGGGTCCAGGAGCACGTCCTTGAGTAAATAGGGCTAAATGGGGGGAGGGAGCCAAATCAGTGATACCGCCATCGTTTCAAGAGGCGGATTACGAAATTAGAAGGGGGGAAGGCGGAAATAGGCGAGAAGAGCGGTGTGACACTCAATTAACCTCGACGAGAAGTATGAACACTATGCGAAGGGAAAGGGTAGCATCGCGCGTACCCCACTTTTGGAAAGCCTTTGGGAGAGAGTTTTAAAGAAATTTTAAAGAGAAGGAATATACTAAGTGGGGGGGGGTGGGGGGCCGTCAGCGATGAATAGCACGCTAGAGTAGTGGACTTGCACTATAACCAGGCCAGAAATACGGTCGCCGGGAAAGACAGCAATCGATGGAGAAAAACATCTGGGTGGGGGGGAGGAGGAGCTTCGCCTGGGAGACGCAAAGCCTGCCAGATATTCACTTCTTGATGTTTCTTTATCCGGAAGATTGCATTGAAAAGAAAAAAAAAAAAGAAGCACGTGATTAGGACGCACAGTCGGACGAGAGTGGAAATCCTGAAAAGGGAGGTTGAGTGCGCGAAGGTAAGCATTCCTCTGACCGCTAAAATGCCATGGAAAAGAAAAAGGTTGTTAAGAAAGACAATGTGTTGGAAACGCCACGGCATGGAGGTGTTGCTCCGACGTGGCCAGGGGGAGGTTAAATACAACGAAGCGCCGGAGAACCGCACGAAGAAGAAGGGGGAGTTTTTAAAAAAAGAGACGTAAGCGACGACAAACAGGGCTTTTAAAGGGTTGATCGGCCAGAAGCACAAGGTTCCCAAAGAAGGGGGGGCGCACGTCGCTAAGCCGTGAAACTTACATTTTTCTTTTCAGTTGGGCAAGAAAGGAAGGGAGGACCAAGAGAAAAGCCTTGCATAAATCAAAGAAGGCGGATTATGCACCACTCAAAGTTGCGACAAATTGAAAAGGCGTGTAAAAAAAAGCTAACCACATCCGATAATCTAAGGCCTTGTGTTGTCAAGGAGAAGGAGTGAAAAGAGGGAGGGAAGAGATTTAAAAGAGAAGAAAGCGCTAATTTCTCGGCTGATACGACTTAAAGAGGCGCGCGGCTTAAATGAGGGACCGCCTTACTCGCAGGTATGGTATCTGAAATCGTACTTCATGAGGGGGGAGGGGAGGCAAAAAAAAGGCTCGGAGGAGGTTACAGAATCTGGATATATTCACGGAATCAAAAACAAATCAAGAAGTCAAGGTCTTTCGCCTGTTCGATCGCGCTTTAAGTTTGACGCTCGGAAAAAAAGGGGGCAGCAGGAGAAAAAACATCGAAGGGCGAGAGAACAACCGATTGGTTTCCCTCAAAACAGGTGCATGCTCCGGAGAATGAAAGAGAAGGCGGCCGGAAGAGAAATTTCGAATGTTCGTTTCAAACAGGGGGGGGGGGGGGGGGGGGGGGGGGGGGGGGGGGGGGGGGGGGGTGGGGGGGGGGGGGGGGGGGGGTGTGGTGTGGGGGGGGTGTGTGGGAGGGGAGGGAGGGGAAAGGGGTGGAGGGGGGGGGGGGGGGGGGGGGGGGGGGGGGTGGTGCTTCAATTAAGAGGTGCCTTAGCGCGCTGACATCAAGAACGCGAAATCAAAAACTCCTTAAGAGCAGGGGGCAGGAGAGAAGAAAAAGGAAAGCACACTGAGCGTCACATGCGCGGGCGAAATACAATCCGTAATGCGTCACCTAGTGGAGAGTGTTTCCAGGATTAAGGGAACTTTGGCCTCGTCCAAAATGGAAATCGTTGGGGAAAAAAAAGCGCGGGGACACAAACAAGGGGTGCGGGCCCGTGTGGGAAATTGGGGGGGGAACTAGTCAATACTACAAGGGAAAAGGAACAGCAGGAATTTCCGAGTCCGCTTCTTTTAAGCACAGTCAGAGAGGGAGGATAGAGACAACAATGATGCCCAAATGTGAGAAAAGGAAAGCGGCTAGGGAAAAAGGACTCTGCTGGCTGGTTGGGGGATTTGCGGGAATCGAAACACGAGCAAGTGCCCATATGTCGAAAAACACTCTTCCGAGGCCGTAGGACGCGGGGAGGCAGAGAAAACCAAAAAAAAAAGTAAAAGAGAGGGGTAATCAGGAGCCCCAAGTGGAAAACTCCGCCGAAAATAAAACTCCGCTGCAAATGCTAGATTCATACTTATTGAAAGTAAGCCGATCTGTGAAAGATCGGAGAAGGATTGGTCAAGGGCAAGAAAGGCCCAGCGCCCCGAGGAAGGAGACTGATTTTCCCTCACGTGGAACATGAAGGGAAAATGAAAAGAGCTAATGCAACGACGACGTCAGTACTTTTTAAGGCACCAGGGGCCCGCAAAAAATAAAGAATTTGGAGTTCGGAACAAAGAAAAGAGGGAGAGCAAAAAGGTGTCGGAAAAAGCGGAATCGATTCAATTTGATAGAAAAGGGAAGGAGGGAGACTAATGCTATAGGAGCTCGATCTCGGCCAACATACGGAGAAGAACATGAAAACGGGTAGGCGAAAGATTTTTGAGAGTAATGACCGGGGGATCAAAGGAATGGACCCACCCGCTCGCCCCTCCAGATTCACGAGGTGTATATTTGAAAAACTCGCCGATTTCAGAAAGGAACCGAGGCGAACCGACCTTCTGAAGAACGCTCGCAAAAAAAGTATGGGAGAAGGACGTCCTATCGACGTGCCTCAACGTTGGACTCATCGGTATAAAGAGCGATGGGAAGACCAAAAAAACAGAAGAAATTCTCGATCGATGTGGGTCGCCCGCAGAATAAACGAAAAGTAAGGTCAAAAGAAGCGAAAAGGTATAATACTGAATTGGATGGGGGGGAAGAATTCAAGAGACATAGGAAGAAAGTGGAGGGTGGGTACCTCATATATGGAAACTGGGAAAGTAAAGGGCGCGCCATGGGAGGGAATCTGGAAGAAAAGGGCAGGAGACAAAAAAAAGAAAGGGTAACAGCAGCTCTTTTCGGGGGGGATCCCCTTCATAAAAAGTAGTTGGCGGTCAAAAATAAGGGAAAGAAAGTTGGGGGCGGATTGTAGGGGAAACCTAATCCAATACAACAGAGCACAAGAAGGTAAGTGACCATGGGGCGGGGTAAAAAAACTTTCACCATTCAAAACGCGGCAAAAAGGGTCCATGGAAAGGTTAAGAGACTTGAGAAGGAGCAAGAATTCGAAGGACTTAGGCAAAATTCGGACTCAAGGTGGCGTAACCGGAATTAAAAAAAAAATGCATTGCAAGGGTATCACTCGCAATCGGCGTATCCACAAAGTAAATGGGAAACCTTAGGGGGAAAAAAAAAGGAGGAACTCAAGAGACCAAAAAAGACTTCTAGCCCCCATTCATTTTTTTTAATGATCCGGATAGGATTGACCACTTTAAAAAACAGGCGACAGTCATAAAAGTGCCAGATTGGGCCGATATAGTTAGTAATAGTCCTCTACGTAAACACTCATAAATCCCTCGAGCAGATGGAGTAAAAAAAGAGAAAAAAGCTCGATCTCAAACGAGAGCCAAAAACGGAGGGAAATTTACCCAAGAGAGAATTGAAGATCGGCCTCGCCAGGCAGTGGCCACTACTTATCTTCTGTTGAAAATTTGGAGTGACGTAAACACAAAAAGCTCCTGGGGAAAAAAGAAAAAACCACACAGGGAAGGAAATGGAGGGGAAGATGGTGAAGACGATGGGACGACAAGCAGAGGGTGCTTAAAAAAACAATGGGAAGAACCGAGGCAACTAATTACTTTCGACCCTCTCGCGTCAAGCACATTCAAAAAAAAAAGGGATTAAAAAAAAAAATTCAGTATCAGTAAAAAGGTCGCGCAAGTTCGAGTGCAACAAGAGATTCTGAAAAGCCCGTAAAGAGCCCGTTCGAAAGATTCGACGGAGGACTGAGAAAAAAAAGTGGTCCTAAAACCAACGAAAACGAGGGCACGGGGGAAATGAGAAGGCGGACAGGAAAAGAGCAGCAGTAGAAAGGGACTTGGGGTGGACTGCCATCAGGTAAAGAATTTATTACTTGTCGGCTTTAACAAACAAGGACCAATAAGGAACCGAATGGCGGAAAGAAAAGCGAAGGGGGAAGGGGAGAGAACAGTCAATAGCAGGGGGGGGAGGGGGAGGATAAGGGCAGGGAAAGGGGGGGACACCTCGAAGACACTCGAGGTAGCTAGGGCAAGGGGGGGGGAGCTGTGGGCAAAGAGGCGGGGGGAAAGAGTGGAGACACACAGGTGGGGAGTGGGAGGGGGGGGTGGGATGTGAGAGGAGGGAAGGTAAGAACGGGGAAACCGGAAATACGAGAAGGAAGAAAGGCTCATGCAAGGGTCAAAGGGACGAAGACAGCAAGGTAAGCAAAAAAGACGCCAATAAAGTAATAACCTGCTTTTCCGTTAGACATGGTGGTTCAACCAAGTGGAAAAAAAAAGAAGTAGAAAGGTAAAATGAATATTGTTGGGGGAGGATGTGGCAAAGGAAGAAAAACTGCCAGGGTACCAGATAGGCAAAAGAAGTATCATTTCCGCATACGCTGCAGAGAAAACAACCAATGGGAAGAGAGAGGGAAAGGCGAAGTCAGCGACGCGCCAGGTCGCCTCCTTGGGAGAAGGCCTGCACAGCCCAAAAGATAAAAAAGGAAGAAAGAAAGCGTAGAGGGTGGGTTGCCACTTGGGAGAAACCACAGTTCTACCAAATGGCGAAAAAAAGGAACGGGGACGGGATCTCGTATACTGCCTGGTTGTTGGGTTGGAAAGGGAGGGAATAAGCAGCTTTAATTGACCGGAGAAATTAAGCGACGGTTAATAACTAAAGAAGGGTCAAGACACCAAACCCCATGGAATGCCTTTCAGCGCTGCGCCTGCTGAGGGGAACCATGCACGTGGAGAGGGGGAGGGGGCCAGAAGGGTTCGAGGAAGAAAAATAAAAGAAAAGAAACGGGATAGGGAGGGACGAAGTTCAGAAGGGGGGGAGAAAAGAGCTTGCTCGACAGGGTTGCCCAGGATCCTGCGGTACTCCAGTGTCAGAGACGGGGAGTCGATAAGACGAGGAAAGGGGGTCAGGGAGGGATGGGGCACCAACAGAAGCCAAATCTGCTGGGAAAAATCCCTGAAACGCCGAAATGAATTCAAGATGGGGGACGGCTTTATCTCGCGACAAGAGCAGGAAGCGGGTCACTCAAGATAAAAGAGAAGTTGGAAAGAGGGTTTCAAAGAGACTAGGCGTACCAAGGGACAGACGGGTCTCGCTGTTGAACGGGAGCCAAAAAAAAGCAGGAAGCGCCTATGCTTTTGGTGGCCGTCCTAGATAAACTATATGAAGGCACTGAGAGCGGCGGGAATAAGGAAAGCTGGGAAGAAAAATGAACAAGAGAATCAAGAGGTTCCCGTAGCCCAGCAATCTATAGACACAGGTTGATTCTCTAGAATTCGGCTGGCCGCGTGAGTTAGCTTGTGGATACCAAAAAAAAGCTGACGAAAGGGGGGGAATTTGGGCGAAGGGAGATTGCTAAGCTGGCAAAAAGAGAATGGAAAGAAGGTTGACTCACAGACTCTGGGAATTGGCAAATTCCGGGGGGAGTAAAGGGGAGGAAGTAGGGGAAGAATGAAAGGCCATAAAAAGTGCCATAAGGGCAGTTTTTGGTGGGAAGCCAAGGCAGCAAAAGGAGGATTCGAGAAGGTTGGAAAAAATAAACGCGACGGAGTGCACCGAAAACTAGTATTTCTGTGAACAATTAAAAAAAGGGAGGACAAATCGACAAGACCCATAGAGACCAATGGCTTTTGCTTCAAAAGCGGGTTGATCAGCAAAGAGATGGAAAAAAAGGGGGGGGCACAAAGGAAGAAAGGCGACAAAAAAAAAAAAGAAAGGGACATTGGTCTTTCCAAACGGGGCAAAATGGGGAGAACAAATCAAGGACTCCTATCGCCAATCGTCACCTAAACATAAAAGTATTATGCAAAGGAAAAAAGCTTGAAAAGGGAGGTTGGGGACCAAGAGGGACGAACCACAAGGGAGGAAGGGGCCGGCTTTGGGTCAAGGCGCTGGGGGAAAATGCTAAACTATTAGTTTTTAACAACGTTTGCGTCAAACCGGCGCTAGACCGTTGGACGGCTGGGGCAAAGAAGGAGGGGACGTCCGAGGAGGAGCGAAGAGGGCAGGGGATCTGAGAGTTTCCTTAGGAGGCTGCGAAGGTAAAAGGCGTGCCTCTGCGGCGCTGGTGGACAGTCCTCCCACACGGTCAGTCTGAAGCGCGCCAAAAAAGAAGCCGTCGGGAGAAGGACTGTGAAGAGGGGGTGGCAAGCAAGGAGACCTAATTGGGCGATTAGATAAAACTGATCTCGCCCCTCGAAGGTCGATTTGTTCGGAAACCGCGCCACGGGAAGGCTCGGGAAATGGAAAAAGTCCGAAGAGGAATGGGGTGAGACTGGGGACTGAAAGGACGCCTGACTTGAGTCTTGGGGAACGCAGGGATAGAGAACGAGACTCAGCCTGTCGCCTGTTGGGGGCCTCTCGGAAGGGGAAGCGCTGGCGCCGCGAAAGAGGAAGAATTCACACAAGGCTTGGGACAGAAAGTGAAGTAGCGCTGAGGAGGGGGGTGCAGGGTGAAAGAAAAGACAGGGGGCATCGTCGCCAATGACGAGCTTTTTGTCGCCCCATTGTTTGTCCGACGAGTGGGGATCCTGCCAAGAAGAAGGGCAGGCAGAGGTGGGGGGGTGGGGGCACGTGGCAATAGTCG
>Ga0179593_1683596_pt1 | contig 12058 bp, 24 predicted proteins | sample CZODoug2_1_08_16_FD_185931 | JGI IMG/M metagenome (GOLD analysis project Ga0179593, IMG submission 185931) | Vadose zone soil fungal communities from Angelo Coast Range Reserve, California, USA - CZODoug2_1_08_16fungal (PacBio error correction) | ecosystem: Environmental > Terrestrial > Soil >...
GTCAATCTCTTTAAATCGGAGGCAATAGGAAGATGATGATGACATAGAAGGGCAGGTCGGCTAAAAGGTTTGAAAAATTCGGAGAGGAAGGGGGCTTCAGGGAAAAAAAGGGACTTACGCACAAAAATCCCGCAAGTGCCTGTCGTTGAGGGCCAGGGAGAAAAAGTAGGGTTCTTCAAGGGGAAGGGCGCTGAGGACATGGAAGAAATCCGTAGGGGGAGAGCAATGTAAAGGGAACTGGGGGAGTCTCGCTTGCGCGTAGAAGGAAGCCTTAGGCAGCCGTCAGACAAGGGAGTTGGACGCGAAAGAACGCGAGGGAGCCGTGCCAAGTGGGGGGGGGGAAAAAAAGGTTTTACTATAGAATCCACGGAAGTTCGTTGCGAACGGGAACGGAAGAAAAATTTAAAGAAAGGGGGGGATAGTCAGGGAGAAACGGCAAGGAGAGAAAAAGGAGTGTTGTCAGGGGCTAAGTATGTATAATAATATCTTCAGGAGTGGGAGTGTGGTTTTAAGAGATTTATCAGACTACGCTGGGGAATGCGACATCGGGAGCAATCTTCTCAAGAAAAAGGCTTGGTGAGGAAGTTTTCCTCACGCCTGAGGGGGAAAGTCTCTTTCTGAGGAGAAAAGGAGTATAATGTACCGGAAAAAAGGGATGGGTTTTGGGGTGGCGTTTAATAGAAGAAGGGAAAAAATATTGTGATCAGTACACCAACACTCGGGGGGGAAAAATAGTTCATCAAAGCAATTGGTTAGGGTTGGGGAGCAGAAGGGGGCGGAAAAAAGAACACCCAAAGAGGGGAAAAAAGAAAAGTTTTTCAAAGTCATGATGAATCATTCATTGCGTACATTGGGACGTCGCAGGGGAAAGGGGAAGGACGGTAGGTGGAAAGGCGTTCCAGCATTGGGGAAAACGAAGAGGGGGAAAAAGAAGCGCTCCGTGCTAGTCTCGTTCTGATTCAGGGAAACTGGACCAGAGTTGAAATGCGAAAAGGCAATGGAAAGACAGCGCTCGAGGAGGAGGTAAATCTTTGCCGAGCAGGGGGATTTCTGTTTTCAACAAAGGGGGTGGAAGACCTGAAAAAGCGGTTCCGCTCCGGGGATTCCCAGGAAGAGGGAGCCAGTTCGGAACCTCCCGCTCTGGAGGGGACAAGGAACTCGACAGGGAAGCGTCAAAAAGCCGGTTTGCATAGAATGTGGAGGGGGGGAAAAAAGAGAGTCTTAGGGCGAAACGAGGAAAGGTGGTGAAGGATTTTCGAGAAAACTCAGGAAAGTCAGACAGAGGGAAGAGCTGGCAGGGGTCGTCTCGCCTTAGAGGGGGTCCGAATGAAGAAGGAGGTGGCTCCCTTCGAGACTCAATCCAAAAAGAGAAAGAACAACTATTGTTAGCTCAAAAGACGAACACAAGAGAAAAGGGATTACTCAGGGGTCGGAGACAGAAGGGACGGGAGAAGTTTCCGCTGGAAAGGGGCCAAGCAGCTTTTTCACTTTCAAAGAACCGAAGAGGGGGGCCTGCGATAAGGGCAAGGGAAAATGACAAACTGACGGTGGAGGGACTTCGGCGAAAAGAAAGAAAACACGGTTCTAGCTCGTGATCCCGCACACGCCAGCGCGGTGAAGAGGACAAGTGTTGACTGCATGATCCAAGGGGGCAAATGTGGAGTTAAAAAACCGGATCTTAAGGCCAAAAGCAAAGGGAAAAGTCTCGTAGCGCCGAGGGAGAGACATTCATATTTCGGTAAAATACGTCCAGAAAAGTCAGCTGCTACGATCAAAGAAAAGGAGGAAATTCCCGCCTAGAAAAGTGGAAAACCTATGATTGAGTGTTGCCCGTGATCAGTCTTGAGAAAGGATGATTGGGGTCTCTTGAGAGGGGGGGGTCCCTTATTAATTGCCTAGGGGGAAATAAAAACTCCGTGGAGAAAGAGCCTGCAGGGCCTGTAAAGGCGACTTGCCTTAAAGAGCCGGTGCGGGAGGGAAACCCTACTTGATGTGATCAAATACATTCAAAAAAACACGACCCTTAGATCTCTCAACACAACAAAAAAGAGAGAGATTACGACGGGTGGGGCACATCAGAGGGGGGGAGAATAAACAGAAGCAGAGGGATTGCTACGGAAAAAAGGGGTGCAAGGAGGGGGAAGAGACCTTTGCTTGACGCCATCATTAAACGGAGTGGAAATTTATCAATTACCTGAGGCAGGGGAGAGGCCCACAAGGAAGGGAACCCACATCCTCAGGAGGGGACTCAAGAAGGTGGACGGACAACTGGGGGGGACACTAGCCATCAGAACGAGGGGAAAAAGTCTTCTAGCGGGAATTTTAAGGAAAAAATTTTTCGTCTGGGAAGAGGGGAGAAGCCGAGTATTTTACCGAATAGAAAGGAGGAAATCAAGGTCAGGTCGACAGGGAGGGGAGAAGGGGCTGATTTGACCGAAGAAAGGAAGGAGGGGGGGGAACGCACAAATCAAATGCTGCGGAGCGAAGAAACGGGAAAGGGTCAAAAAGGAGGGGGCCAAACTCGGGTCGGGGCGCGGAAAAAAAGGGACCTTGCAAGGGGGAAAACTATTTTTCAGAAAGGAAAAACCGAAGAGAGGCGCGGCGAAGAGCAGAGAAAAAAGGACTGCTGGGGCGTTGACCAAGGGGAAGACAAGCGGAAATCCCGTTGCGGGGAGGAAAATGGAGCGCCGGTCTCAAGAAAAAGAGAGTTTCACCTACAAAAGAAAAAGCCAACATAGGGGGGGGGAGGGATCCCAAATCTGTCTCGACGGGAAAGAGGTAGAGGACAATCCAAATCCTCGGGAAGACTACTGCTAGAAGAAGAGGGAAATCGGGAGAAAAAGAATCTTTGGGGCCTCAACGGAGGAGGGATCCTGCAATCGCGGTGTAACGAAAAGGAGGATGCTCAGAAGCCAAAAACCGGGGGACCGGTTATGAAGAGGGGGTTTTAGGCTGACCGATTTGTCAAGGAGTTCGGTGAGGGGGGAGGGAGGGAAGGAATGGGTGGGGAAATCTCACTTTTGCCGGAAAGGAAAAAATGTCGCGAAGGGGAAAGAACGAATGTCCGGAAAAAGGAAAGGGCTCTTCCCAACAAGGAAAAGGGAAAACGCGCAGGCGCTTGACATAGGAAAAGTTTGGTGGAAAGGGGGGCCCTTGGGGAGGAAAGGGGAGAATCGAACCGAGAAGTGGTGTTTTTTGGAAAAGTCATTGATTAAAAATAAATAGGGGAAAAAGGGTCAAAAACCAAGTTTCCATAATTAAAAACATGAACTAGGGAGGGAGGGGGAAAGTATTTGAACAAACTCGAAGAAAGCCGTCGGTTGCCTGGGGGGTGGGGGAAGGAAGTGGGGTTTCGCGAAAAAAACAAATTGGCCACCAGGGTAACTATTGGGGAAAAACACGAGTTTTGGTGGTAAGGAAAAACCCTGTATCTTTGAAAACGAGGATTAAAACGCAAACAATCGAAGGACGGGCTTCAATGAGGAGAAGAAACAGAAGGTAAGGGGTTTGATCATAAGGGGATGCTTGATGGGAAAAAAGGTTACACAGAGAAATTGGCTTTAATGGAAGTTGGCGATTTCGCTGGACGGGAAAGAGCCGAAGTCATGAAGAAAACTCCTTAAGAGAGGGAAAAGAGGGGGCTCTTGTCAGTCAGACCTATACAAGGGGGGGGGAGAAAACAAATCGAATTGCCCGGGGGAGGAAAAGATCATAACAATCCCAAAGGAGGGAGAGGAAGCAGGTTCTAAAGGTGAAATGAAGTAAAGAGCTTGGAAGAGGAACCAGTCAAATACCCAACAACGAAGCGTAGTTTCTCGCAGAAAGGGACGCTCAACATTAAAAAAAAAAGGGGTCTGAACGATAAGTGTTTCAGGGGAGAAACTCAGGGGGAGGCCGCGCGACTCGAACATAAAAGGCCCTTTCCATTCATCAAAAGGAGACGAAGGGGCCTTGCGGAGGGGGAACCAGCCCAGCAAGAAGATGCCCTTTGAACGCCTTTGAGGGGGGAGAAGCAAATGCGCAAAAGGGGATTTTTGTTGCGTCATGAGGCGATTTCATCCGAAAAAAGCCTTTCACACGACCGAAAAGGGGGGTGAAGTCCGACGAAGGTTCAATGCCAGTGCACAAAGAAAAGGTGCGATTGACGATTGACAGTAAGGAATGGACATCGAACTCAACAAACAAACAAAAGAGGATGTCTCGGGAGGAAATCGAGAAAAAAAAGGGGCAGGAAAACGCGTCCTCGGTTGGGAAAATGAGGGACGTTCGTGACCGGATTTTTCTAAGAAGAAAGCCTACTGACTGACGCCCAAAAAGGGGAAGGAGGGGGGGGCGCGGGCACACATGCAGGAACTGGAAAAAAAGGGGAAGTACATAAAATCCGTCTAGCCGGGGGGGGGGGCTGCATGTCAATTTGCATGGTGTCTATCTCTCTGCGCGAGACTATAAAGAAGGAGAGGGAAGAAAATTGGGTTCTCGGAAGCGAATTAAATGTACGAGGGAAGTTGTGGGTAGTTTACAGTGTACTATATGAAAAAAAGGATAGGATGAAAAAAAAGGGGGGGGGAACCATTAAGACTTTATGCGAAAGGGGGGAGGGTATGAAATTCCCCCCTCGCAATTCGTTTTTTCTCAAGGGTGGGCCTGACCTGAAAGAGTGGCCAAGTAGGGGGGGGAAAGGTGGGGAAAGGGGAGGGGATCAAGATTTAGGGGAAACTGGTCAGAACCATTTTCAGCAAAGAAAAGATTCTCAAATCGTTGTAAAATGGACCAGAAGGGAAGACAAGAGGTTTCAGAGAAAGGGTCGTATAGAAAGAGCGATTCTAAGCCTTGAAGGGATTTGGGGTTGAGGTAATGAAGGGAGAAGGAGAAAGCGTTTGCTGGAATGAAAAAAGAGGGAACAATCCACTAGGTTGGCAATTGTCAGGTTTGTTGGTTAAAAGGGGAGAAAACAACGACAACGACTCAAAAGGGAAAAGATTTGGGAAGATCCTCGGGGAATGACAGTGGCAGGAAAGGGGAGGGAACTTTAGTTTACGTAAAATTCCAGCATTTTAATCATTTGAAAAAGAAGAAGACCGGTGGAGAGATTCGAGCAGGGGGAAAAGAAAAAGGGGGGGAAAAAACACCGAGGCAATGTAAAAGAACTTGGAAGCGCGCGCGGCGAGCTTGGAGATTGCATGGAAAGAGCAAGGGGGGTAAGGAACGCCTACATTTTTGAGCGGCAACGTGGAAAAAAGGGAATTACGTTCCAAAAGGAAAGGCAAAACGTGAGCGGCAGCGGGGAAAGAATAAGAACAGTTCATCCCGTGTTGTCGCTATTCCAGGTGAGTTTGAACCTGAGGTCGAAAAAAAGAAAGTTAGGGAAAACAAGAAGTTTCACAAAAGACGGAGGGGGGAAAGAGCAAATTTTCTAAAGTCGCCTTCGCTGTGCAGGGGGGAGGGGTCAATTGACCTAAGAAAGCGAAAGAACGATGGGGGTCTCCTCCCACAGGAAGGAGAGGGCGGGTGAACTCGCCGGTCGAAAAAGACGAAATTTGCACCGAGAAAGGGAGGGACTCTGTAAAAAGACTTCGAGTCACCAAGAAATCCGTTTTGTGGGGGGAGGGAAAGAGCTAAATGGTTATAAGAATTGGATGACAATCTCAGGGGGGGACTGGGAGGAAAACTACAAGCAATCGGAGGGTTTGAGGGGGAGGAGACGACGCCAGTGTGGGTCTTGCAAGGGGGGAAGATAAATTTTCCGATCATCCCGTCAAGCAAGTGATCCCAGCCAGCATTTGGAGTGAAAAAGAAGAATCAGGGCCAAATCGATTGAGAAATGAGGAAAGAGAGGAGGCAGCATGGAGAATTTCATAGCCTCAGAAGTCTCGGCTTCGGGCAAAGGATCCACGAGCGAACCGTTAGGAAGCGAAAAAGGCAGGGGTTTGAAAAAAAGAGGTTACAGGACTCCAGGAATCTATTTAAAAGGATGAATATTACCAAATGGCGTATTTTTGTGCAGGGGGGGAAAAGATGAAGGGAAGGGAAGGGGTCTTGGGGAATGCTGTCCGAAAAGGGAGGAAGGGATCTTCGACTTGCACGGAAGAAAGTTGCATCGTTTAAGCAATACCTGTTCGGCTTTATTACGAAAGGAGGGGGAAAAGATAAAATACATTCCAAGGAAGAGATCTCACAAACAGGGAAGGAGGGGAAGACGGGGAGGGGGGTTTGATCAACAAGAACGGAGCATTGTATTCATCAAGCCGCACCGGATTCGGAAACGTATGCAACTTTTCTGAAGTCGCAGGAATGGAAGGCAAGACAAACGAAAGGGTTGAAAACAAAAAAGGGGGGGGAGAAAGGAAAGAAGGAATCATGCCAAAAACCCACAATCCAAGGGAGTATTCCTTCACGCTGAAGAAATGGTTCTCTCCTTAAGTTGAAAAACTGGGACTGGAAGGAGGTGGAAGGAGGGTAAAAAGAAGCTTTGAGCCGGTTGATCTCGTAAGCCGACGTGAGGACGAGGGAAACCGAAATCGAATGAGCAGTGAGGGAGAAAAAAGGGCTTATTTGGAAAAAAAGGGGAAAAGGAGAAAGCGTTTGAACTCACAAAATAAAGGCTTGGATTCACTGGCGCAAGAGAAAATCGGAAGAAAACGAAGATTGGGAAAACGTGGCGGGCGCAAACTTCTTATTTAGAAGGAAGGGGAGCCGCTAGTTGCAGAAAGAAGAAGGGGTCAATCCACTGCTCGTCGAAGGGGAGGGCAAATTAAGGGGGAGTGGGGAAAAAAGAAGAGCGGGAGGCCAATGAGAAGAAGGACGACCGCTGCTATTTCAAACAAAAATCATTCTGCGAGAAGGACAGTGTTCTTTGAAAATGAGAGGAGAAACGCAAAGGAGATATTCGGAAAAAAGAAATTAAATCTAACGCGGTACTGAAAAAAGGGTGTAAATAGGAAAGAAAAAAAACATCAATCTGGTTGGTAAGACATCCCTCAAACGGCGGCGGGGGACCTCTCAACGAAAATATTAAGGCAGATGGGAGGGAATGGGGGGTATTATTGAAAAGGAATTCCTATTCCCTTCTTTGAAAAAAGCGTGCTTAGGAAAGGGGAAAAGCTTCATAACGAGGAACGAAGGAGGGGAATTCGAAATGTCGGACTGCTGGCAAAACGGGGAAGTGAAACATAGAGGAGGGTAGGGCAAATAAGACGGGAAGAGAAGAACTGTACCTTTCCAGGGTGCATCAGGGAAAGAAGACCTAGAAAAAGCTTGGGGGGCAGGGAGACGAACGAGAAAAGGGCAGGAGCGATGGGATCGTGGGGAAGGAATGCTGGATTCAGGCGGTCCAAAGAAAAAAAACGAGGGAAGGTACGAAAGGAACGCTTGCCCGGTTTAAGGTGTGGGGGCAACTCTGCCGAAAGGGGGAGGGAAAAGGGGGGTTAGAAGGGGGGGGGGTCGCGCAAAACCAAAAAAAAGAGGGGTCCAAAAGGGAATTGGAATGTAATGTAATAAACAAGGGATGGTAAACTAGCTAAATATATTACCAGCAAAAAAAAAAGAGGTCGAGGAAGGTTAGTCTAGGAGAGAATAGAGAGGGGGTTTGTGGTGGGGGGGGTGGGATGGCAAAAGAAGGAGGAGGGGGGAAAAATTTTTACACGACACCTGGGGGGGAATTTTATAAATTGCAGGGGAAATAGTGGGGGGGGGGGGTAGGACTGGGGGGTGGGTCGAGTGAAGGGAAAAGTTGAAAGAGGCTTCTTAAACAAAAGCAAAAAAAAGGCAGATATTATCTCCATATCACGTCTTTTCCGGCAGACAGAACAGAGTGAGAAAAAAAAAGAGAAAATTGCCCTGCAGCCAGGAAGAAAAAAAAAAGGCTTTGAAAAAGAGAAATCGAAATAGGGAAAGGCTATTAAAAAAGTACACTAACCCACACTAGTCACGAGGTAGGAAAGATGGGGGGTGTTGGTCGTCGGGGGGGAGACTCTAAAGAGGCCGGGGCGGCCTGTTTGCTAAGGAGGAAGAAAACTGCTTCTCTTCCGCCGACGAAAGTGAAACTGCCCATTTCCAGAAAAACGGAGACGCCGATGCCTTGAGGGAGAAAAAAACGCCAGGAAAGAAAAAGGCCGAAAAGCCTTCTCAGAAAAAAGAGAAAAGGAAACGGCGCGATTTTTGGGCGTCATTCAGGAAAAGGAGGAAGTCACAAAAAGAGAGCAAAATACGGATGTCCATTCCAGGAAACAAAAAGAGGTGACGAAAGATTAGAAAAAAAAGACTAGGGAGAGAAAGGGGAGGATTAAAAATCTTAAATCGGAGAGGAGCAATGATGACGGGGCAAAGTGACATCATCGGGGAGCGGGAAGAGGATTACCCAGGTCTGAAGAACGGAGGAAACAGAAAAAGTGAAGAAGTCTTACGCACAAGAAAAAAGACGTTCCTGTCTGTTCTCTAACAGCGAGTAGCCACTCCAAGGAAAGGGGCATCGAGCTGCAGAGGTTAAATTAAAGAAAAGGAAAAATAAAGGGGTGTCGGAGGACTGTTCTAGGAGGGAGCGGGAGGGGAAGCAGTTTGCCTCGTCATCGGGGTGGGGGCCACACGGGAAAACTACGGTGGGGGGAAGGGGGGGAAGAGGTGGGGGTGGGGGAAACGTGACGTCGAATATAAGGGGTGCCTAGGTCTGGTTTAAGAAAAGGAGCACTATTCCGTATTTCTTGACATTCCTTTTAACGAGGGAGAATACTCCTCTTAACGTTATGAAGGTCGAAATTCAAAGAAAGAGAAGTGTTTAGGGAAGATCTGGAGAATAATAGGAAAGGGTGTTTTTTTAAGGAAGGGGGCATCGAGGTATTACAGATGGGACACCATTCTACATTAAGGGAAATCTTCGGCGCGGAATGAAAGGGGGGAAAGGGGTAACCAGTTGAAAGATTGCAAGACTTTTCAAAGAGGATCAAAGGAGGGGGGTAAAAAAAGGCGATGCGAAGCCTTGAAGAAGGGGGTTTATCGTCGATTGGTTCGTTTACTATAGGGGAATCTCAAAAGACACAAGCATAAAAAGAGCCAAATGTTTTGTGGGGGGGGAGAGGAAAGGTGACAAACCTTCCTCAAACCGACCCCCTACGGGTAAGAAGGAAGTTGTTGGGGGGGGGGAGAATCTCGCTGGGGTCTGAGGGAGGGATCCGGATGAACGTAAAGGAAAAAGGGGGGGGTGAACGAGCATTGGGCTCCGGGGAAAACTCGTAGGAAGGAGGGAACGCAAAAACCGGGTATGGGGGGGGGGGGTAAAAACCTTGCAAGGGACCATCTAGAAGATTCCGGAAATCGGGAACTAGAAGTGTTTGCAAAAAAAAAGTGGGGTTGGCCGACCTGCCAGACGAATTTCTCGCGCCGGGGGCACGTAAGGGGCCATTCTCCCAAAAGACCAAGGAAAAAGAATACAATCCGGAACTAAATAAAAAAAAAAAACAGCGTAACCGGGGTCTGTTTTGCATCGAAAAGGGGGAGTGGAACTGGGGCAAGAAGGGTTATGGAGCGTGGGGGGGCCTCCGCTGAGGGGTATCTCTCCGTAGATGGGAACGGATTGGGGTGGGCGGTCAGCTCGACAGGGGGGGGTGTGGGGGGGCTCCCAAAAGGGGAAATGAAGTGGGGAATTCTCCGATGAGGGTTAACGAGATCTTAGACCGGCGCGAGGCACACGTCTCAAAGGTCAGCTGTAGTCGGTGGGGACACGGAAAAGCGCTCCCACAGAAGGGGGTCTGCTCCTCGCCGACAAGGTGGAGAGCATTTTATTACAACTGATGGTGTCCGTCTGGGGGGGGGAATCGGCTGAAGTAGAAGGAGGGGTCACTCGTCAGCGAAAGAAAAAAAAGGTGGGTGCCAATCGGTCTTCTCAGTGGTACGATATACTTTCCTAATAGAGAAAAGGTATCAAGAAGACAACCCGTAAGGTAAAAAGAAAGAAAAAAAAGCATTGAAATCATCAAAGGAAGGGGAGGCCCATTCTATTTCGGTAAATAAGAGAATCCGCACTAGGAGAAAGGAAAAAAAATATTACGGGGGAGTGATGGTCGCTGCGTGGGAAAAGCCTGTTTGAAGGGGGGGAGGGGGGGGAATATGGGGGGGGGGGGGGAGTCCTCCCGCGAAAAAATGAGGGGAGTGTAATACAGGTCATTGACCGAATGGTCGGATTTGTAGAAGGGGTGAATGAAAGGAGGGTTGGCATGGGAAGGGGTGTCGGTTGAAAATGGGGGGGGGATCCACTCAAACTTCTACTTTCAAAAGAAAAAAGGAATCTTTTCGTCCGAAGAGGGGACGATGATGACTACAATGAAAAAAAGAGGGAGTGGACAAAAAAGAGCCGATTCTAGGATTAAGGAAAGGGAGGGTAGTTGAGCAAAAGAAAGGAGATTCATTGTAGTCCTCAACCGCACCGGGAGGAAGGAAACGATTCAACTTTCTTAAGAAGGGAAGGGACTGCAAGCAAGAAACGGAGAAAGGTATCAGAGAGAATCATCAAAAAAGAAAGACCACAGAGAAGGAGGGGATTCACGCTGAAGCGATGTTTCGCGAAAATGTGCCAACATAGCCAATCGAAGGAAAAAACTTTCAGGAGGGGAAAAGCGGTTCTCGAGTATTGGGGAAAAGATTACCGAGAGGAATAAACTACGATATTCATGGCGACGAAATTGGCGTTTTGCTCCGGCTGATTTGAGTCCGGCAGGAAAAAAAAAAGAGGGATCACAACAATTAACAGGATCGAAAAAAAAAAATGCGACGCGATTGGAGGAGCTTTACAAAAGGACCGTCTTGGGGATTTCGGGGGAACGTCTCCGCGAGTTTTCAGAAAAAACAACGCAAGCTTTGTCAAGAAAGAAGCAAAGGAACCTTGTCGGCGAGTAAAGCAGTACGTGGGGAATGTAAGACTGACAGCGAGGGGTGCCAATGGCGCGAAGGGAATCCGACCCGGCGGAAAAAAAAGCAACTCCGTAACGAAAGGGGGAAAGAAAAGCGCGAAAAAGATGGGGTTGGTATTGTAAAAGACCAAATGAAAAGGTTCGAGGTCTCCACCTCCATCCTCTTCCCGGGGAAAGAAAAGAAAAACTGGAAGCGGAAAAGGGAAGAGGCTGGTTGGAAGGAAGGCGTGCGGGATACGGAATCGGAAGACACGTCTCTCAGAAAAACTGGATGAAGAAGCCCGATGAGTTCCTTGGGGGAAAGAGCGAACCGCGCGAGGGCCTGGGAAAATAAAAAAAGGGGAAAGAATAATCACTGGGGAGAAAAACAAAGAATTCTTCAAAATGAACATAATCGCTTCGCAGAGGAGAAATTTTCCCGGTCCACGAGCAAAGGAGTGAGGTTTTGTCCACTGCCAAACGAAAAAGGGGCGGATCCGAACAGAAGTTAGCAAAAGCAGGAATGATTCACATCTCGTTTACAAATCTAAAGAGAAGGGTTAACACTGAGTTCCAGAATAAAGAATAAAACGAGTGACTCTTGCCACATAAATTTGACCAACTCTGCTAAAGCCGGGTAGGGATGTTTTGAGAAGTTGGACGGGGGACGAGAAAACCACCAAAAGAACAAAAAGTTTGGGGTGGAAAAAGTATGAAGGGGGGAATCAAAAGAAACTATATTAAACTCAACAATTCGACGATAAAAGAACTTGCTTCAAGCAGTTCTCATCGGAAAATATGAAATACGAAAAAAAGGGTTAAGGGGACACATAGACAAAGGGATAAGAGGCAGTGCTATTCCGCATGGTGGTTAAAATAGTAATCATTATCCATAAAAAGAAAAGACACAAAAGAAAAAATTCTCTTGAAAGAAGAATTCTCTAAGGAGGGGGACTCTGGGGAAAGGGGAGAAAAACAGAGAAAGGACAATCCCAAAGTCAGGGGGAAGACACGAGGAAGGTCCTAATGGCTTGAACTTTCAAGGAGGAAAAAGAAAAGAGAATCAGGATGGAGATAGTAACAAAAGGGTCAGTCAGAAGAAAGTCTGAGAACTCAACATTCACAAAGAAGGGGGCGGCCGCTTAGTGTTCCGGAGGACGTAAGCAACTGCTTCGCGGAAA
>Ga0179593_1307551_pt1 | contig 12057 bp, 21 predicted proteins | sample CZODoug2_1_08_16_FD_185931 | JGI IMG/M metagenome (GOLD analysis project Ga0179593, IMG submission 185931) | Vadose zone soil fungal communities from Angelo Coast Range Reserve, California, USA - CZODoug2_1_08_16fungal (PacBio error correction) | ecosystem: Environmental > Terrestrial > Soil >...
TCAATACCAGGAACAGGGAGAGGGTGGGGTACAGAAAGCCCTCAACATTTCAACAGACAACTGGGGGGAAAGGCACCGGGAGGGGGAAGTCGAAACGTTGAAGGCGGCCCGGAAACTGGACGGTTCTTGGCCCGCGCAAGAAGTAAAAAAGGGGACAATGGATCTGGCTACGGAGAGAACAATAAATGGTGGGGAGGAAAGGTGTCCTCGTCGTTTTGCCAGATAAAACTCACAAAAAGTCCCCTGTATTGAAAAGGAAAGTTAGGAAAGGGGGGGAACGATCGGGTTTAGGGAAAGAAAACTGGTTAAGGGGGTCAAGATGGGGGCCCGAAATGTCGGCGGGTCTTTCATTTGGAAGAAACTCTGGAACCAAAGAGGGGGAATGAAGAAGGGTAAAAAAGGGATCACGGAGACCAATGGGGATAAAGAGGAGGGAAGTCGTGGGGGCATAGAAAAAAACCGCCCTTCCAACTTGGGTCTCCTGGGTGGTTCGGGGGGGGGGGGAAAAAGAAAATACCAAACGGATAAACAGGCAACGGACGAAGGTACGGCTGAAGGGAATTGATGGCTTATGGGTCATTTTTCTGGTCTTTGGAGGGAGAGCCAAAGTGGCATCAAAAAAGCCTGAAAGGGGGGGCTGGTGTTCCGAGAGATGGGTAGGGGGTAGTTTTATCTTCCTGGCTGGTTGCTGGAAACGGGGAGGCAAAGAAGTTTGACGAGGACATTGGGCAAACAATTGGGGGGCGAACTGGAAAAAAAAAGGGGCAAGCCAGATGGGGGGTTCACCCAGAACAAACAGTGGGGGGGGTTGGGAAGAAACGTTTGAAAGTCCGAAAACACCAGGAAAGAAGGGGGGGTCGGTGGAGATAAGGGGTTACGGCGGCGGTGCCGAGAAACACTCTCCTTCGTGCTTCGGAAACGTGCAGGGAGGAGTTGCAAAGGCAGAAATGTTCCGGAATTGGTCGTAGGGGGAACTCAAGAAAATGGGGAAAAAAAAAAAGAAAAGGGCTTTTTGCTGCGCCGGCAGGCGGGTAAAAGGTTGTTTCAATGGTTTTTAAAAAGAGGACCAAACCAGGAACACCCGAACAAAAAAAACTATCTAACAAAGGGGGACAAGATTGTGGCTGAAGGGGACTGTTAATGTAGGTCAAAGGTGGGGATGGCTACGTGGGGAGATACGGTCACAGACTCAAAAAATCGAGAGATTACAACTGAAAATGAGAATAAAAAGGGGGGACAAACATCCAAGGTTTGGGAAGACAACAGTTTTTTTCACGTCCAGTCCATGGAACGGATACAAGGTGGGTGGTGGGTAAGTGAAAGGTCCCGGAAGACCAAAGGGGCACCAGGTACTAAAAGAAAAAAGTCTTAAGAAAAGCCTGCAAAAAAGGGGAAACTGCTTTGGCACGCTGAAAAACACAGCAGCCGGGGACAAAAGCGTGAAGAACCTACGACAACGCCGAAACCAATAAAAAATACGCAGAACCAAGGGTCGAGGCCTCCGGGTAACGGGTAATCCTCCAGCGGGGCACCCAAGGAAACATGAAAAAAAAAAGCCGCAGGGAAAAAGGGGGGGGGAAAGAAAATATCCAAGGAAGGGACCATAAACCTGAACCGACTAAACTTAACTTTCCGGACTACAACGAAAACTATGTGGGGGCGAGAGACACACAGGAAGAAAAAACCGGCGTGTCAAAAAAGGGAAGAAAAGCACATTAAACTTCCACAATGGTGGGGGCAAAACACAGCAAATAAGGGCGAAAAAGAACTAACGGAAAGAAGGGCAAAAAAAAATCAAAAAAGGGCGGGAACTGGGGGGGTTTTTGGGTAGTTGACCGAAAGATAAACAGCGGTCCAGGTAATTGGGGAGAAGGGAAACTATTGCACGGGCAGACCTACTTTAGAAACAGAAATAAAACGACGTGTGACAATCATGGGAAATGGGAAAAGAGAAATAAAAGACACAATCATACCTCGAACAAAAAGGAACGTGAAAAAAGGAACGGAAAACTGCTGGGTCTATGGTTTTGGCAGCGAAGGGGAAGAAAAGTCATTGGGGGGGAGGCAAATCAGGGGGGAAGTAACAATGTTCGGGGGGCAAGCAAAAAAAACCGGAAAGAGTAGGGGGGACCTGGAAAAGTAGTCAAAACGGCAGTGGCCAAGAGGGGAGGGGGATTGGAACAGTTTTGGTTGAAGGGACGGGAAAATGAAAAAAAAGCAGTGCGGTGGGGAAGAGACCGGGGGCGGAAAACGTGGGAAAAACAAAAGTTACAAATCTGAGAAGATTCATGAAGAAAACCAAAGGGAAGGCAACCATGGTAAAGGGACAAATGGTGGTGCATGGATGGGGTCAACCATTGGAAGTAAACCAGCAAAATTTTACTTGGAAAGTCCACCATCACGGATGAGAAGACCGGCTAAGCTGATCTTGTTGCTACCATACTGGAACGTGCCACCAGACTTAAAGAAAAACCAGTCTCAAAGGGAAAAAAAAGTGTCCCAAAAAAGTCGGTTCACAATTGTAAGTGAAAAAGGGTTGGTTTTGGGAGGGGACCGGGCAACAAATTCGCAACAAGGATCAAATTAATTCGTTTCGGTTGGGGAGAGGATCGGGTCCAGACTTAAGAACTTCACAGTAAAGAAACCTCAAAACAAACCTACAAACCCAAAAATAAAAGGTTGGTGCAAAAACTGGGGGGGGAAAAAAAAAAGGGAAGCAACAAGGTGTGGAAACCAGGTGTCATGGTCAAAAGCAACATCGAGAAAAAACTCACAAAGAGGGGGATGGGCGATAAGAACAACAGAAAAAAACGGGGGGGTCCAGAGGGTCACCTTCCTAACGAATAATAGGACACACGGCTTGCAGGGAATTTAACGGGGGACAGGGTTTTTGTGGTCGAGTGAAAAAATGTTGCGGGGGAACACTAAAATTTAATCTCGGACGCAACACAACAAACAAGTTAAAAATTGCAATAAAAGGGTTGGAAAAAAAAATGAAAGGGGGGGGTACCGTTCACAGGGAAAAAAGGGGGGCAAAAACCAGGACAAGAAGTGGTTCCTGGGGGGCGCCGGTGTCATGGGAGGATGGGGGTGTTGAACCGCCCGATGAGCACTGACGGTTGGGGGGGGAGGAAAAATAACACAGACACGGTGTGGAGATGTGCAAACCCAACGAGGAAACTGTGGGAGTTTAGTTTAGACGTAACGAGTGATCCGAAGGGGCAGAATCAACTCCGGGAAAAGAGACGAGCAAAGAAAGCATCGAGAGAAAAAGGGGGGACAACGAAGTGAGAAGAGGGGTAAACCTGGTCAAAGGGGAAAGGACGACCTTGTTTTGGCCCCTTTTCGTGAAAGGGTGGAGAGGGAAGACTGGGGGGGGTGTTGAAAACAGGGGTGAGGAAGCCGAGGAAAAGAGCAGGAAAAAAAAAACATGAACCCAACCAATGTGGTATTTGTGCTTGCCGGTTTGGCCAGAAGAGAAAAGGTGAGGGTTCATCAATGGTCACGTGGAAACGCAAAAGGATTGATGTCCGTAAGAATGGTCCACGGAAGGAACGGCTCCCTTCCACGTAAACGGTTAAGTCCATTAAAACCCGGGAACTTGGAGGACTACGGAACCAGTGATAGTAAATCCTCCGCCCTTTAACACTTCGCCGGGGGAAAACAATGGGTTGAAAGTAATGGCCAAAAACCAAGAGGAGGGGGGGGGGGGCGGGACCGGGGGCTGGCCAAAAGCCAGTCAACCCGATTCCGCCGTCCTGTGGTTCGGGAATCTTGGGTCGAGAGGGAGATGGGTGTCGGGTCAAAGCCGGAAAGGTTGGAAAGGGGATGGGCAAAAACGAAAAAAACTGGGGGGGTTATGGTGAAGTATTTCCGTCCGGGACCTCGAGCGGAACAGCGGCTGGTGGTCCGTAAAAAAAAAAAAGTGAAAACCGCAAAACGGATCGGGGCCAGAGGACGATTGCGCCAAGGGCGGAAGTGTGTAACACTTTCCGAAGCCAAGACTGGGCGTTTCTTGGGAACTGGAAACGGGGGGACGAACATCGGTAAGAAATCGACAAGTCGTTGGGAGGGGTGAAAGAAAGGAAAAATGGGGGGGTCAGCACAAAACAGGGTGGGTCAGTGGGGGACGGGCCTCGCGGGATCGGGAAAGTAAAACGGCCAAAAAGCTAATGGGCTGTTCGGGGGGGGGGGCAAAGTAAGCATTGCGCCGTGGCCAGGGGAAAGGGGGGGAGAAACCGGGAGAATGAAAATGTCTGCTGGAAACTGTCCAGGTCTTGGGTGGGAGAACACAACGGATGTTGGCAAGTTTCACCAAAGGCACAAAATGGCACCGGAGTGCAAGGGGGGGGAAAAAAAGGGCGTCCTGGAAAACAGTTGTAAGAAAAAAGGGGGAACAAAACCAAAGCAGGAGGCCGCGGGGCTGTGATTGAAAAAACCGTGGGGGACACACCGGGGGAAAGTAACTGAGGGAGTTGAGAAGGTGATATCTCGACAGTGGGCCGTAAAATGTGGGTAGGAGCGCCGCGTAGCATCTCCCTCACCTGGGGACTTTCCATTCCGGGCCGCCGGGAAAACAGAATCATGGGCCAAAATGTGGAAGGTTGGGGGAATGGGAGGTTCTCCAGGTACAATTGCCCCGAAACACTGCCGGAAGACAACAAAAGAAGACTTGCAGGTACCAAAAGCGCAAAGGGGAACCTGGAGAAAACAAGGAAAGCCATTCTCCGAAAAATCCGTCCTCCACTCCGACGCAGAAGGGGGACGCCGGAGAATTTGTCCTTCCGGCAAACGAAGCAACGAGATCACTCAGACAACCCAAGGCAGCCGGGTCGGAGGAACATCGTGGTTGTAAAAAACGGAAACCAATTGTTGGGGGCCCGTTGGGGTGAGCAACAGAACGAAACGTCCCAAGCCTAAAAAAAACCGGAAACCCAATTGTAGGGACAAAAAACAAAAGAAGGAAGGGTTGACCCGAACTGGGCACACCACAGCATGACAAACCCCGACGTACGGAAAACCAGTCACCAACACAGCAAAAAGGGAGGCGGGAAAAGGAACGCAGCACTCGAACAAAACTCCAACCCATATGAACCTCAACAGAAAAATTTGGGGACGGGAGAGAGAACTAACGTTAAACAGCGAAGGGAAACGTCAAAAAAAAGGCCGGACTTTCACCTAAACACCCTAGCCACAGAACGTGACGAGGATTCGGGGGGTTGTCATTTGGGGAAAACAAGCAAAATACTGAGAGGAGGACAAAGATTTTCTAAGTGAAAAACTGTTGGTATGGGAAAATGACCAAAACCGCCTCAAGTACCCTGGGGGGGAAAGGAGAGCACGCAGGGGCCGGCCTCCACAGGGCCTGCAAAACCCGGACAAAAGGGTCCCAAAGGGTCAGCAATGGCCACAGGTAGTGCAGAATAATCTGGGAAGAAACAACTTCAGGTTTTAAAGGGGGTGGGGTAGGCTCAATAGGAGAACCACCGCCGAAAACCAATTTGATGGGGGAGACAAAACCAGTCGCAAAAAAACAATCAACAGGTAAATGTCCACTCAAGAGGGGATTCTTCCTCGGGGGAGACCAAACAGAACAGTTTGTTAGGGCAAAAGAAAAAAAGTTATAACCGAAGCTTTGCAAGGAAGGGCAACAGTGACTGGGGAGGGGAAGGAGTAAACCGCGCTGTCCCTTGTTATATCCTACTCAAAAAAAACGGTTGAAAATAGAAAAGGAAAAAAAAAGAAAAGAAAGCCGAATAGAAAGGGTGGGGTAAGTCCCCGCATAAACTCAGTCAGACAATACGTGGGCGTTGGGTTAATCAAAAGACGGGTTGCGGGAAAGGGCCCAGGAAAAGTTCGGCGGGGGGACAGCCCTCCTTCACCTCCAAACATGGGGTTAACAAAGGAAACACGTGGAGGGGGGGGTTAATGGGAATTATTCGACAAGCGCAATGGGTGGGGGGCTGTTGGGGATTTGAGGGGACCAAGCAAACAATCCTGCAAAAAAAAACGGCAACCAGTGTGGGGGGGTGAAAGAGTAACTCTTAGAAAGAAAAAATTTAAACCTTGGGGGGGGGGATGACGAGGTACTTGGCATGGAAAACATGGGCTCGGGGGAGGGGGGGACTGGGGGGGACATGGAAACTTGTCCAAAACAGGGGGACCGGAAGGGGGGGAGTTGGGGGGTTTTGTATCGGAAGTCAACAAGGAAGGGAGAAGCAAGGTTTTGATACTGGCTCATCAATTAATCGGTAGTGTGGTCAAAATTTACAACAGGGAAGCCAACCCACGCGCCTGGTGTGGTTGGGGAGAGACGGGGTTTGAGGGAGCGGGGGGAAAGCATGTGGCAGTAAACGGTAAAGGCAAGGTAACGGCTAACGTGGTCTTCAATTCTCGTCAAAGTTTTTACGAGGGGGAGAGGGGGCATGATGGCATCACTTACCGGGGAATTGAGGAAGAAATTGGAGTTGGGGGGGGGGGGGTGGGGCCTGTTGTCAGTTGGAACGGGGTTGGCGATTGAGGGGTTTACCCGTGCCTGCTTTTTAGTTCCAAGCGGGAGGTCGGAAAAAAATTCAGGAAACGGGCTGGGGAAATTGGGGGGGGGGGGGTTCAGCACCAGGGTGGGTTTTTGTATGCGGAGGCCCGGAAGTGGGGAGGTGGAAGAAAAGGGGGACAACTGTGGGGGTGCGAATATTTCCAATTTAAACCCGCCCCACGCGGGCGGACAGTGGGGGAGTTGGGAGTTGAGGCGGGGTGGGGTGGAGTGAGGTGGAGGGAGGAAAAGAACAAAAAGTCCGACGATGCCATAAAAATAAGCCAATGCGTGGGCCCCGGGTGGAGAACGTGCTAAGGGAAAGAAAATCAACAAGGCTTACCCAAAAAAGGGGAAGGTTGTTTCGAAACCAGGAGGGAGGTGAGCCAAGGGTACATCAGGGGGAGTCTCAGCAAGGTTGGAAGGGGAACCCCATTTGTTCAAAAGAAACCAATTTGGAGCTTCAAAGTCCAAACCATCAACAACCTCAGGCGGTTACGAACAATTGGACAAAACACGGGGAAGAAAAGGTGGGCCTTTAACTTAGGCGACCAGGAAAAAGAAAATGGCTAATGGATGTAGGGTGCGCTCTTTAAGGGACGGAAACGCAGAAGGATGTCAACAAAAAACCCATGGGGCGGGCGACCACTGAATGAGGGTCAAGTACCGTTTGGGGGGACCAACGGTTTGGTAAAAGTTCAAATGCCAGTGGACTCGCTTCCCTCCTTGGAATGGTGGGGGAGGGACAAAAACAACCTGGAGGGTGGGGGGAAGGCGACCTCAAAACCTTCCACGCCAAAAGAAGGGGGCAAAAAAATAGGCCTTCCACGGTGGACCTTTTGAAACATAATTAAAACAAACAGAAAAAAATAGCCACATGTGGGGGCTACAGAAAAAGACCCGGGGAACAAAAGACGTGGAGACAAGAGCCGATCGGAAGGGGGGGGCCAAAGGGGGTTTTAACCGGCCCGAAAAACCTTCCCAACAGTGGGGCCTGACCTACAAGAAGCTGTTAAGAAAAAAAAAGGGAAAGGTGAAGGGTAACACCCGGGGAAAGACAGGGGGTGAAAACAAAAGGCTCCTTGAAGGGGGGGTGTCAAACAAAGAAGCAACGAGAAAAGGGAACAAACAGTGAAAAGCCGTCTGAAGGGGGGGAAAAAATGGGCGTCTTGTACGAAAAAAGATGGGGCTAAAAGGTGAAAAAAACGAGGGAGTCAACCGATAAGGCCTTTAACGGCAGGGAAAAAAAATCAAACAAAAGGCAAGGGACAACCTTATAGGGCGGCAGACATATCGCACCACATTCAGGGCAACAAAGCAATGGCTTGAAACGTTGGTTGGTTGGGGGGGTACGGCGGTGCACCGTTCAAAGGGACAAGGGCCGGGGTGGGGGGTTGAGGGCTACAATTTCCAAGAGGTACATAACTAAACATGAGCCAGACCATGACGTGGTAAGATCGATGAAAAGGCAAACAAATTACAGCCGGAAAAAGAACAGATCCATCAAAACTTCCAGAAAGAAAGACAGGACGGATAGCTGGGCCCGGGGGTTCTGAAAAAATTCTGTGAGGTGTCAAACACAGTGGGACGGGGGTTTCCTCCACAAACTTCAAGGGGGCAGGGTTTTCAATCGTCAGTGCGTTTGGGGAAAACCTGTAACGTTTTTACCTGACCAGGCGGGGCAGGACAACGGAAGCAAAACTGGACGGTGAGGAAATCAACTAGAAAGTTTAAGAGAGAAGGGGGTGGGAAAGTATTACAGGGTTTAATAAGAAACAAAAAGAAAAGTTGGTCGAGGGAGGGGAGGCAAGCCAAGGGGAGAAAAAATTACCATCTCAAAAGGTTTCCATCACGACGACCCTGGAGAAATGGTATCCAGGGAACATGGGTCGATTGGGGCCAAAAACATTTTGGCCGTCAAGCGACACCTGGGGGTTGGAAGGGGGGTCGGGACAGGTGCTCATGGGGGGAACAAACGAGACACTTCTGACTGATTTACCAGTAAGAAAAACAAGAAGGAAAAGAAAGGGGGAAATAGGGGGGAACACAATTCAACTAACCTTTTGTGAACAAGAACACGGGGCGAAATGCACGCCAGGGTTGGCTAGGCGGTCAAAAGGGGAGGGGGCAAAAACCCTTACTCCCAGCAGCCCAGTGAAAAATAAAAAAAAATTGAGTATTTTTTTTTGGGACGGCTGAGAGGGTATCGGAGGGAGGCTGAACCTGGGGACCTCGGTAAAGTTCACCGAAAAAACGCCCACGTCCATCACGGGGGAGACTTGGAGAAAAAAGGTAGAAAAATACAACGTTGGACGGGGTTTGAGGAAAAGCGTAAAAAACATGGATGGGACTCCGAGCTGGGGGCTGGTCAACGAATGGGGTGTGAGGGGTTTTGGGGTACGGGGGGGGGTCGAACCCCAGGTACCAACCAACATAACACCCAGCTCTTCGTGAACCAGTGGTGAAGGGGGGTCAACCGAGGAACAAGAAACCCGCTCGTGGGGGGTGGCGCAAGACGAACTCGGGGTGTGGGTCGAGAGAACGCCAACCAGCCGAAAACAAGCAAGTAACCGTGGGGTGTGTGGTATTAAAAATCGCAAAGGGGTAACACAGCTGGGTGTCACGGGGGGGAGGTTGAAAACAGGGAGACCATCTACCGAAAGCCTCCTCAGTAACAAACAAACAAGCGACTGACGGGCGGCTTGACAGAGCCTTGCAACTTGGTCCAAACGAAACCCATGCGAAACCTTTTCCAAATGTCCCCTCAATGGGACAAAATTAAAAAAACCCCGAACAACAAAAAGAAAAACAAAGGGTTGGGCCAGTGTTCTGCCCTCCAAACTATGGCGATGGGGTTGGTGGGGGGGTTGGGTAGCACCAGGACGAGGAGCGGAGAGGGAGTTGTTGGTCAAAATGCGGACACTTTTTGGGGAGTGAGTGAGGGTGTTCGCCCAAAAGAAAGTAAAGGGGGCGGTGGTATGGGGGACTTACTAGGAGCACGAACTGGTCAGTCACCCGGACCGAAGAAAACACAAAAAAAAAGGCAGTAATAACCAGTGGGGGACCTAATTTCATTGGGGAAACGTAAGAAAAAACTGGAAAGTGAAAAACTAGGAACCAGTTTCAGGGGGGACACAAAGGTAAGTGGATGGGGGTTAGGAGTGCACGGAGGTGTCAAAGTTGAGTTTCGCCAGGATAAATCAGAACGCGGTCGCAAACCCTTGGGCAGCCATGGCCACAACACGGTGGTAGGGGGTGTTCAAAGGGGCTGGGGGGAAAGAAGAAAAAAGGGAAGGGAAACAAGGTTTGGCATCGAACCCTGTTGACGTCGGGTGGGACAGGACCACGCTGAAGAAAGTTCAGATGACAAGTCCCGTTGGACGGCCAAACGGAACAGGACATACGACGGGCACGGTGGCAATTCAACCAGGGGGCTAGACAACCCCAAAAGGCCGGTGGCCAAACTAATAAAGGTTAAAAGATACGAGATGTTGAAGGGAAACTCCGACTGGGAACACTCTTTCTGAAGGGGAAAAAACGGAAACTGAAGGGAAAATATGTTTGGGGTCGCAAAAAATTACCCAGAAAAAAAATACCAAAGGAAGGGAGGAAGCAAAAAAATTGAAAAAAAGGGGATTTGGGGAAACGTCGCTTGAAAAAGTCCCTGGGGATGTTCGAAAAAAACGACAGCGGGGGTGGGGGTGGGAGGGAGACAATTTTCCGGTGGCGAAAAGGGTTCCCACAAGGAGGGGGAAATTTAAGGTGAGGTAAACCAGTTCAGCAGGCACGTGAGACTGGGCCAAACCCCGTCGTTTCGAATGTGAGAGAGTGGTGGAAAAAAAAACGAGGCCGGAGGAGTTTCTGACCACTGAAAGGCACGGAGTTCGGGGGGAAGAAAAAGATTGGGAGACAAGAGTGGGGTTCATGGAAATCCCCGAACAAGTGGGGGGTGGAAGAAATTGGGGGGGTAAGAGACTATCTTGTGACAACTACGCCCTATGTGTAACGGGGGAGGTGTTCACTGACAAGGACCAGAAGTGGGCGCGCAAAACTAGGCAGGGAGAACAAACGGGGTTCCGGACAGAGAAAGTCGGCAAGCAGACGTTGCATGAAAACATGTCTTTGCCGGGCCAAAAACTGTGGCCAGAGGCTTGTGGTTTATCAGGAAAAACAGGGCACAAGGAGGTGAAACGGGGGGGAGGGGGGGAGAACACGGGCCGAGCACAGGTGAACTTCCACCCAAAAAGACCAACCATGGGGAGGAACAGGGAGGGACTTGGCACGAAGGGGGGACCAAATTGGGGGGCCAACAAGGAGGAAGAAACTTAAAAGGGTAGCCAAGGTTCGTTGGATCTTCTACATTACAGTGAAGGAAGGTGAAGAAACTGAGCCATCTCTTAACAGGGGAAAACGACGTAAGGGGGAATACGACTTCAACCCGAGACCAAATTTGGTCGGCCCAGCCTGCACTGGGTTGGTGGGGGATGGTTGCCAGAAGGAAAAAAAGAAAAGGGCCAACACGACCAATGCAAGGAAGGGGGAAACAAAAAGACCGGGGGCCCGTGGCACCAACAAAAAGACGAGAAGAAAAGGTGCGCCACCTCAGCTAAGCAGCCAGGAGGGAACGAAAGCCCCAGCAAAGACGAGAAAACATACCCTATACCAACGTTGGTAGCCTGCACCACCCGCACCACGCAGAAAAGAAACACCACGACAAGTAAGAAAAGTGTGGAAAGAAAAAGTCGTTTGGTTCACAAAAAAAGGGTGGGTTGGCTGGGCCCCCTCCTCCGAAATAGACCGAAGGCGAACTCATTGTGGCCAAATACGAAAAGGGTGAAGAGTCCGTAACCCGACACAGCAGAAGAAAAATCCACCCACACGGACGAAAAAGAAGAGAAAAAAACCTCCCGAGTCGGCAGAAGCAAAAAAAGAGGGACCTCCCTCCACCCACGAAGAGGAATCCCATGTGGAGCTGAAGGACAGAACACGTTGAAACCTCAAGGGGTGCGAAGGAAAAAACGGGGTCAAGGGGCCCGAAAACCGAAAGGAGCAAAGACAAGAACAGGGACGTTTGTGAAACACTCACGGGGGGTAAAAGTGTCCCAAAGCAGAGGAATCTTCAAAAAAAGCACATTTGATGGGGTTCGAAGGAAATGGGGGTGAATAAAAAAAAAACGCCGTCAGGGTAACCTGTGGGGCCAATCGGCTGTAATGAAAGCCAGCCCAAAGACCAGTTCCAGGCCCTGAAGGGACCAAGGGCCCAGTTTAAGCGGGTTTCCAGTCAAAAAAGGGGGAACAACCAGGTTGCCCCGTGGAAAGAATGGGCGCCAGCGACAAAACACCTCCCACCATCAACGGTTGTCGCCGCCTTCGCCAGCCCCCAAACACTGGGTCATGTGCAAGGTGGTGCGCCGCGGGGGCAGACAGAAGTTTTTGTCAGGAACCAGCACTAAGAAAAAGCATTTCTGCGAGGGCATGAAAAAGGAAGGAAAAGGCGGGAGGGAACCTCAAGGACAGGGAAATGG
>Ga0179593_1350539_pt1 | contig 12057 bp, 16 predicted proteins | sample CZODoug2_1_08_16_FD_185931 | JGI IMG/M metagenome (GOLD analysis project Ga0179593, IMG submission 185931) | Vadose zone soil fungal communities from Angelo Coast Range Reserve, California, USA - CZODoug2_1_08_16fungal (PacBio error correction) | ecosystem: Environmental > Terrestrial > Soil >...
AAGAGGTTCACGTCTGGGGGGTATTGTATGGAAGGGAATAACCAAATTGCTTCTCGTAAAAAACGAACGGAAGAAAGAAACAAACGTACAAGAATGAGGCGAACCACACATGGTTCCGGCGGGGGAAAAGACCTCAGAATCAGAGTTTGACGCGGGGAAAAGAAATGGAGAACAAAATTACTTTAAAGAAGGTAGGGACCTGAGGATTGCAATTAGATGCAGAACAAGGAAATAGTTACTCAGGGTTGTCACTTAAAGAGAAAGAGGCTTGTAGATTAGTGCACACAACAAGAAGAGACTGCTTCCGGGTGACATCCAGGAGGCGAAACGGGTGGGGGGGGGTAAGCTCTCAGCGCAGTCGAGGGGGAAATCACAGGCGTGCCTTTGGGCCTTCCTCAGGGGGGTGGGCACAATGGGGAAGGGACTGTTTCTATGGTGTGCTACAGGACGTTAGGGTCTCGGAAAGCATGGGACACGTGCCAAAGCCATCGGCTGAAGCTCTGGTCGAAGCGTGGGATACATACGTGCTGGGACCAAGAGGTTCCACAGATTTCAAAGGGTGACCAGGCGTGGGGGGGGGAGGGCATGGTAGCGACTAGTCCCCTAAGTTTTGTGCTTCAGATGCATCTCGTCGTTGTGCTTAGGGTGAACAGGGAAATGGAGGACCTATTACGAACCGGGCGAAAGGGCTACACACCTTAAAAAGAAAAATACATGAAGAAGAGAAAAAGCTGAAGTTTTTTCTATAATACGCTGGCGTGTGGAGAACTCTGTTGGGGGGCAATATCCCCTCGGGGAGAAGTAATTAGATTAAGCACCTATGCAGGGAGAAGGTGACCAAGATAATTTGAGAAGGAAAAAAAAAGTGATGTGAGAGCGTGCGCTTCAAACGAAGGAGAAGGAAAAAAGAACGCTCGATCCCACCCCCTTCAACTCAAAAGTCATGAATAAAAGCACTTGGGGTCTTCCGAACAAGATAACGCCGGGGGCTAATTGTTAGGGGAAAGAAAAGGGAGGGGCCAATCACGACAAAAGAGAACCACACTCCGGCCATAAGGAGGAAGGAAAGGGAAAATCTTGAAATTCGGAATTTTAAGGAGTTTACAAGATACTCGCATGTAATTGGGGAAGATGAACTGCCAATTGAAAACAATTACCTAGGGGGAAGGAGGGAACCCTTCTTACGTAGGTTTCTTGGGAACCCCGGGAGCGGAAACTCTTTCCAAGTGCCTGTGGTTTTTTTATTAAAAAACAACAGGTTTATTAGTGTTGTTGGGGAGGTGGTCCCCCCTTTTGCGAGGTCCATTCAAAGGAGGGTGCTCCGCGGGGCCCCCCGAACGGGCAACGGCCCCGACACGTCACGGCAGAAAGTTCCGAAGGACAGATGTCATCAGGGAATGAAGGGGGAAAGGGGGGAAACAAAAAAACCAGGCCGGGGAATCGTACAGAAAAAAAACAGTGGATGCAATGGAGGAGTCGAGACGACAGCAAAGTCTACCGAAATCTCCACACAAGCTGACGAGAGGGGGGTCAAGCTCTTGGGGGGGGGGACTTGGGACACCTGAGAAGATTCTGACAGAGAGGGGGGAAGAATTACCGGTCGTGTACTGTAGAAAAGTACACGACAGAAAGGCAAACACAGTACTGGTTCTTCGAGAGTCTTGGCGACCGCCTGAAATGAGAGGCGAACAAAAGGGCAGAGGGGAGGAAATTGCCCTCGACAAAAAAAAAAGAGGGGGTTCGCTCACCCACCAGTCAAAAGACAATACTTCAGGGAACGAAAGGGCGCGGGAAACCCATGACATTTGAGGTAAAGAAGCTCGCGGGAAAGACGTCAGTGAGAGGACGAAGGTCTAACGAACATCATAAAAGAGTCGAGTTTGGGTTCCAGCGGTTCTCTCATAAACTTTTGGGCAAGTATACGGAAAATCATCGCTAACAAGAAAAAAGGAGACGGCGACAGGGAAAAACCTAAAGAGGAGAGAAGAGCCCATCTGAAGGACAAATATGGTCAGCACTTGAGGGGGTCAAAATCAAAGGTGATGATACTATCAAAAAAGAGGAGGGTACATCATTCACGAGGGACCACTGCGGACGCTGGAGAGAGGGGGGGGAAGGGGAAGAACGTACGGGAGACATAATGATAACTCCCATAGGGGAGGCTGAAAAAATGAAGGATAGCCTGGAGCACACTAGCCAGAGGACCTATGAAGAAGTAAGACGACAAGCGCGGTAAACGGCAGGAAATGTGCAAGGAAGGCACCAAGGAAGGAATTCAAAGTTTTTTACTTAACTGGCCGCAAAAGACGTGGGGGACTCCGGGGAGGGAGACCAGTTCAGACCGTTTCGTCTAAAGTAAAAGAAAAAGTCGAACTCTGGGAGGGACTCGTCTAAACGGGATGCCCGCGCTAAAGGGGTGGAGGGGACAGGCGATCCCAATTGGCTGGGCCATCGGCGTAAACGGGTCAATAAAGGGAGGGGACGGTGCAACTGCTTCGGAAAATATGGGGAGGGGCAAATAGGGGAACCCTTATCGCTAAGTGCATCTGGTGGATTAGAGAAAACTAGACGCGGGAAGGTGAGCAAAAAAGAAGAGAAAGGAGGAAACCGGCGCTCATACTGAGTTCGATGAGACTCAGAGAGAGACGAGTTAGGTCTTGACTTTCCGACATACACCATCCAAACTACGGGGAAAGAGTCTAGGGGGGAAGGTTGAAGCGGCGCCGGCCTCAAAAGGGGGAAAAGAAACTTCCTGTCTTGACATAAAACATTTTCCGCCAGAGGGCAAAATCCTCTATTTCAGGGAAAGACACCATATCTAATTGCGAAAACGACGTGAATGCAAAAAAAAAGAGAAAGAAAAAACGACCAGTGCAAGTCAGAGACCGCTATGAGGGCGGATGGAAGTCGTCGGCATCTTCGCCAGGGGGCGATCAGAAACAATGGCTTTCTGTTTCGCAGCGTGGGACCAAAGGAAGAGGACGATAAAGGACAGCACTGGTTGTCAAATCTGCTTCACAACACAAAAAAAGGAGGAAGAGAGGAGGACATCCACTTGGGAAGGAGCGGCGTATTCATAGGACAACCAAGCAGGAGGAAACAGGAAAATCCATTTTTGGGATAGAAAAGTCATTCGAGAGAAGATACGGAATCCGTAATCTCTGGAAAAAACAGGAAGGGGGGAAAGGTCGGGGCCCGTTGATGTCAATTTTTCATGAAAACGTCGGTTTGTTGGGGGGAAGGAGGCGGTAACTTGACGAAAATAATACTTGGTGGAAAATCAGTATGAAGAGGAAAATGCTACAGACCTGGGTTTGCCATCGAGTGAGGGGACTAGAAAAAAAAAGGCAATGCTAATATGATGACAAAGTTGGGGGGTCGCAAGGAGCGCTTCAATCCAAAAAGCCAGTTACGCGCCCGCGGAAGAGAAAGAAAAAGACCGATGAGCGGCGAAGTGGACGTAATCATCAGAAGGCCGAGAAGAGGCGAAAAAAGCGCGCTTGGGGGTCTGAAGAAACTAACCAGATGCCCTTGAGAGAGGGGGAAAAGGGGAAGATGCCAGAGACGAAAGGAGAGCAGCAGTGAAAAAAGGGGGAGGGGCAACTTTGCGACGACCTAACTCGGGCAACTCCCATCTGATCAAAAAAGGAATCGGTTCAAATCGGTGCACGACTATTCCAAATCAAAAGGGAAAGGTTTTTTCATTAGGGGCGAAAGGTGGAGAAAAGATATCTGGGCAGCACGGGTAGACAGATGCCGGAGTCCAGCCGAACAACATTCTGACCATCATTTGAGTAGGGGGAAATGATCATCGTTTAAAAGAGTCGAAGTCATCTAGCTGCCCGCTCGGAAGTCATTTGAAGTCGGGAAGGATGATCGTGGGGGCTCCCAAGGCCGCTAATATCGCATCAGTCCCCAATCGGGGCTCATCGACATGCGAAGTAGGGGGGGAAGAGAGAGGCGTACTCCAGTGCAAACCGGCCGTAGGATTGATGGATAATGGAATTTCTATCTAGTTACATTGATGCCGGGCAAAAGGGGAACTTTCGAGGGGGGGGGTGGAACGCAGTAGGGGTCCGGTTACGTCTCCTCGACTGCTGGGATGGTGGAGCGATGAAATGGGTTAAATAGAAAGGGGTCTCCCAAGTGAAAGGGAAGCAAAAGGGAATAGCAACACCAAAAAGACTCGTGCATAAGTTATGATGTGGTCGGAGAAAATAGGATTTCAACACGGGAAGCTCTGAAGAAAAGAAAAGTGGCTTGGGAGGAAGAAACTAGTGATGACTTACGTAAGTGGGAAGGTTACTGTTGGCTGAGCGAAGGGGGGACCAGGTAGGGCACCTAGCGATGCTCATTGCGAAGCGAAAGTGACAGAAGAGGAAAACTCGTCGCGGGAGAAACAGTCTTTTTTGGTGCGTGTTCGTTAAGGGGAGAAAAAAGGAAAAAAACAACGCCGCGCATTGCAGGCAGTATGTGGACTTTGATATCGGCGGAAATGAACATCCAAGGGGAAGAAAAAGAGAAAACCCGCGAGTAAAGCGGAGGATCTTGTCGAAGTATGGGGCTATAATCACTCATGTGGGGGTCTAACATGGGGATTCGCGGGGGAGGGGAGAAAAGATACACGGCGGGGTAGTTTTTTTTCGCAAAAAAAGGGAAAGAGAGAGTATTCCTTGATGAACTGAAAACTTCATGATCAGGAAAGGGAGCACAGGCGCGCCAGGGAGTTCAGACGTAAAAACCGGTTGGACAAATAGAACCCAGGAAGGACGGCTGAACGAAGGAATGCGGGGGAAATTTGAACGAAAAAAAAGACAAGTTAAGACCAGGTAAGCCGAAAGGGCAGAGGATAGCTCGGGTTGGCAGGGGGGCGTCAGTGCGGGCCCAAGAGAAAATTAGCCGGAGGAGGGGAAAGATCGGACTTGGGGGTAAGAAGGGCGACTGCTGTGCCTTCAAGCAAAGAGAATGAGGGATCGTTGGTGGTGGATGGGGAAGCAACTGCTTTATTCGTCAAAAGAAAAAAGGGGGCAAAAAGGAAATAACTTGGGGCGGGGAAACATTTAGAAAAAATGCGTGTCGAGTTGAGGGGGGAGGGGATTGCGCGCCGGATTGTCGAGCGGGAAGGAAGCGCCTCAATAGCCTCCAGCCGTAACGGTCGGCGAAAATTCGTAAGAGAAAAGGTAAAAAAGCTAGTGGGGAAAAGAAGAAGACGTGCACGTTCTCTTTGAAAAAAAAGGGGAGGGAAACCATGACAGAAGGCGTCAACAATTTAATCTCTGAGCAAAAGGATAGAGTCCGGTCAAAGGCTTTATTACAATCTGCTGCGAGAGACGCTTGCAGGGAACAGCAGAGGAGTGTCTTCCTAGGAAAAAAAAATCCCTTTTCAGGAGAAAAAAAAGAAGAGAGAATTGGACCGGAAGAACAGGTTAAAAGGGTGAAGGTTGAGTCTAACCATTATATTACACAATGGGATGTACTGGATGCAACAGGAGAAGGGAAAAAGCGGTCCACATAAAAAAAGGGGGGCCCCCTGCCGCGCTCAAAGACCATCCTTGGTATCGAAAAGAACAGGGGGATTATACATCAAACACCGGTCCTAAACCAAACACCGAAAGGCACACAGCGGGCAGAGAAGAGGAAGAGAGGACAACGGTCCAGACAATTTGGAAATAAAACGGCCATTCCGCTGCAGCCTGGTCGAATTCGGAATTTCATGGTGATCCGGAGACATGACATATATTAAAGGTCAAGTCTTGAAAAAGAGGAAAACCCATAATATCATTCAATCCTCATAACAGAATTTCGACGAAAAGGGGGTGGTTTGAGGAAAGCATTAAAGGCAGCATCGGGGATCACAGAGTAAATTACCTTTTGATTGAGGGAGCCATAAAAGTATTTAAACCGAGCAAAAAAAAAAAGGAGAGACTTGTAGTTCAGCCGAAATGGAGGGGGGGGGGAAGGCCCGAGGTGACAAGGGGGGGTGACGGAGAGAGGGGGAAGAGAGTATATCATTTGGATTTGAAATTATACATAACAATATAAGACTGCACATCGAAGAGTAACAACAACAAAGGGGGGGAGGGGAGGGAAAGGAAGGACCTAGAGAAGCTGTTAGAGGAGGGGGGTATAGGGATAGGTCAGGAAAGGTCAAGGTTTCTGAACAACTCTACGGAACAAACCAAAAAGGAAACTCGGCGCGGAAAACGCACAATTTCGGCTGACTACCTCAAAGAACCGCATGGGGGGGGGAAGAAAGGGGGGGACTACTTTATGAGGTAAATACGGGAGGGTGGGGAGTGGGGAAAACAGGAATTAAGGGCCAGGAACTCCTGGACAACACAGTCAGGATCGAATCCGTGTCCTTAAGATGAAAGGAGGCTGATCGACAGGGGGAACATCATAAGGCCTAGCATCATTGGGGACAGGAGTTCTCCGGAGATAAAGAATTTACGCATCTCGAGGAGAGACGGGGAGCAGGGGGGAAAAAAGCAAGGAGTGAAAGTTTCGTCGCTAGGTGAATGCGTGAGTCGGGCTGGTGTGTGTGAACAACGTAAGGTAACGCAATCAACGCAAGAAAAAAAGCGCGGAAAAGAGGGGTGAGCGGTGTCAAGGGTTGCCACCTGCAGTTGCAACAGGTCTTCGGGGAATGCACAAAAAAGCAATGGGGGGGGGGGGAATATCATTTTAGACGACCTTGAAAGACTTTGTGTAAGGATGTTAGGAAGGCTGACTACGGCGTGGTGAGGAATAGCGGAAAGGGGGGGGGCGCACCTACGGCGCACAAAGGAAAGGAGTAAGCTCTAGAGCACAGAAGAGCAATCCGAACGTATTCTATCGGGGGAAGAAGAGAGAGGCAATTGTTTGCTCCTGCTTTGTGGTCAGACCCGACGACGGGTCAAGATCTCTATCAAGCCAAGAGCAGGTCTGCAAGGGGAAGAAAAGAGTGTTCAGCAAAAAGGATGGTGGATATTCTTTCAAAAAGGTACGGCAAGATAGGAAAAAATAGCTCTCTATCCACCCCTGCAAACGTCAAATCATTGAGCATGACCCGTACAGGGGCTTCAGCCAGTACAATCGGGGGAGAAGTGGGAATGGAAGGGAAGAGGTACAGAAAGAATAAACAACGCATCTGCTAGAAGAGTGGGGGAAAAGAAAGAATCTCTACTTTCGTTAATGATATTTTCAGATTGGAAGAAGACGGGATGTAATGGGCCGGGAAACCAGCCAAGGGGAAGACATAGATTGAACTGCCTTTCGATCGGAAAGGTGGTGGCGTTTTTATCTTGCAACCCGCGCGGGAACCTTCAGACCTACGTGATTTCGTGTGGGATCCGAGTGTCCCAGGGGAAAGGGAAGGAACTCTAACAGGCGGGAAAGGAAAAAAAAGTGAACCATGCATTACATCACAAAGGGGGGGAAAAAGAGAAAATAAATTGAAAAATGGAGACAAAACACAACTACTCCTGGACAGGAACGATGGTGGGGGGGGAAAAGACGAAAACCCCGCGAAAAGAAGGGAGGAGATTCTAGTCCTCTCAAGGAACACACATTGCCTTGGGCTGGATCGCGGAAGAAGGCTGCCTTTGAGTAACCTTAGAAGAGCGCGGCGCAAAAAGAGGGACAAGGCAGGCGCGGCAGTGTAAGGGCGGGGGGTAACAAGTCAAACTCTAAATACAAACGAAACGAAAAAAGAAAACGGTTAGTTCCTCTACAGACTCGGTGCAATGACAGACTGGAGGGATCCAAAAAAGGAGTCGACGGGTGCCGCTCGGAAACATATCGTCGGAAAAAGAAGGTCAAAGGAAATACGTCAAAAAGAAAGAGGGGACGTTCTAAAAGTCATCCAAGCCATGGAAGGTGGCAAAGTCGGAGAAGACTTGTTGAGAAAATTCTAAGAAGAACAGAAAGAAAAGAAAGGAGGAGGAGTGGCTGTGTTCTCAAGGGAGGGGAGAGGTCCACACCACACAACAACCAAACGGGACACAGGAATCACACTCATCAGGGAGACAACCAGAAACGAGAAGGGCGGCTGAGAAGGGAACCGAGCGGCGAGAAAAAAAAAAAAATCGAAAAATACATTTTTCTCACTGGGCAAGGGGAGAAAAAGAAAATTAAACTGTATTTGCATCAATTCCAACGGGACTTCACTGGCCGGACGAGGATAGTAAGTAATGAAATGTATCAATGAGAATGGAGACTACCAAGGGGAGAGGAAGAAAGAGGGCCCTGGAGAAAAAAAGATCAGCTTACGGCAAGAGAAGAGCCGTCAAGATAATTGGGGGTGTTGGTGGGGGGGGGTTGTGGTGGGGGGTTTTGGGGGGGTTTTGAATGGGGGGGGAAAAAAAGAAGTATTCCATTTTCAATCTAATGGGACAACTGTGTTCGAAAAAACAAGGGGTTTCGGTCATGGCCTCCGGCCTTTGATCAGGGGGTCTGCCCCAAGAGGGCGCACACGTTACGGGAAAAAAGGGAGAAACACGTCGGAAACTGGTGGAAACTTCTCAAAGATCCCGCGCTCGGGGGGAAGGTCGGCAGAAATGGGGGGATAGAGTTAAGTATACTGTGGAAAGGGCCGGCTTTGGCGGTTCACTGAAATGCTGGGTAGCGGGAACGGACAGAATCGCAATCAAAATGTGGGGGTCATTATCGCACAAAGGAGGGATTCGTCCTCTCGGCCTATAGTATTAACGGAAGACTTCTCATCGGGTGCGATTGCCGAGGGGAGAGGGGAAGGGGGCGCTGGCTTGCCGTAAAGAGGGCAACCTCCAACATGAAGGGAAGAGGCAGGATTTGTGTTAGGGCTCGTAGATTCCTCCTCGATGCATAAACAAAGTCAAGGATTACGCATTTGCGCTCCTACTCCAATAAAAAGAGAGGGAGACAAGTCCAAAAAGGGGGGGGAAAAAACCGACGTTGTCTTTCAATGGAAAAAACTTCCCCTACCATTTCGTGACAAAGAGACGGGGGACGTGGGAGTGCGGTGGGTGCTGTGGTGGTGGATTTGAAGGGGGTGACGTGTGCAGCGGGGAAAGGAAAGATCGGTGCGGGGCGGTGGAGGGGTCAACACTGCATCCACACAGGAAGACACACAACCAACGTGTGCCAAAAAATAAAAGTAACAGGAAAAATCACGGCTGGGCTGGGGAGAGGGGTGCAGGTCAACGAACGTGTACTGGGGGGACGGAAAAAAAACAAAATTCATATAAAATCAGAAGGCCACAAAGACAAAGAATAAAAAGTAAAAATCCCAGATCACACTCTCGGACCCCCACAGGGCGTATGCGGGCACAAAAAAAAGTAGGAGGAACATGAAAGCCATGTGGAATGAATGAAGAGAAATGGCATATCCTACTACTTTGCAGAAAGGAAGAAGATCAAAGCGCGGGACGAATTGAAAAGGGTCGGGGACGGGAGGAATTTTGCAAGGGCAAGCGGGGTGGCATCCGATCTTGGGAAAGGTGGAAAGAAAAAAGAAAAGGGATGGTGGCCAGAAGAGGAGCAACATGCTTAGAGTAATGGTGTATGAAAACAAGGGAGGGGAAGGAGGGAAAAGCCTAACTGGCCATGCGAAGATTCCAATAATTTTGGGTAGGTGCAATCGCGCGGCAAGAAACAGAAGATCAAAACTCCAGCGAAAGCTCCGACGGGAGGAGGAGGGCCGTCCGGGACGGCGTCCGTCCGGAATAGTCCTAAGAAAAAGAGGAGAGGGACTATAATTCCCCAGATACATTGATAGAGGGGGAGCTAGGCCCGCTACAACAGAGAAACAAAAGGGGACCGAAAAAGCACGGTGCGATGGCCATATCCTAAATTCTACCAATAAAGATTATCTCCGAAAGATAAACCATGATAACTTGGGGAAATCTTTGCGACGATAAAAAATTCTACGTTTGGCAATATAGTCAGAAGTGAAAAGGAGGGCGCAGCCGGAGAAAAAAGGGGCCGGAGTCAAGGACTTACAACACAAGGGAGGAAAGAAAGGGGTGGCCTTCTATTTTCCCCACTATCGTTTCGCCAAATAGCTCAAATCGCTCCGGCTCGATTAAGTATCGGAAAAGAGACGTTGTGAGACCGCTAAAAATCAGCAGCCTCCCCGGGACGGGAGCATTATAGAAAAGACTACTTATTTAATGACGACTCGGAGGACCCTCAAGGAAGGAAAGGAATTGATGAATACTGGAGGGGGTCTATATTATAATAAGGAATTGGAACGAAGTGGAACCAGGGGGGAAGGGAAGGGCTGGGATATGCAGAAAGCAGAAGTTGGGGGGAAGGCACCTTCAAACCTCTTCGATTTGGGTGGGTCCGAGGTGAGTGAAACTAGGGGACCATTTCGTAAAAACGAGAAGGCACCGGATGACAAAAAAGAGAAAAAGCGACTTAATAGGGGGGTTTCGGTAGAAACTTCTATGGAAAAAAAATCGCTATCTTCCTGGCCAAAGGGCCAAACTGGGAGGGGCTCGCAAGGTGGAAAGTGGGGTCAAGTGAAGGGGTGGGCTGAGCGAAAGGGAGGGGGTAATGACCGCTCTCTTGCCAGTGGGAGAAAAGAAACGGAGTTCATGGCGGTCGCAAGAGATAGCGCGGACCCCATCTTTGTTTAAGTGTAACTGTCGAGTGACGTTTCGGACGGTACGAAGGGAGGGAGGACCATGCAGAGGATTGGGGAGAATCAAAGAGAAAAAGGTGAGGAAAAAAAATTCGATAGGGAAAAAGGAGGGGAAAAGATAAATAGCGGGGTCTCTTGATGAGGGACTGAACAGCCCAAAGTGCAGAACGGGTTGGAGGACGACGCAGAAATCCTCCCGGCAAGGAGGGTGGTGGGAAAGTTAAATGTTATATGGAAAGGGATGAAATAATAAATTCGCGGTAACATGGACGCAAAGGGGGGGGGTTCCTGCTTTCCCCCGGGGGGTGGGACCAAGAGATCCATGAAAGTAACGGGCTAATAGTTAGAGCGAAAGGGGGCGGCAAAAAGAAAAGGGAAAAAAAGGGGAAGCGAACTGCAGGGATATTTGGTACCCGTGCGAAGAATTCCCATTACAATGCGCGCATAGAAAAGCTGAAAATAATTTAAGGGGAAAAGCATGTAGGAGAAAAGGAGGGGGATGGGGCAAGCCCGGGAGAAGAGGGGGGGTTCGTGATTGCCTAAAAACTTCCTAGCAAAGAACCCAATTGAAAAAAGAGGGAGAGAAGGCCGCCAAAGGGGAAAAAAGTAATTCTTTTCGTTTTGTAAGGTGTGGGGGAGAGGAGAGAAGAGGTCGAGCGCTGCGGCCGCCAAGCGCAAGAAAGTCAAAACTCAACTCTGGAAGAATAGTGGCGCACTGCGACCATTTTCTGCACGAATCGCACAAGTAAAACGTCAATGTATCTTGACCAAAAAAGAGAGAAAAGGGACCGATTCTTCTCGCCAAAAGGATCGCCGCCAGTCGGTGATTTCGGTCGGAGGGGACGCTTAAAAGTCAAAGGAGCGGCCTAGGCAAAAGGCACGAAGACAAAGACTTAGATATTCCGCCAACAGCCAGAAAAAAGTGTTGAATTAGGCTCTACCATGATCTAAAAAAAGGGGAGGGGGGGGAAACATTCCGTGGTGGAACAGCGGGCAACCAACTATGGATCCAGCTGCCATCGGGATGACGCACGCCGGGCGGGATTAGAACATCCTGTTATTAGCACAAAAGGCGCAAACCGTAAACAACCGAACGTAGCTGCAATAATTCAAAGGGATCCCTGTGAGTAAAAACGAGACGCAAAGAATTGGGATGCGCGCTTCAATTTCTGGGCATCCTGAGAAATAACAGGGACATTCGTGGGAAAAAGAATATCATCAAGAATTATTACACTGACGACGATCTGACTTGGGGGAATGGCAGGCCATCCTCGTTCCAAAGGGGAATATTTATTTGAAGGATTTAGAAGTCAAGGTCGGATTGGAAGTGAGGTAGTAGCAGGAGGGGGACGCGCCAGGGGATGGGAATGGGGGAGGTTATCGGAGGGGGGTTGAAAGATAATAATTGTATTTATAGAGAAAGAAAAATATAAAGACTTGACCATCGTAGA
>Ga0179593_1485913_pt1 | contig 12056 bp, 11 predicted proteins | sample CZODoug2_1_08_16_FD_185931 | JGI IMG/M metagenome (GOLD analysis project Ga0179593, IMG submission 185931) | Vadose zone soil fungal communities from Angelo Coast Range Reserve, California, USA - CZODoug2_1_08_16fungal (PacBio error correction) | ecosystem: Environmental > Terrestrial > Soil >...
AATTGCAAATGCACGGTTTGGGGGGTCGTCGGGGGGAAAGGGGTGTGAGGGAGAAACCAGGAGAAGCCTCCGGAATAACCGAGGGAGGGGAGAAAAATCGTTCGACAGTGACAAATCATCGTGGGATGACCTCCACGGGCGCACCTTAACTGGAAAGATTTCACTTGGGGGGAAGGGGGTACAAAACTTCGGGACTGCCACAGGGCGGATGAAAACAAGGGGAGATACAAAGAGGGGGGAGATTGTAAAAATGACCACAAAACAGGGGGGGGGGGGGGGACAGGGGGGGGGCTTGGATGGGAAAAGTCTTCCCGCTGAAAAATTTCCACTGGGGAGAAAGTCTTAAGAGGAGGCAACTAGAAGAAAAAAAAAACAAAAAAACGGAGGAATGACTAACGGGGAGTAACGAAAGAACTCTCACAACTAGGTGTATGGTCGAACAGGACACGAGACTTCCGAGTGCCCCTTCACGCCACAAAAGGTCCAATAAATGAAAGCGGGGAAACCCCCACCGCCAAATAGTTATCACCTCCGTATCACACCCTGTGGGGCCGATCCCGAACCGAGGGATTCACAAGAAAAAAAAAGAAAAAAAAAGAAAAATCTCGAAAAAAACATCCGGAATGCATGCAGGGGAAAACGAGGCCCAAATAAAACACGGCAAGAACGGTAGCTAACTTCCTTACTTCTATGCTATACTAAGTTTAGGAAGACTACGGGAGACAGCTGGTTGAACACTGTGAGACTGAGATTAAAGCACTGTGTAGAAAGCTGAACACCCTACGAATAAAGGGGTAATACGCTACTACTAGGAAGTAAGACTGCGGAATACTTCGCCCCGTGGTCGTAGAACTGAGAGGAGAAAGAAACTTTCTCAACTATATCTCAAGAAGCGCTGAGGAATTACAAGTAAGGTGGGGGACGGTTAACGGCTTAAAAAACACCCTGCCAACCCAAACCCTCTCACCAAGAGACAATTAAGGAAAGAATGTCATGAAACGAATAAGGGGCCGACGGGACGTAACAGTATGTTTAAACAATGGGGACTAAATGACTGACCTATGGTCCACAACCGTCAAAACGAGGTGGGGGGAATTAGTAGACTCCGAAGGGAGAGAGAGATTTCCTCGTAAAAAGGGAAACATAAAAGGGGGAAGAGGATGACAGTCCAATTCCTTCCAGCTGGATAAGTCACTTTCTGGAACGCTCTCTTAGACATTGAAAAGGCTCGAAGAAGGGTGCCAGTAACCGAGATAAGGAAAAGGGGCCTCAACGAGAGAAAAAGGAAAAAGGAGTCGGGAGAAAAATAAGAGAAGCTTGAGGTACTCTCGGGGGGAAAAATGGAGGCAGAATGGGAAAAAACGACGCCGAAAAAGGGAAACTAGAGAGGCCACGGGAGACCGTAGCGACGAGGGACGTTTCGAAAGAAATCCGCAAAAAAGCGAAGAAAGAACCACTAATAAGAACACAAGCGGTCAAACGTGAAACGCATAACAAAAAACCATGGCAAGGAAGGAAGGAACCCGGGCTCGGCTGCTAACAATCTATTCAAAAATAGTCGGGGGAGGGGAGGCTCAAAAGGCTATCTTGATTCTGTAAGAAAGGGAAGTTGAAATTTCCTCCGCTGATCGGGTGGAAAGGAAATGGGTTTATGAACCGTGAACAACACATTTCAGTCCAACAGGAATAAATAAAAAACAAGGCGTCTAAGAGAGGCAGGCGACGGTGACGCCGGGTAAAAACTGAAGGGATGTGGCAGGAAGGGAGAGGAAACTCTACTGAAGGAGCTAGAAGAATCCTAGGGGGAAAGAGCATGTTTCCACCCGTAACGAAAAGGGAACCCGAAGCAGGAAGCTTGGGAAGTAGGTGGTCTGTTGGAGGGGACGGCGGGAACATCGTGGGAAGGGCGTAACCCAAAAAACACACATCACACATCCCCACAAAAAGCAGGAAGGATTTGAACAGACTTCTGAAGGTGAACCAAGGAAAAATCTTAAGTAGCGCTAACAAGGTGCAAAAACATGGTCCGCTTCCATACTCGAGAACTCAGAAGGAGGAGCGCTGACGCAACTAAAAATTATCTCAGAAAGGAGGTAGTTAGGAAGGATGGTCGCTAAGGGAACGAGTGGAAGATTAAAAGAGGCCTCCTAACCAAAAAAAACAGAAAAAGCGAGAACGGGACCCAACCAGAGAACAAGAAAATTCTGTATTTCTGTTGAGAAGGGTTGGAGCAGAGTCGATAGACAAAAGGAAAGCTTTGGAACAAGGGACGTGTTCGAGCCAGGTACGGAAACAGAATCGGCGCTTCACCAAGAAACAAACGGGGGAAGGCCTCCCAAGCGCGAGTTAGAACCTGAAAACAACACAAAAACAACAGAGGGCCGAGGAAGGTTCTAGTCCATTAGGGGGCACAAAAACACACAGGCCGTGGGGGAAAACCCGGCACCACCGTGAACCGTGTTTTTCGGCGTTCGGAGTCTATAGCACGGGAACAGCAGCTGGCGACCTGAGATGGGTTGATACATGCACGTTCAGAGAGCTGGTCAAAACTAAAGGAGAAAAAGAAAGTGAGGAAAGACGGGCTCTTGGATATCCAAGCTCCATAATGGGGAGGAGGGCGTCTGGCAGGGGACTCGAAAAAAGAAAGAGGGTGAAAGAGGAGGAGGATATCAGCGCACCTCTACGAATTCCCCACCCAACAACTAAGCGTTCGTTCTGTGCCAGAAATAAAAGTGCTGCCCCGGCAACTGGAGGAGCGTGCCCCATGACACCTTGTGAAAAAGCTGTTGCGGGATGATCCGTTCGCCTGTAGAGCTTTACGAGTACCCCGTTTCCCAGGGAGGCCTCTGTGGCGTCCTCACCCAAACTGCCTTTCCACTGTGTGAAAAGACCGGGACACATCGTGGCGGTCGATTCACTTCGAGGCCAGCCGAGACCACCTGGTCCGGTGTTCTTAGGTCTCGAAACTCTATTTTCTGGTGGCATCCAGAGAGGAAAAAGCCAATGATCAAGCTCAGACAAACATCTTCAAAAACCACACCCGATTCACAATCAATCCTAGCCAAAACTCAGTGGACAATCCCGTCAAGGAAACCCCCAGTCCACAAAAAAGAAAAACAGCTCCCCCCCTTTTCCAGCCGGATACCTCCCCACTTTCCATCTAGTCGTAGAAACCAATCACCCCAAAAAAAACATTGGCGTTCCAAAAGTGAGCCCCGCCATTCCAGGACCGACGATCATCGTGCGGACTAACGCGGAGAAAAAACGAACGCCAGGGGGACTGGGAAATTAACGGGCAGAAAGAGGCGGTCTTACTTGATTTCCTGGAAATGGATCGGATGGCGAGACTCGCCAAAAGTTTGTGGGGGGGGGGGGGCAAGGCAAAACAACGCAGGTACGGAAGGAAAGAACAAAAGGAAAAAAACGGGCTGGAACAAGCAGTAAGGAGGGAAGGGAGGAAATGTCTTTTTACTGTGTTTAAAGAATTTTGCTTCTTCGTCTTGCCTTAGTTCTGTCCTCGGAAGGGGCGGCGCTGTAGTGGTCTTGGAAGACGAACGCACAAGTAAGGTCTGAGGACGCAGCCTCAAGAGTTAATTGGAGGTGGGGTGGCCAAAAAGAAGTGGCGTCTTGTCGTCGGAAAGACACAGAAAAGGCGGCGGGTACGCTCGGAGGGTCAGTTGGGTAAATCTAAGGGTGGATCGCTCGGCGGTTCAAAGATTTTACGGTGTGAATGGGGTCGCCTTCGTTAAGCCTCCCCGCCTTTGTACTTGTGTGGACTCAGCTGACCTCGTTCCTGCGTTTTCTTTGACCGTTCCTCTAATACCAATGGGTCGAATTTGTCGTGAGGCATATATTACCGTCTTTTTCCCCAAATTGTCCGATTAATGGTGCAGTGGTGGGGTAAAGATTGGGAGGACCTGGAGCATGTGAGCAAGAACTCCTAGCTAATTGGGTCTGTTGGTTTTAAACCTCTGTGCCGTCGTCACAAGTTCGTTATTCCTTGTGTGAAATTTAGGCTTCTCCATTGGACCAAAATGGCCCCCAACAAACCACCTTGCCAAGGGTGTTTGGGAAGCCCTTCGTTAAAACTGGAACGTGGGTAGGGGCTTGTTGTTGGCAGGCAGTTTAAACCAGGTTGGTCCCGTAGGGTAGGGGGGAGGGGTGTGGGGAAATTCCAGAAAAAAGGGAGGGGGGGGGCCCTTAACCAAATCACACCACGTGGGGCACTTTACTCCACAAGAGCCCCCTTATCATTTCTCCCTCAACCGCCTCATCAAAAACCCTCTCCAACCCTACAGCGAAGCCCGTATCGAACTGTAAATGCAAAGAGAGAGAGTTGGGCGGTTACGATCGCCCACCTCCAAAATCAGTGTAGCCGATATAAAACTCGAGACTCAAAAAAGACAACACAACAACGGAGGTATACCCATAGAGAGATACAAGAAGGGGGTTGGAAAAGGGTGCCCACGAAGGTACGCCACGATCTATGAAGGGAGTTAGAGTCGTGGGGGTAATCCACAGAAAAAAAAAAAAAAAAGTAAACAACCGGGCTCTCAGAGAGGGGCGTCCTGAGGTTGGCAAATAAGTAACGAAGGGAAGAGACAATAAAAGAAAAAGAGCGGACTTGCGGAGGCTACCGAATACGGTAAAGACTCCTCCGAAACGCAGAAGCAAAACTAGAAGGGGAAGAAATAAAAAAAACGGGGCGGCCAGCCCATACTTGAGTCGAGTAGGAGGGAGAAAAGCACACTTGGCAGGGCACAAAAGAGCTCAACATAGAAAAAGGGAAAGCGCAGAAAAAAAAAGAGAACCGTTATAATTCGCGGCGTTGAATAGAGCCAGTGGGACCTCTACAAAAAAAGGGGAAGGCAGCAGGAATTGAGAGTCTGGGGGGGGGGAGGGAAACGTGGATGGCCCTGAAAGATAATCACGTTAGGCTCTCATAGCAAAGGTCGTGTGGGGGGGTGGGGGGAGAGGTTTTCCAGGGAGGGGGGATAGTGCATCGGCCCTATGGAACAATGGTCATCCCTGAAAAGAAGGAACGAGAAGAGCGTTCATGGGAACATCCATCAGGGCAAGGCAAAGCAAGGGACTGGAAGCTCATGACAGACAGGGGACTCCTCTAAAGAGAGAGGGAGAGAAGTGCTGCACATCCTCTTGACCTACCAACAGAAGAGGAGGACGGAGGCCCATTCTATCAAGGAGAGCGGCACCGGCAGCAAGAGAAATCACAAATGCTGGGGTATTCAATAATCACAAGCTAAAGAACTCTCTTAGTCATCGACAAGGGTACTAAAACCATCTGACGTTCTACCTAGGCTTTGTTGACGTTGCGAGAACCAGAAACTTGTGCTTTGGTCGGGCAAAGGAATTGGTCAACTGAGTGGGTGTGGGGCAATGAAAAAGGGGGATCCCGCCTTCGGACAAATGTGGTTTGAGAGAGTGGTATCCAAAAAAACTAAAGAAATCTGCTCCGGAAGGGGGGAGGAAAAGCTGGAGGACCGAGTCAGTTTGATTAAGGGTGATAAGAAGAAAGCCGGACAGGGTCCAATGCCCCTGAGAGAAAACTACTACTCCGAAAGCGCTCAAAAAAAAAAAGGATTGGACAGAAAAAGCCGAGCTTGGTCGAGGTTTTCCTTCGTTTTCGGTACGCGCTGTAGTCAGTTTTTTTCGGTCGGAGGGAAGAGGGTGGACGTAAAAAAAATACAAACACAAAAACCGAGCTAAATCATTCCTTTCAGTCGAAGATGCTTTCGCTACCAGGAAGTGAAGAAGACAATACAAGGTTCGCGATCAGGAAGATCGAAGGGAACGATTTTCCCGGGGAGGGGCAGGAAGGGGAGCGAACGGAGATAATTTAACGGGGGGGGGGTTAACGACGGCTGGAACAATTCAAGAAGAACCGAAATCACTAAAGTAAGACTTGTTTGGTCAAAAGAAAGAAGAGGAGACAAAAAAGAGGAAAGCCGGACATCCGAAAAGGAAAGAGGAGAAAAAAAGAGGCAATAGGTTCCACGTTCGGGTCAAACTTCGTACTCGTGAAAGTAGAAACGTGAGAGGGTCTTGACTACTAGGAAAGTGGAAGGATAAGACCGTTAAAACTTTCTCAAGGTAAACCAGCGCTTGGAAGATCCGCGGACGCATAACGGTGCAGGCTCCAGTTGGGAAGAGGAGATCATGAGCAAGAAAAGGGGAGTGTGTTCACGAACCTGGCCCTATGCAGAAGAATGTTACCTGATAACTACAAAAGGAAGAAAAAAGCAGAAGGGAAGGAGGGGAAGGCAAAGAACGGCAAAGGGAGCCTGCGGTGAAGAAAGAAGGGGTAGGAGAAGTGGGGAACTCACTGGGGTTCCGACAGAAAGAGCCTCTTCTTAAAACCTTCCTCCATTAAACTCATACAGACATGGTCAGGGGGGCGAGGAACGTTTGGCGAAAAGAGAGGGAGAAACCCGCAATTTTGCCGGATACATCGGGGGGCGTGGGGTAGAGAGAAAAACTCACCAGAACGGGTTGCGATAGCAGGTAACAGAGACGATACGGGGGCTCCTGGGAGCGGTGGGCTAAGCGCCAGGCGGACTGGGAATGTTCGAGAAAATGAGGAACATTCACGAGGGAGATGATTGAATCGAAAAATTCACATCAGAGGGGGAATCGTGAAGGGGAATTCAGATATCTGTTACTTTCACGAAAGGAGATCCGATAAAAAAAAATGAAAAGGAAAAGAGAACGGAGGTGGAGCGGGGGACAGAACAGGAGACGAAGAATCCACACTTAGGTTTAGTTGGGGAAAGAGGTGGGGAGGATCTCCATGGCGGCCCACCGGGGCTGAGAAACTGGTCCTGCGGAGGAAGAGGGAAAGAACCTATTGGCTGACATTCTTTAAATTCACAAAAGGGTGGTGGGGGAGTTCGGGGGAGGAAGGGGTTGGAGAAGTTCAGAACTTCAAACAAGGAAAACAAGAAAAACGCAGGAATTAAAAAAAAGCCAAACCCTAAACCACTGGGTGGTTTCCCTTTCCAGAACACAAGAAGGAAAAAAAGCGGGGCCTGGAGATAGCAGGTTTTCTGAAAAAAAAAAAGAAAAAAAAAGGGGTGGACTGGGATCAACATGCAAAACACCATTTCTCACAAACAATGGCACACTCGAAGGTAAAACTTTCCTTGTGTTTGATGGGGGGGGGAAGTGGGGTGGCAAAAATCACCTATGCTGCAACCTTGTCCACAGATGTGTTTTTCCATTTGCTGGGGGGGGGAAAAGGGGAGTAAGAAACGGGGGTCGAGTTGTGACACAATAATGGGAAAAGAAACAGACAACACTTGACACGGTGTCGGGGATTGGCAAATGAGGGGTCCTTAAGGAGACGAATCCACTATCTAGGAAAGGATAGGTACAAGAGAGAACTCAAACAAAAAACCAAACGGAGGAGAAAATATAGAGATGGACGAAAGGGAAGGGTCACAGGACTAGTGGATTGGGGGTTTTCGAGCCGTTAATACGGTGAATAGAAAAAAAGAAATCAGGTAAATAAAAAAAAACGGTATCATAAAACGGGGTCACTAAGAAATAAAGCAGGGGGGGGGGAAAGCAAGAGGAAGTTGTAAAGCCCCAAGAACACAACGGCCACTTTTAACAACTTCAAAAAAAGTGGAATGAGTACTTTTGCTTGAGGGCGACAAAAGGAAAAGGGGAGAGAGCTTGAAAAAAAGGTGGGGAATTCCGCGGGGGGGACGTTGACAAGGGGCTGAGGGAAAAAAGGAACAAAAATCAATTAAAAACGGAAACAAAACCGGAATTTCAGCAGGGGATCAATAGGAGGACCAAGTCGCACCAGTGGGGGAGGGGGGGGGGGGGGAAGCCATGGGGAGCATAGCATCGTCACCCTCCACGAAGGGGGTAAATTACTTCAGGGGTTAGAAGTTTACTGCGCTTAGACGACGAAGCTTAAAACTCACCTTGTTCTAAGGAAGGACGAGGGAAAGGAGGCACAACGGAGCATGTTGCAATTAAGGGGTGATAGAGGGCATCACGTAACGCCAAATATAAGCAAGTCAAGGCAATAAGATGAGTAAGGGGGGGGAAGGAAAAGTGAGGGGAAAAATGCAAAAAAGCCTTCGCGTAGTCTATATCTCACTGAAAAAAAATTAAGGGAGTAAGGGGGGCTATCGCAAACAAGGACGAAAAACCCGAAAAGTACTCAACCAAAAAAAGGGGGCAGGGGGAAGGAGGAAAAAAACGGGGAAAAAAAACCACCAATGGGTGACAAGGGATTAAGGAGGCACGGACTCTGATTCGCAAAAACCAGTCGAGTCACTCGTGGAATTGACGGACGCCGTCATCGGACAGGGATTTTTTAATTTGAGGGAAGGGCCGAATTGGGGAGCGTGTAGTGAGCAGGGACTTGCAACCAGATTCTTGAAAAGGGAGAACCGAGAGAAAAGCTGAGGGATCCGTGGATAATCTGCATCTGGGGACAGAGAGGGGGAATTAGAGGGATGCCTGGGTACTAAAAGGAAATGTGAACTAGTCCCGAGTAAGCGCAAAAAATCTCCCGCAGATGACAAATATGACTGAAAAAGTTTTGACTGGGGAAAAACCCGGAACGGGAAACTAGAGGGGGCTCATTTTTGTCTAGTAGGGGATAATTGAGGAGGTCGGCGTGCACCAATAGTGGGAGAAAATTCTTCAAAAAAGAAACGCGTGATTCGTGTCTTCGCAGAGGAAGGTCCACGGCAATTCTTAAAAAAGGAAAAAAGAGAAAAGGGTACGGGAGTAAGAATCGAAAAAAACAAATAAAGTAAACGTGCGGGGACGGACGACGAATGCTTCATGAAAGAAGAAGTAGGGGACGAACTAGTAGGAAAAGGAAAAACTAGTTCAGAGGCTACATCTAGAGGAATCAAAAAAAAATAGAAAACGATGAGTCTTGTCAAGCCGGTGGCGCGTAGGGGGAGCTCAGCAAGGTGGAAAAGGGGGAGGAGTGTAAGGGAACATACTGGGGGACAAGAAGCGGTGCTCTAAGTGCGGCCGCGCAGCCGGCTCGAGGGGAAATTATACTACAAAACAAAAAGAAGCCCAACACAAAAAAAACAAAAAGCCGACGGAGGTCCGGTCTATCGGGGAGGGAAAAACAACTAACCCACCCTCTAACTACCTACTCAACGTTTCTACCTCAAAGGGTTTCTTCGGGGAGAGGAAAGAAAAACAAAATTGCTAACCGGGAAGAAGGGGGGGGAAACCGGGGAAGTGTCAACAAAAATGGAAAATTGAAAATCAGAGGAGTCAGTTCGCAAGGGGATGTGAACAAAGAACACGTGATGAGGCGAGGAGAAGATAAAAAAAGTGCCAGTCATCAGCTCGGTCGGTTGAAAGAGAGGATGGGGGGAATCAAAGGATCGTATCCTCGAAAAGGAAAGAGGAGGCTTAAAGCGGATGAGGGCGGGCTTACAAACGGACCGATCCTGCAGGACTGAGGAGGGGAACCGGAGAAACAAACTTGGCGTAATACGGTGAAGGCGGGGAAGAAGGATGACAAGTTTGGCATTCCTCAGGAACGATTGCGATCACCACAAAAGAAAAATGTCAAAAAAAAACCATCGGCTGGATCTGCGGATCCCACAAATCCAGCAAAAACGGGCCGAGGGGCGCGGATAACCACCAATAAGGGGTCGCAAAAGAAAATGTCAGAGACATAAAGAACGCAAGGCGGAATAAGGGGCCTGGGGGGAAGGGGGGGTCCTTTGGGTAACATTCAAAACTGGGGGAGAGGCCTCGATGTCAATCGGGGTGCAAAAAGCAGAAAAAAATCTAACAGGGAAAGGACGGAAACGGAGAAACTGCTAGCGCTTATTTGAAAGAAGAAAAAGAAAAGATTGTTAAAAGGGAAGAGAGGGAAAAAAAAAAAAAAAGGGGTCATCTCCAAAAACAAAAACAAAAAAAAAACTTCGTTAAAAATAGTCTGAAACAAACCACAAGGGAAGGCGAGTGGCGCTCAGCTCTGACTTTTGGTTTTTGTTGGTGGAGAGCGGACCCTAATGGGGGACTTATTAATATCCTGAGAAAATATTGACAGAAAGACAAGAAGGGATATTTCAGTCGGCCGGGGGGGATTCCTGGTCATGGCTCTTAGTATTGCTCTGGGTTAGTTGGAGGTGAAAAGGACTCCGATAACCTTGTCCAAAAGAGGGGAGGACAGACCATCCGTTGATGGGCGGTTGCCACATAAGTGCGGGTCCTCTCTTCTACTATCCGGTTTCGGGAAGGGCTCAAGAAACACTAGTCATCTCTAAAGGGCAAGCGATCGGGCGGAGACTAGAGACAAAAACAAAAACCCACTACAAGAATCATTGGGGTATCGCGGGATCGATCACGACCACAAAAACAAGTAGGAGTAGGAAAACTATATAAGCAATGGGGTGGTGCGATTCCAGGACTTTTTTGTTGGGGGTGGGGGAAACGGAGAGGAGTGAAAACGGCTACTGGTATTACATTGGGGGTTGGAGGGGTGTCTTCAACTCTGTGGGGGTGGGGTTGACAGGACAAGAGCCGCTGGGCAGGCGAGGGGCGGCGGGTGTGTCGGACCTAGATAAACAACACGTCTAAGACCACAAGAAAGATTACGCCAGATTTCCTAAATGATGGGTGGTGGGGGAAGAGCCCTAAAAAGGAATGGGGTCTTCTTCCTCCGTCCAGTAATTGACTGAGGCCGAAAAACGAAATACAGAAGCAGGCAATCCGGGGATGAGCAGAAAAAACCAAAAGGAAATTAAGAGGAACCAATTGAGGGGAATCCCAGGGGGGATTCGTGAGTGCTACATAAGCCACGGGGCTGATGCAAAAAAAACGTCTCCAAAGAGGGCAAAAGGAAAAAGGGAAAAAGGGGTCCTCGAGCCGTTATCAAGGAGCGTCTTTCTTAGAGGAAAGAAAAATGAAAGAGAGACGAAGAGACTGTCAGGAGGAGAAGGGAAAGGGATTTGCGCACGATTGGATGACCGAGAGAGATCTTCCCTCTGGCTGGGGGGCAGGGGAAGAATGGGATCGAAGCGGGGCCTATTAAACGGGTAAAAGCCAGTAAGAGAAGAAAGGGACCGCAATGGTTCATTGAAATCATTCCTTCATAAAAAGGGGACCTTTAAGCATCCTAAATACGGAAGGGAGGGAAAAGAGTATATGGGAGGATCAAAAACAAGAGAAGTTTAAAAGAGAAGGAAATCATGATTCCATGCATGAGATCGAATAGCAAGGTCACTTAGCTGGTGAGCATCCGATAGAAACATATTGGGAAACTGATTAAAGATTGCGTTTAACTAGAAACTTGATCCAAACCGGCGAGTGAGGAAATGAGGGGTTCAAAAGTATAGGGTAGGGAGAAAAAGGGAAAAATTCAATTAAGGGTGGGGACCATCCGAGAAAAAAGATACGGGCCTCATTATTCCTTTTTTGGGGGAGAGGGGGGCTGAAATAAAATCGCGGAATTTCAGTGGTCAGACTGACTCGATAAGACGAAGGTCGGTAAGGGAGGCGCTAAACCGAAGTTCCGATTTACCTCAATCGAAAGGAGTCTATAAAAAGGAAAAGATAACTCTCACGAAAAAACAAAAAATTAGGGTTACAAAAAAGAAATACAGCGGGTCTAGGTTGCTAGAAGACGGGGAGAGTCTCCCTCGTGTAATTACGAAACCAGTGTCTAAGTTGTTGCATGGACAAGTACAGAAGGGGCCTCAGAGAAAGTTGGAGAGAGAATGATACAAAACAGCTTCATTTGTATGGTAGCGAGAGACAGCCGGGTAAAACCTTATGCGAAGTTAAAACTGAGGTTGGAAATTCAGAAAAAAAATCAGCCGAAACAACAAAAAACCATTTACTAGGGGGTGGGGTTCCGAATGATCGGTCCAAACGGTTGTCACCTCAATCCGACAAAATCCAGCGAAAGCACGAGTAAGGGGAATAACTAATGACGACGCTAAGGAGATTTTTTTCAAAAGGACTTGGGGGAACCCTCTTCTCCCGAGAAAAAAGTGAAGAGGTGAGCGGGGGAGGAAAAGGGGGAAAGGAAACGA
>Ga0179593_1569219_pt1 | contig 12056 bp, 16 predicted proteins | sample CZODoug2_1_08_16_FD_185931 | JGI IMG/M metagenome (GOLD analysis project Ga0179593, IMG submission 185931) | Vadose zone soil fungal communities from Angelo Coast Range Reserve, California, USA - CZODoug2_1_08_16fungal (PacBio error correction) | ecosystem: Environmental > Terrestrial > Soil >...
TTTCCCAAAAAAATCATAGAAAAAAGTTCACTGCCAGATAACCTCCATTTTGAAGGTGAACGCTGGGAAAAGATGGAAAAGAATAAGAAATACCCACACTTTTCATGGGAGAGGAAAAAGTCTCGACTTCCCGAATATTAGGGAAGGTGAAAAAAACCCTGACAAGGTGCGAAAAAAATCCAGCACAAAATGGCGACCCATCCCTCGAAGCACGAGAACTTTTAAGGGGGGTCCTTAACGAACTCTTAGGGGGGCGGGGCTGTTCAGGAAAGGGTGACCTTTCAAGGAAAGGTATTGGGAAAAAGAAGGATCGCTGAGAATTTGAGTCGGGACCTGGGGCCGCTTAAAGGGGAAAAAATGATTCCTCTTAAGATTTTTAAAAGGGGGGGGGAGTCTCCAGAGAAGGTTCCATTGTCTGGAGGAAAAGGAGTTTCACCCTTCATCTACAAGGCTGGGGAAAGAGGAGCCCTGTTACCCTCATTGTTCGTCAGGCCATCGAGACAGAAGGGGAGAAAGAGACTCGTCTTCCCCCCGGCAATAAAAAAAAGGGGACATCGAAAAAAAAAGGAAAATTGTACCTCTCAAAAAAAGGAGAAATCCCATGTGAAAAAAAGTGCTTTGCGGAAGGGGGAGGGAAGAACTCACTTCCACCGGTAGCGAAAAAAGGGGAAAAAAAAACGGCGTAAAGTGCAGAGTTTTTCAAGCGCTCTCATGAGAAGGGCAGACACACTCGAGCGACGAAGAAAAAGAAAAGTCCATATAGGAAAAAAATCCAGGGCCGTTAGAAACCTGGAGGAACACACTCTGGGTTTTTTTTGTTTGAACTTGGACTGCGACAGGAGGAAGGAGCTGGCCGCGGGATGGGGGGAAAATCTGGGAGGGGGGAGTTGAAGATCGAGGGGGGGCCCAAAAAGGGGGGGCAAGGTAACGTAGGGTGTACCAGGCCCCGGACCCTAGGAGGAGGGGCCAGGAACTGCGCCCTTGGAAGGAGAAAAGGACTGGGCACAAAAAAAAAAAAAAATCTCTTTGAAGTTTTTCAAAAGAGAGCGCGTTTCACGCGAAAGACGGAAGTCCTTCGGGAGATAGAGCGTGTCGACTCTTTGGAAGAAAAGGCTCTTGGCAAAGAAAGCGCACACGAAAAGCAAAACGTCAGTTTCGCGAAAAGGGAACAGGGTCAATGCCAGGCGTAGGTGACATTAAAAAAGACCGGCTTAAAGAAGGGGGAAGAGGGAGATCAGTGAAAAAAAAAGGGAAGCCAATAGGCGGAAAAGGTGCACATTCCTTTCAATTCCCCAATGAGGAAGAAACAAGACTCTACCGTGGTGCAGGCTGGACACTCCCTGAGTAAAGGGGGGGAAAAAAACCGAAAAAATTCCCGTGGACAAAAAGGAAACAACACGACGGAGCCAGGGAGAGAGAGAAGGTTCAAAAAAATTCGAACACCGAAGTGGCCCGATGAAAGAAGGAAACATCCCCGCCTCAGAGCGATCAAAAAAACACGGAGGAATTAGTCGATTGGGAGGGGCAGGGAAGGGAAAAATTTTGAATTCGGAAGAAAAAGAAAAGTTTCTGCCGGAAACAAAAGCGCGTAAAGGAGAAAGGAATGATTTCTTTTTTGGAGGAAAGGGGGGAGGGGGGTTCGGGAATCAGTCTCAAGCCTGCAACCGGGAAGAAAGGAAAGGAAATGAAGTGATTACAGAGCGAACAGAAAAGGGGGGAAAGAAGGGGACATGATGTTAAAACCTGGAAAGGAGGGACCTTTTTCTTTTTTTGGGGGGGGAAGAGGAAATGCGGAAAAGGGGATCCATACGACGGGCATGAAAGTGGGTTATGGGAGCGAGAAAAAACTTGACGGGGAACGGAGTAGTTTAGAGACCAAGGAAACAGAAAGAGGCTGCCCTGAAGTGGAAGGACACCTGACTCTAAAGGAAACGAAGTTCGCTCTGGAAAACTGCGCGTCAAAACAAAAGAGATTCCGTGTGGGGGAGGGACACTAAATCCTTCCGCAAGAAGCACCACCTTGGTAAAGAAATCGACGGGTCCTGAAGGGGCACCTAGAAAAGAAAGCCCACGGTCTGGCCACAAAAGAGGGCAACTTTACCTACAATGTTTAAATGAAAATCTCGTAACGAAAAAATAAGCAAATTCAAGGCCTACAAAAGATTAGGGGGGGAAGATCAATTACCTCTGGGAGAACGGAGAAGTGTGTAAAAGGTTTAATAGGGGACATCTCTAGGGAAAAAACTTCTGCTCAAGGAGAAGGAGACTTAAAAAATTCTTTAAAAAGATCTACAAAGGGGAACTTTTTAAGTTACGGAGCCAACTTGAAGAAAGGAAAGGAACAGTGCAACTTGCGCTCGCGAGGATAACTTGCCTTGGGAGGGAAACCAGGGGGCCCAGAGAAAAGGATATCGATTTCAGAAGGAAACCGAGTACTTGATATAACCTCGGAAAGGAGGGGGGAAGAGGACGCAACAATGCTGGGTTTAGGAGGCACCGATGTGCGCGGTCGGCTTAAGGTTGAACAAGCAGGCTATCTCCCGACACTTGGTAATGGTGCCGCAGGACAACAATTATAGAGTTTTACCCACCTTTCAAAAGGGAAACGCCGAAAGAATGCACGGGAGGATCTTCATTAAAACAATCTATCTTATTAAAATTAGGAGGAAGGACTTTACTAACAAAAAGTAACTCTCCGCGTACTTCAGGAAAAAGAAAAAAAGAAGGTATATTATTGCCGGAAAAGGGGAGTCGGGGGCTTTCTCAAAACAGGGCAGTGTTTTCCGAGGGAAAAGTTTAAATCGGATTATTGGGAGTGATAATGGGGGAGGGAGAAAGAGGGATTTCTTAGAGGGAAAAAAGTTTTCCAGAGCAGAAATTGAACATGCGAACGTCGGGGGGGGATTAAAGTGGTTGTTGCAGAGTTATTTTTTACGGGGGGGTGAGGAGGGGGTGAAAAGGAAAAAGGTTTTGGACGTGTTTCGCAGGAGGGGCGAGAACGCTCGAAAGCTGAATCAACAGCAAGCTCCGGGAATTGAGAGGGATGGAAGGGAAAAGGGGAAACTTCCTAAGGGAAAGAAATATTTTTGAATCCTTTTTATGAGTACAGAGGCTTAAGAAGCCGGGGAGACGGAGGTAGTCTTCCTGGACATTGTGGATCAAAGGGAAGAAGGGTCAAAAAGGGGGGAAAGAGAGAGAGGGAGTCCACATGAAAGAATCAGCCGAGGAAAAGGGCGGCGTAGGAAGAGGAAAATAAGTAGGGGAAGGAAAAATTTCTTCCGTGGCAGAAGGGTTTTAAGAACCTAACTTAAAGGGAATTGAGTTGAAAAAAGGGAAATCCGAAGAACCGCTTTCGGAGGGCGACGAGCCCCCCCCGGAAGGTACCCACGCCCGATCCACCGCCGAAAAGCCCGAGTCCCCATCACTTCGGAAACCCCCCCTAAGAAAAGAGTGGTGAGGGCCAGCTTGGCCATGCTTCCATAAATTCTCCCTCCAGATACGCCCTAAAAAAAACAGAATGGCCAGCTCTACTTAACGAAGATTAAACTTTCCTGAGAAAGATTGAAAACTGCCACGTTTGGAAAAAAAGAGGGCCATCCGCACCCAAAAAAACCCTCGATCGGCAAACCTAGGGGGCTTTGGAGGGAAAATCCTTTCTCTTGTGCGGTTGACGAGAAACGAAGAAAATGTAGGGTGACCAGCTGGCTGCTGGTTTTGCTCTAGGGGAGAACGGTGAAATCTCCTCCCGCGTCGCTCTCCGCTGAAAGTTTAGAAAAGGACTAATTGTGTTTCTTCCGCCCCTCCCTCGAAAAAGACAATTAAAACCGATCATGCTCTCGAAAGAGGGCTTTTCAAAAAAACGCCGGGAGCGCGCAATCCTCGGCACTCAAGACGAAGGTTGCCACCAAGGGAAATACACGCGACGAAGTATCGCACCGCGAAACTGCCCCCGGCAAAAAAGCCGGAGTGAAAAAGCTCTTTACCGTACAAAGCGAAGCCACAAAAACGAAAATACTAGCGCGCCAGAATTGCAAAGCAGGCACTTTTGCTTTTCAGAAATTGACGGTTCCACCGGTAAGCGCTCGCGCTCCTGCAGTCCTTGAAGAATTCGGGGCCAGAAGAGAATGCTCCTTGCGCAGCACTCGATAGAGAAGAAAAGGGAATACCGGGAAAAAGGTCTTGGATGTAAAAATCTGGGAGCCTTGGACTGCTCCTGGGAGGAAAAGGGCCGCGGAGGGGATCGATCGTGTACGAGTGAATATCGGGGGTTCTCCCGAGCTTTGGAGATGCCGTATTTGTACCCGCGATCCCTCTTAAGATAGCGCAAGTAACTTACTCCTTGGGGGAAGAATGACTTCCACTCTTGGCAAGGGGGGGAAAAAAAAAGGAACTCGCGGGGGGGGGGCATCCCATCTCAGGAGAAGTGTCAGCTTATATCTAAGCAGTCCTTCTTCTAGTAAGGGGGGGCCTCACTCGAAAAAAAACTCTTGGGGGTTTCCAGAGAAAAAAAAAACAAACTTCAGGAAAAAATTTCCGAAATTTCATGCTCAGGAGGGAGCCATTCCTACCAAAAAAGCAATTTGCCGCACTCATTTTTCAAAAAAAAAACCTCGGGCGTCCCGGGAACATTCCTGGGGCAAAGGAAAACCCAAATTTTCTGTTGAGAGTAAAAGAAAAAATGTACTCGACCGGTGACTGGCCCGCCTATTTCCGATTAAAGGGGGGAAAGGGGAAACCGCACCAGCGCAATAACACGCCTTGATCCAAGGGAAACGCAGGTTGAAAAAGGGGACGCGCAAAACCGGAGGCGATTCCGATCAAAATAAAGAAACCGCCTAAAGTAGATCTCAACAACAACACTTAGGGGATTAAGGGGGACGGGGCGGGTCCAGGGTTGATCGGAATAGGGGAATTGTTGGGGGGAGGCCAATTGGGGGGCAAAAAGAACCGACAAATCTACGTTCGAGGGGTGCGTTTGTTGTGTAGGGGGGAAATGTGGGGACTTGCCAGAAAAATCAGCGCACGAATGAAAAAGGGGACAATCGGTATTATTGAGGTACAGATCTAACAAGAAGGGAGAATGGGACTCGACTTGGAGACCTTTTATTTTTTTGGGGGGAAAAAGAAAAAAAAGGGCTGGTAACACGCGGTAGAAAGGTATCCATAAGGAGAAGAAGAAAAGTGCCGGAAAAGGGGGAATTGCTGTAGGGGAAAAAAAGCAAGGAAGCACAATAGCCTAGAAGAAAACAGAGTGCGCAAGAAAAGCAAATAGGTGTGCGACCTTGCTCCTTTTAAAGGCCGCGCGATCGAGACAAAGGTGGCGAAGATTCAGGCCAAAAAAGAATGCCGCGGCAGATCACAAGAAATCCGCGATCCTTTCAGGGGGTCCACCTAAGGCAAGAAAGGAGGCAGGGGCGTGTCGCCCTAGGAGGAAAGGAAAAAAAAAAAGTTCAGACAAAAGAAAAGAAGGGAGCATCCAAGTAGAAAAATGAAGATACAAGGAACATCGTGGGAAAAAGGAAGATCTGATCGTTGAAAGTGGGGGGGGAGAAAAGGCGATTTGCTGCGCAAAAAGGGAGGGAAACAATTCGGAAGAAAAGCGTAATTATATTACTACCGGAAAGTGACTAAAGCGCAAAAGGGCCAAACGGCATTGGAAACTGGAGGCTCTCATGAATTTTTGGGACGGTGCAGAAAGAGACCCTGCTAGAGGGGGCCGAAGAAATTGGGGCAGGGGAAAAGGTAGCGGGAGAGATCGGGAGGAAAAGGGCGTATGAAGCCATGCGGTTGCAAAGGGTCCGATGTGCGCGCGCAAGAGGGGAAAAGCGACGCACAACTGTAACTGTTCAGGAGGTGTACAGCGTTCGGGCGCAGGAAAAAAGAAAGTTTTTTTTACCAAGGAGGGACAAACGGTTCACTTTCACGATCTACTTCCGACAAACCAGAGCACGAAGAAGGAGGGAGCGGACCAACTTGACGAACACGAACTTAACTCCTCCGAAAAAAAGTCCGGCAAAAGACAAAAGGAAAAAAGAAAGAAGGAAAGGTGGGGGGAACGGCGCAACAAAACGGGGGGCAGTGGGAAAATCTCATTCGAAAATGAGCAGAAAGGCTGGAATAGCATTCAAATTGGGGGGGAGGGGAAGGGCTAATTTGAAAAAAGCTTTAACTTGCAGGAAAAGGGGGCAATTGGATAAGGGGGTAATTTGTTGACTCTTGGGGATTTTTATTAAGGATTGGATGAGAGTTTGGACTTGGAGGAAATCGAAAGCAAAGAAAAAGAACCAGCCCTTTTCCAACTTCCCAAAAAAAAAAAAAATTTTCCCCCAGCGCAATGGCGGCTGACGGAAAACCTTGATGCCACTGAGGACCACTAAAGTCTTTGTCATCCCTGGAGGACAGGATGGAGAAATCCGGCAATGGGCGAAATGGTAGCTGTACATGTGGAAAGCTCTCTCCACCAAGACATAAGGATAGAGATGTGATAAAAGGGGAGCTCCTCCTCAAAGAAAAAAAAAACCGGGGAGAGGCTGCATCTGGAAACAAGAAGTGAGTTGGTGGGACTTCAGCACGTTGGGGAATCAATGGTTTCAGAAAGAAAGAAAAACGATGGAAAAGCTGGAAGACTGGCGAAGAAGACGAGCTTACCAAATCAGCAGAACTTTTTTGTCCCCCAACCAAAAAAAACTCTAAAAAAAAAAGAAAAAAGGAAAGACAATATTGCGTATGCCCCACCGAAAATTGCCCTTACCAGATAAAGCTGGGCAACCTAATAAAGGCTCATACCCGAAAAGACATCCACTGTTTAAAGAGAGCCACCGGAGGCTCTGGACCCTAAGAGACAACTTTCCGTCAGGAAAGGGAAAAAACGGGTTGTTGGAGAACAACGAGCGCAACTTCTTTAGAAGGGGGGAGAAAGCACGCACCCTCCGAGGGGGGAAGACTTCAAGATTTCCCTTGTTCTGGAAAGGCGCAAAGATTCAAAGTATCTCTGGTTAGGCGCTTGTGAAGAGAGGAAAGGTCAGGATCCGCGTTGAAATTATTAAGGGGAAAAAGAGAAAGTTGTTGAACGAACAAAGACGCTGACCCGTTTTACAAAGTGGGGAGGGGAGAGCTCGAGGGGTCACCAGGAAGTCGTTCTGGGCTCACATCGGGACTGAAAGGGGGGAAAAAAACCCCCCAAAACGCCCCAATTGGAGAAAGAACTTTATCGACCCGCTAACTCGGCGTCCAAAATCCTTCGTGACGAGGTAAGCAGGAGGGAAATCCCACTTTTCAAAAAAAGCCCAGGGTAAAGAGGAGGGAAGACAAAATTCAAAAATCCGTGGGAAGGGAAGGAAACGTCAGTTTGCAAGAGGGGGAAATTCCAAACGGGAGACCTTCGCCTTGTCACGCAAAAGGATTTGTGGTTGGACCGGCCTCCTGCTCAGTGCGCCGCAACTCAAGAAAATGAAAATGTCCCCAGCTCCAGATGGACAAAGAGCAAAAGGCGAGTGAGCAAGAGTATCTTCAAACAATCTTTTGAGCCTGGGAGAAGCTCTCTTTCGCCTGGGCCGAGGAATTTCAGACGTCCAGCGTGTGAAGATCGAGGGAGCCCAAGGGCTTTCCGTTAATGGGGGGGGAAAGGGGGACCCTTCACAGAAAAACTGAACGCCGCAGGGGTGCGGGGGGCATGATCTTCCAAGGAGGAAAATCAATCTTGAGTTTTTGCCCGCGCCAGCTCGGGGATAGGCGAGGGGTAATATCTCAGGTCTTGTCCTAAAAAAAAAGAGGGGTGTCGCTGGTCGGCACAGGGGTTTTCAGGGAGACAACGGTGGAAATCGCACATCCCAGCAGAAAGGAAGAGAAAGTTTCCCGCAAATAGAAAAAGCCGTAATGGAGAAGACCTCGTTCCCAGGCACGGAAGGCCAGGAAAAAAGCGCGGACAGGTTCACATTCAGTGCCAATTCCAAAGTGGAGGGGAGGAGCTGTACTCACTCATACCAGAAAAGGGAAAAAAAACGGTTGCAGCCAGTTGAAAAAAAGAGGATGTCACGTAACGAAAAAAAGGAAGGGGAACACGAAACCAAAAATAACGACGGGTACGCCGAAGGGGAAAGAAAATTTCTCGCCAGAAGGGGAAAAAGGAAGGTTTGTCCGAAAAAAACCTATTACCTCCAATCCCCTAGAAAAGGAGGGAATCTCAAATAGAATATTAGCGAGGGGGAGCGGATTTTTATAGAGAAGGAAAAAGGTTCAATTTTTGTGCCTTTAAACATAAAAGAAAAGAAGACGTTTCTCATCTTGGGGGAGGGGTTGTCGTGGGAAAAGAGCGGATACTCCCAATCGAAGACAAAAGAAAACGTCGTAGTCACTCAGGGGAGAGAGGGGGAAGGTGGAGGTACTGTGAACCGGTACGCGATGGGAACCGGTTCGTGTTTTGTGGTAAACTGAGGAAAACGGAAAAGGAAGGGAAAGCCATACTATGAGCATGAAAAGGGGGGGAACTTCTCTAAAAGGGAAAAGGGGGTAGCTGACCCCGCAGAGCAAAGATCCTTCTTCCCTGAAACAGAAAGGGGGAACATACACCTGAAAGAGGGGAACTACCTTGGGGTTTTCCCGGGTGGGGGGACCAAACAACTGTTTGGTTTTCGTTACTCTGAAAAAAAAAGAGATAGAGCTTGGCTCTGCAAAAAAGAAGGAGGAAGAAGATTGAAGAAAAGATCATGCGAGCGAAAGCAAGAGGGTCAATTCCGAGAAGCCGGGGGAAGGGGTTTAATCCGGCTAAGTAAACGCCCAGCGTGAAAGGAAAGTCTTCAACGTGTACGTACAGTAACGAAAGAAAAAAAAACTCCGACGAAAAAAGGAAAAGGCATTCCAAGGCTAAAAAAAAGATGTATGTGTAAGAGTACAAGAACAGCGATCACTCTAACGTCAAGAGGAAGGAATGGGAGGGGCATGCTCTCGAGTTGGACTGCGCGTACAGAGGCGCGGGGGAAAAAAGAGGGGACAGGCGACAAGGCTAAGGATCTTAAGGAAGGGAGAAACAACTGAAAAGGGGTCCAACGGATGGGGCCAACTGGAGGCGCTCGAGGGTGTTGGGGTTGATGTACCAGCTGGGGGGGAGAGGACCAAGCTATCTCTGTCACCGGAGGGGAAAGGAAGCCGAGGGGGGAGATAACCTCGCGCTATGCTTACGAGGGGGGAACTTCTGATTCCGAGGATGGGGTAAACGGGCTCTCGCCCTCCACTGGAACTGGGAAGAGGGAAAGCTTTTCTTTCGCAGGGGAAAAAAAGAGGGGTTTTTAAAAAGGGAAGGTTTCAAATAGGGAGCGAATGGCCAATCTTCAGCTCGCACCCAGACACGAGAAAATAAGGGAGGCGAGGAAAGTTCAACTTTACGAAAAAAAGGAAAAAAAGGCATCCTCTGACGTCCGGCAAAAGGAGAGTGAGCCCAAAAAAAAAAAAAAAAAAAAAAAACCCCCCACACACGGGGGGGAGGGGGGGGGGGGGTGGGAGCAAGTGGAATTAAATCTGCGCAACAAAAATTTCTGGTGAAATCGCAGAAGGAAAGGTTGAATCTTCGGGAAGTGAGAGAAAAAGAAAAAGTGGAATGCGTGAAGGGGGGAACAGAGGCATCAGGGACACCGCTGGAACTGCTGAGAGGGGCCATGGGATAAGGTGGGGGTGTTAGGGGGGGTGATTTCGATGCTGAGCGGGGGGGGGAGGGCCTGCCGATTTGGCGAGAAAAGAGGAAAAGAAAAGGAGGCACATCTTTGCAATCAGAAAGAGGGCTGACTGAAACACGTGATGCCACTGCCTAAAGGCTGAAGGGGAACAAATGAGGTATGCGGGACAAAATGCTTAATCCGGAAGCAAAAGAGGCGGGCTTTCTTATTCAGGAGGGGAGAAAGGAAAAACAACCACCACGGGAAATACCCCATGGCCAGCGAAGACGCGCCACCTGGGCAAACACATCTAAACAATCAAGATAATCAGTGTATTGGAAGTCCGCCTGATGGAATCCAAGTGTTTTCATTCGAAAAGGGAAAAAGATTGATAAAAGACGAATCCTCTTTGCGAGAGGTCAAAATCTGCGAACAAGTAAAAGAGAGGATCTCACCCACGAGTCACAGCACTCTTCACTGCCCACCGGAGGGACCCCTCGTTTTCAGCGAAAAAAAAAAAAAAAAAAAAAAAAAAACCTGGGAAGAAGAGGGAGGCGCATCCATAAGACGCCATAAAGATGCAGTCTCTTCCCGCCTGGAAGAAATGGAACGGAATTGCCTAGTGAAACACGAACCGGGTTTTGGGGAGCCATCTGCAAATTTCCAGAAAAAGGAAGGGGAAAAAAGCCGCAGAAAAGAAAAAACCGCCTTTGCGGGAGGGACGAAATACCATTTCTCTTGGGAGTCAAGTTGACCTAAAGAAAGGTATTTGGGGGGGGGAAAAGAAGCCTCTGACTCGGGGGGGGGAAGACGGATGAGATCGCCGGGGGCGTGGAGTAATTCCGCTGAAAGTGTAACAAACGGAGAAAGGGGGAACCATAAACGCTTACACGCTACAAGGGAAAGAGCCAAAACCCTTCCAGCCCAGGAAATAAGGCGAGCGCACATCGGACTCCGCTAGGGGCTTGGGAGGCCCTCGATGAGCGAACGAGGGTATCGAAAGCTAACGGATTCACCCGCAATTCTGAAAGAAAGGGTCTCTGAAAGAAAGAAGGACTCAAAAAAAAGTGCCAGGTAGCCTCTCGAAAAGAGGAACCCCCGGAAGGCAAAATCCTTTTGGGACCGGGGCGTTCGTCAGTTGCGCTTTCCCTGAACGAAACGTTAGCCTCCAATCTTCGCCGTTCGCTACTTGCGGGAATGGTTTTTCCGCTCTCGAGAAAAAAATCGAGGAAAGAAGAGGAAAACAGCCTCCATATAGACCAAATCGCCGGGGAGTTTCTTGCTGACCACAGAATCTGTGCGGCCTTGCAGGAGAAGGGGGAGGGGGAGACGTGGCCGCGGATGGGAAGGGGGGAAGGGGGAAGGAAACCTTTAAGGAAGACGACTGTCGTTTGCCGGGTGGGGGGGACCTGCCCTGAGCCCAAGGGGGAATGCCCTTGGTGTCTGCGCGGCCAGGATCTGAAAAAAGTTCTGCCCCCTTACTCTTCTGGAAAAAAAACGCGTTTGGAAGAGGGAAGTCCTTTATTCGAGGAGAAGGGGGTCGCGGGCCGCAGGTCCGAGTATGTGCTCTCGGGGCAAAAAGCGAAGAAAGCGACACCGTCATTTAAAAAAATCCGGGGAAAAAAAAAAATTACCCATTATGGGCCGACCGGCGTGCCCCATAAATGGACCACACGATACCTCCAATAGCGGTCTCCGGTTCATTCCTGGAAAATTGCCCCAAATTTCTGTAGGAAAAGATACCTGTGAAAAGAAGGAAGAAAGATTGCTCCTGAATTCGCTGGAGAGAAAAAAAATCCGGGGGGGACACTACACCACCAAAACTATAAAGGAGAAGGTACGCGCAGGTTTTTAAAAAGGGATCCAACCCGGAATGTCTATTTCCCAATCCCAAAATACCTATGACCGCCCCGCCTAAGAGAAACAACAAAGAGGGAGTAAAAGAGAGAGAAATTATCGAGAGGGGAGGTAAAGGGATTTTGATCGTAAGAGGTGGAAAGCGCAAGGGGAGAAAATCGCGTACCGGTCTCCGGGGGGGGGGATTGCGTTTGTGGGGATTTTGAAGGCTTGCCCACGACAGGCTGCAAGCTAAAAAGGAGGGCAAGAGGGGTGGTACAGATTCGAACATAAATTTGGGGGGGAGAGGGGAGGGAGGCCCTTTTCGTTTGTTGGGGAGAGGCCGGCTGAAAGGGGTAGAAAATACAATGAAATGAAATTGGGAATTTCCGGGAACGTTGGAGGAGGGAAAGAGGCTTTTTCTTCTGGGGGGGGGAAACCCGCAGGAAAAAAATGCCTTGAAACAGAGAGAACGACGACACCGGACTCGCGGAAGAAAAGACCTTAACTGACGCTGAACTCGCTAATCGGAGCTGGCGAAACAAAGAGATCGTGTGGAGAAAGAAAAAAAGG
>Ga0179593_1616294_pt1 | contig 12056 bp, 12 predicted proteins | sample CZODoug2_1_08_16_FD_185931 | JGI IMG/M metagenome (GOLD analysis project Ga0179593, IMG submission 185931) | Vadose zone soil fungal communities from Angelo Coast Range Reserve, California, USA - CZODoug2_1_08_16fungal (PacBio error correction) | ecosystem: Environmental > Terrestrial > Soil >...
GACCCAGGCCGTGCGCATGGTACCCTCACAAAACGATGGGGGAAAAACACGACAAAGGTGGGAAAAACTATGAGGCCTCCGGCCCAGAGAAATCATTGGCCAGCAATGCTTCTAGATCCCCAAAAAGGGATGGTCAAAAAGAAAACGGCAAGCTTGAGAGCTCTTCCTCCCGGAGGTTCTGAGGGCAATAAAAGAGATGCAAGCGCTATCGGCGCGTCCCAGAGGCACCAGGCCCCCCTAGCCTCTCCACAAAAAGTCGTTCGCCGGGAAGTGGAGCGGAGTCTAAAAGTTTATCACATCGGTGCGTAATCAGATCGGGAGAGGTTCAGAACTTGAAGGTGCGACTGCGAATATTGAACAATTAAAAAAATCTCATACATCCATAACCACCTGGAACCTGACGCACTCAGGGGCTTGATCTACAAAGGGAAAAGAGCAAATCGCCTGGTGGGTCTAGCCAAGTACACCCAGTTCCGTAAAAAGAGGAAAAAGGCCTTACTCTCGAGCAAGTCCGGTTAGCACTAACTGCAACTGCCCTCTGCGAGTGGCGGAATCCGCGAAGGGAAGGAGAGTCACAGGGAACAGGCGGGCGGTCCACGGGTGGGGGAAGAAGGAAGAAGGATCAACTCATGTTAGCGGTCGTGGGGGAAGACTCAGGGGAAAGAAACAACGGTTGGGTGGGACGATGGGCGTGAAGCACAAAACGGGGAAGAAAGTGTGGAACAAACCCGAAAAACTGCCACATCGATCACGATCAATGAGAAGGGAGGTCGGCAAGACCGCAGAGGGGGTGGTGTTTTTAGTTTCTTGCAGAGTGGCCCAAAAACAAAGAACAATCAGGACTCCCCCAGAACGCGTCGAAAAACCGCCGTGACTAAAAAAAAATTCTACTGGGAGTGTAGGAACAAGAGAGAGATCTCTGGTCGTCCGGTTATGGGATGAGGCCCGTGCAATGGAAAAGCGCGCAGACGGGTGGCGGCACCAGTGGTATGAAGAAAAAGAACAACTTACTCGGTAGTGGTGGGTCGTTCCAGGAATTGATGAAAAGACGAACGAGGGGGGGGGGGGGGTCATTGCCCCCAATGACCCTGCCCCTCCGCGCAGAATGGGAGGAAAAAGAACAGGGAAAGTTGAAATCGAGAGAAAGACCAACGGAAAAGGACCAAAAGGGTAAACATAAATGCGCGGCCGGTTCAAAAGAAAAAGGAAGAAAAGGGGCGCCCGCTCCGGTCGCACCTCGGAAGCAATGCGAATCTACCAAACCGAAAAAGCTTAAAAAAAAGCTAACCAAAAGCTGATCTACAAGGGAGAATGCGGATAAAGCGGGGTCGGCCCCGCGATGTGCCTTCGAGCGAGGGCGAAGTAAAATGTGGGAGGCAACAGGGGGGGCGGGAGGGATGCCTTGTCCGCGGCGGCGATGGAGGATGCAAAGGTCCTAAAAAACTCCTGAGAAGCAGGCCCTCGTGAAACGCAGCTGACGGAATTGTATCTATATATTCGCAAGGGCCGAAGAAGAGCTCACCTTGCAAACCAAAGAAGCCGGGGGGTATCTTCATGCGCACCGAAGGGGGAGAAAAATCCGAGGGATGGTGCAGAGTACATGCCCGATGTGCCGTCGACGACCGAGGCGAAAGAGACAGCAGACGTGAAGGAGGAGGCGCCTGGAACCAGGAAAACCTGTTTGGAGGATCTCGAAAAGAAAAAAGCTGAAAAAGAAGGGCGGGCTTGGCCTGCTGCCGAGGCGCGCCGGGATCAATAAAAAAAGACAAGCCAACTCCGGAGAATCAATCAGCACTCTTTTTGAAAGCTCGAAGGGAAAAACAAGGCCGTCAGGGAAACGGAGGCGGGGGGGACCTCGCGCTGATTTGAAAACACCTGCCCGGACGATTTGGTGTCCCCCCTCCCTCAAAGGCAAAAAGGGGAAGCGAATCTGCGTCGCTCTGTGGGGAAAAAAAAAGCACTACGCAAAGGAAGAGCAGACTTCTAGCGGGTCGGCACCCCAGAAAGAAATGCGATTGAAAAACCTGACCCACCTGGAAGGGGTGGGGGCGAGTCGCCCTCAAAAAAATGGGACCGAAGGATGTAAGGTTCATCAAGCTGGAGTCTGCAAGGAGGAACAGGGTTGTTGACTGATCGGTCCGAAAGGATTGGGAAAGGGATGCGCGCCAATTCACCCTACGTCGGGGACCGATGCAGATCGACCGACTGATACAGGGCCCGCGAGGGGGTAAGGGATAGGTGGCCGCCGCCTTGGAGCCGGTTGCGAACGTTATACGGGACTAAAGAACCCAAGGGGGAGACAAATAAGGGTACCACTCTACGCAAGATAAAAAGGTACGACGTCACAATCAGACCCCGTCGGCCTTGAAAAGGAGGAGATTGTGCGGGGAGAAAACAGAGTGAGGAGGGGACCGCGACCCCAAATAAGATGAAGGCGTCCTGCGGGTTAGTAACATCACACGGTGTTCGTCCAATGAAAACCAAAAAATGGGGCACAGCCGGATGCCACGCGGGTTGTCAGGCAGAGGAAGGAGCTGGAATGTCGCGGCTGTGTCAGTAAGGAGGGTCGGAGAAGTGCTAATTCACATGTGTGAAGGACTTGGCGAGAACCTTGGGATTGCCTTTGAAGAAGGTTTCTATCACGTACTGAAACAGGAACGGGCCCCTGTAACAATCTTCGCCGTACATAGGAAAGAGTGCCGGGGGTGTAGGGTAAAAAGGGATGAGGAGGGTGTTTCCCCAAATGCGCTGGGGTCGAAAAGGTGGTAAGGGGCGAGCACACAGAAAAAAAAGGAGTTGAAACATCAAGGCAGGAGAAAAGTGAAAAGGGGCTACGGGGCGCAGGCTGGACACAACCCCGCAAAGAGGGGGAAACCTACAGAAAGCAAGCACGAGACACAAACACTTGCACGTGCAGGGGGGGGTAAGGATGCAGCGTTACAATTGAGAGGGGGAGGCAATGCGGCCGATGGTAGCAAAGGATCAATGCTCGTCTCAAAAATACGGACCCGTGCGGCCGCCTGTCACATACAGTCGCTTGGGGGATGGGATCACCATAGGGGCCAGGGGTGCAAACAGAGAAAAGGGGAATCCAAAGGGTCTCAAAAGCCGGAAAGCCTAATTCGAAAAAACACAATGATAACGGAAAGATAGAGAGACGGCGGGGGGTTCATCGATCACTTTGAAGGACGGGAGAGGGGACAATCAATCGAAAAAAATCAGCCACTGAAAGGCAGAGGGACGCGTGAAAAACACCTCGTGGGTTGCGGTCGCGAGCCGAGGAATTGAATGCTGGTCCGGCAAATCTCAGATCAGCTGCCTAAACGGCTGAAGGGGAACACAGGCAAAAGGAACCTGGCCTATTTTCCTGGAGGGGGGGAGGAGTCTGGAGGGAAGTGAGGGATGGGAGAGTGCTCAGTTAGACTCAGTCCTTCAGGAATCACAGACTCGAGATTGATGGGGGGGCCAATGTGTCGTCAATTGGCGCTGGGAGCCAACGCCGCCACTAAAAAGGTCAGTAACGCCTCAATCTTTCCCAGTTCGACACCGCATGGAGGCAAGTACGAAAATAGGGAAAACCGGGAGTTGCAGGAAAAATCAGAAGAAGCAAGCTTTGCCCACAAGGTCGAGAAAAGCCCGAAAAATGAAGCGCACGCGAAAGAAGTCGAACAGACGGACGGTACGAGGGAGGAATGGAACAAAAAAAGGGCTAAAAACGAGGGTCCCCCGGGGGGAGTACCCAACCGGCGCGGATCAGACGCCTGACCATGGCGCGCGCCGTGCCAAGAGCGAAAAACCACATAAATCGGCAAACGTGACGCCGTAGACAACGCGAGGGGTACGGGCAATTCTTAAACCACAAAAGGGGCGCCAACGAGAAGAAAGGGTTGCCAGAAGGAAAGGAACGGACAATGGCGATGAAAAACGGAGCGGCAAAATCTCGGGGTTCTGGGTGCTTGTGCGTAGCCCTCAAGAGGAGGTCTGTTCTAGGAGGTCAGCAGAGCAACCTGTCAGTGGAATTTATCAACAACCAACCCGGGATAGCACCCCTGCGAGAAAAGAGCTCGGCCATGCGATGAAGGAAGGCCAGATCAAAGCCTGTCGCAAAAAAATAACCCAAAAAAATAGGGAATCGCCATGGCGCCAGGTAAAAAAACGACTCAAGTAAAGTAGGTCGGACGGCTGAGACCAAGGGCCTAAAAAAAGAGAGAAGAAAGGAAGGGGCCCGCTATCCCTGGACGCTACCGTTAAATTCGGAGAACGCTTCGGGGAAAAAATCGTAGAGGTAAAATCAGCAGAGGCATCAGCTGGCAATCAGGGTGGATTCGCGTCGCGAATCGACGAGGCAAGCTTAGAGCGCTGGGGGAGATTAATCCCCAGCCTGGCTTTCATCTGATCACGAAGGGTAGCGAAGGCCAAAGCCAATGTGAGCAAAAGTTCATGACGTGTCATTCTTATAGAAGCCACACCGGAGGGGAGGCGAGAAAAATTACAGTCGCGGACGCTTATCAGTTCTGTGGGAGAAAGAACTTCAATCGGGGAAGGAATACTCTGAACGCGTAACGCCTTCATAACAGAGTAGATCCCACAAACCTTCACGGAAATTGCTAGTACAGTGTACTATGACCTCGACTAAACGAAATGGACGTTGGAAAGGCGGCCGGAATGTTGTGCCGTTAACTTAGTTCGTGGCGGAGGACACGCGTGGAGATGGGATAGAGCGTGACTCCACATAACATCGAGAGTGAAAACTTGTAGTACAAAGAGACGGGCATAGCCAGTGCCCCTGGGCCAATCCAGAAGCATTAACACAGAAGCGCGACTTTCTCGTCGAGCATGCGCCCGTAAGCTCGGGTGGGGCATTAGAAGATGTGAACTTCGGAACAGAGGCGAGAACGACAAGCGGGGCGTTCCCACGTTTTAGTCCTGTCATAAAAGTAAGGGAAGGGAGGACAACACGCTCGGGTCGGTAAGAAGAGATGTTTACAACGGAAGGGGCAGAAACATTATAGGGATGGAGGAACGGTCATTGGGGCAAACGAAAACGGGCCATCTTCCGTTCAGCTCCGATCACTTTGTTCACCGAACCCAAAAAGGGGTGATCGGAAGAAAGTCAGCTTAAGGCAAACCCCCACATCTCGAGACAGGCGCACACCGCAAGAGGAGCACCGAAAAATGAAGTGACGAGATCGACGAATAGGTCTCAAACAACCAACGGAGAAAAAGGAGAAGTCGACTGCGGGGTCTGTCCACAAGGGGGGAGAAAGAGGAACTAATGGGTGTTTGTGCAGGGGGGGGTATGCACGGGGAAGAAACGAAACCATTAAAGTGGCGGGAACAATTAGAGGAACGGACGGACGATGGCCGTGGGGGTGGTGGGGGCCCCAATCACGCCTGCCCCTCCGAGCCTAAAGGATCAAACCTCGAGTCATTTTGAAAAAAGAGTATTCTACCCGCAGACGGGGTGTCGCCAATCTAGCCCCACGACTCCGCGGACCTGAAAAAAAAAAACAAAATGTAGGAAGGAAAAAATCACATAACGGGAAGAACACCCAATAACGTGGTACTGGGGGACAGAAGACGGACAACCTAATGAGCCGAGGAGAGAGAGGCAGCTATCAACTAAAAGGAGATGAACCGACGAGAAAGGCTCCAGGGCTCCTGAGAATAGACACTGACAGCGTAGTTCTATCAGAGCTAAAACAGTAAGAGGCGCGATGCTGGATGCTGTCCGGCAATCGATTTTACATTCTCAAATGTCAGCGCCGAAACTGTCGTTCCAGAAAAGAACTAAGAGGGATTTGCTCAACGTCAAGAAGTCTCCAAAACCTTGAAAGAAAACAATGGTCCCCCCCCTTGGGCTGCTTCAGAAGAATTGCGGCGACGCGCACTAGTGGGGCGGCTGCCTGGAATACGGTCTTAGGCGATTCGTTCTTGGAGGAAAAAGGGCGGGGGCTCGGCGGACACAGCCTCAAAGGGTCAAAGTCGAGGAATGACTCCTGGCTCCATGACTCCCGAGGTTGGTTATCGCGTCATGAGAAAGGAGCGGGGCTTAGCGGGGCTTGTGCACTGAGCCGGCCTCATTCGGCGACCGTCGAGCAGCCTTGCTGAACCAGACCGGTCGGGAGGAGAACGAAGGAGTAAGCCTTCACCTCGGGAATCCGCAGAATTCATGGAAGTCTTCGGCTGCAGGGAGGACAGATGAAAGAGGGAGGGAGTTTACCCCTAAGAAAGAAAGGTTAGGGACGCGACCCCGCCGGGGTCCCAGCAATGATCCCTGATCGAGGGGGAGGGGGTCGCCGGGTGATGCCCGCAGGCGAAAAACCCGAAAGGGATGATGAAAGAAGAATGTGAAGGGTGGGGGTGCCGCTGGACCCATCGCTCTCTAACCGAGACGACTTCTCGACTCAAAAACAATATGTTGCTCCTCCGGGGGGGACTGGTCATAGGTCTGCTGAAAACGACTGAAAAGCGGCTTTCAAAACGAAGAATTGGCCGGTCCGGAGGAAAGCCGGTGCTTTCTGGGGACTCCGGCCTAGGGAAGAGGGAGGGGAGTGGGACTCTTCTCGGGAAGAGGAGCGCCCTACCAAGTTGGAAGCATAGATTTAATCGATCGGCCCCGAGATCAAGGGAATCCGGTGAACGGGTATCGCCATTGGCCTCCGAAAGGTGAAGCGCAGTCGTTCACTGCTCGTGAGGTCCCAAACCCGGTGTCAACGAGGGGACCGACAGACGTCGCCGGCATCAACGAAGGAGGGATGGGCCGGAGCGCCTATTTCGATGTCAAGGCGGGGGGGAGAAGGTCGCCGCGTGCCAAACTGGGGAAAAAGGGATAGCCACATGCTTGTTAGGGAGACGCCCGAAAATCGTAAAGAGACCAGGGGTAAAGGGAGTCGCTTCTCGTGGGCGAATAACAACTCGTAGGGCTAGGGCAGGGGAAAGAGAACGGGGGGATTGCCTTGCGGGAAGACAACATTCCAGAAACTGGTCGAAAAAGGGCCCAATCGCCAGGAGGAAAGAGAAGGGGGAGAACAGCGGCAGGGGGACGTCGCTTGCTTATGCTCCAAGAAAAAAAAAAAAAAAAAAAAAACAAAAGGGGAAGGCAACCACAGGGAAAAAGAGCCGCAATGAAGAAGGCGAGAAAGTCTCACGGTACGCGAATACGGAACTTAGGCAGAAGGACGAAAAGGTCATCGCCGCAAGAAGACAAGAAGGAAAAGTAAAGGGGGTAAGGTCAGTTAAAATAATCGGGGAGGAGGAGAGATCTGCGAGATCCGTAGCGAAATGCAAGAAGGCTGCGTGAGGGAGACAGTAGACTACTACGATCCTTTTCGGCGCTTGTGAGATAAGTCTGGCCCGGAAGAAGCCACTCTCGACCTTCACCAAAAGCCTTCAATAGAAGCAGCAAAAAAGTAAAGCACCCAGGGGGGGGAGGAAGGAGGCGTACTTGCAGGCGCTGGAGATTATGGCAGCGCAGGAAAGAAAAAACGACATGGCAAAGGCAATCTCCTTAGGCCACGCGACGGAGTCTTAGTAGACTTCTAACAAAGGGGGCGGACATTGGAAGAGTACCATCCTCTAAGAGCCTCAGAGGGTATGCCCTAAGCTGCCCTTACGGCAAGGATGAAAGAAGACCTTGGCGAGGGGATGAAAAAGCTTCTATTCAGGGTCTGAGAGAAGACGGAAGAAACGGAATCAAGTAGCTCATAAAACGGGAAGTACTATGAGGAAGGCGAGGGACTCTCAATAAAAACTTGCTTGGAGATCACCCACTCAGACTAAAGGACCGAACAGCAGGGGTAGAAGGTCGCGCCGGCTAGGAGATCTCATAAAGGTGCAGCGGGAGAGAGGCAAGGACACCGGAATTCAAATCAAAGAAAAGAATGGAGCAAGAAGAATCTCCTACCATGACCATGAAAAAAGAAAGAAAATTAACCAATGGAGGATCGGCAGGAAAAAGTAGTGGCACCTGGGGCGAACAACATAATCGATCCATGGCGAAAAAAACGAAGAAAGACCGCAAGGCTCGTGAACCGGACGAGCGCGACCGCAGGTAAGGGGCGCCGCCGTCATATTAAAAGAGAGAGGCGTTCGCAACAAGGAACTATCAAGGCGGCGAAAATGGCGAGAAAAAGAAAAAAGGACGATCGGATCGCTGGGGCAGAAAAGAAGGGGGATTGCGCCAGCACGAAAGCGATCGAGACCGAAAAACGGGCATCCGCTCGGAAAAGAATCTTCGAAGGGGAGGGGGGAGGATCTACATCGGAAGAAACCTCTCCACCACAACAAGCGGAAAAAAAAGGAAGGAAGTCTCCGTCGCCATATTTTGGCTCTCCGATTAGAAGGAGTCCTCCACATAAAACACAAGGTCGTGCCGGTTGCGGGAAATCTGGGGGACGGAGGCAGGGAAACTGACGCCGGTCCACTGGCGTGCCGACGCGGCAAGGCTGAAAAGAAAACTATCTGAAGAAAAGAGGGTAGCAGTGAAAGCGCGAGAGGTCAGGAGAAGACGGCGACCAGGGTCAAACGGTGACTAACCTGCGCGAGAAGAAAATCGGGGGGGGCAACGGAGTCACAGCGTAGAAACGTAGGAGGCGTCTAACCTCGACACCCTTGAAAGATGATAGACGGTAAGAGAGATGACAGTCCGACCGGAACGTTGCCCGCCAAGAAGAGGGGGGGAGTAGAGTAAACCAAGGGAGTCCGGCCCGGGCGCTTGACTGAAAGAAGGCGTCAAGACGAATCCTACGTTCTCTTCGTGATGCCAAACAGTGGCCAGCAATATCTATTAACCCCGTCACTGCGAGTAGAAAGCATAAAAAACGGGAAATCCAACCGGGACCAGTGGCTTCCGGGGTGAAGCAAGGAAGCGAGTTTGAGAAAAGAATGAAAGGTCAGATCGGTCAAAGGCCTGGTAAAGGAATTCAGGGCGAGGTTAAGGAAATCCGATACTCTCACGGAAAGAATAAAAAGAGAGCACAAGGAAGGAAGAGAAAGGGCTGGAAACCTGGATCGAAGAAGCAGCAAAATTGACAACATCGCGAATTAAATCACCGAAGCAAGAGAAGAGTCGAGAAACGGTAGCTCTTGAGCATTCCGAAGGAAAACGGTAGTCTAAAGCGAACGAAATGCAAAAAGCAGGGGAAAAAACTTTGGGGGGGGATCCTTCACCTTAAAAAGCAGCTCTCGCAGGGGAGGAATGGGGAAAGGGGAGGTTCGGGTCGTCGCAGCTTTGTGGAAAAATGCAGTGAAAAGGGTCAGGGAGGGAAGGCGTCATTGGGCAAAAACCGAGGGAAAAAAGGTCGTCACAAAAACGACAGGGCCGATCACATTTTTCCGGAACGACCCAACAAAAGGATGGGAGGCATACCACCCCCCACATAGCGAGAGCCTCACTCCGGCATCCCTCAAAGGAGGTACATCACCGGAAATCTAGAATCAAAACAGGAGGATGGGGAAATCAGAAGGCGTGATGTCACGACAGCTTCGGGATGCCGAGGGGGTTTGCACGGCCAGAACGCAACAAATCCTCGGTTATTGGAAAAGAAAGGAACAAGAGAACGAAAGGTTGAGGGGGTGACCCAATGATCAGCGAAAAGAAATTTTGAAACGCCCATTCCGTTTTGAAAAAAAGCTATCGAGAAAAAATGGAAAAAATCATAACAGCCATGCCGATGCCCATCATGACGGCAAAAAAAGGTAAAAATGAAGAAGGGAGAAATACACAGCAACTTGTAAGGGACTTCTCTAGAAAAAAACATCCAGGGGGCAGAAGAAGAAAAGGTCGCTGCTCGACGGACTCTCTGGAAGAGAGGGTTGAAGAAAAGGGTGCAAATGGCACAATCAAGGAGGGAATGAGGTCACCATAAAAAGAATGTCGTAGTTGCATCACATCGCCACGTGGGGAAAGAGAGTGCTGGACGGCGAGGAAAGTGATCATGGAGTAACGCGCCGACTGTAGAGTTTCAGGCGGGCCCGGAAGAAAAAAAAGAACCGTTGTGGGTCTAAAGTCAGACAAAAGGAGTGTGAAAAGCCACCAGAACAAGGAAACAATGTCTTTCCCGTTGAGCGTGGGGGGGAACACACCAAGAATGAAGGCGACGGCAAAAACGTGCAGCATTGACTGGAAAACGTCCTATCGGCCGGGTAGGAACACAAGAATAAAAAGCACGACGCGTGACTCAATCAGAGGCAATCGGACCGGACAAAAAGCGGGGCCGGTCCCGTGGGTGGAGAGAAAGTAAGGAGATGGCCCAAGTGCGCCAAGGGGAAGGGCCAAAGACAAGGAACACCGTCGGCATAGGAAAAGAACAAAGTAAGGTACGCTTAAGGAGCTGGCCAGTCCTCCCGAGACCAAGCAAACAGCGAGAAGGCATGAGATGGAAGGGGCGACAAGCATAAAAAGACAAGGCACTGATGGCCGGCTCATATAAAAAACAGGTGGGGTAAGACTATTACACGAATCACCCACTGTAAGAATAATCGGAGGACCCGCTACGGCCACGAAAGGTCGACGGTCGTAAGAGGGGAGCCAAAAACAGATAGGCGCCACAAGAAGGTGACTTTCATAAGTCGAGAGAAAAGCACTGGACCCCGAGGGGAAAGAATCTGCCGGGCGACGGGATGACACAAAAAATCGGGTGGAAAAGTTGTTGTGGGCTGGCGAAGGCGGCGCAAAACGACGCTTCCTTCATCTCATTGGAAAAGAATGCTGGGGGAAGGAGGATGGGTGACGGATGGGGCCGCATCGCTCCGCAAGGGATAAAAAAAGACGAACTCAATCGTGAATAAGGGAAGCCGATCGAAGCCCGATAGAGATATTGGGTCATCGCCATGGAAAAACAAAAAGGGGGCAACTATATCGGAAGAAAAAACAATGTCCGAGGGGACAAGAAAACGGTCCCGTTCCCGACCGTATGAGGGGCGCCGAGTCCACGCGTTACCAGCCGAGACGAAGAGCCAAAGGTGGGAGCGGCAAAGCAGTCGTTGTGTTAAAGAGTCAGGGAACATTCGGGTTCGCCGGAAACTCATGAGGTGCACGGCGGGGACAGCCAAGAGGGGGAAAGTTGGGAAATCAAAACAGGCTTACCGGGTAAAGAGGACCCTAAGGGCGGCGAGTGCCTCGTCTAAATGGAGGGTGGTCTCGAATTGAATCTAGGGGGGGGGGAGTTGAAATCAAGGAAAATCGCCTAGGCTCGATTGAGGCTGACAAGGGTCACTGAAACATGATCAAGTGGAGAGGGAAGGGGTCGGTAAAAGGACAATCGCCAATCATCGAATTGCCATAGTCGGGGGAGCAAAAATATCGAGAGCATCAGAAGCGACGATATCTCCGTTGAGGGCGAAAAAGGAAGACTAATCAAAAAGGATCGGAAGCCGCCCAAGCAGGAGAGAAAGAGAAGGTAAGAAAAGACGGCCGGAAAGACAATGACGATGAAATGGGATGGGTGTTGCCGGGTACAGGGGGGGTCGAGGAAGAGGCGCGTTGGAACGCGAGAAAATTTTACGACATAGATTGGCTACGGAAAATGGAGAAAAAGAAGCAGGACGTTTGCGGCGCGCAAGGGTGAGAAAGTGAAAGGGGGCCAAAGGGGAAAAAGAACACAGCGCTCTGCCTTAAGGGGGGAAAAGAGGAGTCACAAAGAGAGATATAGCGGGGGTAAGGCAAACGGGGGGACGACATCTAATGGAAAAAAAAAGCCGGCAGAGAAAGAGCCTGGAGGGCACGGGGCGTAGAACCAGTAACACTCGGGGCACGTAGAGAATTTGCCAGTGACAGAAAGCTGTCTCGGAAATGAGTGGCCACAGACTTAAGTGTAAACTCCAAAAAACCTGACAGAAAACGAGGGAAAACACTTCAAATTTTTCTAGGGGGGGGGCGGGGGGTCCAGGATGCCATGAAACCGCGCAGTGAGATGCCAGCTCGGTGACTCCCGTAGCGGAACGTCGGGGATCCGGGGAGGGAAGTTCAGGAAAGGGAAATAACCAAAAAAACGAAACCAGATGACCATAAGATGGCGAAAGCAAAAACTGGCGAAACAAGGGAAGCAGCTGAG
>Ga0179593_1672270_pt1 | contig 12056 bp, 12 predicted proteins | sample CZODoug2_1_08_16_FD_185931 | JGI IMG/M metagenome (GOLD analysis project Ga0179593, IMG submission 185931) | Vadose zone soil fungal communities from Angelo Coast Range Reserve, California, USA - CZODoug2_1_08_16fungal (PacBio error correction) | ecosystem: Environmental > Terrestrial > Soil >...
ATGATCTATGAAAAGTGCTTATATCTTCCCTCCAGAAGGGTCTGTCGAAAGAAATCGAAGAAAGGAAAGGGGGGAGAAGCTCTCTCTTTAAGAGAGGTCCTTCTTAGTCATCAAAAAAAGGGCTTTCCTCCTTCAAAAGGAATGTGGGGGATTTCCTTAAATGACAAGAGGAGGGGGGTAAAACTTCATTTTTGACCGGGGCTTGAAAAAAAAAAGTCCATCTTCGAGAAATAAATGAATCTAGGGGGGGGGGGGGGGGACATCGCTGAAGTCGTCTTGTTCATTTAAAGAAGTTTCGAAGGGACGCCTCATCTTCTCTAGGAGAAGAAAAGGCTACGGGAGGATTTTAAACTTTTTCTCGGACAGAGTGCTCCTTTACTTCGGAAGGAATTGAAGAGGAAGGCCTGGGCGAATTCTTTTGTGGCCTCTACCCTTCCTTATCGAAGCGTCTGCCGTCGCTCCCTGGCGCGCCGATCTCTACACAATTAGGGGCCGGATCGTAAAGCGAAAATCTCCACCCCGCCAAAAGAATGTTCGCGCCGAAGAGGGGTCGCGCGGGGAAGGGACCTGCTCGGAAAAAAAAACGGCAAAAGAGAATGCTGATCCTGCAACGCGTTAGGGGGCGAGGGAGAAGCGGCAACTTCTACGACCAGGCCGAAAGGAAAAGATTCCATTGCAGGGGCAGAAGCGGTGTTCGCCGGGAATACTACTGGGGGGAAATTTTCACCCAAAGGGGAGTTTGCGGAGGGGGGGTAGGTAAATCCGAATCGGGGAATAGAGGAGGCGGCATTTTAGTCACGAGGGAAGAGAAGGAATATCTTTCAAAGGGATAATTCCATACGGAAGGGTTATTCCGAGGGGGGGGGGCCTTCAAGGGAAAAAAGAATATCCTCATGGGACATAGGGGAGGGGAAGAGGATCGTCTTAAAACCTTCTCGCCCTCAGGGAAAGGGGTGCATTCAACCTTCACTACACAGAAGAATCTCGATCGGGTAGAAAAGAAAGAGGGACACTGTTTCTAGCTTAAAGGAACTGAAAGGAATCATATGCGTCGACTTGCAAAAGATTGGAGCAGTTCTTCAAGGAAAAGACAGTCATCAGGAGGAGTGATCTCTCTAAAAGTAAAGAAAAAATTTTTGGAACAGGCATTATTTCGCCGCCGGCAGGTCGATCTAGAGCTAGGAGGAAAGGGGGCATGTCTGGGAATTGTGTTCACGTGCACAGGGGGGCTACTGTCCATATTCGAAGTGGGTCTAAGGATGGTATTAAATTCTTGGCGGGAGGGAACTCAACAATAGAGAGAGGGCAGTAAAAAGGAAGTCGGAGTTCAGGGGAGAGAGGACAACCAGAAAGACGGCTGCATCAGTGATGTTCTTCTACTCAGTAAGGGCTGAAGGGTGGGGAAAAAAACCTGTTTCCAAAGCTCACGAAACCAAAGAGAAAACAACATCCGGAAGAGAAAATCCGGCAACGCCGGGAAGAGGCCGTGAAATAACCAAAAGACTCTCCGTCATACGTAAAAGGGCCGGACCAACTTCAAAGGTCATAGTAGATATATTATGAAAGAGAAGGGGCAGGGAAGAAAAGGGAGGATCTGCTGCGGTATGGCATGGGGGGGTAGACGGCAACTTTACCTCTGGGGAAGGGGGGTTGCAGCGAGACCCTGATCAATCCTGCAATTTGGGGGGAGAACAAGGTCCGGCAAGAAAGGTCTTCTGCGGGGATGAGAAAACGCTTGCCCTAGGAGGAAAAGGAGGGAGTTTCATCTGGAAAAGACATCCTTACCAATCAATTATTGGTTCCAAAAGGAAAAAAAAGGGGCTAGTCACCTCCGGGGGAAAAACGTGCTCTGACATGCTTCAAAGGCAAGAGGAAAAAAAAAACTGCTTTATTGAAAGGAAAAATCTCCTAGAAGGAAAAAATGGATATTTTTCCTCTCCGTCCTAGGCTCTGAGAAGGGATAGAGTGCTCTCTCTCAACAACAAAGATCACTTAATCTTTAACAAGAATTGACCATTATGCGGATAGCGGGAAGGAGAAAAAAGCTCTCCTTGTAAGAAAGTGGGAAGAGGAAGTATTGCCTAAACCCGACTAAGTATGAAATGAAGGATGCCGCTCACGGAGAGAAAAAGTCGCTCCCGGCGGGTGCCTAGCATGGAGGGGGGAGAATTCCCTTGATTGGGAGGGGAAAAATTAACCTGCACTAACCTCTGCGGAGGAGAGACATCCCGCCAGAAATGCCTTTCCGGGGGCCGGAACTTGTCTCTAGATTGATCGGACCAAGGCAGAAGGGAAGGATGTCTAAAGTCCAAGGATCAAGCTAAAATCAGTGGGTCGGCCCGGCACAAAGGAGGTCCTAAATAGGAGGGAAAACGATACCGGTCGTTGGGGGTCAGGCCAAACGGATCTTGACGGAGAGGGGTTCCTGCTTCCCCGGGGGTTGTCCGATGAAAGGGGGGGGGGGGCGTCGGCCAATTCAAGGTGAGGATCTTTGTCAACAGGGGGTTGCGACTGCAGCCGATGAGGGGGAGGGCCTTCTTGCGAAACTCCAAGAAAAGGGCTTTCGCGGTAGGGGGGAAAGCGGCTCTTTCGATAAAACAAGAACTTCAGGGGATAGCAACGATCGATCTCTAAGGGGGGGCTACGCTTGCCGCCAATGACAAATAACTACGACTAGGGAAGGGAGGCAATTATCCTCGGAAAAGCGGGTTATGTCAATCGAGCCAAAAAGAAGTGGGTTTCGAAGGCTACAATTTGGCCGGAGCGAAATCCTTCCTAGGAGGGGCTTGAGGAATGAAAAAAGAGGCGCGATCCAATCGAGCATTGAAACCGGCAACGGGAACTGCCGGAAGGGAGGCAAAAAGGGCAGCTCTCACATAGAGGTGAACAGGTACGAAGAAGTGCTTACAGTTTCACGAGATCCGGGAGGAAAAAAATTTCGGAAAAAAAAGGAACTTATTCCCTCGTTGGGAGGCCCGCGTTTTCCAGAAAAAAAAAACCGGCCGGTGACGCCGAAAGGTGCCCAGCACGGGGGGGACATGCGGATCATGCTCAGGGGGGGAGACATGCGCGGCACACAGGAAGGAGAACACTGATAATTTAAACCGCGAGAGGAAAAAGGGAAAGCAACCTATCGTGATGAAAGCATCGTTAAACGATACGCAGAAGAAACATGCCGCCGATCAAAACGGATTTGACACGAGAAAAAAGGCAAACGCCCCTACCATCTGGTGTGGAAGGACGGCAATTGAAAGACACCTCGCCGTGGCGCAGATGGCATAGGGGAAAAGGGGGCTTCGGGGCGCCGTTTGGGAAAAGAGCCTCGATCTCGCATACCGGGTCCGCATATCTTCGAGGAAGTCTTCGAGCCGGGGGGAAGCTGGCCGGAAAAAAGAAAAAACTCCGTGAAGGGGGCGAAGTTTGGTGGGGGGGATTTCGCGAAGCGGAAGATGAGGACGCCGGGCATTGTGGAAAGAGGCCTGTCGGCGCGGGGGGCGCCGAGCCGCGGGCAAAGAAAGACCAGGCAGGTTCCGGGGAAAAAGGGGGGGGGTACCAGGAAGAAGCGAGAGTAGCACTACTCTTCGGAGAAATTGCTAAGCGACGTTAGAAAGGGGAAACATTTCCATTCAGAAAACCGTTTCCATCTCGAAAAGGGGAAAGAGTGATCACTTCGAAAACGTCTAACATCAGCTGTAAAAGTCTGCCGTGCAAGAAAGAAAGAGACGACCATGAATAGGAGGCGCTCCTCTGAGGGTGAAAAAAGCTTAGAAAAAGAGCACCCTGCCGGAATAAAGCCGAGCCTCTCCGGTACTTCTTTTCGTTAAGCAAAAGAGAGGGTATGGAAAGGCCAGGTGATTACGAAGGCCTGCGGGAAAAGAGAATCGATCTCCTCACCATCAGGGCCCCTCAGCCGGGAAAACTCGCATAAACGTTCGTTACAAAGGGAGATTCCGCACTTCCGGGAATATAAAACAAAAAGGAAACTATAGAGTAAAAAAGAGGGCCCGTGGGAATAGCGGCAAAAACGCTGTTCTGCGCGAGAAAAAGGGAGATTCGGGAGGGATAGACTGGACAGGTCTAAGGGGATCCAATGGAAGTTAAATGCAAGAATATGCCTTATGAGGCCGGATACTTGGGAAAGGGCTTCTTTAGTGTTTACTCGAGAAGATCGCGAGGAAGGGTCGAATGTCCCAAAGGAGCCAGCTATAACTGCTCCTGGTCGGCTTTGTTCATGGGGCCCGAAGTGACGGTCGCTTTTTTCGCCACAGCGGGGCCGGGAAAAAAAAGACGACTACCTTCTCTAGGGAAACTTTCGAATGAACATGGTTAAAGCCTTTACTGGATTCGACCATTCACGAGGACGGGATCGAAAAGGTCTGTTTTGAAAGCGGGTAACAGCTTCGTAGGAAGGAGGCCGCGCTCTTCGCAAACCTGAGAAGAAGGCGATCCACAATTACAGGACGTCATCTTAAAATGGAAGAACTCTCCAACGGGAGCCTCTTTTCGGAGCCGAAAAACGGACGTGTTCGTGCGAAAAGGAAAAGAGGAACGACGAAAGCCGGAAATGCGATATCCTTCAAGGAGTGGCCTAGAAATCGGAGTCCTCCGACCCTGAAGCCAAACTATGCATGATTAAGAACGCAGGAGCAGGATGTCAAGGACTTATCTGGTCCATATCAAGGAAAAGCATGGGTAGGTTCGTTGTGGGGTCATCCGAAGCTTGGAAAAGAAAGGGGATTCGTCATTTATGGATTAAGCCAAGAAAAGGCGTCGTCCGCTCACTATAGGATTAATTCCATCTCCGAAATTTGAAGTGGGAGCATTTAGGACCTTAAAGAAAAAAACATGATACGCATGTCCGGTCTGTCATGGAGGGGGAGGGGTCATCCGCGAGAATTTCGCCAACGGGGGGGCATGCACAACCTTGCGGCGAATTGAGTCAGATTATACGAGAAGGGTTCTAGAAGAAAGTTCTTCGAACTTACGGGAATAATCTGCGGACTTCAGGTGACGGAAAAAATGCAGTTTGCAATTGAAAAAGGAATCAAATGCCCTAGGAGGGGGAGCATCGCTATTTCCTCAAGAAGTTGGGAAAAATGCACAGGAACTCCTGCCGGCAAATTTGGAGCTATAGGCTCATCAACAGCGTCCGGTGGGGAAGGGGTCTAAAAGGAAAGAGGGTGCCATCGTGCTCGGAGAGGGAGACATTACATATTCGACTTGGTGGGCATTTTTAATTAATTCTTGGCGAGTGTCGCGTATCCACGGGGGGTGAAATCAAAGGGAGAGGGGAAGGAAGAATTCTGAGGGAGGGAGGCATCCCGCTACCTTGAGAGGGAGAGGGGAGTTAAAATCTGTCGGTCATTCTCAGAGGACACCCCGTTTGGCCAAACTCACAAGGAAAGGGGAAAGGAATCCTAAAAGCCTCTTCAATCCTGGAGATCCAGTAGTACCGCCTCTACGACTTCATAGGGGATAAGGGGATCATGAAAGAATCACTTGAGGAGGCGCTCTAGATGGAGGACTTGCCGAAAAGATTTTAGAGTGCTGGATGGGGGAAGAGAAAATCGGAATTAAGGTTCAGCTCTTCCTAAAGGAAAGGGCACAAGTCCTGCAAAGGCACCTTTCAGCTGGAGGGGAAGGGACCGCTTAGAAGAGTAGGCCTGGTCCAAAAAAAAAAAAAAAAAACCAAAATCAATTTCATCGTTTTAGTTAGAAAAAAGCAAGCCTTATCTGTAATTGAAAGATAGTTGGGGAGCGCATGCTTCAGTCATGACGACAGAAGAAATAGGGGAAAATAGCTTTCACGGAAGGAAACTCTCCGTCATCCTTCGGCCTCTAGGGGGAAAATGACGATAAATTGAGGGAGCTCAGGGGGACACACAAAAAGGAAAGAAGGGATGGTTTCGTCATTTACCAGGGAGGAAAAAGTCCTCCTTATTACTTCGAGGAAGAGGGTCTCCGTGACGCGATCAGGGGGGGCCGTCGTCTGTATTGACATTGAAGAAAGAAGAACGGCGTAACTCTTCATTCACAAGGAAATGGGAGCGAACTCCGTGAAAAAGTGATGGTCAGTATTAGGGGGGAAAAGGGGGGAAAACCCAGGACGGAAAAGCTTTCCCGGTTCTAGAACCCGCCAGAGCAGGGGCACGAAGGAGGGGTTAAAAAAGGGAAAAAAGGAGGGAAAAAGCTGCCAAAAGGGAAGCCGTAATTCAGGAGGCCAAGACAAGCCAGCTCGGGCGAGGAGGAGGGGCTCAGCAAAGCCTACGATGACCGGAGGGGGGACGGGGGAAAGACAACTTGAAGTCGAGAAAGATTTCCGTGACAAGGGGAGGGGGGGGACGATTCGGGGGGGTTCCTTCACGAACGAGGTTTTGGGGGGGAGGGGGGGCTTTGTCAAAACAATTTTGATGAGAAAAGAAGATGCCCAAGGGAGAACAAAAAAGAGCCGCGGTCCGCGGAACCGAGACGGGCGCGTCACAAGAAAAGTCCGTTTACTGAAACGATCGATCAGGGTTGAGGGGAGGAAGGAAGAGGGCGCCAAGAAAAGGGGTGAGAAAACGACGAGAGAACAGTGGGAAATGGGAAAAATATATAACGCTGGAAAGAACGGATTGGACGGGAAAAAAGGAAAAATGTTTACGGAGGAGCGAAAATTTTTGCAAACGAAATCCTGCCCGCGCAGAGGTATTAAATAGCGCTGGAGGCAAAAGGAGAGGCAGATTCAGGAAGAAAGGCAGGGACGAACTGGGGGGGACCAAGTCGTCCCTTCCAAATCTGCTATCTGGAAAGGCAGTTTAGGATGGGTGAAGAGAGACATTGTAAAAAAAAGTCGATCCTTCATCGAAAAAAGACGAAATCGGGAGGGAATTCCACACCCGGCTACATCTCCGATAGCCCTGGTTGAATCAAAACAAAAAACTGGGGCCCAGCAACAGACATTCTCTTGGAACCGTGAAAGGGATTCGAGGAACGCGCAAAAAAGGTCACAAGGTAAGAGTATTAAGGAAGCTTTCTCCAACGGAGCGGTGATAAAGGGCTTCTTGCAGTGAGATACCATGAAGGAGCAACTAAGAGGAGAGAAAAAAGCTCTTTCGGGGGACCACGGACTCAAACGCCCCGAAAGGGGGAAAGCGATCATTGTAGAAGTGTCCTTTACCTGAGTCGAACACCGAGTGCTCATGCTATGGGGGACTTGAGGAAGGGGGCGCGCCGTGGGAGGGGGACTAATCTCTTCCATCAAAGAGGGTGCAGGAGTCAGAAGGGAGGCTTTCGAGAGAAGGAGTCAGCTGGAAAAAGCGGGAGAGAAAAGCCGGCATTGCCGGCAAGAAAAGCGGGGCCGGTTTTGGTGGGAAAGGGAGAAGAGTTCCTAGGAAAGGTTGAAAAAGGTTGCACGGGGGGGGGGGCGGAGGCTTGGGAATTGGGGTGGTGGTTGGGGGGAGAGGTAAGGCGCCGAAAGGGGAAGGGGCCGGCATCCTTCAGAAAAAGGGGAGAAATAACACGACCTTTTCGAGAAAAGATCGCGCTACGGGGGCGGGGAAAAAAAGTCCATGCGAAAGGGGGGGCTTGAATGAGGAAAACGTTTCCATAAGATTATCAGTCTGAGGAGCGGAGAGCGCCCTCTCTAACAGAGGAGGTGGAAGGAAAAGATCCCGAAGAAGGGGGAAGCCGTTCCGAAGTGCACTTCCTAGGTGGAAGAGGTACTCTGGAAAAGAAGATCTGTGGGAAAACTTCCTTTAAAAGAAGAAAGTCCTTTGACTAAACGGATTAAGGGGTAATCTGAGAATAGCAGGGGGGGTTTCTTCATTCTAAAGAAAAGGGATCGACGTAACGCAGGAACATGAACGAAGGAGAGCATCCGCTCTATCTAGAAAAAGGGGAATAAGGGCTCGCGCATGAAAGGGAGGGAAGCTTATTCCTCACGGGGAATATTTCAAAGAGACACTTATTATGAGTAAAGAGAGAGAGGCCGTGGGGCTTTGATAAGAAGATTTTTCTCGGCCAGAGGAAAAGTATATCGTCGCTGAGAGAGGAGAGTATACGAGGCCTTCTGCTATCAAAGGGGCCGTGAAGAAGAGGGGAGAACTATGCCGGGGCCTATTCGTAAGGAGTTCGTAGGAATTTTTAGGGTACAAGTGTTAAAAAAGTATCTCTCAAAAGGAGTTTGTGAAGGGGAAGGGGGAAAAATCGCCAGGGGCGTAACTTCTGATGGGGTCTGGGGGAAAAGGGACACTTCTACGTTTCCGAATGGTACCGCCAAAGAGGAAGTGCCGACCGGGAAGGCTCTATTTAAACTGGGAAAAGGACAGGTTAAAATCTTTACGGAGAAACAAGGGGGGAATCAGAAAAAATCGATCTCGAACATTGTCGTTGGAGGAGGGGCCTCCGGAAGGAGAAGGGAATCGTGGGGAAAAAAGGGAAAAAGTCCGGAAAGAAAAGAACACAATTCCAGCAGAAAGTCATCTAAAAAAGACGCCACCATCGCGGAGGAAGAGCGCAAAGAAAGGCGTTGGTCTCTCAGGCAGGGGGGAAGCCCTGGAAAAGTCAAAGACAAAACAAAACCGAAACAAACAGACGAGAAGGCACGAGTTAAGCCCAAAAAAAGAGGGATTGGGAAGAGGAGGGTGTTTGTCTCTGCAGAAGGCAAAAAAAAAAAAAAAAGGTCCGCGAAAAAGAGAGGGTCCTTCTCACGGAGGGGCGCCGTATTCATAAAAAAGAAAAGGGTCCCCGCCATGGAAAAAGGGCGTGCTTGACTCTTGTTCAAAAAGAAGGAAGAACTTGGGGAAAGAGAGGTTGCGTATCGTTCAACTCTTCACGAAGAGATCGTCGAGCCTGGGTCGAGAAAAAAGACCTCTAGGGAAATGTCCGTTAATTCCTGGTGCATGAGGGGAAACACGTCCCACGAGCATAGAAATGAACGGGCGGCAAGGTCCGGAGGAAGTCCCACCGGAAAGAGATTTGAGAAAAAAATCTGTGTGAAAAAAGCATCGTTGAGGAGGGGTTAAAAAGCTATCCGGGATTTTTCTAGCTGACGGAAAAGTGACTCATGGGGGAAGGGCTTCGAGCTGCAGAAGGAAGACCGTGAAGGGAAGGGTATGAGGGGGAGGGACTGCAAAAAGAAGGGGGGAAAAAAGTTGTATCTCGAAAGTAGGTACCTAAAAAAAAGGGGAGCCAATCTCTTCAGTAGGCAGGGAAAAAAAAAATTTTCTGCTTCTAATAAAAAGAAAAAAAAAGAGAATTTTTTTGCGAAGAACTTTAAGTTGTTGCAAAAGGAGAGGAATGATTTCGACGGAAAAAGTGTTTCTCCTCGTCGTACCGGGGGGAAGGGATTGCGGACCTGCGCGTAAAGTTGAAAAAAAAAGGGGGGAGAGCGGGGGAGAAAACGTAAAAGTTGAGAAGGAACGTAGACGGAAGCCGCGGCCGCCTGGGGGGGGCGTTTTCCGGGGAAAGGCGGAAGAGCAAAAATGTGAACGGGCCAATCTCCTACCCCAAACAGGATAAAGGGGACCCCATCCGGCCAAATAACGGCACTCCTCGGGGCCGCAGAAGAAAAAGAAAAGAGGACTTCCAAAGTTTATCCAAATGACCAACGGAAAACCGGTCATAGAGCGCGTATGACGTCAAAGTTGGGAAAAGGGGGAGGATCCGCACAGGGGGTCATGTCTGTCTTCTTGGAGAAAATCGGATTATCTTATCGAGAAATATCCTCTCAAAGGGACAAAACTGAAAAGCCGGCAGCAGAGAACTGGGATGGGAGAAAAGAAAATGGGAACGGCGGAAGGGAGGACAAATCATCCTGACCATCAAGGGCGAAAGGGGGAAGGTCGCCACAGCCCTGCGAAAAAAAAGTAAGGAGGGGGGAAGAGTGCGCGAAGAGAGACCGACGTCTCTGAGCGTGTTTGAAAAAAGGCGTCACTGCGTTCGCGCCGTCATCCGGCGGCCGAGGAAAAAAAGGAAATGACAAGAGAAGAAGGCTCAAAAGAGGGGGGGAAAGGAGGATTCACTTAAGAGGGGGAAATGACTGAATCTGGCCGAAAAGGGGGGGGGGGAGGAGAAAAAAAGACTCACTTACTTCAAAAGAATAAAAAAAAATCTTCGAGGAAGGGGAAAGAAACACGTCGTTCAACTATCAGGGGAAAAGAGAGGCTGTGTGAAGGAAAAAGCAACTCGTTGAAAAAAAAGAGAACATGGTCAGTAGAAAGAACGTCCTCCGAAAGGGATCCCATCCCCTCCATCATCAGAGAAAAAAAGAAGGCGTTATCTTGCAAGAAGGGGGCTCTGATATTTATTCCCGAAAACTGCCGATACCGTAATTAGAACCAAAGGCGACGCCAAATGAAATCAGCAGTCGATCTAAACGCGGAAAAGAAAAAAGGGACAGCCCGTGACGGGAATATTACACCGTTGGAAACGGTTGCAAATGAGAGGGAAATTTACGTCAGAGTTTATTTGAAGGAGGGAAAAGGGGGGGGGGTTCCGTATTTGGCCGAGAGGGTTGTTTTGATTGGAGAATAGGAGGGGGGGAGGGATCTTTGGGGGAAGGGGAATGTATGCTACCTTCATCCGGGAAGGGAAGAAGTCTAAAAACTAAAGAAAAACTTCTCTTCTTGTCCCTAACGGCGAGGGAAAGAACAGAAGAGGGAGGGGACTGAAACGAAAAAGAAAGGAAAAGGGGGGGGGTCACCGTAGAATAAGGAAAAAATGCCTCCATAATTAATACGAAGAAAGATCAACAAGGATGACATTAAAGGGCCGCGCAAGCTGGGGGGAAAAAAGAAGGGAAGATTCCCAAAAAGGGGAGAGAAAAGGTCTGCTCCTCTAATCTAAAAAAAAGAAGAAATCCCTGAAAGGGTAATAAAATTTCTTGAGGAGGGAGGACGAAAAAGCATTCGCATTGTGAAAAGGAAAAAAAAAAGAAAACTTCCGGCAAAGGGAGAAAAAGCAATCTCTTCCGGAAGAGGAATGCTTCAGGGAAGGAAGGAAAAACCTCTCTAAACAGTGGCAAAAAAAGGAGCCCGGATCGAAGGCGCCGGGAGGAAAGTTAGGCGACAGCGGGAAAGGGTTACTCCGGGAGATCGAGAAGGGGGAATTCCCATCACGTTGACAAAGGGGAGACGTGGCTTGAAAAAATGAAAAGGGGGAGTCACCGGCAAGGGAAGTTCCTCTATTTTATTGAAGAAAAAGAGCACCGAAAGAGGGAGGAAGGAAACCTGCGAGGGGAGGCATGAAACGACAATGCAGAAAGAAGGGGAGGGCCCAGCTAAAGGTCGTCCCTCCTCCAACTCCCCGAAAAGGCACGATCTTGGCAAAAGAAAGGAGACAATCGTCAACACCTCGCCGAAAGGAAGAAAAGTTTTGGACTGTTACGCCGAGAAGGGGGCAAAACCTCGCGGCCGGAGGGAGAAAAAATCCCTCTCTTGTCAAAGCAAGAAAAATTACGGAGAGGAGAGGCGCTCCTATCAGTCGGTAAAGGGAGGACCATAGAGGGGGGACCGAAGGAAAGTACTTTTGGGGGGAGGGGGGAAAGAGTTCTCTAGCTTTCCAGGGCGACAGATCTCTCAAGAGGGAGCGGTATGCGCAACGAAATAAAAAGGGCCTCAGAATCGGATTAAAAAGGAACACGACCTTTTAGGGAAACCTAGCGCGTAGGAGAAATCTGCGAAAAGGAAAAGAGGCGCCGACCATGTCAATTCTCAAAAAAAGAGCCTTGAGAGAAAAAAAGGGCGGATCACGGCGCAACTCTGGAGGCGAAAACTAGGCAACCTGAAAGAAAAATGCAAAGAAAGCCGCCGCAGAAAAAAGGCAACGCTTCAAAAAAGGGAGCGGGAATTACCGCAGAGAACCGCCCATCTATCTGAAAAAGAACAGAAAATCGCAGGGGGGAAAAAAATTTCGCTTAAACGAAGAGTTCTTGAGTTCTGAAATAAAGAGGGAAGCCGCTCACAAAAGAGAAGGGCTCGATTCCCTAAGGGGAAAAGAGATAAGGGGGGGGGGGGGGAAATCTAATTGCGCTGAGGAAAGAATCGGGAAGGCGGAAGAAACGGCAAAGAGGGGGA
>Ga0179593_1303922_pt1 | contig 12055 bp, 16 predicted proteins | sample CZODoug2_1_08_16_FD_185931 | JGI IMG/M metagenome (GOLD analysis project Ga0179593, IMG submission 185931) | Vadose zone soil fungal communities from Angelo Coast Range Reserve, California, USA - CZODoug2_1_08_16fungal (PacBio error correction) | ecosystem: Environmental > Terrestrial > Soil >...
GAGAAGGCGGGCAACTTATCGATAAACTTCTTCCGAGTTCGGCCCCTGGCCGGTGTGTGCAGGCGCAAGCAATGATAGGCGCTCAGTCGGAAGGAGAGCGCACCGCCTGCGCGGCAAGCGAGAGGAGAAAAGAAGGTGGCGTTGTGGCAAGAGAACCGATGTTCAGTCGGTTATCAATGAAAAAAGTTAATTTTTACGGAAACAAAAAACAGCCGAGAAGGGAACGGAACAGCGTCGCCAAAGCAGGTAGGAGGAGGCCAAACCGTCCGCAAGAGACGACGGGAGCGAAAAAGATGAAAAGAAGGGCAAAAGAGGAAGTACGTTTTCGAATCAAGAACGGGAAAAAAATGCATGTTGATAAAACGGAGATCCAAAACCCGGACGGAAGACGTGTCCGTTGAAACGTGCGGGAAAGCAAAAGCGATCGTGATCGTGGCAAATTTCTTTGGGGAATTGATGATCCCCTGTACAAGCAATGGAGAAGAGGCCCAAATGGGGCAGCCAGGAAGTGGGGGGGAATGTAGCCGGGAAAAATGGTGCGAAAGAGGACGAAAAGTACTACGCGGGGATTCTATAAATCAGGATTCGGAGGTTAGCCGACCCTTGATAATGCGAGAAAATACGATCACTCAGCTCGAAGGGGGAAACAGCAAAAAAGAGGCACTGAGGAGAAGGAGGGACAAACGCTTAAAACACCGGAAAAACGAAAAAAAATTCCGTTTTCGGATTTGACGTGGGCCTTCGTCACTTGAAAAGCTCGCGAAGAGTCAGAATTTCGAAACACGATAGACAGTCAGAAACGACTTGGTCGAGCTCGTCAATGTTGGATTGCACGCCTAGGTCAAAACTGGCGACAAACTGGACTCTCCACCAAAGATTCCGGAGGGAAGGAGAGAGCCCGAACTGGAGGGGGGGGGGAAACGATTAAATTCAGGGTAAGCAACGTCTCAAATTCGTCCAGATTGGGGACGCCCCGCGCAAAGATAAAAGTTCAGTCACACGAACTGGTCGTTCCCGTTTTACGCATTGGGATTATGTGATCATACGGTTTGAAAGAGGGAGTTGGAAGACGAAAAGACCTATAGGGTGCGTCCGAAAAGAATCTAGACGCGAGCGAGCGAAACCGAAACAACCCTTCACAGAGATCATCCGCTTAAAACTCGGCCACCCCGGGCAGTTCGGCGGGAAAAACGTTTGGCCTACGATGTAGGGCCCACCCAGAAAGGGAAAAGACGAAGATGGAGTAAAGGACCGCGAAACTCCGGGTAAAATAACTCCTCGGAATCCGCGCTGCTCCATAGGAACCAAAGGGGAGCGCCCGCGCGCATCACATACAGAAAGAGGGAGGAGGGATGGGATAGACGAAACAAAGGAGGGTCAATCCGGGTCCTTTTGTTCCCAAAATGGGATTGACGAAATGGGGTGATCCGAGCTCAGGCCAGCGCCTATGAGGCCAAAGGGGAGAGACAACTCGCTGTCTAAGGGGGGATATACTGGCCACGTTGTAGGGGGAATTCTCGGAAAGGGACAGGCGATGAGGAAAAGAGAGATCTCTGAAAATTAGAGGAAGGACGACACGGGACAATACACGGCCATCATACAAGGAAAAGCCCGACGATAGGCAAAGGGAAGAAAAAGAGGAACAAAAAACCATCCCGGAATGGCCGAGAGAGGAGGAGATACTCTCCCTCAGATTTCACTGTTTACTACCTCGGGTGACAAGTCCCGGCTGATCCATCCCGATCGTCTGGGCGGGAGAAGGGGCGGAGTCAACTGTGCCCAAAAGTTTCCGATGGAAAGCAAAGAAGGGAACCTACGAATATACTTCGAAAAGCAATCTTCAAGTGACGAAGCCGTGGTCAAATGGGGGGGCCAAGCATCGAGGAAAAAGAAAAAGAGCCGAAAGCTCGCAGAGGGGGAGCTAAGCCTAGGGAAGCAGAGGGACTGAAAAGCAGTTCACTTCGCGTATCGGGGGGACGTTGTACACCTAAGGATTTGAGGGGAAAAAGGGGCGCTACTTGAAAAAAAAAACGCGATCAAGAATCAGTAAAAAGGAGTGAAAACGGACGATCGCAGTGATCGAGGCGAGGCATTCACACCGGGGTCTGAAAGTGAAGGGGAAGAATGGGGGAAAGAGGAAAAAAAGAAGGACGAATAGGAAAACTATCGGAATTAGGGATCCCAACTGCGCAAAGCGTTGCAGATCCACAGAAACGACCACATCGGGACCACTAGTCAGGGGAGACAGAGGGAAAAAATGGGGGAGGAGCAGAGGGGCATAAGGGGGCAACATCTTTTCCTCGTACGCTGGAGTGGAAAAAGGTAGGGGGAAAAAGGAAGAAGCGGATTTAAGACTCAATAAAGGAAGAATGGGGGAGGAGAGGGAAAAAGAGGGCGGGCTATCCGCGTGAAAAGGGATATCGAATTACGTATATTCAAACTCAACGACGTCATCGAGGAACTCGGGCTCAGTTGACTGCACTAGGAAGGAGCATGGAGTGAAAGAAGGAGGAGAAAGAAAAAAAGTTGACTGTCAGCAAAAACATCCACTTCAGTCATCAACTTTCAACATGCTATTTAAATATTAAAAGGAGAGAAACCGTGGCGGGTAAGCAGAAAAGAAACGCAATTGAAACGTCGATCGTTTCGTGGAGGGGGTCCAATGAAACAAGGTCGCGGACGGGCTGGGAAGAGTGATCACACCACGGAAAAAAGAAAATGGAAGGGAAGGGATTTTCCACTCACGCTCAGAGGAACTGGTTGTGGGCAGAACGCAAGCCGGCCAGGGGGAGGAAAGGAACAATTGAAAACGATGACATCATGCCAAGGATAAATCGTCCCACACGCACGTGAACTCGGGGGGCCAAAACGAGAAACCGACTGGAAAAAGCGGGGAAACGAAGAAAAAGCCAGCAAGACAAAAATGGAATATCCAAATCAATGCAGAAAGAGGGGGGAATAGGACTGAAAATGTCGCTTCGAGGATATCTAGGGAAAAAAAACAACAGAGGAAAAAAAAGGAAAACCGACTTTATCGGGACACAATGCCCCTAAAGCCTCAACACAACTTAAGGGGAAAAAATATAGATATTGTTCGTAATCTCAAGTGTCCAAGGGGAAGAAGAAGAGCTCAAGGCGAAGAGGAAGAGTGGGGAATCGTTTGGGGGGGGAGGCCAGATAAGACTAATAAATCTAAAAACGGAGTCAACGTGTAGTCGCTGGGGCGTCTTAGAGGGGGGTGGGTGGGGGGGGACCGGGAAAAAAGAGGGTAGTGGGGAAATATGGGGGGCGACGTGCCCATTTTTACCCGCCGGACCCATCAGAAAATATTAAATTGAAAAGAGAAAGGCCGGGAAATGGAGGGAGAAAACCAACGGTCCAAAGAAATTGAGCTGCCACAGCCAGGACCAATCTAGGAATGGTGTAGAAAGGAGGATGAAAAAGAAGGGGGACGAATCCCTGGGGTAATGAGAAAGTAACTCACAAGGCACCAGATGGCGGCGTGCGGCATGAAATCAACAGGCGCGGATCTTTAGCTGGGGGAAAAAGGGAGGGGACACATTGGGGGGAAAAAAAAAGTTCACAGGGAATCGGAATATATTGGCGCGCACCATTTCCCCGCCATATTCACTCCAAGGGGTCGCTTTCCTTACCATAGGGGGGAAGCAGAGGATGAGGGAGTTGAGGGTAGGGGTAGGGTCAGAAGACAAATTCCTTAATCACCGTCGCGAGATGGAAGACACAATCGGGAGGTCTTCTAGAGCCTCAAAGAGGGAAGAAAACTAAAGTACAAAAAAGACCGTCTGCAAAGGGACGATGGATCGAGCGGCTTTAATGCGCGATCAACGCGCTCTAAATTCTCATCAAAGGAGGGGCGAGTACTTATCTGTTCGATGAAAAGAGGGGGGGGGAGAAGGAAGGGGGCAAGACAGCAACTCCCCAAAAAAGAAACTCCCCTCGTAGGCGGGCGACGGTTTTTGACCCAAGCAACATCGCATCTTGTTCGCAAAGCGCAAGTCTATCGATTTCAAAGAGGGAAAAAAAAAGACGAGGGAGGGAAGGGGGAACGAGTGGAAGGAGGTGTCGATCGGAGGGGGGGGTAAACCTAGAGGACCTAAATGAAGGGTAGTTGTGCCGACCAAATCTCGTCCGAAAAAACGCTGCCCGGTCGAAGAAGATGACGCCTCGTCCAAAGAAGTCTTATAGAAAAGAAGGCGCTTTCAACAAACACCAACCCTTGGGATCAGATTCGTCACCCCCCAGAAGCTCACTCCGACCCACAGAAAAGGGAGGCTAGGAGGGGGAACCTCCGCTCAAGCCCGATGGAAAGGGGGGGGGGACCCTCGGGCAGGAAAGGGGTGGAGAGGGGAAGCCTCTAAGAAAAAACAAAAAGAGGCGCGGAGACAGGGAACCCAGCCGGGAGCGATTTTGCTAATCAAGGGGGAAAGGCCGAGTAGAGTCGCTGAAAACGCCGTGTATGGGGGGTGGAAAGAGAAAAAGGAGACTCGAGTCGAACCGGGAGAAGGGGGGTCTTTCGCGACCCTGGGGGAGTGGCGTAGTGCTCGCTTGCAGGTTACTTGAGTAATACTCAATAAAAACTAGTAGGAAAATAAAAAAAAAGGGATTCGACATCAATCAAAGCAGCAAATTCTAGAAACAACGGAAAAAAATGCAGAAGAAGAACAGTCGCCAAGCCGAACGAAGCTTCACAGTTTATCGAAAACTCCCGCGGTCTATCGGATACTAAAAACGAGTCAAGCAAAAATTGGGAAAGAAAATCTCCCAGAACAGGAAGAGGGTATTTCAGGAGGAGAGATACCCTACAAACATCGTCAGACGAGAGGACCCTTGACACGAGGGGAACTGGGCCAGAGCAGCACCGGACGTAATCTCAAAGTTGAGGACCGGCGCGGCAGCTTCAAGAAAAAGCATATCGGTACAATGGTTTTGGCCGCAGTAGGTAAAAGCAAAAAAAAGAGGGGGACTGCGGATGGTAGGGTGGGTCTCCGCTTCTGAGCATCAACGGGAAGATGATGATGGGGATAGCAAAAAAGAGATGTTATGTACTGAAAGATTTTAGGATAAGCGCAAACGACGATGAGGAGAAGGAGTTTCCCCGAACGACCGAGTGACAGTTGGGGCGACATCTCGAAAGGAAGGGAGGAAAGTGACAAACCGTTTGCGAGAATGGGAAATCCAAAAACACCTCAGAGGGAGCTCGCCTACAGAACGGAGAATTTCATTGAAGGAGGGGTAACTGGGGGGGATACGTCAGAATTAAAAATGGAAGATAGAACAAGAAAAGCAAACAACACACACCGAAAAAAGGAAAGACTACAGCCACAGGTAGATAGATACATGAAGTGACTCGCCATCTTCACCTGACGTCAGGGGAGGGCCGTGGTCCAGCGATAGAAAAGAAATTGTACGCCATGGGAGAGAAGTGCGGTAGCCTAAACGCCGGAGATTAAGAAAAAGGAAACGATCTATGAAAGACGCCTCAAAGTAAAGATGCTTTCTCAAATGGAGTGCCTAGGCGAGAAAAGACAAAGACGGGGAAATAACACCATCAAAGAAAGGGGCATCAGGAAAAAAATGGCTGTGCAGGCCACTGACATGGAAAAAGATAACGCTGGCTTGGGAAAAGTAAAAGCAACTGGGGAAGATGAAGTCAGCGCCGTGGTGGTGGAGGAGGGGAGTCTGAAGAAAAACGAACAGTGGAGAGGAGGGAAGACACACAGAAGAGGTCGTGGGCCATGTACTCAGAAAGACGTTAAAAATCGGACTTGTGTTCCTCTCCATCAAAAGACCAGGGGAGGACGTGGGCCAAGGGTTCAGCGGATGGGAAGAGCCTGACCTGGAAAAAAGGGAAAGGGAAGGCGGAGAAGAAAAAAGGAAAATGCCAAACAAACCTGCCGAAGGGAAAAGCTCTCACCGTGGGACTCAGGAGTATGCCGAGAGAGGGGAAAACAAAATCGATAAGGAATTGAGAGAAAAGGCAAAACACAGAATAACCTCAGATGAGCGATAACGGGACAAACTAATTTGAAACCTTGCTGCATTATCACGAAGGAAAAGAGAGAGATGGACAGAAAAAACCGGATTCAAAACGGTTTCCAGAGAGAAGGGGCTTTTCGAGAAGCTCTACGGTGTGGGGCGTCAAGATGAAGAATCATCGCATGGAGACGAGACGCGGCCTCAAGTGAAACGGGTAGGAATGAGAGACGATTACTGTACAGTCGGGGAGGGGGGGGGCCGAGGTCGAGGGAGGAAGAAATTCTACGTTTTACCAAGCCGAGACCTGAAGCGAGGGGGAAAAAAAGGGACTTAATCAACGGATGTCGGAGGCCCACCAGAAAAGCATGACGCTGTGAAAGAGGGATCTACAATGGAAAAAACATCCACCATTTCTGCAAAGGGGAGTGCTATCTACAAGAGTCATCTTACCGTGAGATTACACCAACTCAAACCGCCACGATCTCGGAAGATCAAAACCTGGTAGTCGTAGACCCGAAAGATTCGCGGAATAAAGCATGCTTTAAAGGGGATTTTCTGCAAAAATGGAGAGGGCCCGCACCAGGCAGCCCAAGGAAAAGGGGCGGGAAGAGATCAAAAAAGAAATGCGCCGTGACGGGGGGAAAGAATGGGGGCCGAAGAGAGGCGTCGTTTCATTTGGTCACTCGAACCTTACTTGAGAAATCCCTCATCAACGAAATCAGGGAAGGGGCCCCCAAGAGAAGGGAACAAATCTTAATGATCGTCAGAAGGGGCAGGAATCCCGCAGCAAAAAAGCAGAAAACGTCTCCGCGAATGGCGACGGCGGGGGCATCAAAGGAAAAAATTCACCGAAGGAGGTCCGGAGGGGGGGGGAGTAGGGATATGCAGAATCAAAGGAAAAGAAAAAGGTCGGAAGGGCAGCGCCCAAAACAAGTTCCCTCAAAATTTTCAGGCGAGCGCCAAGGGGGTTGACGCTTCCCTTCACAAGCTCAAAAGAGAATCGGGGTTCGCCCCGCGAGAGTTCGTCGACTAGCGGTAGGCCGACTAGGGCTTGGCGATCTTCTGTTGGCGGAAAAACGTCCTAAAGGAGAAAAGGGGTCGGCCGAAAAAAACAGACTTACAATCTCAAAAGAGGAGAAAACAAAAAATTGATGAGAAGCCCGGGGGGAAAATTGCTCCGCAACAGCGCTCTTTCAGGAGAAAATTTGATCGCGGGGGTCAAGGTGGAACAAAAAACATTTGCCACGGCAGAGGGGAACGACGCCGAAAACGACGAAACAGGAGAGAAAGAGAAAAACTGCGCTTGCACTCACTTACGGTTCGCACTGGACGCGAGCTCGCCAGCAATTGTCGCGAAGGACCAGAGATGACACTCAATGAGGAAAGAAAAAGGGGTGGAGTAAAAAAAGGTTGTGGTGATAGGAAGAGGAAGATCTCTCATTAGAGGAAGGCTAGAAACTAAAAGCTCTCGTGCCTGGCGACTGGTCTCGAGAAGGGGTCGTCGTTCTCGATGCAATGACGGAAAAAAAGATCTCGAATCTAAAAAAGCGGAGAGGAAAATGAACTCTCAAAGGAGGGAACAACTAAAACAGTTCCCTAAAAAAAGAAAGCATCGACCCTGACTCACAATACCGTCTTCGAAAAAGGGGGGTATCGCTCGAAAACTCAAATTCGGAAAGAAAAAGGGGAGTCCACGAGAAGCTGACGGGAAGGGAGGGAGTCAGGACCGACAGAAAAATTGAGGGTCCGACGAAAGCCATCTCCTTCGGGGACCGGTCCATTGAGCACAAAGTCTTCGGCGAAAGGAGAAGGACGAAGGTCTGGGAAAAGAGGGGTTAATGAAGAAAGAGGGAGAAGGTGGGGTCAGGGGATTTGGGTGGGGAAAAACCGATCAAACATGAAGGGAGGCCCGCGTACTTCTTAGAATCCCGAGGCTCAGCGTCAGTAAAAAAAGTCTTCGGCTAGATGAAGCAGGGGAGGGAAGAAGTTAGGAACGAAACCTAGATGTTATGATCAAAAAGGGGGGAGGCGGAAAAAATACCGTATATCCTTCAGACGTGCAACTACCGTTTCAGGGGCGAGGGAATCGATGGGGGGAGGCGCGGGAAAAGAAACGCTTTTAAGGGGAGGCAAAGGTAATTGCGTCAAACACATCCACGTTAACTTCTCAAAGGGAAAAAAAGCGAGGGGGAGGATGCTTGGGGAGAGGAGGGGATGTCACGGAGACCAAGACAGAAAGCTGGAGAAATACGCCTCTGCCCACGAAAGATTATCTCAAATCAAAAAGGATATCTGAGCATGAACAAAAAAAAGAGGAACCCAAGCGGAAGAAAGATGGATGGAACTGGGGTTCCGTAAAAGGGAAGAGAGACGGAAAGAAGCAGGAACTAGGAAAGAGGGTATCTTCTTGGAGGTTCTAGTTCTCCCTGAAGTAAAAATGGAGATCCCAAGAGAATACTCATCGAGTATCTAGCAGGTAAACGGAGAAGCGATCAGGGAGGCCACTAAAAACCTGAATCACTTTCAATAAAATCCGCTGCAGCTGCAATCTTGTCTAATGGGATGGGAAAGCAATTCCGAAAGAAGCGAACAGGATGTTATCCCACGCCCCACCCAAGAAAAGATTATGGAGAGGGAGGAAGACGAATAGAAAAAAAGGGGGCAAGTTTTCCAGCAGGTGGTCCCAGACTACAAACGATGGCCGGTTAGGCGATCTCGACGACTAAAGGACGACGGTAGGCCTCAACGCAACCGAATAGGGGTTTCAGGGGTAAAAAAAAGAAGGGAGGGATGGAAACTGCGTGCCTGGCAAGAATATGTCGCCCCTAAAATGACCTCGGCCAAACGATAAAGGGAAAAATCGGGACGAAAACGAAATTAAAAAACCGGGGTCCCTCAAACTAAACTCATCGGGGCTCAGTCCAGAAAGGAAAGAGCGCGAAGTAGATCAAGGGAAAAAACCCCTCCCTACCAACCGGAAGACGGCGGAAAGGGCCGAGCGCATGTCAGAAGGGGGCGCCGGAAAGAGCAAAAAAAAGGGGGAGAAAGAGATTGTAATGCAATGCAGCTTCTAGTATCCAGTCTGCCGTGTGTTGAAGGTGTTATCGCAAAACCTAGAAGAAGAGAAAAGGGAAAAGCGCCAAAGAAGGGGAAAGAGTAACACAAAGTGGACTTATGAGGGGGAGCGCCTAGCAATTTCATTTGAGCATTGATGTTCAGGGAAACACAGGGTCAAGGCCGAGCCGGACTCAAAGAAAGAACGTCCATAACAGGAGGATGGAGGAGGACCACAAAGAAGCGTTCTTCTATTAGTGAGAAAAGGGATACTTCCCAGGCAAAAAGGTTAGAACGCGCGAAAGCCGTCAAACGGTTATTCACAAAGGGCGTAATCCCCGCAAAGCCCCTGAAGAAGGAATGGGAAAAAATCGTGAGGTCGGGAGGGGTTCGGTTGATCGTTGCAATTCTTATGCGAGATGAGCAAACAGCTGGAGAGGGGGAAGCGCACATGGCAGCCCCGATGGCAGCACATCACTCCCTGGACGGGAGCACTCAGAATACCGACGATTGGCTCAACTCTAGATCTTGTTTGGGTAGAACTCCGCGGCCTTCCGGGGGAGAAGAGCTAAGCACGGTCAAGAGATCGCAGCGGGAAGAGAAGTGAACGGCCTGGGGGAGGAGGAGCTCATCTGACCCCTCCGGTCGCCGTGGGGAGAAAGTCAGCGGCTGGTTGAAACTTAATGAGAAAGAATCTGAAGAAGGGATCCGTAGGAATGACTAGGAGGGAGAAATGTCAGGGGTCTGAGGAAAGGGCAAGAGGGTCGGCCTTCGTACATCCCAGCCCTCCCCCGAGTCGTATTCATGCGACAGAAGGGGGGGAGGGGGAGGTTCCATTAAGGGAAGAAAAAAAAGTGCTAACAAGAAGAAATCGGGGTTGGGAGACCGAGAAGAGATAGTGAAACGTCGTCACGAACTCGTCTGTCGTCGTTACTCATTGAAAGTCCCCACGGTTTGGAACCGTCTAGTCCAAATCGTTGAAGTACGACCAAACATCTAGGAAGGGAGAGGAGATCTTAGAAGGGGAATGAACGTGATTCGAAAAACCCGTATCCCCAGCCAAGAGCAGCCTCCGGGCGCTTTCAAAAAAGGAGTTCTCTTGCTGGGACCCCCCATAAAAGGTGACCAAAGAAAGGGGAGGGGAGAACCGAAACAAAGAAAAATGGACATCATTAGAAGAGGGGGGAAAGTCCGCAGGAATAGGAATGTTTTTGGGGGTGTGGGTGGGGGGGGGGGGGTGGGGGGGGGGGGGGGGGTGGGGGGGGGCGGTGAAACCGTCAAAAGTGGTGCGCCAATCGCTCGACAGCAAGTACGGCGTAGCGACACAAAAAACCAAAGAGTACAAGCGTCGGAAGGGGGCCCGACATGGGGGGGGGGAAAGAAATATATTGAGCAAGGGAGGAAGAAGATGCTGCTTCAGACTCCTGGTGTCGGGGGCACCTTTCCGGTCTTGAAAAAGATTTCGTTTCGGCTTCAAGAAGGGAGAGGATGGCTGGAGGTCAAAAGGGAAAAAAGAAACAAAAAAAACGGGGAGGGAGTCAGGGGAGAAAAGAAAGACTGCAAGTAGAGAAAAAACGAAAAACCGAAAAAAAAATTACGAGAGCAAAAAAAAGAACCAGCTCTGTCCGAGAAGGCGGAGAGCACCCTCATAGAGAAAAATTACACCCGGAGTACAGGTACAGCTAGTTCCAAGGGAGGGGGGGGGAGACGCGAATCAGAACGAAGAACTTAGTCTCGCGCGTGTACCCCTTGCGCTGGGGAACCTTGGAATCTCCTCTGCCGGGAAACGAAAAACGGTTGTATGGTAAAAAGCGAGAGGTCTGAAAAAGAAAAGGGTAAGGTTGAAAAAAAGGGGATGGGTGGGTCCCTACCAATTAAAAACATCCTTCGGTAAGGGGCTAATTCAAGGCGAACAGGTCTGAGCATACAAGGCAGCTGGCGAAGGACTCGGAGAGGGGAGGAAGGAACACAAGGAGGGGTAGTAGTCTAGAGGGGAGGACAAACTCGTAATCTACGTAATCCTTCAATATCCGCGACGAATACGAGTTCGGCGAAGTGGAGAAAAGTCGCGGACCGTAAAGAAAGGTCTACTTTGGAGCAAACATGGAGAAGCATGATCCCCCAGAAATTTACATTCGTGGGATTAGCAATTGTCTTGATGTATTCCTGGCTAAACGAAGGCGCAAGGAGGCGTTGCAGGGGAAAAAGGAAAAGCAACAGACAGAAGGAAAAAGCTCGGAAAGTAAGGGGGAGTTCTCAATATTTGAACAGTCCCGTCAGGATAAACGCTGGTTGGGACCGGGAGGTGCCGGAAACGGGAGGCATAAAAAAAATTCAAGATTGAGGAGGAGGGCCCGCTCGAGATAATTCTTCGACGCGCCCAAACTACTTTGGAATAGAGCTGGTAGAGAAAAGAGAAGGAGCCAAGGGGAAGTGAAGGGGGCTACAGAAAACCGCCGGGAGGAACAGTGTCACCATGAACCTTGAGCAGGGGGAAGCAGACAAATCACAAAAAGCATGGGAAAAAGGAAAAAGCAAAGGGATTCTGTTCTCCGCAGAAACGGGAAAAAAAGGCCGAGCATTTGCGGAATTGAGCGGCTTAGAACCCGCACGGCTTTTCCTGGTCTCACACAACGAAGCCGATGAGGGGAGGGAAGTGTCAAAGAAAAAGGGAGAGAGAAGAAATAAGCGCAAATGCGACGGTGGGGCCCGCAATAAACCAGGCACGTGTGACTAGGGCGATTTCATCATATGGGGGACACGGAAAGGCCGTGGAAGGAATGACTAGAAAGACCGAAAGGGGGAAAGAGGAAAACTAGAAAAAGAAAGGGAAACCCGAGGTCCGAGGACCGCGATTAACAAACACTCTCCTCCGCGCAGACATGCGAATGATCGCAAATCAAGGCGGGAGCAGGGCACACCACACAAGAGCGCGGGGAAAAAGAACGTAATAAAGTGAGAGCTGACGAGGACGAGAAATTTGGGGGGCACGTCTATCCAGAAC
>Ga0179593_1348980_pt1 | contig 12055 bp, 16 predicted proteins | sample CZODoug2_1_08_16_FD_185931 | JGI IMG/M metagenome (GOLD analysis project Ga0179593, IMG submission 185931) | Vadose zone soil fungal communities from Angelo Coast Range Reserve, California, USA - CZODoug2_1_08_16fungal (PacBio error correction) | ecosystem: Environmental > Terrestrial > Soil >...
GGAGGGTGAAAAAAAAGGAGAGAGGATACTTTACATGGGGTCAAAGGGGAGGAGACCTCGTCCGGACCAACACCGTCATTTCATTCCACAAAGTTGTAGGAGTCTTTTGACAGGCTGAGCCCAGGTTCTTGGGGGAGAGGTCTTCAGATGCTGGGGAGGGACCGGTAACGGAGCGTTATGAAATCCCTCACTGAATGAAGGAGGAGCAAAAGTCCACTATAAAAGAGTAGGGATTGATTGAGGAGAGGTCAAGCGTTCCGTTTCCTTCTGCCCGGGAAGGAGGGGACAGGGGGGCTCTGGTCCTTCTATTACGCAGAATGGCCCGAGCATGGATTCCTTAAGTCCAGGAGAGAGAAAGGGAAAAAAGGTGAAAAAAAGAGTCGCGCTCAACTTATCAAAGCCTGGAGGGGAGCGGGCAACCCATACAGAGTGCAAGCAAGTTCGATTGCCGGAAGAAGATTCGAAGCCAGGGAAAAGACGAAAGAGGGGACAAACTGCGGACATAATACCGCAGCGGAGCTCTCCATTGCAGGTGTGGGAGCGGAAGCCGAAATGTGACAATTGAAAGGGCCCCTTCGAAAAAAAGGGCAAAAGCCGAAGGTGAAAAGACCCCCTTGAAGAAACGCAGACAGGCGAAATGGGAGGACCCAACGAAGGACGAGAGCACTCACCACGAGAGGGGGTCTCGTGCACATTCAACGAATGCGACTGGGTAAACGTAACGTGTTCGGCAGTTTGGGGGGGGACTAAAAAAAAAAAGTCACCGAAGGCGATCCGTGCTTTTTGAGTCGCGAGGGCTAAAGCAGCATTTTGGAAGGGAGGGAACCTCCTAGCCTTTTCTGTTGGAGGAGTTTGGAGAACCATGAGCAACCTCAATTTAATGATAGGTCAGGGGGATGCATGGGGTGGGAGGGGACTGTACTTACTAGGGGAACGAAAGAGAAGCCGGATCCCCTGGGACAGACTGGGAACGCCTCGCGACGTCTAATCAAATAAAAACATCTCCCTTACCAGGAGGGGGGGTATCGGCTGCTTTAAAAACTTTCTGGAGGGGCTACAAACTATTCAAGGGCCCAGCCTCTAGTAGGAAAGAATTCTAACACTAAGTCATCGTATCCGGAAAGTCAAGAGGGAGGTCTTCTGGGAGGGGGGGGGGGGAGGAACGAGGTGGAATTGACTTGTGCAGGAATCTCAACGAGCGTCCCGAACGCCGGAACGTAAACAGGGAGGCTGTGGGATCATGTAAAAAAAGACCAGCGCTGGGAGACCAGCGTCAAGGAAGAACGGGAAATTTAGCTTATTAAAGGCAGGCTCTGCCTGATTGAAAAAAAAAATCCGATATTGGAATCCTCGGGTGGCGCGAAACCCTACGGTGTAGGAAAGCGACTGCAAGGTTTGACGGCTCGAAAGGAAGCGGATCGCGGAAAAAGACGGAAGGATCGCCGGCAGCCGCAGGCACCCGGATCCATCTGCAAAAAAAAAAAACACGAGGAGGGCAAAAAAGGGGAGAGAGCGCTGGAAGATGCGAGGGAGATCCAAATGCGGAAGAGGCTATAAGCCTGCGCAGGAAAGAGAGGCAGAATCAAGAGGTGAAGGAACGGACGAAACACTATAGCTGCCTAACAGGTTTGAGTCCGGCAGGTACAAGCTATAATAAGGGGTCCTGTAGATCAAAAAGATTGATTGCTTGGCAGAAAAGTGGTGTTTCCTGAACACGAGGGAAATCGGCTCGGTATTGAAACGGTGCGGCGGGAGGGAGGGGAAGGGCTGACAATAAATTCCAATCGGGCGGAACGCGCCGATGACGCGGGAAGAAGAGAGTGTGGGGACCAGATTACGGGGGAGAGCCAGGGAAGGGGGGTGACGAATCGGTGTCTTTAAAAACAGACGAACCAAGCGAGAGACCAGGACCGGTGGGGCCGGGGTTGCGGTGTCTATGCTGCAGATAAGGAGGGACGTCACATTTTGGGCAAGGGGTAAGGCAGCTCGAAGTAGCAAATGTCAAAACTATAAAATCATGAAACATACATAAATTTAAAAGGGGGGAAAGTGGTGTCGAAAAGGGGGGGGGGGGGGAAAGACTATGTTCAAATATCAAAGAAGGGTCGGAGAGTGCAAAAATGACTGTCGAAGAAGAAACAATCACAGCGCCCTGTGTGGGGTTGGTTGCTAATTGCACTAAAAGGGGGGGACGCGTTTTCAAAGGCTCCTTAGGCGTGAGAGGGCAAGTAATGGGGTAGTGCGAAGGGATTTCCCTAGGAAAAGGGCATGGGGGAGAGGTGGTTGGGGAGGAAGCAAAAGGAAATTAATGTGGACTTAGGGGGAGGGGGAAAAAGGGGAGGAGAGGAACCCTCCAAAAAAGAACGGGGTGGAAGGCTAGGAAAAATGGCTAAAAAAGAGGCTCTCAGGGGCATAACAATGGTGGTTGGGGGGGGGTTGGTGGGGGGGTGATTTTTCGAATGGAACTCCTGAAATTCCCGGCAAGGCAAAAAATGGTGAATATTAACTGGGAAGATTTCAATTGGGGCTTCTACTGAAAGGGGGGAGACACTCATCAGGCGCTAATGAGCAAAGGGAAACGTGAGGGCGCTCGAAGAAAAACAGGGGAAAAGGAAGGGCCAAGCTCTCCATGAACGGTCTCGCAGGAAAAGAGACTCTCCCTGGGCGCCAAACTCCTATCTACAAAGACCGGGGGGCAGAGGAAGTACGCAATCGGGAGACTTCAATAAGGGAATTAAAAGAAAGAATTTTGAGTCAAGAAAAAGGGCAAGAGGACTTCATGAAGGGCGGACACTCTCAGACAGACACCTGGGCATCACCGAAAGCGGCACTATGCGCACAAGCAAAACTCGAAAAAAGAGAAAAAGGGGGAGGAAACAGATCGCAGTAAAAAGGATGGGCAACGGCATTAACTGAACGGGGAGCAGGAAAGGGTCGCCGAAAGTCAGGAAACTGTCCAGTAGACGATCGGGACTGCATAAATAGGAGAACAAAAACAAGGGAGAAGAATGTGGGACTGCAGAACCCTTTGAGTCGCAGAGGACTGGACGATTGGGGGGGTCAGCGACTGGCGGAACTAGAACTTACCAAAAAGGGGGCATGCACCGTTTCAAAAAAAAAGCCAGGTTTAAAGGGGGGAGCGTTCGCGCACATGAGGGGGTTTCTAGGCTGGCGAGGTGCAGCTGGGGGGAAGAACCAGGTGTCCTGGAAACTGAAACGTGAAGGGCCCGCCCACTGGAACGCGCAAGGAAAGGATGCCAGCCTGTCTTCAGGAAAAGGGGGAAGATCTCAGGTAGGTAGCGTGCCGTAGGCCCTTAAATGCAGTGGATGAAGGGGTTTGCAAAGAGGGCAAGGAGAGTACGGGGGCGGTCCTTCGGATAGTGAGGGAAAGGTGTTATGGCCAGAGGGGGGGGGAAAGCCATCCAACAGGGCCATAGGTGTGCGAATATCGCCGTTTCCACAAAGGGGGAATGATTGAAAAGAAACCAAAGAGTGCAAATCTTCAAAGTAACTAAGGAAGGGACGGTCGGACCTGTGAACATCCGAATCAACCAACAGGGAGGGGAAAAAGGATAACTGGGGGGAAAAAAGTGACGCCAGCTTCCATAGACCTGTAGGGATGGGGTCCGTCTACAATGTGACATAGACCAGGGGAAGGCCCCTTTGGACCCACCGCCCGGAAAGTCAAAAGAAGGAAAGAAAAAACAGAACAGGGCGACCAAAAAACCATCCACACTCCACAGACTCTCTTCACAAAAACAACGGACGACAGTCGAGATACATTTTAGAGTGGCGAAAACCCGAAAACAAAAAGGGAAGACCTTGGTCTTGTGATAAGAGGGAGGATGATCCCTAAGTCAAGGGGTTAGGGTAATGAAACATCAATCCAAGACATGTTGAAGATTTGAAATCGGAAGCACAGCGCACAGCAAGTTGTCCAAGTATTTATGGGGGGATGCATAGTGGGAAGGACGTACATGTGAAGGTGGCATCAGAAACGGTACCGGGGGGGCCAACCTGGAGCAACTAGGGAGGCTCGGTCCGAGTCGCAAGCGGAAACAGTCAACCGGCCGCTGAGCGCGCGATTCGAGTGGAGCCAGAACCTAATGAAGGGGGGGCAACAAATCAGGAAAGAAAGTAAAGTCTTGGCTTGAGAAAAGCATCTGACGAAATCGGGCCGGAGTCGGGGTTTGTGTGGGCTGTTTCTGGAGGAAGGAATTATTGTCCGCAAGTCACGAGACCGACGTCCGAAAGCGAACGTCCCTACGGGAGGGAGGCAATTCCGGGGGGGCTGTCCCATCCAAATCTCGGTCCCCGCAGAACTCCAGAAAGGGGTGCTCGACTCAAGTCATTTCTGACGGGGCCGCGCTGGTGGGTCCGGTCAATATGAAAAGCCATCGGGTGGCGAAAGGGCGTTGTCCTGAAACAAGTCGAGCTTCGGGGAAGGGGAAAAAGTCATAAGTCGCTTTGGGTAAATGCATAGAGCCGCGGAGGGGCACCCTCTTTCCATACTCGGGTCAAACAAAAAGGATTTATGGAAAAGGAGAGTTTACTACTAGCTAGGGAGGAGGCTGCTTTTCCGCTATGGAAGGTCTTTGCAAAAAGGGGCGATCCCCTGTCAGGTCAAAGAAACCGGAATCAGAGTCGATGTGTCGACACCTACGCAGGTGGCCGCAATGGGGCGTACAAGGTGGTGTAAAGAAACGAGAGAAACCTCGAAGACATTTAAAGGTAAAAGACGTCTGCTGAGGGCGTGGGCAGACGCTGCCGTCGAACCTTATCAGAGCCGGGAGTTACGGAAACGGTGCAGCCTTTTCAGGGGAGATACGAAAATCGTAAAGCCGAACCGGTAAATCCAGGGACTGAAGGGTGGGGGAAATAAGAGGAAAAGATTTACGGGAATGTTCCCTAGGTGTGAATACCCGGATTGCTGAAAGAAGAAAACGATCTTAAAGAGATCGATAAGACCGGACCTTATTTGGAAAAGATGCGGAAGCTTAAGGGGCCGGCGAACGGTCAAGGTGAAAAGGGCTGATTCTTCACGAGAAAGCGTCGTTACATAAAGGAAAGCAAAAAAAATTCATCAGCATAACATAAATGGGATTTTTGGGTCTACAAGGGGGATACATTAAATATAAGGGAAGAGGCGGATGTTCAATCAAATAAGGGAGGGGGCTCTTAAAGCACGGAAGAGGGACCTGGGGAAGTGTTTTGTGAAGCAAAATTGCGAAAAAATGAAGCAAGACTGTTCAAACTGAAAAAGGGGGACTTTAAGATCAAGTTAATGGAGGTGCGACGGAGTGGGGGGATCCAAAGACTGGTGGTTAGAATGGGGGGGGGGGGAAGAAAAAACGGTGCGGGACGGAAAAAGGAAAAAAGGGGGCTTTCACAGCGAGGCAGGAAAAACAACGACATTGGGGTTAAGATTGAGGAACCTTAATGGGAAAGGGGTAAGTAAAAGGGAAAGGGGGTTGTGAGGTGAGGGTCAAGCAGAGATTCCGGACGAGGCCGTTCAGAGAAGATTGAAACAAGGTGTAGAAGCTAAAAGACATGAAGGCAGGGGACACCTGCATCAGAAGGAGGAGTACTTGAAAAAGGCGGGTGGGGGGACGTCGCCTGAACTCCCAGGGCTCGCAAGGCGATAAAAAAGGGAAGGGGGGTCGCATTATCGCTACAACCGGTGCGCCAAAGGAGAACTCGCACGCAGACTTCTCGCTTCTTACTGATAGCTTGATTCAAAAAAAAAAGGAAAACTGGGTGTTGCGCATAGCCTTCATTGTGCGGGATTCACCGGACAAAAATCGTCCAGGAAAAAAATGTGGAAGAAGGGCACACTATGCGGGAAAAAAAAAACCGTTGCAACTGCGCAAACAATATAGTGGAACTGAGAAAGGGACTTTGGGGGAAAGCCGACTACTTGAACAAGTCGCTGAAAATCTTGACAAAAGAGGTCGGCTCAGATCCTCGAAAAAACACGGTAGTATAGAAGATGGGGTTCAGAGAAGAGCGCCTAAATAGTGGTCGCTACTGCGGGCGACGTCGGCGCCAAAACGTCAAGGGGGGAATGGGTTCCCATTCCCATGGAGGGCGATCTGGGGGGTTAGAAGGGAGGGGGGCCCGGTGTCTGAGTTTAAGGGAGGATCAAAAGAAGGTCGGTGCCACGTGGACTAATGGAAAAACTTTTCAAGGGGGACACACTGAAAGGAAAAAGGCGAAACAACTTTAGGCAGAGAAACACTCCGGTCAGTCTGAATGCAAGCGACGTGAACGGCTACAAGCCGTCTGGGGCCAGAGGGAGTGGCAGGAAAGTGTCGATCTGTCCAGTAGGGAGGCGAGAAAAAAAAAAAGTAAACCGTGCAGCCTGAGGCGAGTTTCGTGGACGATAAGGACGGATGGGGCGCAATCAAAGAAAACCTATGGAAGAACGTCCGAACGGATGCAGGGGGTGACTTGGTCGTGGAACATTCCCCATACAGAGTTCAAAAGAGATACTTTTTGGCACGTCAGAGGGCAGCATGTGCCAAAAAAAAACCGAGGGGCAACAACGGCAGTGACGGGACACTAAAAAACAAAAAGCTTCAAAGAGAAAAAGTCCAAATGTCTTTTAGTGGTAGGGTTGGAAGAGTTTCCCGAAAGTGGAAACCCCGTTAGAAAAAAGAAAAAATCACAAGGAAAAAGCAATGCTTCAGCAACCCGGAAAGAAAAAAAAGGAAAATAGGAGGCCACCCCAGGAGACGCTCACATAAGTGATCGAGGAAAGCACGGAATACTAAGTAGCATGGGAACATCGAGGTTGGTCAATGAACAAACCCAGGGATCTTTGGAATTTGCGAAAAACAGTCATTGGAAAGGAAGAAAGGGAAGGGCGATACTCTTTGATAGAAAAAAGTAGCACACAAAAGGGGAGTGCAAGAAAGATGTTAGGCATGCATGAAGGTGATATTTTATTGAAAAAAATGAAGCGTAAGAACGAAGAAATATCAACTGTGACGAAGGAAGACCTAAGGAATGCGCTTGCAAATCTATATCAACATATGGGGATTCAAGGGGGTTGGAAAAAGAAAGAATGTATCTATAGGCTTTACTTTCCGTCTTGGGAAGATGGAAAACATCCACCGGGGGGAAAAGTCCACATTTCCGGCGGGAGACATAAAAAGTACTTTCTCTCGACTATTCATAGGCTATCCTTTCCGAGGATTTTTGGGTTGGGGGTTCTTTGAATTGAAAAAAGAGTGAAAGTCACCGGAGTCAAAAACGAGTCAACGCACAAAGGTGGAAAGAGGGAAACGGAGGCATGCACACATGGATAAAGGGGGGGAGGGCAGGCAACCGCGTAGCCGTGAACCCATCAATAAAGTTCCAGAAGGGGGGGCCGACTTCAGCGGGAGGAGAAGCGCCGAGAACGAGGGTATCCGCGTATAGACTTCGGGACTTTGGGGGAGCCTTTAGGGGGGCGAAATTACTCTTCAGTGGCCTGCGCAAAGGGCGCGGGAGCGGCAACACATGAAACTCAATCCTACATGGGGAAGAGCCTCTAGGAAAAGAGTCTGAACAACAACAACTGGTTATTATGAGAGAGTGTAAGAAGCTTGGGGAGGAGGCCTATAAAAATGGCTTAAGCGAACAGGAAAAAAAATGCTTCGCATACCTGTGACTTCTTGTTCAAACCACCTTGGTCAACCAAGAGGGGCGTAGCACGCTGATGTTGCCGAGCCGAGCTCAGCACCTCCAACTTGGTCAACTGGGGAGAAAAGGTCTGACTTGGGATTTTTCATGAGCGCGGGGGGTTTTCCTTAAGATACCCAATTAACTCCCCCGGGTACGGACGGGGGGGGGACTGGGCGGAAATTCTTATAGGATCATTTCGTACAAGAATGACAGCTTTCTTGAGAAAGAATACATAAGGGAAGAAAGGTTGAGAAACGATGAAGTGTGGAATATCTCATATTGCGAGATTCTCGCAAGGGGTGTTGACTGCGTTTAGGATAAAAGAAGGGATCAAAAAGGCTCATACGGCAATGAAAAAATTCTGCGCGGCCGCGTCCGCGCGGGCGAAAAACAGTCAGGCAGGGGAGTCTCTCTAAAACGAAGAAGGGAAAGAATATCCAAGACATCATAAGAATTAAATAAATGGGGCTTTGTGGGGGAACCTGTTGGGGATACTAGGGAAAAGAGAAAAGAAACGGCTTTCAATCTATAATAGAGGGGGACAACTCGCCGATTAGACCAAGCCAAGGATCAAAGTATGGTGTGGGGGTTGGGGCAAAAACTGGGGGAAAGGAGGTAAGGCGACTGTTCAAGCTGCCAAAAAAAAAGACGGGTGAAGAGATAAAGTAATGATGCGAAGGGAGGGGGGGCCCTAGGGCTTCCAGGGGAAGGTTGGTTCGGGGGGAAGGGGTTGTTAATAAGGGGAAGGGGACTTTTAGTGTCCTGGAGGCACAGGTCGTGAGACGGACAGCTCCCACAAAAGACTGGGGTCATATGGGAAGAATGCGAAAGAGGGGAGACGGTTCGAGCTTTAGGGGGGGTGGTCGGAGGGGACAGGCAGATATGTCTTCAAGGTACAATAACCGTCGGGGGACTTGAAAGGGGCACTTATTGGGAGGTGAATTTCCGGCAACCTGCAGAAAATGCAGGCATATTGGCGCTCCTAGGAAGTTGAAGGTGCTGGAGAGAGAGGGCGGGGTATTCCCTCCAAAGGGCCAGTACAAGGCTCGCAGTACGACGACGCCGGGACAACGCAGATCTACACGGACAGGGCTAGGAAAAACTATTACGTAATTTCACTATCTGCACTGGGAGAGAGGGCTTTGAAAAGGGAAAACGGGCACGCGCAGGAAGGTCAGGCAAAAAATGATTTTTCACAGGCAAGCAAAGAGGGACAGGACTTTTATCATCAAGGAAAGATCATAAAAAGGAGCAACGAAACGGGACGAACGGCGTCACAATTCGCCTACAAAGGGCTGGTCTTCATGAATTTACGGGTTGATCCTACTAGTAGGAGGGACAACAAAAAGGGTTGTTAAATCTCCTCGGAGCGGCCTGCACAAAATATCAACAACAACAGGAGGGGGGGGAATAGTGTTCTTCGCCTAAAATAGCAAAGAAGGAAATTTGTAATAAAGGGAAAGCGAACTCGGCGAGGAAACCGTCAAGGGTCAGTTCTTTACGAAGAGAAAAAAATCTCATGTTGGGGAGAACTAAAGCCTTCTCCCAGGAGGAGTGGGTTTGCAGTCGTGCTCATAGTGGGACAGCTAGGGTTGATTGCCCAGGTCATGAAAATACTGGGGAGCGAACTGGTAAGAAGCAACATTAAGCGCGTCAACAGGAGGCGAGAAAAAAAAGTGACGGGTTCTGGAGGTCAAAAGCAGCTGGGGCAACTCAGATGTGACCTTATTAAAAAACGTCGGGTAGGAGGAGGGGGGCGCGGACAGAGGAAGGCGAGAAAGGGGATCCGCAGGCCGTTACGTCCGAGTCGGCAGAGCCCTCAAAAAGGTTCGCCAACCCTTTGAAAAAAAAAAATGAAGACTTGATTCTGGGCTGATGGACTTAAGGGAAAAAAAAAATGCATCAAGAAAGATTGAGTACTCGACTGAAAAAAGGAAGATAAGGGGGAAATGTTGCAGCCGAAACGCAACCACCGGATTATTACCCATGAGGTTTCGTTGTGGTAAATCCAGTTCGTTGGCTTGGGGGGAAGAAAGTCTGCCCGGGCACAGACACCCGGAGGTCCCTCGGAGACATGCAAGGTTACTTCAAACCCCAGGACGAAAAAGGAGAAAACTAAAGGGGAGGCCCAGAAGAGCACATCATTAACCGGGAGCTCTTCTTGCACGCAAGAAAAAGGATCAATTTGAAGGAAGAAAAAAGTGGGGAGGAAGTGGGATAAAAACACACTCAAAGGCGAAGGTGCTTTGGGGGTGAAAGATTCGAGGCTCCGAGCATTGATAAAGAGTAACGAAGAAGAAGGGTAGATAGACCATGTGGCGAACATCAATTTAATGATGGGTGATTCATAGGGGGGGTATAGGTCGGAAAAGGGACAAGACTGAAGCGAGATCAACAGTGACGGGGCACGGAAGCAGAATGACAGGAAGGGAAACGCAAAGCGATAGGCACCTTTACAAGGGGGAGTGTGACTTCGGGACCGATTCTTAAGGGGGGGTTTGGGAATGAGTCAGGCAAACAAATCCGGCAGCCTCGACAGTAAATTGTATCTTCCAAACTCATTATTCAAAAAAGGTCAATCGGCGTGTTCGAGGGGGGGGGTAAAAGGGGTGGTTCTTGTAAGACCCTCATCGGGGAGAAAATCAGCACATTAGGGAACTGAAACCTTGCATTAAGGGGGAGAAGGGTCTCAGACAGCGAGACACTTCCCAACAAGAACGTTAATAAAAGGGAAGCGACTGTAAAGGAAGGCTCGCAAACGTTTCCGTGGGAACAATCAGGGTAACAAGCCTCTATTGGGGAAAAAAAATGGATGGAGGAAACACGTAAGCCTGCTGCTTTGGCTTGAAGTATCATCGGCCGGGAGGGCAGAAACAGGCGACCGGCAATACGCAGCAGCGACTAAGAAATTAACAATACCTCAAAAACAAAACATAAAATATATATATGTCGAAGTCGGGGAGAGCTGAGGGGCACTTGTCCATGCGCTTTCCGCGGAGGTCTAAATTCTCTCAACGGAATAACTATAAGGGAAGACACCGGTTAGAAGCAACATTGAGTGTAGGGAATACTCTTATGTTGTAGGAAAAGTGCACTCTTGAGGAAAAGCAGGACAAATGTGGTCATCATTCGTTACGGGGGTGCGGGGGGAAGGAACTCTTGGGAAAAAGTGACAAGGCCAATGAAGGGTGGACCTCTGTTACTGTCACTATTGGGCGGCTAGGGGATAGATATCTGGGGGTTAAAAAAAGAAAGGAAAAAAAAAAAATTCAAAAGAGGTCTGAAAGAAAAAAATCCTAATAACCCAAAGACAAAATAATTAGGTTGAGAATAGAAAAGCATTACTGCCGGAATTGTGTTACACCGGTCTTGCATGAGCCAAGAAGTCCCCAGCGCTATCAAAAGGCTGGGGGGAAAATGCGAGGTCCGGACAGAAGCGAGAGACCAGTGGGCAAGGACCGGGAGAGGAGGCTCGCTTGGGAAAGAGGGTAAAACTATAAATAAGGAGGACATATGCATAATGAGGGTGGGTCCTGAATCAAAATACAAAGGAAGGTCAAGAGGAAAGAGGAATGGAGCCTCGAAGACAAAAAAAGGAGGCGCCTTGATGTGAGGGTTTTGAGCAAACACAAAAAAATTATTCGCGCGGTAAAAAGGGCAGGTATGTAAGGGGGAAGGGGGGAAGGAAGAACAGGTTAATGGATTACTGGAAGCCGAGTCCCCCTGTAGTTTTTTAGGAAGGGTTTAGCAAGGGCAGGACTGGACTTCATGGGGCTGTCCTTGCAGAGACCCTACAAAGACAAAAAATTGAGGGGTGGAGTGGAAGATGGCGAAAGTATTCCAAAAAGGGGATAGAAGGCTGGGGTTAACGGAGTGGCAGCCTGTAGGATAGGAGCATTCCAGGCCAACCGGAGAAGGAATTGTCTGTGTGTGGGGAGGAGTATACGAAATCCTGACCGCCAATTGAGGGATTCGCGACGAAGAGGGGGAACTTGGGGAAGAAAGCGCCCGTCAGAAGGAACACGACGCAGAAGGACCGCACTGGAGTCGCAAGTACTCGACGCTCAGTCCAACGGTCGGGGAAACGGAACGCAGAAACGGAAAAACGAACGTTCAGCGAGCTTGCACCTTGGAAAAAGTAAGAACTCTTTTTCGCGAAGGGATGCGGGAGGGCCTCATGCAGTGGGGCGGGGAGGAAAGGCCAAGCTAGGCCTTGGGAAAGGAAAAAGGTGAAGAACCGACAACACAAGGCAGCAACAAAAAAAGACACCGGAGAATGCGGGGGAACCAGCGCCACCTGGAGCGGGACAACTGAGCTTGGCTGGTGGAAAAGGGTCCGCCTCATGGAGGGGAATGGGCGGGCTCTAAAGAGATCCGTCGGCGCAGA
>Ga0179593_1352754_pt1 | contig 12055 bp, 16 predicted proteins | sample CZODoug2_1_08_16_FD_185931 | JGI IMG/M metagenome (GOLD analysis project Ga0179593, IMG submission 185931) | Vadose zone soil fungal communities from Angelo Coast Range Reserve, California, USA - CZODoug2_1_08_16fungal (PacBio error correction) | ecosystem: Environmental > Terrestrial > Soil >...
AAGACAAAGAACTCAACAATAAAAATAAGAACGGGGGAGAGCAAAAAACAGAAAGATGACAAAGAGCGAAGGGACGATCCAGGCAGATAATCTGTCAACCAAGACAACCCCATAATGACACGATTTATGGGAGAGCAAATGGCTTAGGAAAGAAGAGAACCCCAACAAGGGGGGGGCCCAAGGAAAGACTAACGAGCAGGGACACCACTTTCCAGGAGGGGCCATACCTACGTATCAAGAAAAACAAAAACGATCCAGTGAGGCTCTCGCGGGCAAGGATATACGCTATAGAAGCACTGACAAAAGGGGGAGGAGGAAAGAGGGAAACCCAAAAAAAAGAAAGTGGGGGAGGACAAGCCGGAGAGCGCGGAAACATCCAAAGTTACATCTTGTGGGCGCGGGAGGGAAGGAAAGGGCAAAAGCCATGAGCTATCCAAGAAGGAAAAAAAGAGGACATTAACGAGTTGAGAAGTAACGTGGGCATCAGGGGGATAGACCGGAGTCACGTGGGACTCAGGAAAAGGGATGCGAAAAAAAAGTGCGAGGTATCGGCCGTTGGAAAGAGGGAGGGGGAGCAAAAAGGGCACGGGGGCCAGGGAAAAGAACCAAGGGCTTTGGTCTTTCGAAGAATCATCGTTTCGTCGATGTAGGGCAGGGAAAAGTGGGGCAGAAAAGGGGGCAAAAAATGTTCCTTGAGCAGGAAGAGGATTTGTGGTCAAAACGACAGAGGGAAGAGAAAGGAAGTGGGCAGTAAAGCAAGCTTGAAAAAATCGAACTTCAAATTGATTTCCCAAACGAACCGAAAAGGTCGGGGAGGCCGGAGAAGGAGCGAAAAGAAATGATCTCCGCAGGGGGGAGGGGGCACAGGAAAAAGAGGTCTTGGAGAAAAAAAAAAGGGGGCAAGCCCAAGGGCTCGCACTTATGGAACAACCTGGAAAAGGGCTCTCCTTCGCAAACGCACCAAGCCCGGTCTTGCAGTCGGGAAAGAACGGAGTTAAAAAGGTGGAGAGGGGTTAAGCCTTAAAAAAGAGAGGACGGGCCGGGAGTAAAAACCTTAAATTTATTCCCAAACTGCGGAAGGTCCAGAGAAAAAAAAGGAATAAACAGGCTTCCGCACGGAGAGAGGGGCGCGACGAACAGTGACGCTAATCCTAACGAAGGAAATCCTCGCAACGGAAGGGTTTTCATTGGAAAGGGAAAAGACTCCTATAGCAGGGGGACGGTAGGAGAGAGCAAGTCCGCACAGGGGGGGACGCATCTGATTTTAGGAAAAACAGGAGAGTCGGAAGGGCAAGAAAGAGTTTCCCAGGAACAGGGAACTGATCAGTCCCCTGCCGAGCACCAGACTGGGACGCTAAGATCCGTGTGAATTGCCTACCAAAAGATAAGGGAAAGGACGTGGGACATTGCCGGGAAAGCAGGGGGAGAAAACTTGCCGGTATAACCGGGGAAAGCTGCAGGAGACGCGCTGGTAGTCTCTATCATAGAGAGTGGGGGAAGAAGGGACTAACCAGTTCAGGAGAAATCTCGGCGAGGGTCGCAATACAAGTCTATTTGCTTGGAGGGGAAAAAGGAAGCCACGCAGGGGGGGTCTCAATGCAGGAGAAGGAAAGACAAAGCCGTCAGCGGTCAGTTGCGGGAGGGTAGCTTCTGAAAGAAAGAAAGGGAGCGGGGGAAAACCCCCGCACTTTCCGAAGGGGAAGTGGCACCTGTTGACCTAAGAAGTGAGGAAAGGGCAAGAGTACCGGAATTGAAAACGAAACGGGGGGAAAAAACAGTCGGACGGTGTGCCCATGGGAATTACTAGGGACGGGAGCAAAAAGGGTAACACAAGATGGGGAAAAGGGAAGTGGCGTCTCTCAGTCTCAGTGTGGAGGAAGGAAGGAAGGAAATCCCTTCTCGAAAAGAAATAAAGGACTCAACGAGAGGGGATAATAGAAGCACATTTCAAGGATTGGAGAAAGACCACCATAACCAGTCGATCGAAAGAAAATCTCCGATTGTAGACCATAAACAAAAACTCCACAATCACGACAAGACATCAGGAAAAGGAGAATAGGGAATGAACGTAGAAGAAGAAGGAAATTTAAGACGAAAAAGGAGGAGGGAAAGAGACTCTCAACAACAACATGGATATGATACGGAAGACTCGTCTCCATTCTTTGTCTTGGCTCAGTCCGAAAATTTCAGGCGCAGGAAGTGGACCAGGGGGAGAGTTAAGGTGCGCCGGTTTGTAGGGGAGGGAGCACATCCTCGAAAAGGCTTAATCCGTTTCTTGCCCCATAAAGTAGGGGGGGAGGTCCAAACTGGTTATAAAATGGGGGAGGGTGCAGCCATGAGCATACCACGGGAGGTCTTGCTCCGGTCTCAGGGATTGGAAGCATGGCATAAAAAAAGGGATGGAAGACGCGAAGTTGAACCTTTCCCATATGGGGGGATAAGAGAGGTCAAAGTAGCTTTCCCGAGGGCGAATTCCCAGGGCCCGTGACCGACGGTTCTTGAAACATTCGCAGGGAAGAAGATTCGAATCGGGAAAGAGAGTGAAGGACACAAAGAAAAAAAGGGAGAGGGAAAATGGAACGGCCAAAAACGTAAAAAGCGAACAAGGAGAGGAGGGAGGGGCAAAGGAAAGGGGTGTATCTGAGGGAAGTCGCAACGGGACGCCTGGCACCGCAACCCATCGATGGCGAGGCTTAGTGAACGACGCGGCAGGAAAGGGGGGAGAAAGCGAAGCGAATGTAAAAGGACAAGCAAAATCTATGTAGGCAAGGGGGCGAAATGCAGCTCGGGGGAGAAAACATCACATTTAGGAAAACAATCCCTCCTGAGCGAATAGAGAACCAAGCGGAGAATTAAAGGGGGATTTCAGATCTGACAAAAAGGGAAAAGGGTCGCTGTCGCAAATTCAAAGAGAACATCACTAAAAGGAATGAGGGGAGAGCGCATTGGGGGCGTCTAAGATAGTGAGAGGAGGACGTCCAGAGATGGGATAGAACTGGAGATGAAATGGGCCTGGTAAAATTGAGGACATGATGCACAAGATGTGACTGGAGGCCTCCCATCTCGCAAAAAAAGGGAGGAGGGCAAGCGAGATCTACCTCCATCTATGAGTATGAAAGGCCAAACAAAAAAACACAATTTCACCTATTGTGTGGATGAAGTTAGGGGGGGGAGATGAATGCTCATTCTACGACAAAGGTTGCCAAGAAGAGAACTTTCCTTCCAGAGTTACGCGGTGACCTCAATTTAATATACTGGGCAAAACTCGTCGAAAGAAAGGAGTTCCAAAGGAGAAAAAAAAAGAAGAGGGGCAAATTCAAAAAAGGCACTCCGTGTTAAAGGGAAAAAAGACAGGATAAAAAACAGGGGGGAGAAAAGAAAGCGTTCGGCAGCTCTAAGGGAAAAAAGGCAAGTTAAGGTTGCATAAAGGCACTTCTGTAAGGAAAAAAATTGGGGTCCGGGAAGAAGGCTGGTTGAAATTGCAAACATACACGGCTGACAGAATATAAGAGAGAAAGGGGGGGTCAGACGCCCCAGCCTCACATGACCAAAGCGGGGGGAAATTCGAGATCCAGAAAAAAGTGTGCAAGGAATTATGGGGGACGATTCGCGAGGGAACACTCCGGCAAAACCCCAAACAAAACATTTGGAGGGGGACAACATTACGGACAAGGAAAAAAAGGGGGGGGGGTTGACCAAAGGCAAGTGGGAATCTCAGGGAGGGGGAAAACAGGAATGCTTGAGCGAGAATAAAATACAATGATCAGGGAAAAGAGGGCAAGTGGTTGGCCCAACGGCGCAACTGGGGGAAGAAAAAATTCTTAACGCAGGGGAGAAGAAAGGGAAGGAAACGGCCGAGCTGGGTGAGAGGGGGGCACAAAACAGCGCTGTCAAACGCAAAAAAACCGGGGGAGAATTCAACTAGCTTAAGAAGCTTGCTGCACTGAGGGGAAAAAAGTGTGAGGATCGAGGCCTGGCAATTCTGCAATCGTAAAAGAAAGGAAAATGGGCTTCATAAAAGCCCGCGCGACCAACGGGATTGGAATGGGCGATTTATAAGAAAGTGCAGCTTAAAACGGGCGGGGGAGGAGCGGGACAAGGCCGGGGAAGCGAGTAGCAACTTGATCGTGGGTTTTGCTAGGGAAGGAGCGGGAGGTAGGGTTCAGACAAGTGCCTGAATGAGAAGAAAGACTGGGCGGACTGGGGGAAGAGCGTCTAAAAAGAAAAAAAAGCGCGAAAAAGGTTGCAGTGCGCCACATACCCGGAAAAGGGGGAGGTCTGGGTTACGCGATTCATTGGGTCTGTGGAGAGGAGAACCCAGGGGACCGCGTATATTCGCAACTGGTCGGAGGGGGATTCCAGGAAAGGAGAAGGTGGGAGGACATTTGATCGGGGCGACGACTCAAAAATCAACACTCACGGTCACTAGGAAGAAAAAGAGTACATAAGCAAACGAAACAAGATCAATCACGATATCAGGGAGAAAAAGAAGTCGCGCTCATCGTGGTGTCCGCTCGCTAGCGGGTGCGTTCGTGGTGCGGGGATAGCTCCGGCGGGCAATACGAACGCAACATAAGAAGGAAACAACGATGGGAAGTGATATGAATGCAATACGAAATAGGGGAAAGGGAAGATAAAAAAATAATAAACACCAGTCCAAGTGCCCGAGAACAGGTGGGACATGCCAGCTCATCGGCAGCACATTGTGCTGGAGGGTGAAAAGGGGTTGCCAGAACGAACGGGAGAGTAAAAGAAAACAACAGGTAGGAGCTCAAATGGGGGAATCCAGGAAACACACTGTAGAATGTTTTGTACGGACAAGAGGGCCACACCAAAAGAAAGGGAGAAAGGAAAAAACCCTCGTGCATGCAGCGGTAGAGGTACACCACACATCACAAGGGAAGTGGTAGGGCATCACAAGACACTATAACTGCTCGAAAAGTGCACCGGCCTACTACTCGCCGGAAATAAAGAGGGACACGAAATATGTCAAGGAACGCTTGGAAGAAGAAAGCGTGAGAGGAGACCACCGAACAAATAAAGAAAGGGGGTGCACACCAAGGGCTGCTACAGTGCGTGAAAAAGGAAAAGGACTACCGAAGCGTAGACATCAAACTTGGGATGATAATGGAACCAATTGGGACAACTCTCATGCCCTAAAACGAAGAGGCCATGAGGTGATCGCTAAGCAAGCAAGACAATTTCTGATATGGACGTAGGGACGAAACCTCAAGAAAATAACGGGGTGTGGGAAACGGTGTAGGAGAGGGAAGATTCAGGGCGGGGGCCAGCGAAGAGAGTCATGTTGGGGAGACGAAGATCGGAAAGGTCGCCAGTCGTACCATCACTGAGATGCCGGGGTGAGTGTATCCTCTCTAGCCCGCGGGTCCCTCTGGAAAGCGGAAAGGATCCGTAATGGGTCATGAATGGTTCCGTGGGATTTGCGTAGCCAAAAACCTGAAGGGGGGGGACCTTGCAGCAGGTGTTGGCGAAAAAAATACAAGGGACGTGAAGATAGGGAGAATGACGCCGTCTCAAATAAGCTGGGCAATCGTGGATAAGTGGAGGGGGTGTCGCAATCACTATGGATTTCAGGGGAAAAACGTTGTGGGGGGCTAGCGCGTAATTTTAATAATTACTGACGTGGGTCGAGGAATGAAGTAGGCACTTGGACGGAATCCGTCTAGAGGGGGGGTGGGGAGGGGTTAATTAGAGTAGCGACGTCGATCGGAGAAGAGTCGACAGGCCATTGGGGTCCTAGAAAGGAGGGAATAGCGCTTGCTCTGAAATTTCAAAAGAATTACAGGGGCATATGAAACAAAGAGTGCTGAACTACGAGGAGCCCGGGGGGGAAGAGACGCGGAGGACCAGGCCAACTACGGGACCTGACGTGAAGGGGACAAGAAAGGGGTGCAAAACACAACACACTCAGTTCGTGGCGCTGAGACCAAAGAGACGGGCGACAGTCCATAGGCGAGGACACAAACACTAGCGGTACGGCGAAGGGGGGACATCGTAAAGTCCGATGACTATCATCAACGTTAGTACGCCGAACAACACCGTGGTGCAACCAAGAAAGGCACTAAGGGGGCCGTATCAAGGGGTCAAGTAAAGAACTTCACAGAGTACTATGACGAGCTGGGCGTGGACACACACTACAAGTATTTCGTAGGAGGTGACCAGAGACGGGGGGGGGGGGGGAGCGCGATAAGTGGGACCCTGTAATGGTCTACATGGGGGAGAGGGTCGCAATCGACAAGGAGTTATACGCCAAACTGATAAACCGCGTCAAAATATATCGCAATAATGTCGCCGGGGGGAGGGAAAAAAAGGACGCCCATAAGAAGGTAGTGCAAAAAAGGCAGGCAGAGAAGGGCTGCCAAGGCTACGCGGTCATGCGGAGTGTGCGTGTTGGAGGACGTAAGAAGAGTCAGTCTTCGAAGCAGAGAAACAGAAGCTGGACAAAAGAGAAAAAGAGGGCGGAAAAAAATGAATCTCTATCACGAAACAACACAACACAAGGACACCTCCGATCGGACAGGAAAAGAGGGGGAGTGACAGAATCTGAATAATCTTGGGTAAATACACCGTGCCCAAAACTGGAGAAAAATACGCAACACGGTAGCCTGCTGGGCCGCCAGCAAGCGGAAAACAGAAGAAAAATGGATCAAAAGGAACAAATAGGAACCAGGAAAATCTGGGTGGACCAGCAAAATGGCGCAAAGAAGGAAAAAGGGACTCTCGAGGGGAAGGAGAAGGAAGGGAGCAAACGAAACAGCACGCGTAGTTGGGTCCATCGGAAGAACTGGAGGGAAAGGAAAAAAAAAAAAATCTTCGCAGGTGGACTCAGTCGGGTCAGAAAATGGAAAGGGAAGACATGATCTGTTAGATTCGAAGACACGACAAAAACAACATATAAAGGACAGGGTACACACTTGGAAGAGACACACTCAGTAGCCGAAACATGGGGGAAAGAAAAGAGGGAGAGGGGGGAGGAACTCCAAAGCAAAGGAAAGACACACTAAGGCGAGAAGAGAAGGGCGAAACCAAGATAACATAAACACGTCCAACTTCGAAACAAACAAGAGTACAAGGACTTCCCAAAAAATAAGCGCGTGAGGCTGTGGGAAAAGTGACTTTGGATGGGCCAGATATGTGTGGGACGGGCTGTCTACAATCCTCGGTTGACTATGGGCCCGATGAGGGGGGGAAAAAAACGTCCTGTCATAATTGACGGTTGCTGCACTTAGAAGGGGAATAGGGCAGAGTGCGCTCGGTTCTTGTTGACAAAGGCAGAGCAGCCCCCGACCGAGAAAGTGGGGGCTGGAAAACGTACAGCACACCTCAAAGGGATTGAAAAGGCACATCGATTCCACGAAGAATAAAAAAACAACGTGCCGTCCATATTTGGTGAGTAGGACCAGGGCGGGGAGACATGTAGTAAGCTATGGTGAAATACAGGCGGCATGAACCAGAAAACGGCACGACACTGACTGACCCCGGGCGCCTTCACGCTTCCAGACACAGATGCAGAACCTTGAGCAGCTGCACCCGACAGAAAAAAAGTAAAAATAAAAAAATAAAGGAAAAGAAAAAGGAGTTGCAGTTGACTTAAGAGGGAAGTAGGAAAAGAGGCGGCAATCCAAAAAACAGAGAAACGGGGTAGTCAAAGTGCCTGAATTGCAGGGGAAAAAGGAGCGGCGGGGGACAGAAAAAAAAAGAGTGTGAATAAGGGGCGACAGCGCGATTGAAAAAAGAAAGGAGGAATTAGCGGAAAAGACCACACAGAGGGAAAATAAAAACGCCCCAGCACCGAGACAAAGAGGGGAGGGTAAGTTCCGTAATGGGAAAAGAAAAAGGGGGTTCGAAAGGCAAAATTCAGCGGCAAGAAGGAGGAAGTCTTTTCTACCGTTCTGCGACCAAAAAGAAGGGAGTACGGAGGGAATCTCTTGTTTACACAGAGCTGGGAAGAACGGAAGGAAATGAAATGAAAAGGGAACCTAACCTGGAGACACCGACTATGACAGGGGAGGGAAGACCAACGAAAAAAAACAACGGGGATAAGGAGTCTTAGAATACAACAAGCAAAGAGGAGTACTGACCATTCCAAACAACACAATTTTTCCCACATAGGATTGGGCATGAGTCTAAAATGACAACGTACTCAAATCTACCCTAGTCTTCCGCTATGGAAGGAAGAGCGGGAAGCTTCTTAGTTGACCTTTACGCGGGAATCAAGGTGACGTATGGTGCCTCGGTTCAAGAAGGGGGGGCCACACAGGTCGACGGGGAAAAGGAGGAATGCACAAAAAGGGGAAGGAAAGACCTAACGGACGAAGAAAAACAAAACGACTGCAACCTGGAAAACAGCAGGGGAGAGGGGGAGATGAGCGGTCTGAAATAGCAGTGAAAAAAGGGGGTTCAACCAAATGATGCGCGGAAAGGGGACAGAACACCGGGGTGGTTTCCAAACTCAAATGGTTCAAATGGGGAGAAGCCTGAACGGATAGAGGAATGAAAAGGTACGATAAGATCAGGACGGTGTCCGTCCACGTGACAAAAGGCGTGACTAAGCAAACACTTAATATGGTGTACCGAGCACAAGGGGCTGAGCAAAGAAGGTACAAACAAGCCGTCTGATCGGTGGGGTCAGGGGGGGACAAAGACACTAAAACCAGCCAGTTGTTGCACGAATGAGAGAGCAAGAGGTGGTCGTGGAAAAGGGAATTCAAAGCGACACAACCGGAAGTATGTTAAAAGACCAAAAAGACAATGGGAAACAGAATGACGAAAACGGATCAAGGGTTTTGCCCGAACGCTTGCAACTGCCGCTGGGCAAAGAAGGCAGAGGAGGACATCCCGGACGCGTCGCGGCGTAGCGTTTGGTTCTTATAGGGCAGAGCAGCTCTGGCCCTCAAAAACACCCTGAAAAGGCTGGGACGGAATACTTGAAAAGAAATTGGGAAGACGGAGAAAAGGAGGGGCTTGCTAAACTCAGTGCTGCTGACAAGAGGGAAACGTGGGGAGGGGGAAAGACCTATGCCGGGATGGGATGTTGTTGATTGGGGCAGGGGAAAGGGGGACGCACAGACATGGCTCTCTCTCTCAAATAACCACGGGGACAGGGAACAAAACGGAAATTGCAAGAAACCTGGATGGTGGGGGAGGGACCATGAAGTAGTATGGCTTCCAGCGACAAGGAGGAATTCGACTAGAAACTGGGGATATCAGGGAGGGCTAGAGAAAAACAAAAAAAAAAACAGAAAAACCCATTAAGAAAAGTCAAAGTTACGGACAACAACAGAAAAAGAGGGTTAAAGAGGCTGTTAGTAACGAGAATGGAAACTGGATATCTACTCCGGACGATTTTTAGATACGCATAGCCACTCTTAAGATCCCACATCCTCAGGGGGGTCAGTCCTTATCTACGAGGACTAAAACAAAAAGCAACAGCGGAGGGAAAAAGAAAGAAAGGCCTTAAAAAAACAACCGGGAGAAGAGATTCCCTTATTCCTACACAACCTAGTAGCCGAAAAATACGGGAAAAATCGGGGTCAGAGTCATGCATAATCGTGACAAAAGAAGTTCAATACACTATGGGTGGGCAACCGGGTGGAAAGGGGGACAGGGAACAGTATGGGGCGATATAATAATCCCCCCAGGAGCAAACAGTCGGTCACCTAAGCGAGATGCATTGAGCACAGAACTATTGAAAAGAGAGTCAAGCCTACATGACCGCTAGAAAAACACTGCCACAAGGGGGGAAGAGGCACGAGGAAATTTTACAAAACTCCAAGAGGAAGAACTAAAAATGGATATGGAAGCACCAATGAGGAGTGTGAGAAAGAATCGCGAGGATGAACCAGAAAAAAAGCAACGTCGGAAACCTGACAAAACTGACAACAAGCCAACGCTCGCCGAAGAACATAAACCGGCCGAAAGAAAGATTAAAGGGGTATATGGAAGTAAAGAGGGGACGGGAGGGGGAGAATGCCGAATAGAGAAAAAGCTCTCAGGGGGTGGACAAAGGTGTGTGACGTAACGTGGACAAGGAGAGCGACTACATAGCGGCCAAAAGTTTCACAAGCGTCTTGGAACGTTGCAACGTTGTAAAATGCCCATCGGGTTGGTCCTTCGAGCACACGAGGGAGGGCTTGACTGGGGGGAGGGTAGTCGGGTCAACGAAGTGCCACTATTGAGGGAATTCTGCAACAGGTTCATTAACAGCAAGGGTCCACACCGAAAAAAGAAAAAGGCTAATGTGGATCAAAAACGGAGATTCGCTTGAGTAAACCAGACAGTCTAGCAACATGGAGACTAGAAAAGAACGTTTCCGGCGTGCACTAAGAAGACCGCGCAGTAGTACCGCCAGGAGGGGAAAATGAACAAGGAAGATGGAAAACAAAAAAGGGAAGGGGCACCAGTTTCGAGCGGGAGAAAAGGGAATTAATCTCCATTACGCGGGAGCCCAAAGTTTAGGTAGTGAGCGGGCGAAATAAAAGTAGGTATGCACGAAAAGTTTCAGAGGCGAAAGCCTTGGGGAAGCGAGTCACCTATGGGCCGGAGAGGGAGAAAGACAAGGTATTAAAGGAGGAGGGTCTCAAGTAACACTGAGGGAAGAAGGTCGAAGAGGGTAATGATCTGAACACGCTCCACGAAGCGTAAGGAAATGGAAAGAAAGAGACGACATAACTACATTAACCAAAGAAACACATACAAACTAGAATTTACATTTGAGTACAAGTACAAGACTCAATAAAAAAGTGACCGATTCTGGGAGGGAAAAATACAGAGAAAGAAAGGAAGAACATTCTTTGACGCGCGCGACAAAAAGCACACCCCGGCCGGGGAATAAGGGTCCGAAGGGAAATGTCCGGAATAAGGCTAAAAACTCAGATCAGAGTAAAAACGAGAGGGGGGCGACAGGAGACTGGTGCTAACACATAAAAAGGATGGGGCGAGGTTGGGGACAGTGGGGAAAAGGAGGAAGTAAATGGGAAAACTGATTAGCACGCTGGCTGGCGCCGAAAGAGGGGAGAGAGAAGACAAAAGCGGGCTCAGAGATAGAGGGTGCGGAAAGAAAATCAAACAAAAAACACGCTAAAGTCAGGCGAAAGGGTTTTGGGGCATTTCAAGTATGGAAAGACTGAATAAGGGGTGAAGTGTAGCAGGAGGGCCCGGGTACGGGAAGTGGAAAAAAATGACGTTCCGGTCAGGAAAAACGTGTGAAAATCTCTGCCCTGGGAAAAGGGTTGAATGAAACAATATCGGGACGAGGACACCAGGGCGAAAACAACCTTTGGGAAGGGAATAGACGGCAAAGTCTCCCCAGGATAGGGCCAGTTTTGGGGGTGGTTGTTGGTGGGGGGGTGGGGTGGGGTTGTTGGCCGCGGAGCAGCACAACGGGTCGCCGATCAATCAAACCTAGACATCTTATGTGTTGCCCCCCTGCAAGTTGGTGTTTGCTGGTTCAATGTGCATCAGGGAGTGAAGAAAAATTATTGCGAGAACAGACCGTCTCGGGGGAGAAAATTTTACTGGGTGATATTTTTTTACGAAAACTCTCTTTCTTTCCTGAGTTGGTAAGTGTTGGTCTATTGCGGAAAAAGTGGTCGATTCGTAATCAAAATAGCCACGGCTAACTGATGATAAAAGGTTTCAGTAGAAACGACCAGGATGAAATCATTAGAACGGACCATAACTTTAGCCGATGCAAAACCATCCCTTTCAAGAAAAAACAGGACTGCACAAAAGAAAAAAAAAAAAGAAAAACATGGCAGAAAGTAATTGTGCCCAAAGCGGATTGGCGCGTTCTCAGGCCCTCTAATTGTCATGTACCGAAAAAGTTTTTTTGAACGGCCAGGCGCCTTGGGCCGATCAACTGGGTCAGGGAGGGGAATCCAGCGGGTGGATAAGTTAGACGGCCCTGGGGAGAACCGATCTTCCAAAGGTCAGCACCAAAACAGAGAGAGGGGCGCCAAGGTGAAAAGAAAAACACATGGAAAGTAAAGACTTAGGGGTAATCAAGAAGGTACCTATCTAAAATACCTCAAAA
>Ga0179593_1426496_pt1 | contig 12055 bp, 18 predicted proteins | sample CZODoug2_1_08_16_FD_185931 | JGI IMG/M metagenome (GOLD analysis project Ga0179593, IMG submission 185931) | Vadose zone soil fungal communities from Angelo Coast Range Reserve, California, USA - CZODoug2_1_08_16fungal (PacBio error correction) | ecosystem: Environmental > Terrestrial > Soil >...
AAAGAAAGACAACGTTTGGGGGGAAAAACAACAGGAAGGGGGGGGGGGGGAAAAGAAGGAACGAAGGTTTGGAAGAACGAAAAGAAAAATTACCCTCTGGTGGGGGCACAAACGCGAAGAAGCTAAAAATCTGACACCCCAACAACGGTGGGGAGCACGGTGGGAACCGGTCCGGTTCACAGGGAAGAAAAAGCAAGGTGACCAAAACAGATCCAACGGGGGGGGGGACATGGTACCAGCTACCAGACATCGGGCAAGGGGTGGTTCTGCCGACAAGAAAAAAAACACGACGGGTCCGCGATTTGGACCACCGGGGGGGGGGGAAGAACTGATGGCCAGGAAAAAGCAAGGAACGGGGGGAAAAAAAGGGTGGGGGCGACCCCAAGGCCAAGAGGAAATAAAGTCCTAGAGGGGTTCAAAACACCGGCAAGGTCACTGTGGGAAAAGAACCAACAGGTCGAATTCAAAGACGTTGGCTATTAAAAAAGGGTCAAGGTGTGGACGGGGTTCCAAGGGGGGGGAAGGAAAAGGCCACGGAAGAAAAATGCAAAGAAAAATATGATCATGGGGTGGGTGGGGTGTTCCCGGACCGCCTCAGAAAACTGACCACCGGCTGAGGGGAAAAACACATTGACGGAGAAGGGGGTCAAATTATCGTCGAAACCTGGAGAGGGGCGCAATAAATCCAAACACAGAAGCGAATAACGCAGTTAAAGGTTTTCGACCTATGGATAGCCGTCGCCCGCCCCACGGCACTTTGCATAAAAGAAAAAAGACGAGGGGAGGCCTCAAGGCAGAAGGAAGGAGGAGGGCGGCGGCAGTGTGAAATTGGCGACAATGAGGGTTTCCCACAAGTAGAAGAATTATCAAGGGAAAACAGTGGGAAGCGCAAAAAGGAGAAAAGGGGAGAAAAAAACAGAAGAAAGGGATCTTGTTCGGACCAGGGGCGGGACAAAGCAAACCTAAACAGTGTCTGTATAAAAGGGGTAAAAAAAAAGGCCGTCACCGGGGCCCGGGGAGGCAAATCAAAAGAAGTAGACTCAAATTCGGACGGCGGCCACGGAGCCGGGGGTTGGGAAGTGGCGACCGCCCCAAACCGGAAGGGGTGTGGGAGCAGGGTCAGAAAAGAAAGGTCCCACAAGAATAAAGAAAGGGGAGGCTGGGGCATGACGGTCACAAGACCTCAGATCCGCAAACGGGCTCCAGGAATTCCAGGAAAAACGACGTTGTCCCTCCCCATATACCCAGGCGCCCACAAACGGAAAGTGGGTCCCGGGGACGACGTAAGGCACATCAAACCCCGAAAAGAAAACGAAACTCAGTGGCACAAGACCAAGCCACATCACCCTGGGGAGCCAGAGGAGAAATCCTTTTCATGACAATGTGACAAAGGGTGGGGAAAGTAAACTCAGGTACGAAAACTACAAACAAGGCGAGGGGGACACAATCGTCTGGGTCGGACAAATTCAAATGATGAGAAAAACCCTAGGCGCGGGGACACCAAAAAAAAAAAAATGAAAGAGGCGTCTCCGTGAAACCCCACAAACAGCAAGGAGCAGGAAACTGAACCCTTCTCCAAAAAAATCCAATAGACACAAACAAAGAGGGGAAAGGTAAAAAAGGAAAAAAAACAAAAGTTCAAGGGGGAGGGGTGTGGTACTCGCATGGTAAAGCGGGGAAAGTGCAGAGCCCACAGAAATCCAGTGAAAAGAAAAATGTAAAAAAACAAAGGGGACATGGGGGGATCCGAACAGTGCCACTACTGCAAAAGGGTGCGGTCGGGGGGGGGGGGAAATGTATAATTTGATTAACAAGAGTGAAAAACACCGGGGAAAAAAAAACCAAAGCCAGGGGAAAGAAGGACTGTCAAAGCTCGGGAGGGGGGCCCAATCCAGACCAAAAAACGGTAGCTTCTCCAAGGTTTTTTGGGGGAAAAAAAGTAACGCACCGAGACCAGACTGGACAGGGACTTTATACCATGAGAAAGGAAGTGAAACAAGGTCATTCTGAAGCGCGTTCAAATTGCAAAAAAAAAGGCCAAATAGGGGGGGAAAAAGAATGTCATGCGGATGAGGAGAATGACAGGGACTGCGTAAAAAACAACCTTCAGCAAACCCCGAAAAACCCAAACGAGAAACGTTGACGGGCGCATCTAAAACGGGAAATTCCTAACAAAAGGTACCGCACGAAGCACAGAAAGGGAAAGGGGTCTGCCGGTAGGGACAAAAAAATCCCAAGTCAAAAATGTTACCTAATGAAGGAAATGTTTGGCGCAAACGCTAGGACACCAGGTACATCTAACGAAACAATGCCACTAAAAAAGAAGCCAAGGATTGGGGAGGGAACGGTCTCCGAAAAAAAAAGGGTCAAATGCCCTTGTAAAAAGACGACTTGGGGGGAGCATGGTTGGGACGACCGTGAAGAAAGAAACACAAAAAAACAAAAACTGGGCAACCTAAAAAAGACAAGCTCGTGGCGAAAGACATGACGCCCCAAAAAAAAGGGCAAACCACCCTCACAACGGGAACGGGGGGGGGGTGGGGGTCTTGTGTGTCAAAAAGCCGGCAGACCCCAGGGGAACTCGAGTAAAGGGGAGGTGCTTGAAACCGGTGGGGGACGGACAACCGGGGGAAGCCACGAGCGCCTCCCAAAACACCAAGACTACAGTCCGCAAAAAAGAGACGAACTAAAGGTCTTAAAGCACGGGGAAGGACCAACGGACAAACGGAAAGGGGCCAGGCCCTAGGGAAGTGCCGACACGGGGAAGAGAACGGGGTGGGTCAAACACAGGAAGACAGCACTCTTAGGGGACGTTGAACGATAGCAGAACACAAAAGGCCACAAGAAAAAAGGAGGGGGGGGGAGGGGGAGGGAAGGGTCGCAACCTGCAGAACCTATGCGTCAAAAAACGAAAAGAAGAAAAAGAAGGTTCAAGGCGGAAATGCTATGGGAGGTTCCGGGAATAGGGGGCAGCAGGGGGGCGGGGGGTGTTGTGGAGAGGACCTGTGCTGGAGAAAAAAAAGAAAAGAAGGCGGCAGCACAAAAAGGGGGCAAACCAAAGTGCCCAGGGGAGAAAATTTGAACTTCGATGGTTGAGAGAAAAATGGTTTATAAAAGCACGGGGGAAAGGCACAAGCGAGGGTGGGGGGTCAACAAAAAACAAATGGATTTACGGTAACCGGGGTCGAGTAAAAGGGAGGACAACAAATCGTCCGAAAAAAGCGGGAAACCAACCGAAGAAAAAAAAACCTCGCCGCAAGACAGGAACAGGCCGGCCAGACGGCCGCAGGACGAAAGACAAGACCAAACTGAACACGCGGGGCAGAAGCCGGCCGGCCCCCCCGACGACCGAAATGGGGGGTGTAAAAAGTAAAATGAAGAAAAGGGGGAAGGGTGCGCGCTTGAAAGGAGAACCAAAGAAATTACGAGGGGGGGGGTAAACCCCCGTACCCAGGTTCAAGGTACTGAAAAAAAAACCGAAACAATCGTCCGTAACAGTGCGCAAGAGAGAAAAACCAACAAAACTCCAGAATGGGGGAAAAGGTGGTTTTGGGCAAAAAAGAAAGGAAGGAAAGGGGAACAGGGGACGGCCCAGGTGTGTCAACCCGCGGGACGGAGGAAAAAGTTGATAAAAAAAGGGAAAGAAAAAAAGAAAAAATGCTGGGAGAAAAGGGTTAAACGAAAAAAAAAAAGAAAGTGGCAAAAAGGAAGGAGTCCTTCAAACAGACCACCAAATACCGGTCACGCCGGCAAGGCAGGAACCTACCCGAAAGGGGAACAAGACGGTGTCGTGAATTCGCGGGACAAAGTCAAGGGGCAAAACAGAGGTAAGTCTCACGGGGGGCTGGCGGAACATTTTAGGCCGAAACGGAAAAAAGGGGGCGGGAGGGGACGGAGGAGCTGCCTTACAAGGACAATCGTGGAACCAATGACACGGTGCAAAGGGAGAAGGAGGCGCGGTGGAAAAAAAAAAACCGACAAGGAAGTCTAAAGAGTTTCGGTCAGGGGGGGACGCCGAAAGGTTCACAAGTACTGGGGAGAAAACCAATAACTGTCCCCAAAGTACGGGAGGAAAACATCGGCCAAACGGGGAGAAAAAGTGGACGAGTGGTGGGCACTACAAGAGGTCAGGAAAAAGGAGAAAGGATCTACTCACATCCAGGCGACACAAAAAAAAAGGGGCAAAGGCCCACCCGGCCGCACAACCGAGGGGGGCACACTACCCAGCCGGTAAAACAAACATAAGGGGAGGTTAATGCTGGAAAAGATTAGTCGCCGGTGGACATAAAACTCCGACACCCGTCACGACAAAACACACCAAATCTGGGCACAGATCAACGCAAGGGGACTCAGAAAACAAACAGGGTGGAGAGGGCACGGAAGGAAAGCCAAAAAGAAAAAAGTGCAAGGGGGGAAGTCGGAAACTCCGGGGGTCGTGTGCCAAATCGAAAACAACGGGGACCCGCAACCAACCCGACCTAGGGACAACAGACCGGCGGCGGAAAGAAACTTGACCGCTGAAAACTGATAAACGTGGGGTTAGGGAACTCGAAAAGCCACCTTTGCGAAGACAAAAAAAAAAAAGCGGACACGAAAACCAAATCCAAGCATCTTGGGAAAAGAGGGGGGGGAGGGAGAGGCATGCTTGCGGGAAGAAAAGTCCACACCGACACACAGCAACAACGCCCAGTAAGGATGGGAAAACTCAAAAAAATTCTGAGGTGGGGAGGAAAAAAACGCCGAGCGGACTAGCACTAAGCAGGCCAGGCTGGGGATAACTCCCAGTTTGAACGCCAAACTCAAAATAACCCAACTGGGGGAAAGGGGGGGGAGAAAGAACGGAAAGATGCAAAAAAAATAGGGGGGGAGTAGGGAGGGGGGTCTTTCAATCGTAAACAAAAAAATGGTGGGGGAGAGAAATCACTGGTCAGAGCCAAAGCGCCGGGGGGGTAACCTCCATCCTACTCCGTGCGAAAGCAAAAACATGTGGCCTCCATGGAGCTGGGGGCACCCTCAAAAAAGGTTTCTTGATCCGTAGGAAGGGGGGGAAAATTAATGTTGCACGCAAAAAAAACAAGGGGGGATGGTAGAACCAAAAAAACAGGAGATAGGGGCTCGAGGAGCGGAACAAGGGCAGAAAACTTGAGGGGGCAGCTACTCTGCTAACGGGAGACACGAAGATCACTGATCCACAAAGAGTGCTACAAAAAAACCAAAAAGCACCTTCTCCAAACAATCCACAAAAACCCAACGGAGGAAGGGGGGGGGGGAAAAAAGAGAGAAGGAAGGGGTACTCTCAGGAAGTGCGGTCGAAGAACCAATGGTCGGGGGGTCCGAGGCCGAAGAGGGGAAAGGACGTCTAACAAAGCAGTATAAGGCAAAACGAATGACAAAGACCCAAAAATGGCACCCCAATGGGTGGTGGGTGTTTTTTTCAGTTCCCAGGTGGGAAAACCTTTTGTGTGTTTGGTTGGTTTGTGGGGTGTGGGACCAGCGGGTAGAAAGAAAAAAAAGGGGACTTTCCGGCCGGGGGGGGTTACGGTTCACCTGACTCGCGGCTGAAACAAAGTCCTTGTTGGGAAGGAACTATGTTGCTTAAGCAAGGAAAAACGGGGAAGGGGGAACCAAAAGGGGGGAGTTAGGGAAGGGAAACCAGGGACCACCACCTCTACACCAGAGGCATCTGGGCGGGGGCTGACACAGGAAATCACCCGCAACAGCGTGGAGGGCAGGGCGTTCTCCCGGAAAAAAAAGGGTTCTGGAGAGAAAGGACTGGGGAACCGATGGGGGGAAGGGAAGACGCGCGGAAAGGCGTTGTCATTGGCCAGCTGGGAGCTCGGACAAAAAAAAAAATGGAAGAGGGGGGAACTCTCCGAAACAAGAAAGATGGACCAAGTAAAAAAACTGTGGGGAGGAAGAGGGAGAAGGGACCTGGAAAATCAAAATAAGGCGTCGAGTATCGGAATCAAAAACCCACGAATGGGGCCTGGTTGGGTGGCAAAGATCAGAACTTCTGGGGAAAGGAGCAACGGGGGGGAGTGTGCGTGATTACGTGTGCGAAAAAGACCGCAAAGCAAACTAACAAAAAAAAGCAGTAAAGAAAGAAGGGGGGAATAAAACCTAAATAGAAAGACTAGAGAGTGAAATTCAGAGGACCGGGCATGGACGTCGGAGTCTGCGTCGACGGCGAAAGCCAACATATTGTAATAAAGGGCCAGGACCAGAGGGAAGGGTTTGGGTCGCCCGTCGGAAGAATGTTGGTTGGTTTACCCAACAGGGGGGGTGAATAGAAGAAAGGCAGGATGGGGCAGGGATAGCTGAGAAATGGGGTTGACATCTAGGGGTAGCAAAGGTCCTTTTGTAAGAACGGACGGGGAAACTGCGGGTGAATCTTGAAAAAAAAATGTTTGGAAAGTGAAAATGGGAGCTACGGACAAAAAGAGGAGAGGGGGAACATAGGACCCCAAGGCGACGTCTGGGGTGGGTGGGTGGGGGGCAGTGCGATTTGGGGGAAAAACCGCGGCAACTCGCGAGCAAGAAAGGAGAAAAAGGGGAAAAAGAACCGTCAGGTGACCAGGAACGCACAGATGATGGATGTGAGAAGTGCCAGAGACAGACATCAACAGGAAACTAACAACAGTGGTGCATCCTCGTTTTGCATAACGTGCCCAATTGAAAAAAGGCGCTCTGTGGAACCGTGTCCACGGGAACAAAGGGGACTCGAAGGGCAACGAACTAAGGGCCGGGTTGTGGAAAACCGGCGGTTGAAATGCAGACCGCAGGCGAAATGAAAAAGTGGGTGCTGAAGAAAGTGACTGTTAACGTGTGGGCGACAAATAGAACGAAGTGAAAGTGAGCAGAAAGAAAACCGGATGGATCCCCCCCAGGGAATAAAATTTGGGGGGGCGTAAGCGGTGTCACAAGAAACCAAGGCACCGCAAGGTAAAGAAGCCGGGGCGAAGGGGGAGCCCTAAAGTTTAAGTGAGGGGAAAAAAGGACAGAGGGTTAAGCTGGGAGGTTGTATTAAGGAGGGCAAGTTAGACGGCAAAAAGAGGAAAGGGGGGGTTGAAACTGGGGGGGGAACAGTCCCACATTTAAGGGGTAGCGTGCTAGAACGGGTGGGGATAGTATATAAAATTAGACAAGCTAAACTGTGGTGACCGACAAGACAGTTGTAACGAAGGGGAAACAAAGCTAGAGGTCCTGGGGACTGGGCTGTGTCTAGGGAAACTAGAATGTAAGAAGCATAATCCCCGGGGGGAGGGGTGATGTTTTCGGAGCCCTGCCCGGAAGGGTTCGGGAAGCGACCCGCCCCACTTGTTTCCGACTAAAACTGGTTGGTCTGAGGTGAGTTGGACTGTGGGTCTTAAGTGGGGAAACGGCAGGGGAGGAAAAAATCTCTGAGAAACTGGTGGGGCCCGGAAAGGGGGTGTTGAAAGAAAAAAACATCTTACATTCTGTGAAGGAAAGGGCCTGTTTTGGGGGAACGAAAAGGTCGATCGATGGGGGGGCCAAGGGTGGTGGGGGTTCACCCACACCCAACTTGATGGCAATTGGTTGGTGAAAGGCTAACGGACCTCGGTTCTAGATCAGGGGGGTGTTGAACATACGGAAAAAAATCACGGGGGTATAGGAGGAAAAACATCTAAAAAACTGGAAGGAGGTTGGGAAATGACAGCCATGACCGGCGGGGGAGGCAGTTATACTGGGGGGTGTTGGCGACTGTGGTTGGGGTGGGGGTTCCGCTTGGAAAATGGGGGGTGGTTAAAAGGGGACAGAGGGGGGCGGGAAAAGGGTGTGCCAAAAAAAAAAAAGGCGAAACAGAGTAAAGGGGGGGTCTTCTGTTGTAAGGGGGGCAGCACAGAGAAAAACATGCAGGGTAAGGGCACTAGGCATTGCCGAACTGGTAGTCAAACTCGGGTGTTGGGAAAAAAGTATTTAAGGAGAGGGAAAACGAAGTCCCGGTTTGGAACCAGGGTTTACCGTTCTGTGGCCGGGGACAATGAAAACTTCATGGGAGATGGTAATATAGGGAAGGGATGACGGTAAAGACGACCGCCGCCCCACCCCGGTGTAAAGTGTCAGTACACCGGTGAACTGCCGGCGGCCATTGCTTTGGAAGAGGGGATAAAAACTGAAAGGGTGGGGAGGTGTTGCACTTAGGAACACACAAAAAGGTGAACGTGCGTGTTGTCCGAGAGGTCGGGTAAGCGGTCTGTGCATCCAAACAAAAGACGGTGGAAAAAAGAAAGAATCAGGGAACCTGAGTGGTTGTGTAACCGGGGCACCTGCCGAGGGGGTGATGGGGGGCAACCTTTTCACTGTTGGGGGTCACTTATGTTGGACAGTGACACCCTCTTATGTGGCTGGTGGTCTGGGCAACAAGAGGGGTGTCGGTCGGTGGGGGGGACTCTCAAAAAAAAAAAAAAAAAAAAAGTAATGTGGGTTTTTTTTGGGTGTTGGTGGTGGGTGACGACAAACGAGTGAGTGTGATGTTTAGAAGAGTGCAGGGGGGAATGGTCAGGGAGAACCACCGGGGGAATTTTTGGCAGTGGCGACCAAGAGTAGACGAGAGGGCGCGCGCAAGGGTGGGGAGGATGTGACATTTTTAACCCGGGGAATGGGAGAGAAGGAAAAAAACAACCCTCAGGTGAAAGGGCGGTGAATCACAAAGAGGTAAGTGGGGAAGGGGGGGGGGTTTACCGCATGAACACTGGTCGGTAAGTCTTTGTCAGTCCGGGAATGTTGGGACGCCGAAAGGGTGGGGGGGTTGGGTTTTGGCCAAGATGTTTCCGCATGGGATGAAAGACTGGGGAAGAAAGAGGGAGGGTTTCGACGGTTTTTTTTTGGGATGGGTTTGCCTCTGGTTGGTAGAGAGTCTGCACAGGGAGAAACACGTGGTTACCGTGATGTATTACAAGAGGAAACAAGGAAAGGCCACGATTTAAGAGGTGAGGGAGGAAAACCGCCCGTGGGGGGAAATCTCGTCAACACGCGGTCGAGGAAAAAGGCAGGACCGAGAAAATTGTGGGGGGCTCAGGAAGTGGGCACACACAGAGGCAGGCGTGAAAGGAACGGGTAGGGCAGACGTTGTTGGGGGTGTTTTTGCGGAAGAGTTGTCGTCTTAAGTCGCAGGCCAGGAGGGGAGACTGGGGGGGCAAGCAGGGAGGACATAATGCGTGGACAGGTTGGGGGGTGGCGTAGAACTAGGGTATGGAAGGCTGAAAAATCAAAAAAAAAAAAAAGATAACCCCGGCGGGTCTCAGGGACTGTGACATGGTAGGGGGTCATCAAAAAAGGGAAACCAACCAAAAGGGCTGCTGCACAAGGCAGGTTGACTGGCACCCGGCGAGCCGGCGGAAAAGGGGGGAACGGAAAAACGCCAGAGCGAAAATGTGCTATTAGGTCTCGCGAAGTCCGACAAATGGTAGATGTCGGGTCCGTCTCTCACTGCAGCGGGGGAAAAGAAAATGCCCGGAATGCCTCCAGTGGGGACGAGGGAAGGACATCAAAAAGGGTGACAAAGAGGGTGGGGCGACACGAAAATAGGAACACAAAACACCCTGGTCATCTGTCAGAAAGTTTATGTGTCCTATCGAGGGTCAAAGCTTTTAAGGTAGGGAAAAAGGTAAAGAAAAAACATAACACAGGAAAATGGGGAAACAAAAAAATCTCTTTTGGCAAGATGACAGCATGACTTCCAAAACATATTGTAGCAAGACCGGACTCATAGGAGACAAGCGGGCAACTACAGGAGGGCTCATAAAACTTGGGTTTCTTGAAAAAGGTGTCGAGGCCACAAGGCGTAAAAAAAAACGGACAACAACAGACAGGTAAGCAGGCCGCGGGTGAGGGTGGGTAACCACGAGGTTTCCTTGAAAAAAATCTCCAAACGCCGAAGTAGGGGGGGGGAAAGCACTGCCAGAGTGGTACAAACAGCAAAGTGGGAAAACAGACCTAAAAAAGGATTGGGGTCAAAAGAAAAGGGAGTCATCAAAAAAAGGTTGCTCATAACAGGCTGAGAACCTTGGGGGAAATTGGGGGTAAAGGGGGGGGTTCATGAGGGTTGTAAGGATGGCCGTCCTCCCCACGAGGAAGCGTTTGGGGTCAGTCCTGACTCGTCGACAAGTGGGGCGGTGGGGGACGGGGTAGTATCTGAAGACCGGGAATACTGGGGGGGCGGGGGGATGTCCGGGCAATGGGGGAACTTTAATGTGAGACTCGTGCGGCTGCCCGGCGGAGATCCTGGCGATCTAAAAGGGAATAGTAGACGAAGAGGTGTCGCGTTGCGGGTGTTGGTGGGGTTCAAGTGAAAAATTGGGATGGAAAGGTAGGGTCAAGGAAAATGGTAAAGGGAGTGGCGTAGGAGGGGGAAAACAATCGCTGTTTGTGCGTTAAGAACAAAGGGGGGGGAGGGGGGAAGGTGGAGGGACTCTCGAGATTGGGCGCGAAGGTGGGTCGAACCGTTAAAACGAAATCGAGCTGTAGAGTACTCGATCTGATGCAGGGGAAACGCGGGATGGCGACAACAGGCCCCAGAGTGAAGAGTTGGGCGGCGACGTGGTTGGGAAACCAAGGGTGTAGGGGGCCAGCTCCGGGACCCGTGCCTCGGCTGTTCAAGAATGAGAACGGTGACACCCAGCGAGTCGTCAGGGTCCAGATGAAGTAGTAAGGAAATAAAAAGAATGTACCGTGAAGACGTGTGTAATACAAAGCTGACCCCTGAAAAGGCTAAGATATGTTGGGGGCAGAAAGGAAAAACCTTGGGTTTTGGGGGGGGGTGGGAGGGGGACGATGAACCTGTGTGGGGGGGGGTGGTGAACCTGGAAACCAGTTGGGACAAGTGTGCGGGGAGACCACTAGGGGGGGACCCCGGAAAACGTGCAGAAGAGCGGGGGGGAAATTCTTTGGGAAAGGGGGGGGAAAGATATGGGTGACTAGGGTGGGGGACGCAGATATGCGTCAGGGGGGGGAGGCAGGTCAAGTAGGGAGGTTAACGTCACTGGAACAAGAGAAGCGAAATAGTTAGGGGATCCGGCCAGGACGAACGTTCGGGGTGTGTGTTACACCGTGAAGGGTTCGGTAGGCAGAAAAAAACATTAATACGGCGTTAGTGTGCAACCTCGTTCTGGAAGGTGGGGCCAACGGAAAGTGCCGGCAAAGCAGGGGGGAAAGGAAGTGGGGGAAGAGTTAAGTTGACAGCATGGTCGGGGACTTCAACAAAAGGGGGATGCTTTGTGAGGAAAAGAAAGAGGGGAGGTCAAACTTGGGTGGTGGGGTTCGGTTCTTTTTTTGGTGTTTTTTTTTTGTCCTGGGGCTGTCCTTTTTTTTCGTGGAAAAGGCCCGGTAGGGGGAGGTTGCGAGCCGTAAAGAGTGAAGCGGGTGGATCTGGGGTTGTTGTAAAGAAAAAAGGATCAGGTCAGACTCCAAACAAAAATCAACAGAGGGGAAATAGTGAAAAGATAAAGAGAGAGCGTGTGGGGGGGAAGGTCCGGGGGGGGGGGAAAGTCTCGCGGGGGGTAAAAAGTTGGTGGTAACCCAACCGTTGATGCGCATAGAAGTGAAACTGGTGGGGGGGGGAACGCTAAGAATGCGGGGGATCTGAAAAAAAAACCGGGGGGGGGAGTGGGGGGAATAACCTGTCCGGGTAAGGTGGGGACAGGGGAAAAGGATACCAAACGTTGCGTCGTGCTCGTGGAAGTGGGTCGGCGCTGCACTGGGGGGAGTTCATAGGAGCACTCACAGCCGGAAGGGTGTAAAACGTCAAGGGGGGTACCGGGGGTGGAGGTGAACTTGGGGGAGGGCACAACCCGAGGGGGTGAATTGGTAAAGCAGTGGGTGTGGGGTTTTTGTTTTCATCAGTGCGAAAGGGAAAAGGGAGATGATTAGCCGTGGGATCAGGTCAAGGAGAGATGGCCATGTTCAAAAGGGCCTCGGGACGTCAACAAGGGGGAGGGGCAAGGGAGTGTCCGCTGGGGTGCGGAAAAAAATCGATTACAGGGGTGTGAGGAAGGGGGGGGGTGGGAGGTAAGCTTTTGTGTGTTGTTTGGTGGGG
>Ga0179593_1440105_pt1 | contig 12055 bp, 15 predicted proteins | sample CZODoug2_1_08_16_FD_185931 | JGI IMG/M metagenome (GOLD analysis project Ga0179593, IMG submission 185931) | Vadose zone soil fungal communities from Angelo Coast Range Reserve, California, USA - CZODoug2_1_08_16fungal (PacBio error correction) | ecosystem: Environmental > Terrestrial > Soil >...
GCTGGAAAGGGGAAGGGGGATCTGGAAATGAGGGAAAGGAGATGACTCATAATTCAGGGGGGCAAGCCTGTCTGCCGGCGCTTGACCGGAGGGAAGCGTTTTGAGAAGTCTTGGTAGGCCTAGTCGGTTTTTTGTGTTCATAGTACTTTCTCTGGGGGGGAAAAAAAGAACGGGGGGGGGGGGGGGGGGGGGGGGGGGTTTTTCACTGAGGGAACTCTGGGAAAAATAGAGGCTGAGGGGGTGAAGGCTGGGATCATGCCCATTTATAAAAAGAGAGCATGCCAGACGGGAGATGATGGTGATGTTTTGACTTTCCATGTTGGCTCTTGGGCTGTCTTCGTGACATAGAAATTCAAGTTATGAGAACCATGAAGTTCTTGCGCTTGAGGGGGGTCAGGATGCAAGCGTCTGTATGTCCGACTCGATGGGGGTTACTGATCTGGTGTTAAAAGGGGGACAGGAGGAACACCTTAAGGAGTACGAGAGCATTCAAATAGGGGGAGGGGAGGCCTTCGGCAAACTTATCTTCAAGAATTGATAATGAGAGTCCTGGCCCTGAAAGAGGAGATGTGCGTCAAATTGGTTTGTCAACGGGAAAGAGATACAAAGACCCGGGGCAATAGAAATTAAAGGAGGACACGGAAACTGATGGTGGTTTCTCCTTGAAGGGAGGGGGGGGGCGTGTTGAGATCGATCGCATGAAACTTGAGAAAGGTTGGGAGGGGAGCTGGGGGGAACTTCGGAGGAGCGGTTCGTCTTTTATTGACAGGATAAGTGATCCCCTGCAGACAGAGGAAGGGGGAAAGGAAGATCAGTAATTGAATCTGGCATGTGAGGTGCCGTGTTGGTTGAAAAGGCAAAAGCGAGGTAAATGAAGAAACGTCGTTAGCCAAGGCTTCATAGGCTGAGGATCTTCTGTCAGGTCGTGCGACTGGAACGCGTGGAGATGAGTCATCCCTTTTTGGGGGAAGAAGGTCATTAAGGTGAAGGGGACAAGTGCGAGGGGGGAGGAGGGTTGACTAAGAAAAAAAAAGTTAGCACCAGGGGGAAGAAGGATTCTTGGGGAGAACGCGGTGATAACAGGTTTTAGTTTCGGGGGCCGGATGTCAATAGGCACGAATCAATTTCGCTTAGAAGACTTCGAGCCCTCCTTAGGGAGTGGGGTTCCGGATGGTCATGTCATAGGAAAAGGTGAAAATCCTAAAAGGGGGGAAAATCTGAACACTTGTAAAAGGGAACGAGAACGTGAAAATGTCAGGTCGATGAAACGTTGATCATAGCGCGCTTAGCGAAAGACGGAGAGCGGGAAGGGAGCGGCGAAAGTGAAATACGACTAAGGGGGAAGATCTTGCTGTTCTTGAAAAGAAAAACGACACGAAATGGGGAAGGGGAGAGAAGGAATTTCCGAGTGAGAACTATGTCGGCTGCTGGGTTAACTCTAAACGGGCATCTTGAAGAGGGAGGGCCAGGCGCATCGGGAAGGAAGAAAAAAAAAGAATCACAATCGCAAGGGGATCGGGTTTTGCGCTACAGGAATTTCTCGGGGGGGCTTCGAGGAGTTAGGGAGGTCCGGGGAACTTCGGATGGTCGGAGGGATTTAGGGAGTTGTGGATCTAAAGGGGCTAACTGTCGCGGGAGGTGAATAACGGTTCCATGCGATTGTGGGGAGGGCGAAGGTACAAAATAGGTGCACAAAACCGTGTAGAGGGGGGGTACAAATGAGCATGGATCATTCACCGAGGGGGGTGCGGAAAATAGGACGCGGAAGAGGGGGAAGGGATGGCAAGGAATTGGTTCAGCCCGGAGCTCACCTAGGTCAAAAGAACGTGCCAGACATGGTCGGTTTCAACATGCACGGGGAAAAAAAAAGTACCTCGTTTGCAACTTTCAAGAGGCGCATGGGCCCGGGGTTTATGGGGGTGATTCGACAAAAAAAAAAACAGTTTTGAGATTGATAGGAAAACTAAAAAACACTCTTCCTAGGACAAAGCAGTGTCATAAAAAAAGAACTCCCAAAAAAAACTCACGCGCGCGGGGGAGGGGGGGGAGGGGGTCCTAAGAAAAAATTTGTTTCAAAGGGGTTAGTTTGGATGCTGAAAAGGGGGTAACTCGTTGAACACGGTGTCAGGAGGTCCTCTGGCTCCCGTCTAATGCTTGGGCCACAACATAATGTAACAACGAAACACTTGGCTACTGTAAATGCAAACCCACCTTGCGGCGTGAAAAAAGGGATGGTCTAGGTACCAAGGAACAGGGGTGGGTAAATTATTCACGAAAAAAGGGGACTGAACTTGGTCAGTGCTGTTGAAAAAAAGTGAAACTCTTGTCTTGGATCGGAAGCTGAGCTTCAAGGGGAAAGAAGAGATCTAAGAAAAGGCGAACGTAGGGCGGGGGGGGGGGGGGTCCTCATGCTGTCATCGGCACGCTCGGGGGTGCTCCTGATCAACTTTGGGTGGCCGGGGAAAATTGAACCTAGAAGAGTGCCTGGGTTCCAGTGAGGTCGCATCAATAGCCGGGCCGGGGTGGAGTTCTTCATTTTAAAAGCCACCGGAAGTGAAAGATAAGTTTTAGACCGGTAATCCGTCGTCGTCCCCTCAATAGAGAGAAAAAAAACAACAAAGTATATTATTAAAGAGAGATCTGGGAAAGTGCCGTCAAAATCTAAGGAGAAAAAACCTTCTCGGGGACGGGGGCCTTTTTAGTCAAAAAAAAGTGAGATATAAACAGCTGCTATGAGAAAGACCGTAACCCGTACAATCGTCAGGAGGGGACCATGGTCTTCCCACCACTGGGAGGAGAGCAAGAAAGATTCAACGTGAACATCCGAAATAAAAAACCAGGAAACTTTCGAATAAGAGGAGAAAAGTGACCGGAGAAAGATTCAGAAAATCAAAAGATAGGGCGGTGCAATCAGACAATGTTCCTATAAGTCGTCAGTGCATCTACATCAACAGGGTAAGGGAGTCAAAAAAAAGGGAAGACGGGGAACATTCAATGTGTTTTTTACAAGCGAAAGGTTGGGTTTTTCCGGAGGCGGGAAATAAATTAGACGGGTCAGAGTGCGAAAAGGGGGGTTCAAAGGGGGGAAGGGGCAGGGAGAAAAAAAGGGGAAAAAAAAAAATGCCAACAATGAAGAAAATCCACGAAAAGCCGATTTTTTATGGGGGTCGGGGCTGTGTCTCGACACTGGCTTGTCTAAGTAAAGCGGGGGGAGGGGGGTTCTGGCGCAATCTCAAAAAAGTTGGGATCCAAAAAAGAAATCCAAGGTCCCAAACCGGTTGCCGGAGGAACACGCTTCGGAAGGGGGACAACCGTACCGGGGGTTAAAACCCTCGGAGGGACTGAAAAGGGGTGGTTTCAATAGGTGCGAGCCTGGGAGAACCCATAGTCTTGGGTCCATCCCTGGACCTGGGGCCGTGAAGGGGGATTGCACCAGTGGGAGACAGCGAACAGGCAACGTACAACGGCGTTTTGTGATGTGAAGTGGGTTACACTGAGACCCCAAAGCCATTAGGAAGGAACAACTATTCCCATGACGACCTGGGTTTCTACTAACTCGATGCAAACCAAAAATCTCAGCCTAAAACGCAGACACGAAAAAGCCCTCGAAAATCCAGAGAGAAAGAAAAAAGATGTCGATCAAAAAAAGCAAAGGTCACTTGGGTGGGGAAGAGGGGGACAGGTACAGAGAGCATGGAGACCCTGCTTCAGCTGCTCATGCAAGTAAAAAAATATCACGGGACATCTGTAAGAGTAGAGGAAGCCGAGAGACCCTTTCCCACTACGACAATGTCTTTTTGTAGTGCCAGAGACAAGAATCGGAGCGTATCGGCGGGTTAGGAGATAGAAAGCGGACTGTTCTCCAGAGCGAGGGGGAAAAAAATCTTCCTAGCTGCATGTTGTGTAAGACGGGGAAAAGAGTCGATTACTTTTAAAAGGGGAGAACCTAGCCGTGTGCAACTTCGGGTAAACGAGCAATTTAAAAACACGCCAGGGAAAGGGAAAGAGGGAGAAGCGGCATCTTCTTTAAAAAAAAGAATCGCACTAAACAATCAAACAATCGTCGAAAAGGACTGCGAGCAGCTGGCAACGGGAGGAAACTATAGGAGGGTCAACCAAGGACTCGCGCTTGGGCAAAAGGACCAGCGTACAGTCGAAAATCCTGGAAAGAAGCTAAAAAGCAGGTCAATCTGCCCTAAAAAAAGAAAGATCCTCACGCTGGGAGGAAGTTTTCGAATACTTCCGGTTTTCAGTGGGAAGAAAAAAAGACGCTCGTGAGGGCACCAACACGCAGAAAAATATAAAACATATTCAGTGACTGAATAGGATTGCTTCCTATGGAATGGGCCGGGAAAGATGCAATAAAAGCTCCATCTCGGGGAGCCGCAGTCGAGATCTAACGAAATGACGGGATACGAACACAACTAACAGAAAGGGCCCGGAGACCGATCAGAAAGTTTACTCCGTGGTAGGGCGAAAGGGGGCTGGAAGGGGAGGGGGTGAGAGCTTGTTGAAGAACTAACCGGGGGGGAATGCAAGATATCAGGATACTCAGGCAATTAAATAAGAAAGTGGGTAACTCAGTAAGCTGTGCAGGGAGACGATAAGTCGCCGGCAGTTAGGAAGGAAGATGAGACTTTAACACAACTACCTGTAAGAATCTGGGGGCCTGGCAATAAGAGAGAGGAATCTAACAATCCCTAGTCCGACTGAAGAAAAGTCACCGAAGAAAGGGGGTTGATTTCCACGAATGTAGAGAAAAGCAAAGAAGACAGAACAGCAGAGGAATCCGCTTGGTCGTAGATGAAAAGTCTCGAACTTTTCCTGGATCACCTCTACGAGGGCAATTTCAGTCCGAGGAAAAAAAGGGGAAAACCTTGGTTTGAATACAAAGAATTACTAAAAACCACCCAACCCAAGGAAATTTAGGAAGACATCTGGTAATAAACTCGTCCGTCAATCTAAGGGAACCTGGAGAAAAAACCAATCAATGGAATTCCTCAAGAAGCACTACCCCATATCAAGTTGAGGCATCAGTAGAACTCACAAAAAAAAGAGTATTATTAAAATAGAATGAGCATTCAATGGATTCTGGAAGAGTGGGACTTGATGACTTCATCCTTCAGCATGCCGGGAAAAACTGCCGTGATCTGGGGAAAGGAATAAATTTCTTGGGGGAGAGTCTGTAGTCTAAAAAGGTGGGGGTTGTGTGCGTATATGATAGGGTTGTAAGGGCCGTTGGGCCAACTCACGGGACGCGTCGCGGCCTCTATTTATAGGGAAAAGAGCAAGTCCCAGGAGACTCATCGAACAATTAGAGTCTTTGTCGTTCAGAGGGAATTGCAGAGAGTGGACCGAAAAGGGCGGAAGAGAAATTCAGGAGGGAACGGGAGGTCGGCAAGAGCTTAGGCTTGACGGCAATCGTCTGGGGGATCGGGGACGTTCACGGGGTGGAAGGGGGGAAGTCAGGCGAGATGCCTTGGAAGAAAGCAGGGAGGGGGCAGGCCAGGCTTAGGGGAGGTCTTATCAATCGAGAAGGGCGAATCGAGTGAGAAGAATCATTGTTTGCAAACGAGCTCGGACCCCAAGACCAGGGGGGGATGCTCAGGGGGGAAAGAAAAAAAATGAGGGGATCCTTGAAGGGGGGAAGGACGGTGGCTACTTCGTTCCGTCATCCGTGTGGGTTCGGGGAGCGGTTGACTGATAGGGGGGAGGAAACTTGACGTTAGAGTTTTTGTTTCGATAGGCGAGGAACGGCAGACGAATGCGGTCCCGCCGATAGGGATTATGACGGGTCAATACTGCGTGCGTTTGGGGTAAATAGAAGAGCAGTGGAGAGGAAATGAAGAACGAAGTCGTTGAGCACTGAGCATGGCTAGGAAAAAGATTTCTGAAATTAATCTGGCAACGCGTTTGGAAACGGGTAGAGGCTCGGCTTTGGGGAAGGTCACGTTTCTTGGTCAATTCTAGTATTGGGGTGGGTGGGAAAAGAGGAGCGGGATGGCAAAACGTTGAACAGATGGGACTCTTGGGTGAGAAGAGATTCAGGAAAGGGGTTGTCGTCGAGGGGAAAAGCAGAAGTGCAAGGACGACCGTCTCGCCCACCAAGAGGGACGTGGGGTGTCCAGGCTGAGCAGGTAGTGGTACTAAAGTGGGAAAGGCCGAGCTCTAGGAAAGGGGGTACCTACAAAGGAAAAATCGAGGGGAACGGCTGATCATAGCAGCGCTTCAAGGGAGGAAAGCCGATCTCCATAGGAAATTTCGATACTAACTAAAGGCAGACTCAGATTCTGGAAAAGACAAACACGACCACTTTGAAATGAAGAGAGGCTTGGAAATAGCGGAAAGTTTTGCGAGGGGGTGAAGCGAACCGCTTCAGGCTTGACTAGAGAGGGCAGGACCTCTCATTATGGACCTTTCAAGGAACACAACCCAATTTTACGGGAGCGACAGGAATTCAGAAGAGAAGGTCTTCCAGGGCTGTTATCTTTGTACTTTGAGAGGAGGGACTTTGGTTGTCGGTTGCGGGTGGCGATGGTCGAAAGCGTTTTCTCTGTAGTTTGGCATAAAGCTGTTTTAACTTGAGAAGGGGGCTGGAGTTCGGCATTTAACAGAGGAAAAAAAACGCCTGCGCGGTGTTGAAATTGAGGGTCTCTGTCAATCGGGTTGGTAGAAATGGCGTAGGGAAACATGGATGGGCACCACCTATTAGGGGGTTAAGGATGAAGGTCAGCTCAGCGGAAACTAAAAAGTCCCGCTCTTGGAACATGCCGGGGGGAAAAATCAGCGGGGTCCAGAGGGGCAAAAAGGCGATTTGTATTAAGGGGGAAAAGTTGAAGGTTAGTAAGGAAGACCCCGAAGAAATCCAAATACAGGGGACGAACCCCGACCAAATCCCACATGTTCAACGAAGCTTTCGGGGATGTCCGGCATCTGGGGCGGGGTTTAGGTGGGGGGGGGCCTCCCTCGGCAACAGAGTGAAAGTGGGGGATGCTCTGATTACAGTCTAAGGGAAGGGCAACAAAGAGGAATCAAACCTTCAGGGGGGGAAAACACGGGGAACGGCGTGAAACTGCTGTGGGTGGGGGGCCCCCTTGGCAAAAAACATGTGATTAGGGCAGACAGGAGAGATAGTGGGTGTCGGACTTTTACACCTCTCCCGTCGTTTTTCTCGACGATGGGAGAGGCAAGGTGGCCCTTCATAGCTAGGAAGGAAAATTCGGGACAAGGCGTTGGGTTCATCGAAAAAAGATGCAAAAGTATCGCCACGGGGGTTGGGGTTGCCCGCCTGGCGCCCTATGGAAGGGTGGAACGTGCTTTCGTCAAAGACCGGAATGGTATACGTGTAGACATGGGGTGGAAACCACAGGTCACTGAGAGAAGGGTTAGACTTATCCTGAAAAAAAGGACAATATATTATCTCAAAAACAAAGTAGTTTCTTAAAGGAAAAGGATAAATGAGTTGATTAAGAAAAGTATACTTTTACCAAAAGGAGATGTCAGTGGCCGGGTTAGTTGTCCAACATCAGGGATGAAGAGAAAAAGCCGTCGCGGGAGAAGGGGACCTCCATCTGGAAAAGAATTAGAATCTGGCGATAAGGAGGATACGTGCCTATTAAAGAAGCAGGCACCACCTTAGAAGTGAGCGCCGTTGACAATTGGACGCTCCAGGAAAAGGACCGATAGGTCTGGGGAAAGCATACAAGTTCCAGATAGGGGCAATGAGTCGACAAACTTGGCAAGGGAGAAAGAGACACGTTGCAGCCGGAAGGTGGGTTGAGGGGGACATCTAAAAAGTGCAAGTTGGTTAAGTCAGTGGTTTTTAAAGAATGAATGGGGGGAAGAAAGGCGCAAACATCTGGTTCAAAGAAAAAAGAAAAGTGAGGGACCAAAAACAAATATGCCGAAATGCCACTGCCCCGCGCAAGGTTGATGTTTTTGAGGAGCGACCTTCTGGGGGGGAGTATTCGCGGTAAGGGGCGCGCAATATAAAAAAACGTTTAAACGCACCCGACGACAAAGGGGGGGGGGGCAATCCACAAACCGAACCCACCCCCCCCCCCCCCCACCACAAAAGGGGCCCCCTCAACCCAAACCCCCCACACCCCACACCCCCCAAACCCACCCCCAAAACAACAAGCCCCCGCGCAGGTTCAAGGTCACGCGGGACGTTCGACCGGCTTTTGACAACCATCGGGGGAGGTCATTATTGAAAAAATAGGTTAAGGTCTTAACCAATGCGGCCCATCCGGCTTGCCGACAGGCGGATGAAACTCAACGAGGAAAGAGACACTCATTGCAAAACAGGCCTCGGATTTTTTGGGGCATTGGAAAAATCAAATTTAAGAAACAGGGAAGGGATGGAACCGGAAAGAAGCTTTGAAAAAAATAGAAAGCACCCGAAAGACGCAAAAGCAAGGACGCACCGACCTGACCAGCTCAATCGCAAACCCAGCAATGAAAGGTGCGAAAAACAAAAAAAAAAAAACGGATGAAATAGAATTAGAAACACGACTCAAGTGGTGGGGTTGGAGTCACTTGCCAGCAGTAGGGACTGTCCCCGCAGTAGGGGTAAAGCTGCCTAGGGGGCTATTAAAAAAAAAGATCAGCACAGTCGTCCTCTTCTAGCAAAGAACCAGTTTCAAAAGAGACGAGAGGGTTTTGAGGGAACATGAGCTGCAGCTTCGTAGGGGGGAATAGGACGCGAAGGACTATAGAAAGCCTGTGCAGGAGGGGATGTCAACCGAGTCCTCACGCATTTTGAACGGGGACTTTATCGCGGTACAAGGGGAGAAAGAATGGGCGACCTCTTCCTGTAAAAACTTCAAGGTAACATATGACCGCCTCAATGTACACAAGGGGAGCGGAGGGCATGCGTCAGGGGGGGAACTCAAATCGCAGACAACTAAAAAAAAAATATCCGATCTACTCATACTGGCAAAAATATCAGCGGCAACCACTCGCGACGTGAACCACTAAAAGCTGAAAGGGCAAAATAGGAGCAGTCAAATAACCCCAAACCCAAAAAAAAAAAAAAACCAAAAACCCACGCGCACAACTCGTGCAATCTCCTAACTTAGAAGAAAGACGGCAGCAAATCTTAAGGGCTTGCTTCAACGCGTTCTTTTCCCAGGATTTCATAGATATCTCTGATATTGAGCAAAGTACAAAGCGAGTATACCCGGGACTTACAGATGTGCTGGGGCCTGCAGAGGGGATCGGAAAACTGTCAGAGAGGGAGAAGACAGCAAGAGAATACCAAGCTGAAGGGCGAAGAATTCTCCAAGACAAGAGGTCGGGACATCCTAATTGATCTTGGGAAGAAAGGCTGCTATGAAGGGGCTGGCTCGTTGGGAAAAAGGGAACGCACGAGAATCGCACTAATAATTATCAAGAGACACCTTGGCCTCCTCCGGAGGAAGCTTGCAGGAGGAAAGTTTCTACTCTGAAACTGGAACAACAGACGTCAAAAACCCGACCCAAATCGAGGCCGGCGAAGTCAATGCGAACATCAGATATCATAACTTTTCAAGTACTACCCGGGTGAGGTCACGAAGAAGAGAAGGAGAAAGAAAAAAGGGGAAGACAGAGGGGCTCCTAAGAGGGACGTCGGAGCTTTAGAACTTTCCTGCGGGACCGAATCATGCGCGCCCGCAGTCCCTAAGAAACCTTGTTCCGTAAAAAAGAGAAGGAAGCCCCACCCCTCTCGGAAGCTAATGGAACTACCAGAAGGGACGCCAGGAAGGAGGACCAAGAAATTGAGTCATCAAGAAAAGCCACCTCAGAAAAAGATAATGGAGATGCAGACTCCTCAAAAAAACAACAAAACAGGATGTAGTAAATCTTACGGATATGATCTGGATGGAGGTGCTGAGGCTGACTGCCCGATTTGGAAGCCTTTCGGGACGTTGAAGCTTGTTAGTTAATCGGGGGGGGGGAAACTTGAAGCGGGTGCCTAAAAGGGGTGGGGTTGGTGTACTTAGATTTGTAAGAGGTAAGCAAACAAGGTTTTCACTTCGGGCCTCGGAAAATCTCCAGAAATGTGCGGGCCATTTTTATAACACAAAAGGCTGCCTGGGGTTCTTGAGATGGAACCTGGGAGGTCGGGGGGGATCACAGTCGTATATTACCTGTAGGGGAGCGCGGGGATTGGGGTCGCATGGTGCACGGCCCTAGAAGATGTGGGGACTGGCCTTTCTTTTGGGCCAGGGCAGTCCGAACATTCCTCGGCGAGACGCCCGGCGGCGCTGAGGGACAAAAAGGCTTGAGCTAACTGATCATGTGAAATACGAAGGGAAAAAGGTGGGGGGTAGGTCAAGCCCCAGAAAATTGAAGCAGGAGGATGACTAAGGAGAAACTGTGGATGAAAAGACAAAACTTAATGGTGGGGAAGGGTCTACGTTTCGGCGCCCTATCAGAGAATTGATGACGGTGGAGGGAAAAAGTAGAGAGGGGATCGGTTCTAGATACTGCTTAAAACCGTCAGCGAAGGAGTTTAAAAGCTAGGCCAGGGTACTGTAGGGGAGATCGGGGGGGTCAGGTTGAATAAATAAGCGCGGAAGTGTTAACATAAGAGTTTTAGAAAACCGGTCATGCCAATATTATTCTTCGAGGGGGAGGGAGGTAACGCGTGGAGAGTCGATCTTTGGAAGGGTTGAGTACACTTGGAAATCGAGGGGAAGGAAGTTGTTGGGAAAGCAGAGAGGAAAGTAAACGGTTTGCAAAGGATATGGGGTCGGCGGTGGATAATATTGTAGGTGCCTAGGGAGAGGGCGAGGGGGCGGAGCTAATCCGCCTCTCAAAATGAGTTGGGGTTTCCCATGCGAGCAGGTCCATAGGGGGACTAAGGTTTCACAGGCGGAGGGGGAGCCAAGGAGGGAAAGTCAAGGGGGGAAATCGACCTCGTCGGCTGCTCATAGGAAATATCAGAGAGCTTCAGCGGGAAGCTCGAGCGAAAACCCCCGTCCAGGGGCGAAGAAAGACCTCTTCCGGAGAGAAAATAATGACCACAAGGGGAACGTCGGAATTTGGATGGAAAAACTGCTTTGCCTCGGCGGAAGGATTCGTCTTTTTTTCCTCGAACGGAAGCTGGTACGAGCGGATCCGATCGGGGGGGGAAGGGGCACGCTGAGAAAAAAACAACCAACTGGTAGTGGGGTAAAGAGAAAAAAATGGTCGCATAAGTCATTATCTGGGGTCCGGGGACTGCGCTGGGAGGAAGGAGGATTGAAGTCTTGATTCTATGTTTATGGTCATCCACTTTTCCATTTCTAAAGGGCCTTGGAAAAGGACAGTTATACAAACGCCACAAAGCTTGCCGAGTTCCATGAGCTGTCCATAAAAAGCTGGAGGTAAGAAGTCGGCCTAAAATTAAAAGGGGGGAAAAAGAAAGGGTGGAGCGCCTATAAGAGGTACGTCAAGGGTGGGGAATGCCTTTTTTAAAAGTCCGAGGGAATACTGCAGCGGGGGGAGGGCGGGTTTCATCTAAAAGGGTGAATATTTAAAGCGCCCACGAACAAAGATACCTATAGCGAGGGGAGAAGAAACCGGAACACAAAGGAGAAAAGGATTGTTCTTGGATTTCAAGTCATATTGGGGGGGCTAGGGGTTAACTTTGGGATCGCAAACGAAGTGACAAGGAGGAACCGGATGGTATTTGTCTCCCCAAGGACGGAACAAGAACGTTCGAACAAAAACCCCTTGACCGGCTTTACACGCTTTTCTAGGGGGGGGTGACGTGGGGTTTGAACATTTCTCTCAGGTCCGGTCCTTCAGATCTGGGGGGAAGTTTTCTCGTTTGCACTGTGAAAACATAAAAGGTGGGTCCATCGTTCATCGTCATTGGAAAAGGAAGACCCGAGAACGTCGGAGGGGGGGTCCTGGGCTGGGTGACATATTTCAACGGAAAGACATGCTCCTAAAGGACACGTGGTGGAACATTGCAAAGCCCGATGCAGGGTTCCGGGCAGGTCTCATCGCCTTAATTTGTGCTCTTCTAAAAAAAAGGCGTGGGGACAGAAAAAGCAAAGAAGTGGCCGGGCCAAGGAAAGAGCTA
>Ga0179593_1448017_pt1 | contig 12055 bp, 18 predicted proteins | sample CZODoug2_1_08_16_FD_185931 | JGI IMG/M metagenome (GOLD analysis project Ga0179593, IMG submission 185931) | Vadose zone soil fungal communities from Angelo Coast Range Reserve, California, USA - CZODoug2_1_08_16fungal (PacBio error correction) | ecosystem: Environmental > Terrestrial > Soil >...
GGGGAAAGGCCCGAAAAGGAGCTCGAAGGGGAAGGTCGCAGTGGCTTCTTAGTCGACCTGGGGGCACTCGAAAATGCTGGGCCATTCCCTGGAACTGTCAATCGCGGACCCTTGGGTTGGGGGTGGCCCCTTGCCCTGGCGGGGCAATCGAAGAGAGTCCGGATATTGCTCCCAGTGAGTTGGCCTTGCTACTCTCTGGAGGCTGTGTAACCGTGGGTGGGGGTGGGCGGTGGGGGGGGGAGTGGGGTGTTTAGTTGTTTCGGGAACCCCGGGTGTGCAAACGTAAGGATGGAATTCGGCGAGAGAGTGGCACCCAAAAAGTGGGGTCATGAAGGGGGGGGGGGGGGCGGTCAAACAAATCGAATAACGGGGTGGACCCACTCATCGCTAATCATCCTGGGGGGGTGTGGTATAGGGAGGGGGGGGCTGGGGGGGGAAGGGGAAAATGGGGGACTGGAGGAGGAGATGGCCGTGGGAAGAGTGTGGAGAAGGGGTGAAAAGGATGGAAGAATGTGAAGAGAGGAGGGGCCAATAGTGGGCGGGGGGGGGGGTCACCGGGGAGAGAGGGGTTCGTGGGGGGGCTAGGGTGGAGGCTGGGTTCTTCCAGTCTACGACTTATGGTGGGGGGGTCGCACTTTCTGGTATGTGCAGGGAAATGGGGGGACGTGATCGATGGCTTGCACTTGGCGTCGGTGGGGGGGGGCTCCATAATGCTCGGGGTGTACGCTTGGGGTGTCGAGGGGACGGGGCCGGGGGGTGGTCAAAAAAGGGGCCCCGGTCCGGGGGGGATGGAAGAAATAACAGGAATCATCGATAAGTCATTGTCATGAGCATACAACAAAATTAAGGTGACAGGGAAAAACGGGGTTGAACGAAAAAAATGCCTCTATCGATGCGGACCTGGAGTTGTGGTAAGCTTTGGTGATGGGGCAAAAGGGAAAGACAGGGGGGGGAGTGCGGGTTGGGAAGATGACCGTTTTACGACATTAAAGTGGGGTAGGGGGGCCAAAATAAAGTTGGGGGGTGTGGAAGGGGGGGGGGGTTAGAGAGAGGAGTGGGAGGAGTAGGAAAGTGGGGGTGGGTTGTGGGGGGAGGGGGGGGGGGTGAGGGGGAAGCAGGGGGGGGGAGGGGGGGGGTAGGGGGGAGGGAGAGCGAAGGGAAATGAGCGGAGAAGGGGGGGGGGACGGGGTGGGGGGGGGGGGAGGGAAGGGGAGGGAGAGGGGGGGGTGAGGGGGGAGATTAGAGAGGGGAGGGAGGTAGGGTGGGGGGGAAGGAGAAAGAGGGGAGGGGATGGGAAGGAGGGAATGGGGAGAGTAGGGGGGTTGTTTGGTAGCTGGTAAAGTAATGGGGTGGCTTTTCACGTATAAGGGGGTAGATAAGGGGGGGGGGAAGGGGTGGAGAAGTGGGGAGGGTAAGAAGGGCGGAGGAGGGGGGGGTGGGACAAAGGGGGAGGAAGGGTGGGGGCACGGGGGGGGGGGGGTTGACCAGGTTCGAGGTGGGGGAGGGGGAAGGGTGAGGTGGGGAAGGGGGGGGGAAGAAGAGGTTGTGAGAGGGGTGTTGGGGGGGGAGATGGGGTGGAGTGCTTGGCTATGGTAGGGGAGGGGAAGAAAGCGGTGTGTGAGGAAAGAGGGGAAGTGGCCGGTAAGAAAGTAGATTGCTTCGGCAGGGGGAGAGAGGAGGGGGGTGACGGGGCCGGACGAGGAACGGTAGAACGGAGAGCAGGGAGGGGGGAGGAGGGAGGGGTAGAAGGGCGGAGGACACGAGGGGGGAGAAGGGTGGAGTACTCAGGGTTGGGGGGGGGGGGGGAGAGGGAAAGGAGCTAGGAGTAGGGGGTGGGAAAGGGGGGAAGGATATTGAGGTGGGGGGAGTGGGGAAGAGGAGGGGAGGGAGAGGGGTAAGGTGAGGAGGGGGAGATGGTGGTAAGAAGAAGGAGGGGGGAAAAGATGAAAAGGGAGGAGGAACCCGTGAAATGGGAGCAGAAGCGTTTGAGGGGGAGGGGGTAAGAGGACGGGGGGAGAGGGGAGGGGAGGGGCTGTAAAATTGTGATGATGGGAGAGAAGGAGGGGGAGGAGGGGGTTGGGGGGTGGGGAATAAATATGGAGGTTTAAGCGGATCCCGGGGGGGGATTGGGCCCGCCGGCGAAAAGGTACGGTGGTTCAAAGGGAGGAGGTGAGTTGGGGTGGGAAACAGGGGGGGGGTATTTAAGGGAGTGGGGGAAGGGCGGGGGGGTGTCCAAAAAATAGAAGGTGCACGTGGGAGGGAAGGAGGGGATTGCATGAGGAGGGTGGTGGAGGGGCGGCGGCGAACCGGGTTGGGGGCTTCGGGGTGTGATGGGGGCGGAAACAGATCTTAGGCAGGGAAGAAGACGAGGGAAACTACATGGAAGGCTTTGCGTATGGGTGATGAGTAGCTAAAACATAGCCACGGCTTCCATTACACTTTCGGATGTGGGACAAGGGAAAAGGAAAATAGATCCGGTGGGGGGGTTAGGGTAGTCACCAAACCAAAAGGGAAGGGACGGGGGAAACAATGTTGTGTGGGGTTAGGGTGTGAAGGAGGGGAGAAAAAAAGAATGGGGGGGGGGGGGTGTTTTAAGTGGGATTTAAGGAGGGGGCAGTTAAGTGGTCCGTGAAAGGGCTATACGTCCAGGGGGATGTTTTTTCAGGGAGTTTTCAAAAACCGTTCTCAAGGGGAGTAAACCGGGACGATCACGGTAGGTTGCTGAATGTAGAAGGAATCTAGTTTCTGGCGACTCGGGGGGGGGGTTGGTTGCGCCCGAGCACGGGTTCAGAAAAAGACTTGCAATGTGGTTTGGGGGTTTGTGACAGGTTGGAAAAAGTGAAAAAAAATTTGAGTAGGGACAATGCGGCGATATGAGGGGGTGGGGTGGTGGTTGGGCGGTCGCGTGGGGGACGTGGAGGGAAGCGGGGGTGACAGGGGCGCACGGTAAGTTTAGTTTTTGGGGGTACCCGGTAGTTCTAAATATTTTTCGGGGGACCACAGGGTTATTGGTTAAGGGGTTGGGGGGGGGGTTTGGGAGAGGGGGGGGGGAAGTGGCAGGGGTGGAGAGCCTGGGGTCGGGCGGTGAGGGACATTTCTTGTGGGGGGTAAAACGGGAGGAGGGTCTGGGGGGTTCAGCGTGTTGGGGTTGGCTCGGGGGGAGTTGGGGGAGATGGGGCTAACGATATGGGGGTCGGGTTGCTGAAATTTGAAGGGGGGAAAACATCCTTTACATGAGAGCTAGTATAACGTCACAAACTGGAAAGGGGGCCTTGGTGATGGGTGAAGGCCGAACTGGGTTCGTTGAAATAGAAGTCAGGACGGGTTCAAAGTGTATTTGGGGACGGTTTTAACATGTTTGAACGGGACAAAGGATAGTAGGCCACATGAGAGAGGGAAACTTTTAGCCACTTTGCGGGGAAAAGGGGTGAAATAAGAGATTGATGCAGTAGTCGGGGGGCTTATGGTTGGAGGGTTAGCGTCGAGTGTTGCTGTGGTGCAAGGGTAAAAGCCCTGACACTGCACCGTGTGGGAAGCGGTCAGGCTCAAGGTCAAGGTGCTTAGGGGTAAAAAGGTGACCTTTGGGAAAGGGGACATTACCTTACGCGGAAACTTGGGGCAGTATCAAAAGTTCTTGGATTTATAGGGATTCGAAACAGAACGCCAACGTGAGGTAGGCACGCTGCAGGTGTTGGCTAGGGAGGGGGAAGAGGGGGGGGCCTACCGTTAGTCTGAGGGGTTTGAAATTCTTTCTGGGGGGGGGAGGTTATTAACAAACTGTCAATGGAGAAGCGACAGCCCTCAGTGAAACTGACGGAAAGAGTCCCTTCACCGCCCACGGGAGGGTTTTTCTCAATGTTGATGGAAGAGCTGTTAAATCCGTCAAGGAGGGTAAAAAGCGCTGGACTCACTGCGCGATATATTGGGGGCAGAAAGGGTTGACAATAATTGATACCAAAGGAGGGGCAGATCCTTCATCCAGCTTTTAAATTGCTATGGCCTGTTTGGGGGTCCCCTCAACGGACCGGGAGCTGCTGAAAGAGGGGGGTCACCGTCCTTCGGGGGAGTGCCTCTGTTTTTGTAGAGCGGGGAGACGCTAATGAGTCGTACGAAAGGATAGGGAAGTCAAAACGGGAGTGTACGCGTTCAACAGGAGGCGAGATAACAGGTTTGTGAAAACAACCTTGTAGGTTGATTAATAGGAGGAAGAGGAAGCAGACGAGTCGGGAAAAAGGACTAAGTAAAACCGAGGGTGGAAGAGGTTCCTGTGCCATGTCACCGGGCAACTGGAGCCAGCGGGGCCACTTTGGATAAATGGAATTGGGAAAGAGGGGGGGGGGGGTGTGTGTAATCGAGGGGAGACGCATGTGGGCAGTAAGGTGTCAGAAATCTGCACAGGACGCAGTAGGTGCATATGTTGGTCTGGAAAAATGGGAGGAACGTGAAAAAAAACTGAGGCCGTTCTTAAGGGCGGGAGGATAGGCCGGGGAGGGGTTGGAAGGAGTGTGAAAGAAAGAAAGGGGGGTACTGGAAAGGGCAGACTCAACTCACAAAAAAAGGAAAATGAGGAAAAAAGATCTAGTAGAAGGTCCGGGAAAAACAAAACTTCTCGAGGGGGGGGAACAGATTGGTCCAATAAACACGGATTATCAGGCAAAAACCACGACCGGAAAAGGTTACGCCACTAAAACTGAAGCACAGCACAAAATAAGGGGCCGAGATCGTTGTGGGCATTGAGAAAAAAAATAATCAAACCACTTGGTCGAGGGACTCGTCCTTCTAAAAAAAGTCGGCAAACAATTAAACTGACAAGATGTGAGAAGGGCTTTTAATCGGGGGAACAGACTTACTCTCAATTAGATTTCATTATCAGGCTTTTCGTTGGTGAGAAATACGGCTGTCTCAAAATCGCACCTATAAATAGAAACGGAAAGGTGTTCAGACAATCAGAAAAAGTTCTTCCGGATCTTTTTACGTCACGAGCTCTTCGACTGACTGGTTCTAGAATGACAGGCATCGTGGAGATACAAAAAAAAAGGGGGTAAGCCAAAAAACTCTAAGGAGGGAAGCAAGGTTAAAAGTCATCGCTGTCAGGGGGGGAGTGAAAAGAAAATGCCCATCATACAAGAAAGCTGGGGGGGGGTAAAGGATAGCGCGGAGGACGACGTAAAAGCTGAAGAGATACGGGGGAGCTAAAAAAAAGGATACAAAGGGAAAGGAGGTGGACAAACCGCATTTTCAGGGGACAAAGGCGTCGAACCCCAACATTCTTTCCGGGGTAAAAGGTAGAGGAACGACGGGGGGGGTCAAGAGAAAGGGGGGGGTATGGAACGAAGAAACGGAAAGAAGAAAAACTCATCAGACTTCACAGGAAGTACCACTAGTCAAGACCGCGACGAAAAAAAGTCAGAAAAAGTATCAGAGGGGGAGGCCGGGGTCCGTGGAAAATTGGATCCGGAAACGCCATCCTGGAGGCGGTCCAGACGCAAAAATTGAAAGAGGGGGGAAAGGGGCCCTGTGACAAGGAAAAAGGGGGGAGGGGAAATTTGACAATCATCCCCAGAAGATCTTAATAACCAGGAGAGTGGGTTTCCACGGATAGAAGAAAAGGAGCCTAAAAAACAACCACGTTAAAAGGGAAAAAGGAGAACAGAGCGCGGCAGCTAGGACACAAGAGACCAAGGCCACCTTGACAAGGGTAGTAAGAAACGGGGTGGGGGGGGGGGAGGGGGGGGGGGGTGGTGAAAAAAAAGGCAAACTCACGGCTGAAAAATCATCGTTCATGAGGGTCATCTTATCAAAGGTTGAGGGGAAAGTAACAAGCAAACTCGGGGCATCAATTGGGGGGGAGATCAGGAAAGGACGACCTGGAGCGGGACCTTCAGCCCCTTCAAGAGAATGGATGCAATAAAAAGAAGTACATCGCCACACCATTTTACAATACCTAGGGGGGGGGGTCTCCCAGAAATGCTGGCACAAAAGGGCGTTTAAAGAAACCAAAATCAGTCTTAGTTCACCGGGTCATAAAAAAAAGCATCTCAGCAGTGATCGATGGAAAACTGCGTAACCGGCAACAAGACAAAGGACGGCAAGGGGGGGGACCAGGACCAAGAGGAGGGTAATCGATATAAAAAAGGACTAAGAGTTTGGTTTCTCGTGGGGGGGGGAAGATGATCCAATACAGAATAAGAACAGAAACCCTAAAAGGAGACTCTTCTCCTTAGTGTCTATCACCACATAAGGCCCAGAAAATAGGGTACGCTGACTGTTGGAAAATGGAATCGCGAGGGGGAAAAATAGAGCCAGCGGTCAAGGGGGTAAAGCAAGGGGCAAAAAAAGCGTGGAACTACCAAAACCTAGGACGAGAGTCAAATGTCTAGGAAGGATCGGAAGGGTATACGAAACCTTCAACTGGGAGAGAAAAAGCATGGTAAATTTGGTGTGATGAAAGAAAAAGGTCAAAAAAAGAGTGGAAATTCCCGGGGCACGGAGAGGGGGATGGGAAAAGCAAGGCCTGGAAGGGACATCACACCGACCTGAAAGGAACATACCCTTAAGGAAGAGGGGACTACAGGCAACATAAGAAAAGAGTTGTACGTAAAAAGCTGTGGGAGCGGGGAGGGGAGAGGAAAGGCAGACTTGTCGATTCGGGGGGAATGGCAAGGGTCCTAAATGGGTCATAATGGGGGGGAAAGGCGGAGGTGGGGAAGGTTAGAGGACCCGGCATCCCTCAGTAGAGGCAAAACGCGGCAGAGCGCAGGGGGGCACGGCAGGGGAGTCAAAACTCCAATGGGGGAAAAACAGAAAAGACTGGGGGTTAGCCGTCAAGAGTAAAAAACTGGGAAAAATGTGGGAATACATCTGTTAAGGGGCACACGAGGAATGGGTAAAAGGGAAACTAAAAAGTTACTGAAATCGCGGAGTTAGGGGAATAAAAATCGTTCCTTGTGCCATGATGTTGCTTGGGGGTAGGAAAAGAGTCCTTACGTTCAAAACGGTGGGTAGGTCAGGGGCGTGGGACAAGCTGACTAAAGAGAGGCAGGAAGGAGAAAAAACATCGGAGTTTTTGGCGAAAAAAACTCAAGCCATGGGGGTGGTGATGAAAATTACACCAACGTCGGGCCTGGGGAGGAGGAGAAGTGTCGGGGGGCGGGATTGACCGAGGGGAGTAGCCTGGAGCGACGAATGGAGTCCGGAAAAAAGAAATAAAAGGATAAAAAGAAAGGCGGGGGCATTGTAGAGTGACAGTTTGAACATGAGGGGTAATGGTAACGGAGCGTCTCGTGACAAACAAAAGGTGTAGTGGAAGAACAGGCGGGAGATAGGTCTAGTGGAGGGGAAACCGGAAACCGAGACAAAGGAGTGAACAGAAGCGTGCGTAGAACAAGTGTAGGAACTAAAGAGGTGAAAACCGTGGGTCGAAAGCATGGGGAGGATCTACTGGCGGATGGTAAAGTGAGGGGTGGATCAGGGAAAAAAAGTGCAAAAAGTACGGGAGAAAAAGGGGAGATCGATGGCTTAGAATTGTTAGTGGAAACCCAAACAACCGAAAATTAAGAATTAAGCAAGGGAGAAAAGACCAAGTTAAATAACAAACAAGAAATCGAAGATAACGGGCGAAATCGCTTGTCAGAACTGAAAGAGGTATAATCAGAAAGGATAACATACGAATCACCAAAAGAAGCGAGTGGTAGAGTGAGGGGGGACAAGGGATAAAAAAAAAGGGATATACATCGTTACAAAAGAATAAATATAGGAAAGGGAACACAGGGGAAAATTCCAATGAGAAGAAATCAAAAAAACATGAGGGGGTCAAAAAGAGATGTCTGAAGTTACAGGATAGACCTTAAAAAACGGGGGGGGAAAGGGGGAAGAGGGGGAGAGGGGGGAGGAACAAAATTAGGGGGGGGGAAGTATAAAAGGGGAGATGACTGTAGGGATCCCAACAAGGTAGAAGGAGGAAAAGAGAAGGAAAGGAGAAAAGCAAATTTTGGATCAATTAATCGAAGTAAGGAAGGTTGAAAGGTAATAGAAAGAAGCGAGAGGAAAAACACGGCCTGAAGTGGGAAGCGCGATTTGGAAATGAAGGAGGGTAGGTGACAGATAAAAGACCAGGCATCAACAGGGAAACAAATGTGGCCCGTAGGGGATCAAGAACACATTGTTGAGAAGGAGGTGGGGTCATACCAACGGACCTGAGGGGGAAGGGGGCGGTGTATCTGGCGGGAAAAAACCGCTTGGAGGGGGGGAGGCAGAGTCAAAAAATTGGCTGGGAAGGGATAAAAATGAGCAAGGGGGTCGGAAGGAAAAAAAAGAACCATCACAAAAAAAGAAAACAAATGGATTTGGCCGCATAAAGCAAAAAGGAAGACGGGAAGAGGGAGGAGGAAGAAGGGGAGAAGAAAGAGGGGGGAGGGGACAAGGGGTCGAATACATCAGTCCGGAGGAAGAAAGGCGGGGTCTGAGGGGTTTGGGGGAAATGGGAAAGGAAGAGGGGTAAAAGTTTACAAAATCTAAAATTAGCACCAAAGGCGGGGAAAGGGGGGAAGGACGGGGAAGTGGGAGGAACTAACAAAAAAAAAGAATGGGAGGCGCACGCACAGGGAAGAGGGCGTTTTTTTTAAATGGTAGGGGAAAAGAAAGGGGGGGGAAACCAAGATAACAAAAGCTAAGAAGGGCGAGGGTTGAACAAGGGTGGGAAAGAGGTCCCGCGGAAAAGGTGGTGCTAAGGAAAGTGGGAAACAGAAAAGAAAAATCTCCTGTCCAGTACCAGAAAGGAAGGGCCAAGTGTCAATGTACAACGACAGTGACAAAAAAAGGGGGAGACAGCTCCGAGCACGCAAACGTAAGAGTGGAAGGTTACAAACAGCCTGAAAATTAACCGAAGGCAAGGCAGCCGACAGGCGTTGTAGGCTGTATTGTCAGAGACAAAACAGTATAAAGGAAGTGCAGGGGAAGGTGGAGGGTCAGGGAAGGTAGGGATTTGGTAGGAAGTGGGAAAGAAGGGAAAAGGAAACCGATATTGGTAGGAAACCTTAATTGGAACCGGGAGGGAACGATAAGGACAACTAGAAAAGTGGGGGATGGGGGTTACATTGGGGGGAGGGTGCAAGAGAAATCTTGATGGCGGAACGAAAGCAGGGAAGTTGGACAGTTGGAGTATGGGGCGGGAAACTTGGTGAAGGCTAAACAGAAGGACGGGAGAATCCCCGAGAGGGGTGTTAAGGAAAGAAAGGTGAGTCGGCGCTCTACGGACTGTCGCTGGCGTTGAAGAACAACTTATAAGGAGGGCGAAACGAATTACAAAAACTATGACCGAATACGGAAAGAGGTTGGAAAACCAAAAGAGGGAGGGATAAGCGAGAGGGTACAGAACAAGAAGGGGGGGGAGAAAATTGGGGGTAGGAAAAGAGGACTCAAAGAAAAGGGGTTAGTGGGGGATCGCAAGCTTTCAAACTACTCGTATCACGTGAGAGCCTTACGTGGCAGTGTGGATAAACGTTGGTTAGAAGGGACGGAAACGAAATATGGAACTTGCATAAAGAGATGTGGCTCCTGGAGAGGGAGGTCTGGAACTAGGAATTTGGGGCAAAAGGTGCCGTGAACATTTATGTTTGGGTTGGGGGGAAGAACGGAAGTAGACCCCACAGTATGTAAATTGGTGGGCGCTGAATAGATTAGACAGGGAAGGGGGACACTGAAAACGATCTTAGGTAAGGGGAAAAGGAAGGTAGTGGTGAGGAGCATATGATGGGGGGTGGACAAGGGGGGCCATGGCCAGGTGGTCGGGATTACGTGAAGGGAGGTGGGCCTGAAGGGTTTTGCAGGGTAAAGAAAATAAGAGGGGTTGCTAAGGTGGAACGAGGGGAAAGTAAATCAGAGGTGTTGCCAGAAGGGAGTAGGGGATATGGACGTGGGGGGGGGGCTCTCAAAGTAGTCTGGGAACCAGGGGGAGGGGCCATATGGGAAGCTTCTTGTTGAATCTAAGGTTAAAAATTACGGTCAGAATACAGGAATTGAAAAGGGAAGTCCTGTCACTGTACACATGGGGGGGGTAAAGTTACTGGGGGGAGGGTGGTCGCCATCAGATAGGTATAGGTTTCTGATAGGAAAAAAACCATAGAAAGTAGTAAAGACTGGGGGGGGGGAAGGTGCACGGCAAAGGCGTAACGGGAGGGGTGTTAATAAAAGATACTAAAAGGAGGAAGATACAGGGAAGGGGCAATGTTACTAGACAAGGGGAAGGTGAAGCAGGGAAGGAGTTACCAAAAAGAAGGGTGTCATCAGTTCGTGGGGAAGGAAATGTTGACCAATCCGAATCGAGGTGTGACTCTATTGTCCAGGGCGTCCGTCGACGGTGAATTTGAAGAGGAGGTAGGGAAAAGTTAAGGCTTTTAAAAAAGGAAAACGGGCCGGGGGGGGGGGGAAACTACTTTTGCACGGGACCGGAGACGACGATGAAACTTTGGAGATGGGCTAGAAAGGGGGAAGGAAGCGAGGGTGCGGGGTCATGGAGGCGGGGTTTATGGGGACAGTACAAAAAACAAGGGGGGCAAAAAGGGGGAGAGTGGTCGGAGCTCTGGAAATTAGTTTAGGCGGAGGGGGATACGAAGGGCCGTGACGGGTGGTGATCCTAACAGGTCGGGGGGTCGTATTTCGGGAAGATATGAACCCCAAGGGGGAAAGGAGAAGGGAATCACAACACTCGATGGAAGTGATCGTCCACTTAACCGTGGCGGTGTGGTGTACAGGGTGCTGAACGGGGGGGGAGCTTAAACTGCTGTGTTATGAACCGAAGGGGCGATCCGAGGAGGGGGGGGAGATAAGGAAATAAAGCAAGAGAGTGTTAAAAGTTCTTCAATGACTCATGCAAAAGAAGGGCCAAAGGGGGATAATCCGAGCCATCTGGTAGTGAGGGGGGAGTTTGTTGGGAGGGGGGAGCCTGGAAAAAAGGGGGGGAAAGAGACCGGGAGGAAGGGCGGTTTACAGAAGGGGACAAAACAGCCTGAGAGATGCATTTAGGGAGGAATGGTGATGTGTTGGTGCTAACATTGGGAATAAGATCAGAGGGGATAGGAAGGGATAGTACTTGGAGATCAACACACGTCTGGCCAGTAACGGGAGCATTGGAAGTAAGAGCAAAGGGGGAAAGGGAGGAAAACGAGACCGGAGGCTGGAGGACAAGGTGAAGGAATTGGGGTGGGAGAATAGTGGCGGGATGAAAGGGCCTATAGGGAGAAAAGAGGAGAGATATCCCGGACGCTCGTACGCAACAGAGCTGGGGGGCAAGTTGGGGTATCACGGATGAAAACGAGAAGGCCACCAGGCATTGTATACAGCGTAAACGGGGGGGAAAGATGAGGGGAAAGAAGGGGAAGGGTGAAAATGAAAGGGGAAAAGAGGGGGGGGGGGGAGTGGAAAGCTGGAGACTTGTTAACGGGTCTTTCGGGTTCCATAATTTGGGGGAAGAGGATCGGAGGTAAGGGAGAAAGGGTGATTTAAGAGCGAATGAAGTGGGTGAAAAGGCGGCATCGCTGAGGCTTAGCGCGGTTGGTATCCAAGATGTTGTTGGATATAAGAAAAAGGTATTATGAGGACCCTGAGTCGTACGGGAAGTAGGATAACCTTTAATAAAGGGGGAGGGCAGAGAAGTGCAGGGGAAGTCTTGGCATTAACTTTGAACATATCCGCGGGTAAAGGACTCAGAATCGATCTAATGAACAACAACAAAAAAAAAAGGGGGCTGAAGTAAATAGAGAAAGAATAGTCAAGACGGAATACAAAAGTAAAAGAAAGAATCTGGAATACTACAGGGGGGAAAAAATCAGAGTGCATAAATGTGGAGGAGAAGGAAGCCAAGTAAGTATACGAAGAAAGAACAAAAACAGTCACAGGGGGGCGCAACGAGGTGAAAAGTCCGCGGTCCTAAGCGGTGACCCCTGGTGCACAAGAGCAGAAACACTTACCTTGACTTTGCAATAAACGGGAAAAAAAAAATACTAGAGAGAACACCAGTGGGAGAGAAGAAGGTAATAACCTATAAAAAGAAGAGGGG
>Ga0179593_1491263_pt1 | contig 12055 bp, 16 predicted proteins | sample CZODoug2_1_08_16_FD_185931 | JGI IMG/M metagenome (GOLD analysis project Ga0179593, IMG submission 185931) | Vadose zone soil fungal communities from Angelo Coast Range Reserve, California, USA - CZODoug2_1_08_16fungal (PacBio error correction) | ecosystem: Environmental > Terrestrial > Soil >...
AAAAAAAAGGGTTTCTCAGAAAAATAAGGTGGGGGTGAAAATCACACTCCGTGGTTTTTCACTTGGTGTTGAAGAGGGAATTGGGGTGGACCAAGGGAAGGTTTGGAGTTGGACCAAGAAAAGGAAGGGTACTTCGAATCACGCCCGCAAAAAATGCGTTTGCAAAAACCACCGGGGGGGGGTTTTTTGTTCAAGAAAGAAAAAAAAATCGTGCGGAACCCGGAAAAAAAAGAAAGGGAAAAGACGGGGGGAGCCACCTGCTGGAGACCGCGCCCCAGTAAATAAAAATGCAACAAGGTGGGGGCACCACTAAAAGCCACAGAAAAGGAAGGGAAAATCTCTCGAAGGTGGCAAACTCAGATTCCTTTCAAAGAAAAAACACCGGGTTTGGGAGGGAAGTATCAAAGAAGTTCTCTAAGGAAAGATCGCGCATCATCCACCGGCCGACCAGCGCAAGCACCCAAACCTACGTGCAAATCAGATTGGACGGGAGAAGCCCGATGGGAATGCGAAGACCTAAAAGAGAGGAAAAAAATAGAAGGGACAGGAAGCGAGCGTCTTGGTTGAGGGGTAATATTGCGGGAGAAGAACATAGAACTAGGAATCAAAAAGGCCTGCATGAATAATCTCAAAAGGTGGCATTCAGATCGAAAAAGAAAAAAAGAGTTCAAAATCGTACAAAGTATGACCGAGAAGAGGGGACAATAGTCGAGAGGGTCCGCAAATCAAGAAGTCACGCCTAGTGAGCTCAACCTTATTGGAAGCTGAGCTCAAGAGCATCTTACGGAACACCGAAATCCCACAAAATCCTCGTGGGTGGGAAGTAAATGGATCAATTTGGGGGAAAATGAGAAAGGGAGAAAGTCGAAAAACGACTCCGCGGAAACTTTTTCCAAACACATAACTTAAAACAAACAGGGAGAGAAAAAACCTTGAATTTTTCCATGGGATCCAATTTCAAACAAAGCAAAGAGCCACCGACACCTCAAGTTTCCAAAGAACAACTTTTGAGGGGACGGGGACAGAATCCGGTACGGCAAATAAAAATCACAAAAATACAAAAAATCAGAAGGCTGAATGACCGTTGACAGGGTGGGGAAAGGGTCCCGCCGCAAATTTGGGAAGGGGCATGAGGGAAGTTGTTGGCAAAACCGTCAAAAAAGGGGTCGCCAATGGGAAAAAAAATATGTCAAGTCGATTTGAATGTGGGAAGGGCGACAAGGAGGGGACATGAGAACCTTTTGCTAAAGGAAAAAAGCAAGAGGGGGAAAAAAAAGATGGAGGCCAAAAAGGTTTTTTCCAGGAAGCACCTCACATTGGGCGGGGGGCCAAAAACCTCATGTTGGCTGGTCAGGGGACAAGAATGGAAAAAAGGGGGGGGATATGAATCTTCGCGAGTCAAAAAATGAAAAAGGGGGTTGTCCCAGAACAGAGACAAGGGAAAACGTTTTGAAAGGGAAGGTGTCAGAGAACAGAGGTCAAAGTAGTCGGGTGGGGAATCGCCGAGAGGAGCAAAACAATAAGGACAGGGGAAAGCCAAGACATAAGAAGAGTAGCAATGAACACACAAAAAAATTCCCTATCATGGTGGGGGGTGTTGGAACAACAGCAAAGGGAAATATAAGTGAGTAGAAAAAAAGAGGAAGCAGAGGCGGCCTCGGGACATTAAAACTACCCAAGGAAGGGGGAAAAAAAAAATAAAAGGCATAAACCGGTTTTCGGGAAAGAAGGCTGGGAGAATGGCATACTTGAGAGATGATGAAAAAAGAGAAAACATGGAGGGGGTTGGAAGCCAAGCCCCCAGGTGAAAACTGACTGAAAGGCGGCCACAGGCAGTTAGGCAAGAAAAAACCGCAAGAAGTCAGAAAAGAAATTGATTCGGGAAATGGACCATCAGAGGACTTGGTCAGCGCCGGAGCGAAGAACGCGGTGGTTGTACTGGGGGTGTGAAATGGGCACGATAAACAAAGAAAATGCGTCAGTTTAGGGAGAAAATCCTAGGGAAATTAACGCGGGGCAAAAAAAGGCAACAGGGGCAGGCGGCCAGACCAAAACCAAACAAGAAAAAATCAACCAGACAAAGGCAGCACAAACAAAAAAAATCCCCCGTGGAGTGCTGGGAGCCCACGTCGTTCTTGGTGAGCAACCTTCATGATCCGACATAAGGAACACTGGGACTAAAACATACTCTTCAGGCTGTACTTGGACTCCTTGGGGAAAGGATAACAATGAAAGGGGTTAGTGTCGTCAAAAATCAGGGGGGGGGGAGATAGGGGACTCATAATGAAAAAGTTTGGGGTGAAGAAGAGGTTAAGAACAAAGGGGCACTTGGAAATTGGGTATCAACTTGGGAGTTAAATGAAGGAGGAAAGCCGAGAAAACAATTTGGAATTTAACCAAAATGGAAAGCAAGGGGCCTGCAAAAAGAGGTAGGAAAAACATTGAAAAAGTTGTTGCAAGGAGCACGCAACCAGGCGCGGGACTTCGGGGAAAAAATTAAACAACTCCGAGGAAGAAGTCAAAGAAAGAGGGGCCAAGGCACAAAAAAAAAAAAGGGTTGGGCGGGAAGAAACTGTTGGGGCAGGGTCAAAAGGAAAAAAGGGAACGGGCAGCAGCAAAAGTCAAAAAGTTCGACGTTTGTTTGAAATGGGCAGCCACTTTTAAGAAAAGAAACGTAATGGACATGGGGAGAGAGACCAAATTCACGAGGAAGAATGCCTTGGCCTGCGCAAGGGGAAACAATTGGAGTGAATGGGGTGGTCAAGGTGGAAGAAGAACGGAGGAACCGCATTGTGGTTTACGGAAAAAGGACTGAGGAAAAAATGGAATCATTGGCCTTCAAAAAAAAAACAGGGAATCTTTGGAAAAAAAAATTCTTGGGAAAGAGGAAATCAAGTTCACAAATCAATTTAGGGGAAGGGGGAAAAAGGGGAAAAAAGGAGATACCTGGCAATGACAAGGAGCAAAGACAAAAGGGGTAGCTCGCAAAGGGTGAAGGTCGGGGCTCGATGTTAGGTAGTCTGCCTGGTATGTCGATGGCAACCAAAATCATTAATTGAAGCCACATCAAGACAAAGTTCAAGAGGAAAAAGGAAAAAGGATGGAAAGGGTGTTTATTACAGGAAGAAAATACGGAAGCGGGGGCTCGGGGAATCATGCACCCAAAAGAAAGGAGTCATCAACGCTCACCAGACGGTGAATCAATACAAAAACCGGAACAAAAGGAAATTGGGGAAAACTAAAAAAGCAGGGGTTTCAAACCCTAAGGAAGTCAGGAGAATGGATGAAAGGAAGAGGGGGGGGGGGCCTTGGGCAAAGCCGGCAAGCCAAGCGGAATAAAGTTAAGAAACAAACACCAAAGGGGTCCCTGTACAACTCCGTCTGGAACCTAATACAAAAACGTCTGGAAGGGAAGCAAAGTGGGAATGGACGGCCCCGGGAGGAACAAGTCACCAGCAGGGAAAAAAAAGAAGAAAATCACTGAGATGCAAACCTGTGAAAAAAAAAAGGTTGCCGGAAAAAGAGAGGGGGGAAAGACACTTTTGGAACCAAATGGTCAGACCAAAACTAACTGAAAAAACATACAAAAGCAAAGAGAAAAGAGGGCCAAGCATCAATCAGGGTCTATACGAAAGGAAAAACGGGAAGGAGACTGAAAAATAGGGGGCAAGGGGTTGAAACGCCACCAACCCAAACACATATAATCGAAAACGTCAGGGTCGAAGAGTTTTTTCGAAAGGGGAAGGGGAATAGGTTGAAGTGTTGTACCGGGGGTGGAGGCAAGAAGAGGACCTAGAAAAAATTGGAGGGAGACCACTGTCCTATGAACGTGTTGTTGTGAACGCCGAACCAAGCAAGGGGCGCCACGAGAAATCGATTTGAGCTCGAAAAAAAAAAAAAACCGGTCCTCTAAAACAAAAAAAAGGAAGGAGGTGGAAAAAAAAAAAAAAGAGAGATCCTATTCAAGACGCAACAAAAGTCAAGCTAGAAAAGATAAGCAAGGAACTGGGGGCCGTGGGAGTCAAAAATCAACGGGGTAAAAAAGGGAAGGGGGAAAGTGGGAAAGACCAAAAAAAAAAGAGAAAAAGTAACGAAAAAGGAAATGGCCTGTACCACGAATGACGAAAACCGTGGGGAGGGGAAAAAGAAAACTAGACGAATTAGGGTTGGAAACCGAACCAGGGGGGTCGGAAAAGGGAAAACAAAGATTGGAAAGTGAAAGTAATTGACAAGGGGGGTGAATTGTAGGAAGAAAAACCAGAGGGGATAACTGCAAGAGGGCGCAGGGGACGGTGAAGGGATCGATTTCAACCTCAACGAAAGCAGTCAAAAAAAAGTGTCAACACTATCGGGCAAAGGAAAAACAAGTTACACAAAGGTTGGAGAAGAAAAGGTCAGTTGGAGGGGGAAAGAAGGAAAAAGGGGACTGGCCGACCGGGGGCCGTCAAAGAAACCAAGTAATGTCTAAGGGATAGGAAAGAGATCAGGACAAGGACAGGAAAGCAACGGGGGGCGGACAATATAGGTTTCTTGCTTGGAAGGAAGAATTTGGGAAAAAAAGAAAGCATCAGGGGTGAAATGACGAGAAAAGAAGGTAGGGTTTAAAAAGAACATAGTTAAAAACACTTGAAGTTGTATCCAGGAAAAGTGGGGGGGGGGGGGTAACAAAAGTGACTGGGGGGAAAAGAGGGTTGAAGGAACCCTCAGGTATTGATGGGGACAGGAATAAGGAAAGAGTAGGGGGGTATTACTGTCTAAAAAAAAAAATGTGCAAGAGTAATTGGGACACTTGGAACAGTGTGGGGACCGAGCTGGATGGCAAAACCATTCCAAAGACACAAGAGCAATGGGAGACAGACGATCGCAATCAACCGGGAAGAAAAAAAAGAAAAAAAGGGAGAGCATAAAATAAAAAGGTTGCTTGCGAATGTAGGGCTGCAGTTCACTCCAAAAGGGTGGAAATGCTCTCCTGAACTCGCCCAAATTTGGGGGGGAAAAAGGGGCGATTTAACGACTTGTGGATGAACCCCGCCATGTGGGGGAGAGGATTGGAAAATTAGCCAAGGTTACAGAAAAATGGAACCAATTCAAGTTTTCATAAAAAATAACAGTGAAACATGCGGTTGAAACCGGGGGAAGGGAAAGAAAAACTGGAACAATCGGATGCTGAAAGGGGTAAGCGCAAGTATAAAAAAGATCTTCATAGCAAACCTAAAGTAACCAATATTCAAATTCGAAAAGAGGATGAAAAAAAAAACTTGTCGAAGAGACGGGATGAGGAGTGCACCCGTGAAACCACTTCTTTTTGGGGAAAACAGAAAAAGAGGTTCCGGGGACCGAAAAATGACAAACGCAGGGGGACTTGAAAGGGGAAAGAAAAACGGCGACCAACTAAGTGAATTAGGGTAAATTCGAAAAAGTTTCCCATCCTCCGAAAATTGGGACGAAAAGTAATCAAACAAAGAAAATGTTTTCAACAAGAAGGGGGGAAAGCCTGGGAGGAAAAGGTGGGACTAACATACAAATGTTTGGATATGACTAGAGGGGGGGAAAAAAACTAAGCCAGGGGACTGAAAAAAATTATGACACCTGCCTGGGGTCGGTTTGTTTAACCAATCACTTCAAAAAAAAAAAAGGAAATTGGCCCTGCGTCCCGAGAAAAAAACAAAAGGGAATGGGACTAGACATCACTGGGACAAAAAAGGGGGAGTATGGACATATTCCCAAGAAAGTATAAAGAGAAAAGGGGGTCCTTAGTAAGGAGTTAAAAACAGGAATCGGGAGGTGAGACAACAAGGAACGAAGGGACGCCCCAGAAGTAATGGGTGGGGGGTTTTTGGGATGTGTCACGTAGTAGGGCAAAAAAATCAGGCGTCCTGAACGCGAAAAAGGGAAATTGCTTGGAAGGTGCGAGGAAAGGAAAAGGATAAAGCCAGGCAGACAAGGCGTAAAAGGTGGGATTTGATCGGTGGGGGAAAGTTAAAAAACAAAAAACAAAAAAGAGTCCTTGACCTACATCCGTCCGCAAGGAAAATGGCCGATCCCAAAGGGGACCTAGAGGGGTCTTGAAACCGTCCTGAAAAATTGAGAACTGTGGCGAGAAACTCGAATTGTCACAAACAAAAAAAAAGTGGGGGAGGACAAAAATCAAAAAATTTGAGGGGTCTATAAATGAAAAAAGTATAAAAATCTAAACCATAAACAGAAACAAACATGGAACGGGCCCGAAAAACTCAAAAAGGGGGTTGGGGGAACTTCAAGGGAAAAAAGGGGGGGGGTAGAAGAGGGATGAACGAGGAAAGATCTGAGGAAAACCACTCTTTTGGGGTGCAACACGGAAAAAAGGGAAAGTCGCTTGGGGTTTCAAACAAACATGAGAACAGGGGGGAAAGAAACAGGCTACACATGGGGCATTGAAAGGAAGGGTGAGGTGGGGGCGCGTCAAGTTCGCTCCGGACGAGTCAAAAACTAAGAACCTTTGACTCAAAAAGTCGAAGCAGTCGAGCCGGGTTTTTGAGGGGGGGGGGGGTCTAAAGGAAAAAAAAGAAAAAAACGCTTGGGGGGAAAAACTGGGGAAGGATTATGGAAAAAAAAACGGTAATCGAAAACAGAGAATAAAACTCCAAAGGGCAAAAACCATGGGGTTTTCGAGCTAATAGCAAGAACTGGCTAGGGCCTTGGGCGGACCACGACAATGAGGGGGAGCCCCCGGAAAAGGGGGAGCATAGGGGCGATGAGGACCCTCCGGAACAATAATATATGTAAGAGGCTAGGTCGTAAAAAAAAACGCCAAGGGTGACGGAAATCAAAAGCCGGACATAAATGCCGGGGGCCAAAAAGGCGAAAAGGGGGGAGAGTTGACAAGCGAATCATGGAACAAAGAGTGATCGAAAAAACTGAATCAAAAGGTCAACTGGGCGAAGAAAGATGGGGGCATTGAGTGGGAAAATAAGTTAAGCCCTTCCGAGGCTGTCAAAACCACACCGAAAACCGAAAAAAATGCATGAAAAAGGGAGGGTGGGAGGGAGGGGGGGTAAAGAATGGGCTTTTGCAGAAGAAAGAAGTGTTCTAGGGAAATCATGAAAAACGTTGGGGGGGGGGGAGCTAAAAATCGGTGTAGTTTTTTCAAACCTCGTGTGCCTCGAGTTCGGGCGGGAGAAGTTTCGAAAAAAGTAGATATGTGAAAGAAACTTAGGGGGGGAGGAAACGGGTTCAACTGCAAAAACTAAAAAAAGGGTCTTTTGGGTTTTATTGTTACATTGGAGGGACGCAGCTGCTTCAAAGGGAAAAGAAAGAAGGGGGGGAAAAGGAAAGTTGATCTCAAGAGCGCAAGTTCGCGTGAAGTCTGACGGGCAAAAAGATTAACGCGAGAAACCACCCTTCTCACCAGGGGAGACTGGGGGGGGTAAAACTTTGGTAAGAAGAAAAATATCGTGAGGATCATGCCGCAAGAAATTGGCAAGAGGCGGTGCAAAGGCCAGGCAAGGGGGGAGGATTTCGAAGGAGTTCTCTGGTGGGGGGTAAAAAAAGGAGTCGCCGCATATCCAAAATTCAAACCACGCTTCGTAGAACTGACAAAGTTCTAGTTTTTGGACAAGAGGGGGTAAGAGGCTCTTCGGAAATGCACATTTAGGGAGGAGAAATTAACTGCAAGAAAAACTGTCCTTAAAAAAAACAACTAAAGGGCCGGTCTCGGCACCGGTCGGGAGAATCCTGCGCAGGAAGTCGGGGCCCTGCGAGACAAGGTGAGCTTGAAGAAGGCAAAGAAAAGGGGGGTCCTGTGCAGAAGCTTCCAGCAACGAGATATCGTCCGTTTGTTCCTGTGTGCGCCCGCAGAGACCCAACGGGGGGGAAGAGAGAGCGTCGCGAGAAGCCGGTGCGCGAAAAAGGGTAAAAAAAATACCAAAAACATGAAAACGATGGATCAAAGCGGTGCGAGGACAACAAGTACCGGGCGTGGCGGCGAAGTAAAAGATGAAAGGGAAAAAGGAAAAAGCCCTGGGGAAAAAATAGAGAAAAGGGGGCCCAACCAACAGAATAAAAAAAATTTTGGAAGGCCCAAAACATTTCACGGATCAGGGGGAAAAAAAAAAAAAGGAGGCAACAAATCTCGAGAAAACACAACAAAGGAGGGAGTAGGAAACTATCTTGGACTTTTGCACAGAGACCCGGGAAATGTGGGGTGGGCATGAAAAAAAATCGTTTGGCCCTGGGGTGTGGGAAGACGAGGGGGTTGTACCAGGGGATTGTTTTCCTTTGGTTGGAACATGGAGGGGGTCTGGGACGAGAAAAAAGAAAAAAAAACTCAATAGTGGAAGACGAAGCTTTGGAGGGGAGAAAATAAGAGGGGCCTAAAGGGAAAAAAAGACAGGAAAACTCAGCAGAAAAAGGGAAGGGAAAAAATAAACGACTCCAAAGAAATCAAATTTCAAAACCAATTGGGTTAACCGAGGAAGCACAAAAAGGAAAAAAGGAAAAATAGGACTCGCGGAACAAGAGAAAAAGAATGACAAGAAACCGGTGATGTGCAAGAAGACAAGCGACAATTTGAGAAGGAAAGAAAGTGATCAAATTCTCGGTCCAAACCGACCGAAAAATGAAAAGACGCCAAACAAGGCCTACTTGAGCCCAGGACAGCTCCGGGTAAAAAAATGGGAGAAAAAGAAGATTGACAAAGAGGGAAAAAGAACTAAAAACATATCTCATGGGGGAAAAAAAATTAAAAAATGCAGGATCACTGTTGGAGTTGTAATAGTTGAGGGAAGAGGGAAAAAATCCGGAGAAGAAAAAATGTGAGGAATGAATCTCGAATCAGCAGCATGGAAAGAAACTGAAGGGAAAAAAAGAGAAAAGTAAGGCACACCCTGGGAATAAGAGGGCAGAGCGAGCCCTTGGAAGAAAGAGAGAAAAGACCATGAACTCACGAAGCTTTGTAGTCCCACGCACATCGAAGCATCGGCATCAAAGGAAAAAGTCCCCAAACAAATAAAAAACAAAAGAAACCACTGGGAGTTTGACAGGAAAGGGGCTCGAAAAAGAAAAGAGCTAAATGCGACCATCTACGCGACACTAACCGGAAAAGATCTGAACCGATTGAAAGAATCAAAACTCGGAAATGGGGCCCAAGAAAAGCTGAAAGAAACATGAACAGAAAAAAGAAAAAAAATGCCCTTGTTCGAATGACGTTACGGAAGGGGACCACGCGAGTAGAAAGCCCGGCAGCCAAAACCGAAGAAGACAGGAAGTGAGGGAAAACGTGTGAACTGGGGGAGGGTAGAAAAAGGGGTTCAGGACATTTTTGGGAAAAATGGCTGCGAATGGGGCAAACGGCGGAAGGGGTTGAGCGCGGGCCGAGATGTAAGGAAAGTTAATCACAAACCTTTGCAAAGCCACGCACTAGCCATCAAGGGGGAAGAAGTAGAGAGGGGACGAAAAAAGAAGCAAGCAAACAAAGCTGCGCCCAATTTTTGACAAGGGAATCAACGAAAAAGCTTGAAAAAGCACGGCCCTCAAGGAAACGTTATTGAAAAACCACCATTAAGGAGCCTGAAAAGGGGGAAAGAGGAGCGACTTGCGATTAAGGACACGGGGGGGAACAATACTACGCAACCAAACAGTGCCCACGGTTTTGGGGGGTGAGGGTGTGGCAGAAAGAAACCGGCAAAAAGAAAGCCGAGCACGCCAGGGCATAAATGAGTTGTTGGGAATCGCCAAGTAACGAAAAAGAAAAAACAAAAATCCCTGCAAAAAAATGGAGTGCCGCGCTCTTTGCAAAAGGACTTCCACTAAAAGGTTGGGTGGACCAGCCCGAATTCCGTACGTGATCAGGGGGACAAAAAAAAAGAGTAAGCGAGCGGGAAGAGTGTCAAACCATCTAAGACCAAAACGGCGGGTTCTAAAGTGGGCAATGAAACAACAGATGGTTTGCGGGCAAATAAAGACTTGCGGGAGAAATTGAATCTTATGAACTCTACAATATGAGGTGTGGAGAAAATCTTGGGTGGACCACTCTGGTCGGGAAAAAAAGGGTCAATGAATTTCACGTTCTGGGGGGTCGACGGAGAAAATTGCTCCGGAAGGAAAGCAGAGGACCCCCCTGTTGTCTCTGGAAGCAGTTAAGAAAGTAGGGAGGGGTTTTGTGTGAAAATTTGTGGACAATCAAAACTAGACAAAAAAGAAACTTCACCGCGTTGATGATGGAAAAGAAGGATAGAGAGAAAATGACCTCGCAACAGGGCCAAACAATGGAGGGAGCGCCAACCAGGGAAAGCACTCAAGGGATGCAAGAATAAAACCAACAAAACATCACATTAAGGCACGGTACGCACTTCGTATTGTGGGAAAAAACAACGAAGGAGAAAAAATTGGTACCGCAAGAAAAGAATTACAAAAAAAAAAAAAACATAAGTCATTACAACTTCAGTAGGTTCGTCTACGGAGGAATGGTCCCAATTAAAAGGTATGGATAGGCACAACACGGGGAGGGAGTCAGGGGCAAGAAAAGGATTTTGGGGGGGGAAAGATGGAAACACTTTGAAGACAAGGGGGAGAGATGGGGAGTGAATCAGGCAGGAGTCCACGCCAGCAGAGAAAAAAAAGTGCATGGGGGTAAAAGAGCATTTAAGGGACCAAACGCTGTGGGTGAGAAAAAGTGGAGTTTGGCAAAGGTTAGCCAAAGCGGCGCTGCGGAGGCGACTGGACCAAAAAAAAAACCAACGACACACGAGGGGGGGGGACGCAGTCAGACTCGCCAAGGGAACAGAGGTTGGAAGAACCGGATTGAGGAAAACGTGGGAAAAACCAGCCGAGAAAAAAAAGTGGAACTTCGTCCATTTGGGAAGCGGGTTGAGAAGGAGAAGGACGATCGTGGGAAAGAGGCACTCACAAACACGGAGGGGAGGGGGAATAGCGACGGACCCGGTGTAGATCGAAGGGAAGTTGAGTCCAGACTACGGCAAAAGGGTTTTTCGGGCATCCGGAACGTTGGGTGAAAGCAGTCCTGAATCCGGGCCTGATTAAAAAACAGAGCTCTGTCAAGGAGGGGACAAGCCGGGGAAGGCAAAGCAAAAATGGGGGGCGAGTGAGCGGAGAGAAGGAAACAGACGGAGAAAGAAAGTACCAAGGGACAACCAGGTCAGAAAAATTGGTTATGGATCTCAACAGGATGAAATCAGGGGATGAAAGTTGCAGCAGGCCGATGATGAACATCCATTCCATGCCACTGAAGCAAGGAAGCCCAAGGTGAGAAGAAAAGTGAAACCAAAAAGACATGGCAATTTTGTGTTTGGTAGACAGACAACCATAAGGGGACGGAGTATGCCCATCAAAGAAATTAGGGAGAACGGGAAACCGGGGGGGTTAATTCAAGGCAGAGAACCTGGGGTCAAAGGGTGGAAAAACAGAGAAAAAGCAAGGGTTAAACAGGAATACGTCCGCATGGAAGGATTAACCATGATGCGGGCCACTTTGGGGGGAAAAAAAGCCTGAAACGCAAAAAAAGACACCGGTTTGAACCTCACCAAAACGGGGTCGGCAATGGGGACCGAATTGCAACCGAGCTATGAAAGTCCAAAAAAGGAAGTAAAGGGAACAGGGCAACGGAACGGGGCCCGGTCCCGGGCACAAGAACGGTAGAGGGAAAAGAATCCAGTAACTGGGAATCGAAAACGAAACGGTGGAATGAAAGGGGAAATCCCTGTTGGGTGATCAGGGAAGACCTGTTGAGGCGACACCCGACTGCAAAGAAAGAAGAGCCCAATAGGCCAGCCACTCCCCGACTGGTCTCGACGAAACAAGAAAAGGAATAATGACGGAACCAGCTTTGGGAAAGGTTACGCACACCAACCAGCACCAGAAACCCTATCATTCTTTCGGGGGGGAGACAAAACGTTTTAGCAGAATGTACAGAAAGAACGGTAGGGAAAAAAGAAGGGGGTGAAAAGGAAATCATCCCGTCCAAGACTTAACCAGAGGCACCCCGGACTATTAAAGGGAAAGACCATCCAGGGTAAAAACGGGTCAAGAAGGGGCTGAAAAGAAAAAAGATCTCAAAAGA
>Ga0179593_1614767_pt1 | contig 12055 bp, 11 predicted proteins | sample CZODoug2_1_08_16_FD_185931 | JGI IMG/M metagenome (GOLD analysis project Ga0179593, IMG submission 185931) | Vadose zone soil fungal communities from Angelo Coast Range Reserve, California, USA - CZODoug2_1_08_16fungal (PacBio error correction) | ecosystem: Environmental > Terrestrial > Soil >...
TGGACTTGTGGTCCAAGGCGAGCTGGGGGGTGAGAAAGAACCGATGCTGGGCTCCGGGGGAAGCAAGATTTCCCCTACGAAGAAAGAGTCACCAGGGGGGACCGTCAGATGAGGGGGACAGGACGCGGCGGACTTAAGAGGAGCTAGGGAAAAGGGAACGGAGACAGAAACGCGATCCTCTGCCAGGAGAGAAAAAAAACGTATCCCCAGCTCAAAGGAGGAAGAAAAACCACAAGTAGGGAGGAACAGAAGCGGGATCCTAGCTAAGCTGCTTTTCGGGGGGGGGGTAAAAAACGCTCCATGCAGTGTGGAAGGGAAGAGATCATCTTAAAGTGATAAATGTGCCACCGGGACATAGTCTTCGAGATGGGGAACTCGGGCTAGCCCGATCGATCTCTTCATATTGAAAGGGCAGAGAGGCTGGTACCCTACAGTATCTTCTGGGCTGTTGAAAGATGTTGGATTGTCAAAGGACACCCTCCCACTACGAAAGGCGGCGCCACACTCTAAACGGAACTAAGGATGGAGGCGCAATGACAGTCATTTGTGACCTAAAAAGGCCATCCACACGAAGGACCACTTCAATTCCTGAGAAAAACAGAGACTAAGCCAAGAGAAAGGGAACAAAGATGTCCCGGAAACTAGTAAAACCGGTGGAGTACAAAAAAAGGAAACAACGATGGGAAAGATCGCCGATCTTTAGAAAAATAGGCCGAGCAGCGAAAGAGAAGTGCCTCACTGCCTTCTATAAAAGAGGGGGGACTGAACACTATGCTGATGTCCCAAACTACCCAAAAAGGAAATCTAGAGGGACTGCGCGATTCTACAGGGCCGAATCCCGAACCTCATAAAAAAAAGGCCGCCAAAAAACAAGCTTACTAAGAATGACCAAAATGAGACAAAAAGGGCTACTGAGCTGGAGGAAAGACCCAATAGTACTACTTTTTTTATGGAGAAACGGAGATGGTATTAGTAGGCACTTGAAAAGAGAGGGATGACCGTAAAGCCGGAGGGACAGGGGGGACCCGGTAAAGTGAAAAAAAACAACATACAAAAAGCAGTCTACCCCTGAAAAATGCCAACAACCGGACATGCACAATCTGACCCTAAACAAGAAGTATCATTCGGCCAGAGAGGACCCCGCCCCTGGAGTACAGCCGCCCCCTTCCCCGCAGCCATGAAGAAAAAGATTGCCGCAAATATTCTATCGAGGCCGCGAGGAAAGGGACTACTCGCGAACAGGCTACTTGGAAAAAGGAAACAAAGTCCACGAACCCGAGCGAATTCAAAACCTGGCAACCTCACTCTGCGCAAAGGAAGAAATCCTAAAACATAAAAGAGAATCCGAGACTTTATCCAAGGGGAGGCAGGGCATCCCCGAAAAAGCCGACCAGACTTCGAAAGTACAAAAGGCGGACGGCGGATACCCGGTCCAAGAACAGGGGAGACAATTTCACGGGGTTACACGCGGGAGGAAGTACAAATCACAGAAGAGTCTTCCTTACTAAACAAACGACCCGGAACAACTAATTTCGTAGTTACCAATTGAAAAGCGAAGAAAGGCTAAGGCAATTTACAAAAGCTCACCTACTTTTCTGCCCGGGTACTGCAAAAATGCGTAAGGCCCGGAAATCAAGGTCTCGCAGGGGCACAAAAAAAGGAGGGGGTATATATACTATGTTCCTCTCAAAGAGACATTGCCACAGAGGAAGAAATTCGGTAACAGTACCAAGTGTTGGAGAAGTCTTGGAAACAGATGCCCTCAGGAGGAGGGTTGGGGTTTGCCCGGTGTTGTTGGACGCAAGCACAGAATGAGGCCGTGCGGGATACTTCAAACTAGCGAACGCGCGGAATAGAAAGCCGCTTAGACCAGAAAACAAGGGGAACTAAAACGAAGGGGGGAGATTGAGCGGAAAAAAAAAGGGGGGTCGGTAAGAAGGGAAGAAACCAGGAGCCTTTAGAACCAGCGAGTCCTGTTATTTTGCGGGCGAGGGAGAACCTCAGCTACTGGCGGGAGGAAGAGTGTTCTTGGAAATGGGCAAAACAGAGGGGGGAACTGGTGGGGTAAAGGTCTTGGAAGGTGCCGCGAGGGGAAAAGGGAGGTGGAGAGACCATAACAGACCTTTTGAGGGGAACCCTCCTTTACAGGGAAAGGAGGAAAAATTTTGGGAAAAAGAAAAATACTCAGACAAAAAAAAAAATGCGCGGGGACAGCGGAGGCAAAACAAAAAGTGGCTTCAGCTGAATAGAGGGTTCCGGGTTCCTCAGACCTGGGAGTTTATCCTAAAAAGCTCAGAGGTAAGGTTGTCGGGAAAAGTTAAACTGGGAACCGCTCACCGGCAGAAGAGAGTAATAACATCGGGGGCCTCACCATAGCTACGAAGCAGACAAATAGGAATTCAGAAAAGAGCCTTTGGGGTGAAGGAGAAAGGTCCCGCGCAGGGTAGAGGTCGCATTAGGTCGAGAAAGGGGGACAAAATTCCTGCGAATTGTTCGCTTGAAACCGGCCTCAGGAGGTCGCGCTCCACCGACAAGACTGACCGTGGCGTGCACATGGGGGGGGGAAGGGTGCCACGCTAAAATAAGGGCTCGCCTCTCTACGAAAGAACGACATCACTCCCAGTAGGACAGGCACCTTCAACCATAAGAGGAGGCTACGGAAGAAGATTAAGATCCTTTGGGGAATGAATTGGTTACCGTGCCCAAACTCCACCGTGTCACAATCTGTGGAGAAGAACTGAAGCTGGTGGAAAGGAAGAAGCAAGGTAATGTTCGCCTATTCACGATGAGGAAGGCAACAAACAAAATTGCTGTGGGGAAAAATTGGTAGGCCAAAGGGGCTGAGGTAGACGTAGCACTCGGTGGACGGGAGGTCACAGACAAAATTATGGTCGGGCTGGAATTAACGCCCAAGGAGGAACGAAACCCACTCGAGAAGGTGGCCAACAGACCTCTCACTGGGGCCCTTCTGAAGAGCAGGACTTCCTCTGGAGGGGGGACAATAGTTTAGACAAACACTGCCATGAAGGGTAAGGTGCCATCATTCGAAGAAATGGGGACCTATGTAGCACAGGGAAATGTCGCATCTACCAAGGGGGTAGAACGCCACGCAAAAAGGGTGGGTAATAGTATACCCGTCCTGCTGCGGGGGAAAACAAAGGGAGTTTTGGCGGGAATGTGGATTACGAGCGTGGGGCCGGGAAAGGAAGGGTGTCCCGGCGTAGGCTCAGGACAGGACGATAGGGCACTAAACCAGACGAAAAAAACCTGCTTTTTCAAACCCCGAAGGACGGCGTGACCAAAAATCGAACTGGAGAGGAGGGAAAGTTACACACAAGAGGTTGGCCCACATAAACAATAACTCTATCATGAAAAAAGCACATAAAGCTCAAACTGAACACCCGTTCAAAGAGGTCTCAACACACGGAGGAGGGAGAAGAAAGGAACACTTCCTTTGGCAGGGAGAGAGCAGGTTCAACAATCTCGACAAACGGATGGAGGGGGGGGTGCTGGAAAATCCCAGCCTCACTTGATTGAAAATGTACGAGAGGAACGCACCTGTTAGCCGTCCGAATCGGCGGAAAATGAGGGATCCCTGACAGAAACAGGGCTATCCATTCGAAAGACACCCGCAAAGCCCAAAAAAGTCATAAAAACAAGCTGTTTGAAAGAAAAGCACTAAAGACGTGGACGAAAAAACAGAAAGGATAAATTTGCGGGGGGGTCACTTGCGCCTAGGATCAAAGGGTCGACTAGGATCAGCCGCCGAGTGTTTGCATAGGGCCAACACGTACAGATCAACGGAAGGCCTGCGAAAACTTAGAGTCAAAACTCTTAAACGCCTGGTCGCGGACAGGGGTAAATGGGATATCGGTAAAACTATAGTGAAGAGGGTGCTTTAAAGAGGGGGTTTCTTTGGGAAAAACATAAACGCCCTAAAAGACCAGAATCCGAAAGACCAAGAAGTAAACCCCGACAGCGGATGCAAAGGAAAGAAAAAACAGGCCATGTGGTGTGAACCGAAGAGGGTCTCGAGCTGCCCCTTAGATACTCCCCGGAAGGCAGGATGAGATAGCACCATGGGAATGAGCTCGTACAGAAAGGGGAAAAGGAAAAAACCACGATTGAGGAAAAAAATGACTGTAACGGGAACGTGGGCTGCCCGGCTCGGAGAAATGCGGGAAAATCGCTCCGGAGGTATAAATCGTTGAACCGAGCGGCACTTCTGCTGGTCGGGGGGAAAAAAGGAAACACGCAACACGACGGAGAGGCTGGCGCGAGGGAGAAGTCCGGAAGGCCGTCACGCCCTAAAGAGTCCGGAGAACGACGGGGCCAAAACTTCCTGAAGGAAATGCGGGAAAAAACAAACTCTGATCTGTAAAAGGCAAGGGGGAAAGGACACCTTACCCATGAGAATGAAATTTTGATTAGCCCTGAAAAGGGGTTCTGGAGTCTGTTGGAAAAAAAGCGCCACAGTAACGTCAAGTCCTGTGATTGGGACGTTCAACAAGAAACCAAGGAAAGAAAAGCTTAAGAGAAAAAGTAAGGGCCCACATAGTCACAAAGGATGATCAGCGCACCTAAAAAAGACTGAATGGCATGAATAATTCCTCTCAGAGATCACCCTTGAACAAAGGTCCAAGCAGGTGGACAGGAAAAGTGAGGTACAAAACATTTCTCTGCAGCTCTCCTAATAAGCTGACCGTCTGAAAAGAGACAAAAAACCTTCCACTAACCCTTGGCGTCAAAAACGACAACCCAGACCCAAAAAGCCGCCTCTTGAAAAAAGGAAGATTGTCTACCGCGCCGAACAGACCAGCACATCCAACGGTCTCAGTGGGAATGCAACGTCCACCCGTAGGAAACGACCATCAAAAGGGGTCTTAAAAGAAAAAGTCTCGTTAGGGCGTAAACTTGTCCACGACCGGCCGAGTCGAAGGGGTGTCCTGGTCACGAAAGAGTCCACCACTGGCAGCAATGGCACTGAGTAGATAAAAAGAAAAAACCGAAGCTATCCGCAGGTGCCAATACGAAGACACTGGAGCCCCTGACGAGAACAGAGGGTCGAACGCAAAGATCACTCACTCCAAACCCCAGCAAAGAGGATAAGATCAAACACAGGGAAGGATATAGATGAGGGGGTGATTCTCAGGGGGGATCGGGAGAAAAAGCCACATCTCGGGCAGCAGGGGAAGGGCATACACTAGCCTTTTGGGAGGGAGCAGGTAGGGAACATCTAATCGCAGAGTGTCGGGGTGGGGTCTGGGTGACCATAAGAAGGATGCCGGGGGGAAATGTCCTGTAACTCCCCAAGAAAAACAGAAATTACCCTTAAGTCTTTAAAGTCGGTCGTGACCGGGCGAATACGGAGGGGACATAAACTAGGGATGTCGTGGGGGAGGGGGGGGGAATAACTGGAATCAAGTTCGTCAGCCGCTATTATTAGAGTAGTTACGGGCTAGTATAACCCTAGAAAAAGTGGAGTATAATTATTCGGCGGTATAAATGGGTCAAACCACCGGGTTCCTTTGTTTAGGAGGGATGGGGGACGGTTGTCACGTCTCGTCGGCTGCCGGGAGACAACGTTTGCGGCACCAACCGGTGGAAGGGGGTCATTCGGGGGGAAGTGGCAAATTCTGGTGACCAATAGAGTGACTGAGCGGTGCATGGGAAAAAAAGCGGCGTCGCTTTGAATGTTCTGGTGATCAGAGGAAGGCGAAAGGAAAGCCTGGGGGTATCCTGCAGGTAAAGGCGTTAATGTCGTGGGAACTCCGTGAATCACCGGCCGGAAGGAAAGTTCTCCCTCTATTTGGGGAAGACGGCCAGGGAATCCAGAAGAGCTAGGAGGGTTGAGGACCAAGTATAAGGACTGGGAAGGGGGGGGTCGTGCTCCTGGAGAAGATCTGCGCGTGCTTGCCGGGAAGGGAATCGGGGAACTAGCTGTTCTTCAGGAGTGCCTGCGGTTCTGTTCGGATGACGAGATGACTGACATCATCAAAGCCAGACTCAGAAGTGGGACAGTTTCAGTGGGGGGACCGTGGTCGTTTCCACGGCGATCCAATCCGGGGCTCCCTCTCTTTAAAAAAAAATGGTAGAGAAAAAAAAGGGAACTTATATCCCCCAAATCAGAGCATCGACAGCTCTTCGGACAAAACCTAACTCGTTGGGGAACCATCTGGGGTTGGTACTTTGTACCTCAGTCCATCAAGAGGGGCTGTCATAAATGGGACCTTAGGATTTCAGAGAAAAAAAGGGACTTCGGCGCGGCTGGAAGTGGGGAGGGTCAGTGCGCCCCCAAAAAAACATGGGCCGGTTCCAACAACCAAAGCTGTATTGCCAATCGCAGCTGTGAGAGGGGAATAAAGCATCCGTCGGGGGCGGGGGGAAAACTATCCGAACTGTATCATAACCATAAGAAGGGGGGACTCGAATGCGTCCATTGAAACGGGAGATAGGCAGGCTGTTCAAAGCGCGGGATGAAAAAAAACCTATCATGCCCGTAAGTTGGGTGCAATAAGATCTGGGTTCGTGTCTAGATCCCGAAGCAAGTTCCGCTTCCCAGGTCCTAAAAACCGCATCATGTACGGTTGCTCGGGAGAAAGACCTGTGCGGGGCGTGAATGGAAAAAGATTGCTTGTTGGTGGAGGAAAAGCATGAGCGCGGGGTAGGGAGGGGGGACAGGGAGATGCGCGGCACGCTCCGCAACGAGACCGAGAGGCTCTCAGGGCTTTCCGAAGTGGCGGAAAACAAAATTCGCCAGAGAGGAATCGGAATTGGTAAAAAAGAAAAGAGGCGCGAGCGAGGGCGGGACAGCACACCCTCCGTAGAGACTTGCAAAAGGAAGCTGAAAGGGACAACCCAGGCCACGAAGGCTCTTCAACAACAACTGTAGTATTGAGAAACATATAGAGAAAGGTATTGTTCAAAGTCAGATGGGAGAGGGGATACTACGGGTTCAGGTGGAATGACCCGAGCCGCTTGTTCTTTCCCACATGACGAAGACATGGAAGAGGCTCACCTGGGGGACTCGCAGTGCAAAAAAGAGACTTTGAGTTCTTACTTCTCAAGACGCGGGAAAACTACCGAGATGAAAGACAGAGCAGACTCAAAAAAAAGGACCCAATCATCATAATCGACCAGAAATCTGGAACTCACGCAACAGGACGGGAAAGACGTACCGATGCTTTAGTGGGTAACCGAAACGTGAGATCGGCAAGGCACGAGTCATCTGGGACGGAAAGTCTGAGGCACACCGACCAGACTAGGTTCGTAAACCAAAAAAAAAGGCCAATGTATTCTCGCGACCGTTACAAATCTTAAGAACGGGAACGATCTGGTATAGGGGAAGGGGGCCGCTGGTGGTTTATAGAACCTCCACTACGGCCAGAAATAAAGAACCACCTAAAAAGGGAGAACACGCGGATGGGAAAGGGCCAGGGAAACCAAGTTTGAAAAAAAACTGACCCTCAAAAAGGGAAAAAGCGCAAAAAACGCACAAACACCCACTCCACCCCAAAAAAGGCCCCCCAAAAACCCCCCACACGTCATGAGCAAGCCGCCTCTATCGGAAAAGTGTGAAATGCAACTCTGGTCAAAAAGGGGAGCAACAGTTCGGAAAAAATGACAGAATCCGTCTGGAGAGGGCATGACGAACGGTCGGGACGCGTCATCAAACGTACGAAAAACCCCTTTGAACGAATGGACACGGCTTAAGGATCGACGTGCGCGCCCACTGAGAACAAAGGACGCCAGGGAGGAGAAGTTAGGTCGGACGTAAATCCTAGGCCATCACGCCAAAGGAATCCTCAGTCCTCCCTTTTTCAGCAAGAAAATTCTTCCCAGCATAACCTCCAGCGCTTGAGAAAACGAAGACGTAGAATTACCCCAAGGATTCAAAGGAACCGTGGTTGAAGAAACTACTATGTATAGTGAGGCTGGGTACCCGGGATTCCGTGCGATGCCAAAACGGGCGGAACCGGGTGAGTCAAGGGCAAAAGAAAAAACATAAAGGGGCAGGGAACCGCGCAGGCCCATCATAAATGCACAAGAAAACAGCGATCAGCTGCAACCACGAGGCGTGGATCTGAAAAAGGGAGGTAAACCTACGAGAGGTACCGGGGGAAAAACAGACCGAATGGGCCATCAACACAAGGGTAAAGCAACAATTTCCTACCCGCGACTACTTCGAACAGAAAGGGAGGGGAACGGGAAGGCTCAAAAAACCACCCCCGAACGGGAGCGTGCCTAGCAAGACAGAGCCCCCTCGAAGAAAAAAAAGTGGTCTACGAAATAGAAAGGGAAAAGCACCTAAAGCTCATCTCAGGTCTAAAGGCATTCTACCCGCCTAGACCTATAATACCGGTCCAAAAGGGAAGAGAGCTCCGTCGTCGAAAAGGAAATACCTAAGACGGGCCGAAAAAACCAACTTGACCGCGGCTATTGGAAAGGACAGACAGCACTCATCAATGTATCTTCTAAGGAAAAAAAACGGGGAAAAACCGAATCGGCGAGCAGCTGCCAGACGAGAAAAAACTGAAAGGGGAACTGTTCCGCAGGCCGCACGGATGGGGAACCGTTCACTAGAACAACCTCGCGTGCCACACGAGATCCGGATAAACAGGAGATGAAAAATGATAAGGATAAAATTTCTATTCAGGAGAAAGGTTACGTTAAAAGATCCAAACCAGAAGGGAGGAGTCAGAGGGAAACATTAAAAGATATGTGTAGGAGAAGGAAAGAGGCTCTCCTAGGAGGTTTGGTCACAAGGGGGGAAGACTCCTCATGAACAGAAAGGTCAAAGCAGGGAAAGGGGAAACTGACCCTCCTCTTAGGGCAAAAAACGGAACGTCTCTCCACCTGAGGGGAAAGGGGAACTGTCTAACGGATCGTTGGCTGTGGAAGAAAAAAAGGTCATGTTACTCCTGGTGGTAGGGTAGTTAAAAGGTCCTATACTTACTGGCGGTAGTTTTTAAGGCGGGTAGAAACTAAGAAGCCTCACGTGCATCTTGCCGGAAGGGGGTACTTGGGAAAGCAGCCGCAGTGGTTGGACAGGGGGATCAAGAACAGTTCGAACTTCTATGTAGTCGCTAAAAAACCTTGCGGGCAACAGTCGGAAAAGGGGGGGGGGCGTTGGTGGGAAAAGGAGGTCCCTCTCGGATTTGAAGTGCTATAGGAGGACATCCCTACAAAAAGGGAGCTGTTTTTCGCTTTAAGAAGCGGTTAAGTTTAAAAATGCTGGGCCTTCAGGGACATTTTAAAGCTAATCTGGGGGGAACATGTGTGGTCACCGTTACAGTGAACCGCGGAAATACATACACGGCATCGCCACACCGAAAAATCACTATGCTCAAACCTACAAGAACACAGGACCGTAGGAGAAAAATACACAAAGGTAGAGAGGAAAGGAAGGCTTGGCGCCTTCCAGTAAGCACTCGGGAGGGAGAATGTAAAGAAGTCAACGCTACAGGAGAGGGAAAAAGGGACAGAAGTCAAGTTTTCATCTTGGGTTCACTTGGAAGAGGGCCTGGGTCTAAGGCGCGCAGGAAGCCTATCGAATATCTGGTGAAATCAGGATTCTATCAAGGGAAGTATGCAAGCTGCAAACAAAACGCTTGTATCTTCCTCAGTTCCTGAAAGGCCAGCCCTCAAGCGACCATAAATCAGCGATCTGAAAAGGCTACGTTGGGGGGGAAGCAAAATTTGGGGTTGGAAGAGGGGGCGCACTCGCGGGCGGAAAACTTCTTTCTATCTGAAGTCAAGATCATTGACGTGGCGGCGATGGAACGCTGGAGTTCAATGGCCCCGAAGGGGGGGGGGGATGTTCACCTTGTCACAGCCATCGAGCTGTATTGGAGGAGTCGGTCGGTCTCATCGACAAAAAAACCCAAAAAATTAAGTAGGTGAGGTGGAGTTGTGACCAGAAAAAACGACCCACACTAACGATCATCGGCGGCTCGACAAATGTCCATGGCAGTCAGGGGTGGTGCCGCGTAAAAAGTCGCGGGGAGAACTAGTTTTAGCCAACATCCGAACTTGGTAGTTGGGTCCATCATCGGGGGAAACACTGTCGGAAGGAATGCGTCAAACTTAAAATGACCAGGCGGTCTCTCCGTAAAAAAAAACTAATGCAGGTATTAGCAGGAAGAATAAAAAAGTGGCCCACGAAAGGAGTTGGTGAAAGCGTGCTGATCTAAGGGGGGAGCCCTGTTGCCGGCTGCTTCTAGCGAGATAGGATACAACTAAAGAGAAGGTCAAAAATGAAAGACGCTACAAAGGGAAGCTTATCCATATCGGCCAAGGGGGATAAAAGACGCGAAGTCGAGGTCCAACGCATCCGGGAGGAGAACTTAGAAGAGATATTTGGAAAACCACAGGCCCATAATCTTCTGATTAAAAGTTGATGTTGAACCAGTCGGGGGGAGGAGGGGGAAGCCAACTAGAAGGGTGGGTTCGGGGGGGAAGACAGACATCCTAAGGGGGGGGAAAACCCCTTCCTTATCGCCATGAGGTTTACGATTAAGAAAAGAAGGAAAAGGAAACAGGCAACGTCCCTTCGTGATCAGTCCCAGGGACCTTATACGCGAAGTGCTGGGCTCCAAGATCTAGAAAAGGGGAAAATCAGCCCCGAAACCAGACTTCATCAAAAGAAGGAAAAACTCACTAACTCAGGACGGGTAGAAAGACAAAAATTCTGCTTGGAAAGAGGGAATTTAGATCTCTTCGCAAAAGGACGACATATATTTGGTAGGGGGGAGGGACCAAAAAATTCCAGCAAGACATGGCAAGACCCGCATTTAGCGGCAGACCTGAATGAGACTGTAACCCTATGTTGCAAATGTGGAAGTGTTATGTTCAGAAGGGCGCACTACGCACAGGCCCGGAAAGTGCCGCCCTGAAGGAGAACTACATCGATTTATTGACGCAGAAAAAAAAAATTCCAGGTGGAAAGGTTCTGTACCCGACATCTTTGAAAGCATAGGAACGTCAATGATCCTAAAACGTCGCCTAAGAAGCTCTATAGAGGAAATTTCATGGCTCGCGGGGGGGCACAACTATTCACAAAGGGGGGGGATCCACACAAGTAGAGGGGCGGAGAGCGCCGTCCTGGGAAGCTACGATGCGAACGGTCGATAATGCCGAGTAGAAAAAATTTCGAAAAAGGGGAAAAGGGGGCCCTAAGAAGGCCCCATGACTGAGGACTGCCGGCCAACACACGCGCAACGCCATCGGCGAATCGGCGGCTGATCCTGCCTAGGAATAAGAGAACATATCCCTGCAGCACAGCAGAGACTCTAGTACCTGCTAAATTCAAAGCAATGAGGACAAAAAAGACAGTCGACTACCAAAAGACACTGTTTATTAGTCCAGGCTATTGGGGGGGGTACTGGTGAGTGGAGGTTGATCTACCATCGACCTGGTCAAGGAAAGAGACCGGTGGATTTACGTTCAGGGAAAAAGGGCAAAAAAAAAAGAAGAACAAAAAAGATCGGCCATTACGAACAATGGTACAGGTCATGCTTAAAGAAGCATCAGCAACTCAAAGAACATGCAAACTTGGGAGAAGTGGAATCAAAACGACTATATTATTGCCGGGAGAAGGGGGGAAACAACCAAACCGAAGGGCCATAAAAACGGGTAGGGTGCGCAGTTCTGATCCGAGAACGGAAAGGAAAATTCGACTGACCAAGGAAAAAACCGAAAAACTCCTTCCAAGGGAAATCACCGGAAGATCCACTCGAAAAGCGCTAGGATACATAGCAGCCACCTAAAGCATCCTCTCCTTTCTCAAAGGAGAAAAAGGTACCCTACAAGGAACGACCGCGCGTCTTTCTGACGACATGACGAGAAGAATCGCAATGTCCAGAAAGCCAGGAGAAAGAAAGGCGGCATGCTATGCCATGCGGGAGGGAAAGGACCGAAAAAAAATCCGGCCTCCTTCATTGTGAAGACGAAAACACCCCGGGAAACAAACAGAAGCCTAAAGGGCCATTACTAAGAAAAATGCTCGGTCAGGGCAAATCAGGGACTGGGCTACAGTCACCTGCGGAAACAAATA
>Ga0179593_1636355_pt1 | contig 12055 bp, 15 predicted proteins | sample CZODoug2_1_08_16_FD_185931 | JGI IMG/M metagenome (GOLD analysis project Ga0179593, IMG submission 185931) | Vadose zone soil fungal communities from Angelo Coast Range Reserve, California, USA - CZODoug2_1_08_16fungal (PacBio error correction) | ecosystem: Environmental > Terrestrial > Soil >...
GGCCTTGTTTCTTGTTCACAGACATAGGAAATGGAATTGAAAGTGTCACCGATCCGAATTGCCATGCGAACTGGTGATTGGATCTGTAGGTTACCCGACGCAGTGAACCGAAAAAAAGACGAGGACGGAAATCAACTTCGGAACGAACGGGTGAAGTCAAGAAGTACAATCATTTATCAGGGGCAATAAAACTGTGGGTGCATTGTCGGCCGGGGAAAAGACGGCCGCGGAAAGCTTCCTCGAGGGTGTGGGAGTCACGTCCTGCAAGACGTAGGACCGTCTGGAGAACAAAAGGGCCCGGCGGAACAGTGCCAAAAGTGTCGGCGTCCCTCTTTAAGGGGGACAGATGGAAGATGAAGTTCACAATTTGCCTAAGCACGGTCACGTTGGGTCTGTTGGCGATAGAGGGTGCAATGGGATAGCAGTGATCTTGGGTGCCGCCGCTGCAAGACGCTCGCTGGATAACTGTCACCCAGAAACGGGAAACCATCACGGGAGAAAGGATCCAGTTCTAAGGAGCATTTGGTCCAGTGCGACTCGAGAGTTGCATCCCTGTGTCAGCTCTACGTGAAAAAGGAGGGGGTTACCCAGGTATACGCACGCCACTACGCATGAAGGTGAATTATCGAGATTCGGTTTCAAAGGACTCATATAGAAGTCTAGGCTGATTGGGGCGCTAGACAGGGCATTAGGTCATTGAGCCGTTTCCAGTTCTCGTGAGAAAAAGGGGCCCACATAAAGTCCTGAAGGAAATTACCACAGGTAGGAGCCGCGGCGAAAGCGCGAAAAAAATGCAAAGCGACTTGGAGTCTCAAAAAGGATTCGTAGTGTCAAGTAGACTCGGCACCAACTCTTAAGCTAGGGTTGTACCAACATCCTTAGTTCGCAAAAGGGACTGGGCGGTAAAACTTCTACAACCATGGGGGCGAAGAAACGAAATATGGGCGGTTCCAAACGGCGCAAAAGGGCAAGCACTCCGTTACAAAGAACAAAAGCAATGAAAAAGACCTTCGCGGAAGAAAGTACGCAGCGAAGCTTCCGGATAAAAGTATTCAGTGGTAAAAAGAGATCAAGAAAGCGTTTTAAGAGCAGACTCCTCTCTTGGAAAAACGAAAAGGCACCACACAACCCGATGACAGAAATCAAAAGGAGGAAACCTAGGTGAGCGTCAACATGTGGGCTAAGAAAGGAAGCGCGAGGCAAGGTATCAGTCACGGGATTCGCACGGGTTCAAAGATGTATAGTAAGGAAAGTACGATCGGAAAGTGACCATGGGGGGGGTGTCGAAGAGGGGGAGGGGGCGCGCCGGATATTAACGTCTCTGTGGGCAGGAAAAGGTTAATACCGGATCTTCGAAAAAGGGTCGAGAGCCGCCAAGGGGGGGGAGGGTAAACAGCGGGTACGGAGAGATGAAATCCGGTAGAAGAGAAAGCAGTACCAGATTGCCCATTATGGTATCGCCAAGCAGGCGAAGGGACAAGTGATGTCGGCGACGGAAAAACGCGCAAAATCGGGTTTGGTGGAAAAAGGGGAAAGAAGCCACGGCAGGGGGGGCTCGGTTTCCGGCGTAGTGATTAAACAGTATGCCTGGAAAGGAGAAAGAGCGCAGTGGGAGCATCCTTCGGAGGAACGTGGAGGGAAGGAATCCAAAAAATAGAAAGCTAAAGGGGGGAAAGAGGAACGAAGGTTAGGTCCCCTCGAAAGGCCTCAAAAGTGCGGAGTACCCTTCACTTCCATCATAAAAGTCCGGAGAAATGGAAGGGAAAGAAAAAATGAGCACTTCGACCGGTGAACACAGCCCGAGAAGAAGACACGGACTGGCCTACAATTGTGGAAAACGGAGTAATCAACTCCCAGCTCGACAGTCGCTACGAAGAGGGGGCGATTAACGTCAGATCTTCTGAAGGTTGATGTGAAGAAGAGAAAGAGGGGGGGAGGGAGACTCATGGCGTGGCAATGCCGGCCGAAGACAGTTTTCAACTGTGAAAAGTTCTTCGACTGAGGGTATCTACTCCGGGATTCCGTCTGGGGGGCGACCTATAAGGAAAGGTGGACGTAGATCGACATGCTCGCCCCACTCCCAAAATCAGCGAAGAGGGAAACTGGCGCCGTTAATGACGCACGAATGCAACTAGGTGAGGAAATTTTGGGATCCGTGCGGGAGGGGACAAGATCCATCATAACCTGTCCTTAAGAGTACAAGGGTCGCACTCCTATGAGACAAAAAGTAGAAGAAGCGGCTGTTGGGAGAAATTCTTTGAGAACAAGGGCCCAAGGGTACGGAAAGGGTACAGCCTGATGAGGGGGAACTAATCCGCTTGAACCAAACCGCGTCGATTCCGACAAAAAGGCGTATCACAACGAATTAGTAGATTAAGATAAGAAGGGAGGAGAATTTCAAGAAGAAGAAAACAAAAGGGCGTGGTTCCAGGCTTCTTCCCGCATCAGAGGGAGGGGGGGGGTTGTGGTTCTAAAAAGGAAGGGCACCTTTGTTCTAACCGGGGGGTTCTAACAAAAGGCCGGGTCAGAGAGACGAGGGGGGAGGATTATCGTCGTCTACAAGATGGGAGCGTGCCTCAATTGCTGCGCGTGAATCCCAATCCCAGCAAGAACCGGATAAAAGGAAGAACTGTGTCGGTTAGGGGGTTCCTTCTCGACTCAAGCATTGAAGCTCAAAATTAGGGAATACTTGGAATTTTTGGGGGGGTGCAGGAAACTCAGAATATTGCGGGGGGGAACTCTCAGCGACTTCTCAAAATCGAAGGCGCCCTATTCTCGAAAAGAAATGAAACGGTCACCACAGTGGCACGACCTTCACTCGGTCGCCAGGCATTGCAAAAAGATGCTCCGAATAACGTGGAGAGCTTCACAACCTCGCAGAGGGAGATCGTGGCAAAAGTTCTTTCTTAGCGAAACTTGTCCGATTTAGAGGAAACGTGGGGACCAAATTTCGCCGCCGACTCAGGAAATGCTCGTTGAAGAGCGGCTGAACAAAGTAGGGGGACATACACGGTTCTGAACAAGAATTTGGGACAATTCCGTCGCTTCTGCTTCAGGCATCATCTGTTTGGCGGTGGGATTAGGGAAACAAGTTCGTTCAATATTAACACTGTCAGGAGTTGGTCTGACTGGTCTCCAAGGGAAAGGAAAGAGGAGGCTCCCAATTAGAGGGCAAAGAGAGTTTGGACAAAACATAGTCCCAACTGTTTAGGTAAACTTCACCGACGAAAAAGCAGGTCGTCAAAGTCACTAAAACACCCCGATTTTGCGGCGTTAGAGCATGGGGAACGGCGATACGCCTTTTGCGATTCATCAGAAGGAGAAAAATAAAGACTGAGGTCTCGCGTACGCGCTAAAAACTAGGACCAACTGAAGGAACAGCACGTGCGTCGAGAAAGGCTGAAAAGAGGGCATTTCAGAGGTACACCAGCCTGCCACAGAGCCGTTAAATAACGACAGCACCTGAAGTCGCTTGCATCTGGGAGGGGGGGCAGGAGAGAGTAGGGAAAGCTCTACTATTTCTTCGAAAACCCGGGAGGAGTTCAGGGAGGTTTAAGGCGTTAAAGCTTTCCCTGAGCAAGGGAAGTGGCTTGCCACATGTCCTGCTCAAAGAGGAAAGATGGGGGGGCGGTGGCGCTCGGGGGGCTGTTAGAACGAGGGTAGGGAAGACGGCGCTTGCAGGACAAACAGGCGGAGTCGCGTGACCCACGCTCAAATGTGATCACGTAAAGGCTGGGGGAAAATTGGACTCAAACCGTGATGGAGCGAAAGAGGGGACCGGGAACGTGGGGGAAGTGCGGGGGGGGAGCCGGGGTTTTTTAAAAGAACGAGGGCAGTTTGTTCCCTCGGGGCTACCTTAAAGCCAAAAGAGCCTGGTTTTTACGGGGACGCCATCACCTGCGTGGTGGAGGGGAGGAAGGGCAAAATAGGACGGGCCCGAGAGTTTGGTGGACAAAAGTCTTTACAATAACGCTCCGAGGCATTCGGGGACGTGACATGAAATACTGGTAGTTACTGGGGAAATCGAGGCAAGGAAAGGTTGGGGGGGTACATCATGCCGGCTTTCGGGAAGGGTCATGAAAGAAGGACTAAATCAAATCAAAAGGATCAATGGAGGCGAAGCAGCAAGGGTACTCTCGCGGTGAAAAAAACTTACGGAATCGAGAAAAGGGGGAAGAGAAATATTTTATTTCGGGGGGATACCTGGGGCCCAGAGGGTGTGAAACCGTAATGCCCGATAGGCAAAAGTGGTAAAGCAAAAAAAGCGCGGAGCTGCCTCATTTAGGGCATCCAAAGGGGGTGGAAATTACCGTATCAGAGTTTGAGCGGCAACCCGGAGTCAAGGAAACAAGAGAGACGGGACTAAAATGTAACACAATCTATCGGAAAAGCCGGAACCGGAGTGCGCCAATGGGGGAAATGCATCGTCATCACCTAAGGGCGACGACAATGGCAAAGACGGTTCCCAGCATGCGACTGAAAAAACGTAGAAAGTACGTGCTCCTAATCGAGGCAGCTATACACTGTTTACCGGAGACCTTGGAAAAAAGAAAGGGATGTTGTCTGCCCTTAAAAGATGAGGAGGGGGGAGAAACGCATTTGAATTTTATGATCAGCAAGGGAAAACTGGGTAAGGGTCTGGTTGAAAAAGCGTCCGATTCACTAAAGTACAGGGGAATGCATCAGGAAACAAGGGGGCAGGGCCTCGTTACACTGGTTAAAGTCATTCTGGGACCCGGAAAAGGACCAGGAAAAAAGAAGAAAACACAACAACTTCGGAGGGGGAAAAAGAGATAGATATGGGAAGCTGGGGAAAATAGGGGGAGCCCGCATTTTGAAAGTCCGGAATAACGCCGTCCCGGGTTGAAGGATTGGAAACCTCTAATTTGCAAACAAAGACAATGAAGTGGGAGGCTCATCAACTGCTGAACAGGATTTGGACAGAAATCAGTGGAAGGGCAAAATCACTTTGCTGGGGAAAGTCGGGGGGCCTCCGGACCAGGAAAGTAAGCCTGATCTATTGTGTCGGGAACACGTCCTCAAGAAAAAAAGGAGACCGCACAAGCAGAGTAACCAGGGGATTGCAATTGACGTCCCCGCTTTGACTCTTTGAACCTCGACGATGGCCCGGGAGGCAACGTGTCAATCGGACTGAGAGGGGGGCCAGGGTCTTCAAACGGGGTGGGAGAACTGAAAGGCGGTGGGGATCCTAAATATAGCTTAACGTTCACAAAAAGTGAGTAAAGCGGGACTTATACTGTGGCATTATAGGCGCTCCATGGGGGGGAAAAAACTGGGGAAATTTTTGTAGTGTAATCCGGGTTGAGATCAAGTGGAAATAAGCTGGAAGGAGACTCAAGAAACACTCTTTCGCGCCATGGATTCAAAGACGGGGGATAAGGCAAGGAGTACGTCCTTCTAATGCGCTAGATCGGGGAAAGGGGGGATTTACCTTTGCCGGAGCTCGAGAAGGCAGGAAAAAAATGGCACTAAATGAACGAATGATTTTGCGGAACCAAATTTCAAGGGAAGGGAAGAAAAAGAAAGAACAGGATTGCCAAACTGGAACTTTGAGGTGAGCGACACGGGGGGAGCGGGGTACGAATAGACGCCGTCAACCAAGCTCGTCGGTCCTATTTAGTAAGTATTGTAGGGGGTTTTTGGTCATCTTTGCAGTGCGCAAAAAAGGGGGGAGGGCAACATAACAAAGTGAGGCGACTAAAGCAAATATAAGTCTAGACTCCAGATGAGGCCAAAGAGGAGGGAAAAACCGAAAAAAACCGCAATGAACAACTATCACAGAAACACAGGATAAGATAATCGGGAAGCGAAAAGGAAACGAAAAGGACGGGATAGGGTACGCGCGGCTCAAACACTGAGTTTACGCGGGTGGGGGAAAGACCTATGAGCTCAGCGTAAAAAAAAAAAAGAGTCCACTAAATCCGCATAGTCAGCTTTATGAGAGAAGAGAAAATGCGACCTGGGGAAATAATTTATCATCTGGGATCTCATGACGATCATGAAAGAGGTCGGCATCCCTAGGTCTCATTCATTAAGGAATGAGGGAGAGGAAATAACCTGCAGGGAGTGCAGCGCGCGTTCGTATGTAACGGAAAGGAGGGGTAATCGGAAATGGGAGTGCTTCATCTCATTTGGAGGGAGAAACCGCCATTGGCTTGGGGCTGCAGCGTGTAGGAGATTTATCTCAGACAGAATGGGCCCAAAATTAAAGAAAGGTCGCCCCATTGAGGGGCATCGCCAAATCGAGGGGGGGAATTGGATGTCTATCCGGGACAATGGGGTGTTGTTACATCGAGACACACGGGGGGATGGCGTGATTCTTCTCTTTTAATCAACATTATGCTATGATGAGGAACCGGAGGGAAACAAGGCCCGCAGGTGAGACGCATACGAAAGGGAAAGGTGTTCCTCACGTCAGAAAAACGGAGAAAAGGGGTATCGGGAAAGGAATTGAAGCGACTCACCGCGAAGGGAGAGGTGGGCAGAAAAATTCCCGCGACAGAAGACGAGGAATAGAAAAAAAGGTGGGAAGAAGAAACGGTTAGCATCTACCTTTCAGACAATCTGAAAGAGAAAGGGGGGGCGAAATAGCGTGACTTTTGGAACCCAAAAGACGAGGAAGAAATAGGAGCGGACAGCCGAAATACCTTGGAGGAAAAACATAACTTCCCCCCAGACTGAAGAAGTTGGGAGGAATGAGGATCCGGAATTTATTAGTAAAGGCATCGTTTGAATGCAGGTGGCGGCACCTGTCGAGTTTCTTCTAAGGGCTGGTGAGCGAAAGCGGGGAGAAAGGGAAAATGGACGGGCACTATATAACAAACTAACTGAAAATATAAAGTCGGAAAAACAAAAGAAGCAGCGCCATTAATCAACTCGGTTAGAGGAGAGTAATGACGAAAAAAAGAAAAAGATGAAGAAGTGGTATTAGTTCCTTGTGGGGGATTGTATCACAAATGAGGGAAAAGCGGGGGGTGGATCTTGTCAAACTCCGCTATTCCAGAATGTCAAAGAAAAAGGAAGAGGGGGGGAGGAATTCGTTAACGCACAAAGGGGAGGGGGACGATAGAAAGAAACTGCCAGCGCGTATTCCGCAGCCGCTGGAACAAGCAGAGGAGTTCTGATGGGAACGAGAAAGCAGGTATCGCATAGTAAATACAAAAAACAACAAGAGGAGGGGAGAGAACCTATTTGCCTTTGCTAAGTCTGGCGAAGAACGAAACGGAGTCGGACTGGGAAAAGAAAAAAGAGCAGGAGGGTGTTTATCAAGAGGGGCCGGAACTGGAGGCGACAAAAGAGGGAGGCCGACGGCTACTGTGAAGATGCAGAGGAAGAAAAGAGAGGGAAAGGAAGGCGAAAAGTGTCTGGCGCGTGATCCAAGACCAAAAGATGGAGAGTGCGCGCTCTTTGCAAGTGTGCTTGAGGCAGGTAAATGAAAAAGAGTTACGCTCAATCTTCGAAGTTGGGGGCGATTCAGGCGCAGATCTAAGGATTTCAGAGTTTGGAAAAGGATCAGGAGGACAGAGGAGAAGGGCGCCTCACAAGAGAAGAGGGCAAACAAGCCAGGTTTAAAACGATCAATGGTGCGTACGGCAAGGAATGGGGCAACAGATTGCCCAACGGGGAGCCGTAAAAGCACCTTCTTCCGGGACGTGGAAGGGGCAACGCACAAGGGATTGAGGGAGAGACGGTACTGGAACGGGTGCGCTGGAAGACGAGTGGGTAACCAAATTGTCTCCGGAGCGTCCTCGATACAGAGATTTGGTGAGAAAAAAAAAGAGGAGGACAAGGAATACTGCGTGACCTGCAGGGAAAACATCACTCGTCTTCTGGTGCCGGTAGGAAGAAAGGGGGGTGAGGCGCTGTGCAAATTCAATGCGAATACCAGAAAGCTGGCGAGTTTTGTGGGCAAAGGCGATAAGAATCCGCCACCGGCAAAAGAAGGGCCGTACTCGTACGCAGCAGAGAGGAAGGGGGAAGTAAAAAGGGAAAACGACCACTCCGTGGAAGAAGTGAGGATTCTCCTGGGACACACCCAGGGGGTGAGGAAGGGGTAAGTAAAGGGGAAAAATAGAAAAAAGTGAAGCTTGGGAGAAGCAACATCATTGTTCAGAACTGGGGGGGGGGATTTAGGGAAAAAAAGTACTTGCTCTCACACGGAGACGCTGGAGTTTCACCCGAACTTCAAGGGAAAACTAAAAAAAAGAAGGGGGGCAAGATTACCATAAACTGCGACCCGCAGTGAGAAAGAGAGGCAACGCCGTCTCGCTTTTCGCGCGGCAGGGACATTAAAAATAGGCAAACCGGGATCGTCATCTCTGGAAGGCAGGGGACCTTCGGGCAGCCGTTCGCCGTTCTTCGGCACGGTAGGAAACAAAAACGAGTAAAACAGGAAAGGGGGGGGACTCGGTGTGCGTCGCCAGATGCGAAATCATAGTAGAGTCTGCGAAAAGCGAATGGGAAAAGCAAGAACCAAATTCCAGGTGATAAGGGAGATTAAAGGTCGGGACCCGGGGACTCGCGTGGGGGCATTGACTTGGGGGCTAGGGGGGTCACCCGTACATTGGGATGGGGGTGGAAAGCGTGTGTCTCTTCGAAGAAGAACTTTGGGCTGAAAACGCCCACTGGGGGGGGGGACAGGAACACCCAAGAGTGGGGGATCAAGACGGGGAAGCAACCCGATTCGCGCAACAGTGGGTTGCACTCTGAAGTCTTCAAGGCCAGAAAGGGGAGGCTGTGGCACGACGCGCGGTGGAGGAAGTCGTTCGGGGGTATCGGGGGGGCAAGGAAGGCCAGGTCGGGGCATAAACTTCTGAAGGGGAGGGAATGGGACCGTTGTCATGCAATTCTCGATCTAGGTCCACAGGGGAAAATCAATCGGAAAGAGAAAGTCAGCAATCAAGACGCGGGGGCTGCAATTACTGTCAAAGGCACGATGGGAAGGCCGGATTGATTATAACCGGTTTCCCGCAGAGAAAGGGGCACTTGGGGAAAAATATTCCCCGATTCACAAAAAGGGCGCACACTTCACACCTTCGCTGAAAAGGAGGCAGGATTAGAAATAAGGTCACTTGGAGGAGTGGGTGACCGTCAGAGAAAAATAAAATCTCAATTTGGATCAGATTTCGGCGACTAACTGTAAACCAAGAGAGAACATAAGAGAATGGGAACAGGGGCTAGAATCCGGGGGAAAGAGGGGGGTGACTCATTTCAAACTCAAGCGGAAGTTAGGAGTGGGGCAGACAATGGCAATACCAAGGTCGCCCTGCAGGGTCGGCGACGGAGAGGAGTCCGGGGAGAAAAGGAAGGGGGAGAAAAGTGAAGGGGGCCAAGACCTTTTCAGGACCACAAACAGTTGATGTGGGAAAATATAACGGGCAGAAGCGGTTCAGCAGTAAGGATCAGCAGTCACACTGTCCCGGCCTGTGAAGAGGCAAAAACGGGGGGGAGGAAAAAGACGCAAGACGACGACCGGCCACTCGTGAAAGTTTAGATGCCGATCCCTTCAAGTCGTGAAAAAGCCCGCAGGCCCATAAGAGACACGAGGAAGGAAAAAAGATCATTGAAGGGGGGGGTTCACACTTGAGGTACGGGAAAGTCACTGGACCTTTCCTTCTACTTCTGGAGGAAGGCTGAAAAAAAAAAAGAAGAAAGAGGACAAGTTGTCTGGGGCTTAAGCAGCCTGCTGAAACGTTGGAGGGGCCTCAGGGAAACGAAACAACATCACTTGTTCGGTCCGTACCTTGTCTTAATACAAGGAAAAATCCCAAAAGGGGGGGGGGGTCAGGAGCCCGTCCGGGAAGCGGAGTCCCCGTCTAAACAGTGGGAAAAAAAAAGGGTCTGCGTCCCGCTGGGGGGGACTGCGTGAAAGTTCAGTAGAAGGAAAACGGGAACGTTCCTGCGCACAGTCACCTAGGACGATGGGTCCATTTCTTCTCCAATACTGGAAAAAAGTGGGGGGTTTCTACTCGGGTTATCTCAAGAAAAAAAGTCAGCGGATAGGGGAAGAAAGAACTTTCCAAAACTTAAACACGGGGGGATAGGGGAATGAGAGGCCAGGGTGTTCCGGTCGAACGGGCGAGTAGGATCCCCGGTTCAGCTAAAAGGTCGAAGGGCAACAAAGTAGTCCACTCAACTAGCGCAAGTGGGAGAGGGGAAGGGGGGGAAAAGTAATGAAGCGAGTACGGCAAAGGAAAAAATACGCTTGACATTGAAAATGGGAGGGGGGGGGAGGGGACACGGGAGGAATTGCATGAAAAGTTGCCTGGGCAAGGAAGATCGGGGAATGTACATCCAATGTACTGGGAAGCAGGCGGGGCGATGCAGGGCATACACAGACTACCAATTGAAACTGATGGAAAAACAACCGCCATGCACTGAATTAAGGTTGAAATAAGGCTACGAAAAAACGCTCTTCTGTAAAGCGCTGGGAGTCAGTCTCAATGTTTTTCAACGGTACGATACAACTCAGGGGAGTCGAGAGAAAAAAGAACGGTCTCGTTGCCCACAAAATTCAAAAAGATCGAAAGCACTTAAACAAAATAGAAAAAACAAGTGGGACTGGGGACCCCCCCCCAACCCAAAAAAATGGACTAAACTGAGGGCGGTACACCGGATCTTGGATGGAGGAGAAAATCGGGTTTTTCGGGCGGAAAATCGGGTTAAAAGTACCGGGGGTAGAGCATACGGAACTGACGGCAAATCCGCCGATCTTCATAGGTGGGGGGGAGAATTCAAAAGGAGAAAGCACGGGAGGCTGGATAGGGGGGATCGCAAGAACGCGATGAACCTGCACTGGCGTGGCTGAAGAAAGAAAAGGGGGTACGGGGTAGGAGAGCTAGGAAAAAAAACTCTTCAGGTCGGGCTGGGGATGAACGTAGGGTCGATTCCGGCTGGTACATCGCCTTTCCCAGCAGGAGGAAAAGATTCGAGAAAGGGACTGTGTACCAACTACACAAGGTACGAGAAATAACGACCGACTTTCCGCAGCTAAATCAGGGAGCAAAAGATGGATTATGATTGGAAAAAAAGATCAGAACGTCCCTTTTGAGGGAAACAAACAAGAGGGGGGGGGGTGTGGAAACGTCCTGCAAGGCCGGGAATGAGAAAAGGGAAAGTGGAGAGGGGGAAGGCGTGCATTCAGAATGACGCAGAAGAGAGGGGGGGGTGGTGAAGAGGAGGGGAGAGAGAGCCGGAAAAGGGGCAGAGGTAGAAAGAGAACAGAGGAGGGGGAAAAGAAGAGGGGAGGGAGAGTGGGGAGGGAGAGAGGGGAAAGAGGGTAATGAGGAGAGGAAAAACGGCAGTTTTCTCATCGACTTCTGACTCGGACAGGAAGGAAGAAACTTACAATAAGATTGAGGGGGGGATAGGGGGTACATTGGAGTCCCCCTCGGAAAACGTGAACAAAAAAAAAAACAAAAGCAGACGATGGCCTGGTCCCTTTGCAGGGGGGCACTCAACTGACCTTGGGAAAAACACCCGAATAGAAAAACATACATTGGCTCTGAGACCGGATGGAAGTACCCACGCAGGGGGAAGCGCCCTCCCTAGATCGGACAGTCGAGAAGAAATTGAAACCGAAGAAAAACCGTAGGGACGAAGGGTGATTTGAAAGGAGATCCCGAATGGGAAAGAGCGTTGGGGGATGCCGCCGACATTGGAGGGGACTTTTCAAAGACGCAAGTAGACATGGGAGTGGGGAGCGCATGGCGCGTACTCAACCTGCGGGAAACAAACAGGAATACGTCGAGGTCTCCTTCTCGGAACCCAAGAAAACCAGGGAAACGGAGAGGAGGCCGGGGGGGGGAGCACGCACAAGGAACGATGATCGCATCATGTTATGGGTAGGTAACGCGCACAATTGACCGGCGGCGTCGGCTCACGGACGGGCAAGAAGGGGGAGCAAGGGGCAAGTGGTCGAATAGGTTTCAAAAAACCCTGGGGGGGAACGGGAAAAAAAAAAGAAGCTGATGAGTGCCGCAGCCGCTGTAACCCGAGAAATCCTGATGGAGACGAACGGGAAAGAAAGGTAGAT
>Ga0179593_1758429_pt1 | contig 12055 bp, 16 predicted proteins | sample CZODoug2_1_08_16_FD_185931 | JGI IMG/M metagenome (GOLD analysis project Ga0179593, IMG submission 185931) | Vadose zone soil fungal communities from Angelo Coast Range Reserve, California, USA - CZODoug2_1_08_16fungal (PacBio error correction) | ecosystem: Environmental > Terrestrial > Soil >...
GGGGGACTTGTTCTTCGATGGAAAGCTTCTGCAACGAGAGCGATTACGTTCATGGAGTAGGGTGCATCAGGAACGGCACGTTTACGGGGGGCAGTGTATAGATTATGACAAAGGAAGACCGACGCTGGAAGACGAGGCCCGAGCAGATTCGGCAAAAAATAGGCAAAGTCTTGCCCGGGGAAGAAAGAAGGAACGCGTTGATTATAAAACCGAAAAAGGTTTACGATTGGGGGGTGACCACGAGAATCCGTGCAAACTGGTAACGAAGTGAAAAAAGTTTCTTTTTCAAGTCGCGCTTGCGTTGCGGGGGGGGGGGGGGGGGGGGGGGGGGGGGGGGGGTAGTAGGATGGAAGGAACCGATGGGGAAGGATTCTATTAAAGTGACCACACTTGCATCGTAGGACATCACTTAAGCCCGCTTAATACAGTTTGAAGACCGCCGAACATTACGAAAGTTCTTTGGGAGGGATGTTCCTGGGGGGACATGGTGGGGGTATCTGCAGGCACAAGAAAAAAGCATGGCTCTATGTAAATGAAAGATTAACCACTTTGGGGAAGGAAGAATCTTTTGATGATTGGAAATTGGGAGCAACACGCGATCCTCATACGTTCTGACCAAGAAGATAGCAGCATCGCTAGGGCAAAGCTGTCCTCCATTTTTTCTAAGGGGGTGGTCGGGCTCGGGGGAAATTGAGGAAAACCACGAAGTCGTTTCTTTAGGAAGGGGAAGGGGAGGTCCATTGGAGAAAAGGGCCTTCCTCGGGGGGGGGGGTCAATGTCAGGTGGGAGGTAAGGGGGAAAAGACCGCTCGGAAGTTGAGAATACCCCTGCCTTCTTTATCTTAAGAACACTCTCCGCTGGACCTGAGGAGTTTGTGGAAAAAGGGGGATAATCTCGGCTTTAAGATCAGAGAAGGGAAAAACAGGCTTTCCAGTGAGGGAAATAGGAATCAAAACAGAAGAAAGGAGGGATAGCCACTCTGGCAAAAAGGACGAAAAATTGGGGGTTCTTAGGGGGCAACATCAGGGGTAGTAGAACTGGCCGAACGGCGATCGTCTGAAACCGGCGGCAATGTTGTGTCAGGAGGAAAAGAAAAAAGTCTAGAGTCCTGGGAGAGCAGGGGGGGGGGGGTGGGGGGGGTTTGGGGGAGATGGTGTGACTCCATGGGGGGGGGTTGGGAGATCTATTTGCGCGAAATAACCAGGCACATTTCAATCGAGGAAAGAGAGAAAAAGAACCAAAAGGGGAAGGGGGACTTGAGTACTGGAGAAAGAACTATTGGCAAGGGTTTGTCACAGGGCACAAAGGCAAAAAAAGCAATTATTTGACAGTGAGAAAAAAGGGAAAAGCGTGCCTTGGGGTATCAGTCCTCAATCAAATCAGGGCAGGGGGATGTTGGGGCAAAAAAAAAGGGGGACTTCAAAAAAAGAGATTTTTTCTGCTGTGGGGAAGGAGGAGAGGAGGTTGTCAGAATTTCCTCAGTTCTAGAGGGGAAAAGGACCAGGGTTCGATTTCACAAGGGGGGGGGGGTGGGGTTATCGAGGTAGGGCAAATAGCTCGCAAGGCTCGAAACCGTAAGGGGATATCGCAGAGAACGGAATCGCGGCATCGGGTATCTCTTTCAAGTTAGAGGAACGCTGCATCATCCTCATCTCTCTCAAAAAGGGAAAAAAAAGAATAGTTTGGGATCAATCCATGGAAGGAAAAGTAATCTCGAGTCCAGAGAGGGACTCTTCGCTAAGAAGGACCGACAGTGTACCGGTGGTCATGAAAGGGGCGCCCGAGCTTTGCGTGAAGACGTAAAGACGATTGGCAACACCGCCCGGGGAGAGGATGAACGAAACACCCAAACCAAAAGAAAAGAAAAATTGAGTTTCAGAAGCGAACTTAGGAAATGGGGGGAGAAGAAAACGCCGAAAACAACATGAAGATGGTAAGTAACCCTCTGTCGTAAGTATGAAGAAAATAAAGCATCAACCAAGGGATTTTGAGGGACTGGATCTGATTGGAATCAGCCCAAGCAACCAAAGGAGGGATGACGAATAATTGGTGTGGTGACGGGAACAAAAAGGGGCTTCGGCGAGACGCCGAAAATCCGTTTGACCCGAGGGTGGGTGGTTCGGAGAGGGAGTAGTCCCTATATTCCGGGGGGGGGGGGAGGGGAAACGTTGGGCGGAAGCGCAGAACAAACCAGTCGATCACAGGGGAAAACGAACAAAAAAAGGTTTTGAAAGTGACCAGAAGACATTGCCGCTAGAGGGATGAAAGAATCGACGTTAGGGGTCTTTGCAATGGGGAAGAAGGTAACAAGAAAAAAAAGCCTTGGCAAAAGAGAGTGGCCAAGCGAGGCTCCATTAAAAGGAAAATGGGATTGGAATTTTGATCTCAGGGGAAGAAGGGAAAATCAAAGTGAACGAGAAATCGGAAGCGCCAGGGGAAACTAAGGGGAGAAATCAGAAGCTAATGAGCACCAGGGGAGCGTGTAGACCTCCCTGAATGGGAAAGGAGGTGATTATTATAACGGTCAGGAAGAATGGAACTGGAATCCCAAACCAGAAAGAAACCAGATGACTGCCAGAGAGGGGCTACCATAAAAAAAAAAATAATAAAGTCAGGGGGAAAACTTTCGTAATGAAAGGAGGGAATAACTTAGCGGGGGACATGCTGCTATACGAAAAGGAGGAACTCAAAAAAAGAAATAGGAAAGCGTGGGGGAGAAGAAAACATAAAGCAATCCTACCAGATGCAGAGGATTTGGGGCGTCGCTAAGGTCACAATTTTGAACTCGAAAAATCAACCTAGATCCAGAGTCAGCAAGGAAAAGTTCCCAATAGTATTTCTTACAACAGAAAAAGACAAGCTTCAACGAACCGACTGGGTCTTCGTACTGTTCGCGGGACTAGAGAGGGAGAGGAATGATTGAAAACAGGGACTTGAAGAACCAGACTCCATGGGGAAAAATCGGTCTTGCATTCTAATGAAAAAAAGCATACAGCGCCCTCAAGCTCGAAAAGGGGGAAAAAACAAGTACAAGTGGGGGGGGGGGGGAAGAGGGTGACTGATAAAGATGGGAGTAAAAAGAGTAAAAGGACTTTTCTTGGAGAAAAAGGGGGGGGGGATAAGTAGCGCGTTGCCGAAGGGGAAAAGGGCAAGAACGGGTGCCTACTTGAGATATCTGCTCGGGGAAGAGGGAGAAAACCTTCATGCACAAGAATCAATAAAGGGCTATCATCGCAGAATCGGTAACGTGCCTTTCAGGAAAATAAGGAAGGGCCGGCCAATTTGAGGCAGGACCCGAGATCTAAGCCCCCAAAAAAAACAAGCTTATAGTAGGAAAAGAGAAAAGAGGATTTGTTCGGCGAGTTGTATAGAAAGACGGCCTGATCTTCTTCAGAAAAGATGGGGAGGGAAGACATCGCCGTAGGCACGTTACCGATTGTGGGGAAGCTGCTCGTAAAGGCAGCTTTGACGCCGTGCAGGGGAAGATTCCGAGCAGAAGATTAGGAAAGAATGGCAACATAAAGAATGAAAAGGGAGGAGTGCAACGCGTCAAGAGTATCCCAGAAAAAGAAAAAAAAAAAAGGGCTATTGTTAGCTCCATATTACAAGAGAAGTTAATCCTTGCACGGGGGTACGAAGTACCCAAAATGGGACTGGTTACGTTCGAAGGGCGAGGGATAGTCGGGTTGCATTAGAAGAAGGGGAAGACCTTGCGAAAGGAGGAGACCCTCGTTCTTCAAGTACAAAAGGGCATCGTCCATTCCATTAAAAGGAGGCAACTAGTAATACAGTTGGGGAAACCGCGCAGCAGGCCTGGATTCAAAAAAGATTAAAGGGTTGTTCCTATTGTCATGTTTTGTGAAAGGCTGCAGGCACAATAAACGGGGGAATTGGCTCTATGGATGAAGACCATGTAATAACTCGCACCGAAAAAAGTCAGGGAGAGGTTGTCTTTGGGGGTTCAAGATAAGTTGGGGGTTCAAAATCTACCCGAAGCGCTACCCTGTCACGAGCGCTGGAAAAGGTCTCGTTTTCGAAGATGGAATTACATACCTGGGGCCAGGACTGAGAAGGGAGGCGGGGGAAACGACATTGTCATCGGAAATCCTCGGGGTGCTGTGGGTGGACGCAGGTCCTGTGGGAGGACAGGGGCTCAATCCGCGAAGGGGAGAAAAGCAACCAGGGGAAGGTAAGGGGAGGGTTGCGGGGAAACGCTCGGGAGGGGAGGGAAAAACACTGATGGTGGAGAAAAAAAAAAACTATTCAGTGGATAATCTACGAAAAGGGTAGTTGTCTCTTTACGATCGAGGGATTTGACACAAAGGGAGAGGAAAGGGAAAAGAGGTCATCAGAATACTAAAAGGGGGCAGAGGAAAAAAAACTTAAAAAAGAGACACCTTTGCAAGTGGGCCAAGGAGTGTACGGGCTTCTTTCGAAAAGGGGGGGGGCCTATGCAACAATCAGGAAGGGAGGAACGTCTAGTCATCAAGGAATGAAGGAGGACACGTGTTCAAACAAGACTTGTTAGAACTCCGGTTTGGGGTGCGAAAGTGTTGGGGGCCGCGAACGCGGAGACATTGCAATCGGACTATCGGGGAAAAAAAACCAAAGGTCAACCGTGAGGCGCGGAAAAAAAAGGGCCGAAGCCCCCTGTTGGAAAGCACAGGCGCAACAAGCAATGGGACAGGGAAGCCGAAGGGGAAAAGGGGAGTAAGAAAAGAAAAAGAGGGAGTTTGCGGAGGTGATGTTGGGCTGAAAAAAAAGGGTACTTACAGCATCCAGGGGGGAGAAGAAAAGCGAGTTCTGGGCGTGGGAGGACTGGGGATGTCTTTTTTCAAAAATTGGAAAAGTCGGAGAGGAAAGTCCCATTTTGGACGATTTGGAAGGGGGAGGTGGGGGGGTAGGATCTGAGGGGGAAAAAAGGAGATAACTCAAAGGAAGGGAAAAAAGGAATGAACACGTAAATGTCGGTCAGGAGAAGGCGATAGCGAAGAGACTATCGGGGGAGAGGAGGGATGTATCTCTTTCAATAGAGAACATCGACTCTCAACAACAAAATATTAGGAAAGGCGGGAGGGAGGAACTCGCCACGGAAGGCCGCGATCGTCGATTCGAGAGAGGACTAGCCTTTGGACTACATTACGGTGGGAAAGAACTCCGCTCGGGGAAGGGGATCCAAAGACAAAACCTACCACCCAACACGAAAGACACCTCTTGAGAAGGAATAAAGCGAACAGGAGGAAATTCTAACGATCAATCCTGCCCACGGAAGCAGAACAAGGAAGAACAAAGGGAACAATCGCGTAAAGGATGTGGGCCCAAAACCCACTGCAACGTCCAAAAAAGGGGGGTTCTAAATCGAGACCAACACCGCTCTTCAGGAGGTCCCAGAAAAGGCCTTGCCGTGACCAAAAGATCGGCAATACGAGATCGGAACGAGCAAAGGGGAAAGGGGAAAATCAAGGTCTGTTGGGAAAAAGGGGGGGGAGGGATAGTCCCTAGAAAAAGGGAGGTTCTGGACGCGGAAAAATAGCGCGACCCAACCAAAACCAGGCGTCAAGAGGTGAAATCGAGGTCAAAAGGAAAGAGAAGAAGGTTGTTGGAAAGGGGAAACGGGAGCTAGAGGATGATAGGGCGACTTTCGTGCAGGGGAAAAAAATGATGTTGCCTAGGAACGACTCATGTAAGAAAAAGGAAAGTGGCAATTGGAAGGGGAGGGGAGGGGGACCATAGGGGGGTGAGAGGAAGGACGCTATGAAAAAGCAGAGAGAAGGAGCTTGAGTGGGATCGAAGTCCTCACTGCACGCCTGTTGAAGCCCTGTTAGTATCTTAAAAGGGGGACAAAGGAAAACTTATTCGCCGGGGGAGGAGAAAAGAACTCAGAAAGGATGATCAAAGGCCTGGGACAGGAATTAATGTGGGGAGGATAGCAGGAGCAGCTGATTTGTAGCCCCTGGTAAACACATGAGCCATCCAAAAAAACCCGAGTACTGACAGAAAAACCATACTCACGGAGGAAAAAAGATATAATAAATGGACGGGGAAACGTTCTTAATCAAAAGGAAGAAAAAAAGCCCCAGAACAACTTCAAATGGGAAAGAAGGGGGGGAAAGGGATCTATAACTATAAAAGGGGAGATGGAGTCTCTGGGGAGGGGGACTCCGCCATAAAGAGGAACTTAGTTTGGCGTCATGTCCATGTTACTCGTTATTAAAGAATTTCTATTGAAAGGAAACTAGGGGAGCAAAAGGACCAATATAGTTCGGGGAGTCAACGAAAGAAAGAAGACGTACTGTTCGCGGCGAAAAAAAAAAACTGTATTAGCGGCTAGGAATGGGAAGGGAAATGCCCCGTGTGGTCTTGGGGGGGAAAGTCACCATGTAAAAAGGAACTAATGGCAAACAGAATATCAAAAAAGGTCTAACTGTAAAAGATTTTGGGTAAAAAAGGGGACAACAGTTGCACGGAAAAAAAAAGGAGCCGTGTAATAGGAGAAAGAGTAAAAGGGGGACATTGTCGGGGGGGGACTGGGAAGGTCGGGAAGAGGGTTCAAGAAAGGAAACCTTGAAGGGTACCGAATATCTGCTCAGAACTCTCACCGTGCACGCTTCAAGAGGGGGGGGAGGCCTCGTTCGTAGGAGAGGGGCACTGATCATCTCTAAAAAAAACAACCTTTCCTTATGCACTACGGAGACACCTTCGACCACTTGGCCAGGCTGATGCAGCCAGATCAGGAAGAAAAAGAAAAAGAGAAGGCCAAAAAAGCCAACGCCAAAATAGGAGGAAAAGAGTAGAGATGGGGGAAATAGTTTTATATCGAGGAAAAAAAAAAGAGGCTTCATCAGAATCAAGGGGGGCATCCGTCATGTCTCCGTATGCAGACAGGAAATGCACGTCCCGAGTTGGGGAAGAAGGAGAGGACGCGGTGTATGGGGAAACGCAGAAGGCACGTGTAGCCTCATGAAAAAAGGGGCACCGGTGCCCGGTGATCCCATTGATTTGGGAAGGGATGCGCGGATACACCTTATAGAAGAGGGGAAAGATGGGGGTTTATCTATGCCAGGGAGAAGTGCAACTTTGGTACAAAAAAGGTTACTGTTGGAAAAATGGTTCGCTGTCTGATATTCACGGGGGGACAGGAATGCAGACCGATGGAAGCACATGGAGAAAGCATATTAGACAAGCTGTTCGGGGAAAAAAAGGGAATTCATCAGGAAAAAACTTAGGAGACCCGCCGAACATACTCAGAAAAAGTTGAAAGGGGAAAAATCCTCTTGGGAAAGGGGGGGAAGCCGACACTTTTGGGAAAAACCAAGAAAAAGCAACTTGGCGAGAGAGGAAACCGGTAAAAACAAAAAGAAGTAGGGGAGGAGGCTTTCCTGGGGAGACTCCACGAGGGGGGGTTCCTGTGAGGCAAAATCTACCCGTCCGTAAAGAGCGCTACCCTGGGGAAAAAGAAGTTTGCTCGGGAAGGAAGAATTGGGGGGGTCCGAAATTCTGAAGAAGAAACCGCTTATTGGGCGCCATTGGGGGAGGATTCGCTCTGGCCGTCAAGGGGGTCAGTTGGGTGTGATGCTAGGGGGAGGGGGAAAAGGACAGTGGGGCTAGCAAGGGAAGAAAGCCTCAAAGGGGGGGAAGGGAAATCATTTCGGGAGGTGAAAAAGAGCGACTTGTGTGCTCATGGAAGGAAGGAGGTCTGTCCTTGGGAAAGGTAATAACTGTAAAAAGGAATGAGGGAAAAGCTTTGAGCATTAGGAAAAGGGGTTTTTCCCTCGGGCTGGGAAGAAATGCTCAAGAGATAGAATTACCCTCGGAGGAAAAAGTGGGCAAAGGTTCAAGGAGGGGAAGGGGACGAAAGGCAGTTCCCTAAACTTGCACTTAGGAAGGAGACCCTCTAGCGGCAATGTTTGTCTTCTTAAGTTTCAACACATGATTTCGGAAGTGGTGGGGGGACTTGCGCCAACAAAAAAACAACCAAACCCCAAAAAAAGAAAAAAAAAACAAAAAAAAAAACAAAAAAAACTATTGGGGAGCCGGGGGGGGGGGGGGGGTGGGGGGGGGGGAGGGGGGTTTGTTTGTTCAGTTGGGGTGCACTAACGTCTGGTAATTGGACTGAAAATCAAAGAAGGTGAACTGGAAGGGCTTCTCGGAAATCCGCCCAGCGGGTTTGTCAAACAGGCGCAACAAAGCATTATTTTGCAGAGGAAGGGAAAGTCGTTTCGTGAAGGACAGAAGAATCCACAAGAAAAAAAAAGGGGGGTGGGAACGGTTCAGTGGTGGTAGGGGGGGAATCTACGCAGAATCATTTTTGTTTCGGGGAGCGAAGGTAAAGGGGAGGCGTGGGCTGCTTGTATCGTCAGTTGACAGAAAGTTTCTCATTTCTCTCTGAGGAAGGAAGGGGAACAGTTGGTGATGGGGGGGGGGGAGGGGGTGCAAATCGGAGAGAAAAAAAGGTCTCGGCGGGAGGGGGACACCCGTAAAGGGGGGAAAAAATAGCGCTATAAGCTCATAGAAGAGGAGGGGAGCGAGATGTATCTCGTGAGGGGAGTAAGGAGGAGGACATAAGAGACTAATCTAACACCAGAAAGAGGGCAGAGGAACTCTTCCTCAGGGAACGGGCTATCTGTCTCTTATCGCGAGAGGAAAGGGGTGTGGGGGGGGGAGGGGGATTCCTCAAAAAAAGGGGAAGGATCTTGGGACGAAGGAAAAGCCGCGATCCAATACCAAAAAACCATACTCCAACCCTAGGGAAATAAAAAATGTGTAATTCATAAGTACAAACTACGAGAAATCAAGGAAAAGCCGAGAAAGGCGAGGGGAAAAACAGAAAAAAAGCGGGGAGGGAAACAAACTACCCCACTGCAACGGCAACCGACCGAGGGAAGTGTGGACCTCTGGCCAAACCAAAAAGAAAAAGTCGTCTGGAAGAAAATGGGGGCAGGGGGGGGGGAAAGTCCGTACAACAGCGGGGAATGGGGGCAATAGCCCGGATCGAAAAAAGGAAAATACAAGCCTTTAAATGAGGGGGGGGGGTGGATTTCGGATTCAGGAGGGAAGGAAAAAAACGCGTTATCTGCAAATATCAACAAAACCAGGCGATCACCATAAGAAAAGAAACAGATATCGAAGAAAAGGAAAGAGAAAACATTGAAAAAGATCGGGGAAGGAAAGGCCAGAAAGAAATGAATTTTCCGAGGCAGTCGTAAATACCCTCGGGGAAAAGGGGGGGAAAAAAAAGGGGGTGGTTGCTTTGAGGGGGTCTAAAGAGAGGAGGAAGAAAAATCTTGTATTTGGGGAAGAAGGCCTCACTGGAAAGAATGTTGTGCTAAGCGTGAGCGATCGTACATCTCCAAGCGGAAAGGAGATTTCACACAGGGGGAAAAGGAGGAAAAAAGTGATCAAAAGCAGTAAGGGGGGCAAACAGGGCCTTGGAACGAATTATAAAGGAGAAACTTCCGCTAGCAGGAGGGGAAAAAAAAAAAGGGTGACCCACAGACCATTAGCCATCAAGGGAAACCGAGTACTTCCATCTCTCAGAGAATAATCTGAACGCCAACAACTGAAGTTAAAAGGGGTCAACTGTCAGGAAGAAGATAAAATTGGGGAAAAAAAGCCGTTTACCGGTAGCGATGGGAGGGACTATCAGGGGGAATTGTGAGTCTACAACAAAAATAGGCGGCAACAGGAGGAACAGATGCTTGAGGGGAAAAGGCTTCTGAATGGGAATATTCCATGACAGAAGCAAAGGGAACGTTTATTGGCCTGCAGCTAAAGTGAGTGAAAGAACGAAACTTGTGGATACAAAACTAAGAAGACAAAAAGGGGGAGGTCTGAGGAAAAGGGTATTACTCAGGAGAAAGGCTGCCAAAGTGTCCTTGGCAAACGATTGAAATAATATGAGAAAGGGGAGGAATCGGGCGTGCCACGGGGACACCAGGAAAAAAGCGAACCGAAAAAAGACAGGAAAAAGGGGGGGGGGATTCTTACCAATTGTGGGGAAAGGAGCGGAGCCGTTTAAGGAGCGTGAACAATATTAAGGGGGAGGGAAGCGCAGGGGGGGAGAGAAGGCCAGAAGCATAAAAACTTGCAAGAAAAAAAAAAATCTGCTCGGAAGAGGGGCTAAAAAGTGCATCGTCTGGAAGGAGGTCGGACTCTTTTCCAAAAGAAAAGAGGAGGTCGTCAAAAGGGGGACCTCGGGAAGAAAGTGCACTACGGAGAAAAGGAACCAATTTGTAGCCGGCTGAGGCAAAAGAAGGCCTACCGAGATAAAAGAGCCGCCCAAATCCAAAGGCGGTTTGGGGGGGAGGAGGGGAGGACGGGGGGGTATGAGAACATCATCAAGGAGAAAAAGGGTCCGTCAGGGAGACCGAGTGCATCGTAAAATGCCTGGGGAGGGGTGGGGGTTCCTTGTATAAGAAGCGAGGGAGGAGGAACAGTAGACCGAATCAAAAGGGGGGAGCAGGAATCTTAGGGGGTCCCGGTGATCCCAGTGATGGGGCAACGCGTCGCTAGAAAAAGGGAAAAAGATCCAAGAAAATTCCAAAAGAAGGGGGTTAAAAAACCAAAAAACGTTGGGGGGGGACGAAGTAACCAAATTTGGGTGAAAAGGATCTTGCGGGGGAAAAAGGGAGTATTCGTGTTTCAGTAGAAATGAAGAAAGGAGACATTGCTATACATTCCATATGAAAAGGGGCTTGCAAGACACACGGGTCAGCAGTAGAAAGTAGCCCGCTGAGAAGTTTTTCTAGAAAAAAGGGGGGTCGGGGGAGGTGGGAAGGGGTAATAAATACCTGGAACGACAAGTTATCTTCAGGAGAAACGCAACTTGGCTCTAAATGGGGAAGCAGTACCAAGAGGAAAAGAAGCATAGTCAGAGGGGTGGGAAGGGGGATCCACGAGGGAGGTGTCGTCGACAGAAAGAAAAGAGAATCATCGCTACCCACTGGTTCAACGGAGGGGGTCCTCATTTTCTCGGTTGGGGAGACGTTGGATTGATTCCGAGGGGCCAAGATTGGGAGGAGGAGGGAAGGGAAAAGTCTGAGAGGGGCAATTCAACAGGGGAGGGGGGGCTTCATCGGTGGCTTTGGGGGGAGCATGGTCTGTGTATTCCAGGGGAGAAAGAAATTAGCGAAGTTTCTCATAAAAGACGGAGGGATCTTCAGTGAAAACCGGGGAGAAAGAGGGCACCTAGGGGAGGGAAAAAACCCTATTCAGGGGGGGAAAAAAGAGGGGGTGTACGTTTCACCGGCTGAGGGAAGGATCTGCTCACGCCACTGAAAAGGGGACAAAAGGTGGATGGTGGGGGGGAACTCTGGGCTCCTCAGAAAGGGGGCGGCCCTACTACAAAAAATGGGAAGGGCACACTGCTTTAAGGAGGACGAGGCTTTCCTCGGAAAAAGGAGAACTGAACAAAACTGGGGAGTCGGGAAAAGAAGGGAGGGGAAATGGGGGGTTGGCGGGAAACACTATTCGCAGGGGGGGGCACGTTTACTGCGAGAAATTGCGGGGACGCAGGGTTTGGTCTGCTCGGCGAAACGCTTCCAAAAGGAGAGGGGGGTAGTAATAGCAAAAAAAAAAGAGACGGGGGGGGGAAGGGGCCTTGGCTCGGAAAGAAAGGGATTTCCAGAAGTCCCAAAGGGGTTGTCACTCACATTCTGCAAAAAAAGGGGCATTAGTGTACAGGGATCCGAAGGAGGGAGGGGGGGGCTTAAGTCAAACGAAGAAAAGAAAAAAAAAAAAAAAAAAAATAAAAACAATCAAAGCGGTTTTGACGTCATGGGGGAGGGGGAGGAAAAAAAAAAGACGATTTGGGACTTCAGTGAGAGGGGAAGGCGGAGTGGCAGGCCAGAAGGAAAGACAGTTAGCTTCAGGGAAAAGGGGGGGGGGGGGATGTTCACGAGTGTTTGATGATGTGTTTGGGGAGGGGAGAGCGGGAAAGCCGGTGCAAAGAAAAGGCGAGGGAGGGACACCGGGACGTCGGTCAAAAAAAAGATCTCTGAGACAGATCAGAAGGGGAAGGTTCACGGCATGACTCGGACTCTTTCAGAAGAAACAG